>Ga0209284_10000242_pt1 | contig 88268 bp, 68 predicted proteins | sample FRY03_FD_187211 | JGI IMG/M metagenome (GOLD analysis project Ga0209284, IMG submission 187211) | Freshwater microbial communities from Lake Fryxell liftoff mats and glacier meltwater in Antarctica - FRY-03 (SPAdes) (version 2) | ecosystem: Environmental > Aquatic > Freshwater > Ice > Glacier... | reverse complement strand
AAACGTTCACTTGATCAAAAAATACCTGCTTGATCTTACGTCTTTCAACCATATAATCCGCGAAACCCAATTTCTGCTCTGTTTTCATGCTTAAAGATAGGAAATATAGCCGAAATAAATAGAAAATGTGAACCTAAATTATTAACAATCAAGTTGTTAATTAAATGGTGTGCCTTGCAACGGTCTTATACTATTTATTTATCGCCCTCGGCACACACTCGTTCCTCGAGCACTCGGTCGGCTAGTATCTAGGAAAGCTAGCCGATCGAGTGATTTTTGTGTATTCGTCCAAAAGATTCGTCAATGCTATTAGCCAAAAACAGTATTGAGGACGGCGCAATAGCACCTCGCGCCCCTCTTAAAACGTAAAATCTCGTTCGGCAATAACTTCAGTCCCCGCAGTCATTCTAGCAAAATATCTACCGCGCATCACATGCGTTGTTTTGTAGAAAAACCCAAATGTGTGTTCTCCTTTACCCATTTCTTTGTTTTCGAAAAATTTGCGTACAACGCGACCCTCAACATCATAAATGGCAAAGGTTAATCTTTTGGTTCCGCTTTGTTCCCAGTCAAAATCACCTTTGATTTCAGCAGCTTCCATGATGTAATAATCCGCAGGGGGCTCCATCCGATTGAAGTTTCTGCTCAGCTGATTGTTGCCGCCTTCATGGTTGGTGGTGTACCAAGGATTTTGAATTCCTATTTTGTCACAAACAAACTGACGCAAAGCCTTTTCATTTTCGTTCTCTGGCGATATCCAGCCCACATCATGATTGTCACTAAATGCCCAAATGGCTTGTTGTCCGCAACTCGTAAAAATCTTCTTGTCGTTGATGTATTGTGCACATGCCACTAGGTCACCTTTGAGTACTTCACCAAACGAATAAGTGATATCTTCTCCCGGGCTACTATTTGACGCCTGAATACACATCCCTTTCAAAGAAATGCTTTTCTTAGTGTTGGCTGCCAAAGCCAAGATTTGTTCTTCCACCAAAATCAAATTTTGACGATCATCTTCAGAACAAATTAATTTTGTACCAACAGGAAGTTTTATGTTCAATGACCCCATAGACACATTCTGAATTTCGGCGTCGATGAGGCCTTCGTCTAAACCGTTGCCATTACTTTGCATTTTCACTTTTACTTTGTTGGTTTTAATGGCATCCTGAATAGTAATTGGATTGGCAAAAAGCATCGTTCCAAACAAGGCATATACCAAAATGAGTGTCATCGTTTTCATAAGCCACAATGTTTTATAGGTTTTGAACATAATGCAAACAAGAATAGTTTGGTTACATTTAGTTTTTCATATTTCTAATTCTTAGACTAAACCATACTTCGAAATCACATTTTTTAGAAATTCAATTTCTTCTATAATGCTTTGAATATAGCGCTCACATAGTTCAGGATTTTGTTCTTGTTATATTAGGCTGTCGGGTCGTCAAACTGATGAAGACTTTTCTAACGAAGAGCCACTATACAGAGGTGATTTTAGACCTTCTGGCTTTAGACTTGCTAAACACACTAATGTTGATATTGTAGTCGGTTGTGCTTTGGATAATCCTGATTCTGATGATTTCTTATCAACGTTAGGTCTAACTAGTCAAATTACCATCAAAGGGGTCTATACTCTTTATAAAGATGAGACCAATTCTTGAATGCTTTTGATGAAAATTACAAATACCAATGGGAGTTTCCGCGTACTGTTCAGTACATTGAGAATAGGTTAATTCGACTTTGGTTGAAAAACATAGAAGATTTCGAAAAGAGGCCAACGCTATGCTTTGGTCTCTTTTTGTTGTTTACACTTGTTGATTTCCCCCCTCATCTATCCCTTTTTTCATTAACTTTGCAACCTTTAAAACGAGTTATGTCAACTGAAGAGCGTTCACTGAATTTTATCGAACATATCATTGAAGATGATTTGAGCAGCGGTATGCCCAAGGATAAGTTGCGTTTTCGTTTCCCACCTGAGCCTAATGGTTATTTACATGTCGGTCATGCATCAGCGATTTGCTTGAATTTCGGCTTAGGCTTGAAATACGATGCGCCAGTAAATTTACGTTTCGACGATACCAATCCTGCCAAAGAAGAACAGGAATTTGTGGATGCCATCAGGAAAGATATCGAGTGGTTGGGCTTCGAATATGCCAATGAATGCTATGCCTCAGATTATTTTCAGCAGCTCTATGATTGGGCCTTGGAATTGATAAAACAAGGCTTAGCCTACGTGGATTCACAAAATTCTGAAGCCATAGCCAAACAAAAAGGTACACCAACAACTTCTGGGGCAAGCAGTCCGTTTCGTGACAGAAGCGTTGAAGAAAACTTGGTGCTTTTTGCTAAAATGAAAAATGGCGAATGCGCTGAAGGGGAACATGTTCTCCGTGCCAAAATTGACATGGCAGCGACAAATATGCACATGCGCGACCCCATTTTATATCGTGTTTTGCACAAACATCACCACAGAACAGGTGACCATTGGAAAATTTATCCAATGTACGATTGGGCGCATGGGCAAAGTGATTATTTGGAACAAGTTTCGCATTCGTTTTGTACTTTGGAATTTTTGCCGCACCGCGAATTGTACGATTGGTACTTGGATCAATTGATTGATGCCGAAAAAATCCGTCCGAAACAGCGTGAATTTGCACGTAGAAATTTGAGTCACACAGTTGTGAGCAAGCGCAAATTGATGCGTTTGGTTGAAGATAAAATTGTAAATGGATGGGATGATCCACGTTTGCCTACTATTTCAGGTATGCGAAGACGCGGATATCCACCTATGGCGATTCGCAATTTTGCTGATAGTATTGGTGTAGCCAAAAGAGAAAATATCATTGACTTGTCGCACTTAGAGTTTTGCGTGAGAGAAATATTGAATAAAACTGCACCTCGCGTGATGGCGGTTTTGGATCCCGTGAAATTAATCATCACGAATTATCCAGAAGGTCAAACGGAACTGGTGAGCACAGAAAATAACCCAGAAGACGAACATGGTGGAACACGCGAACTTCCATTTTCAAGGGAATTGTTTATTGAGCGCGATGATTTTATGGAAGATGCTCCGAAAAAATTCTTCCGACTCACTGTGGGTCAAGAAGTGCGTTTGAAAGGTGCGTATATCATTAAAGGCGAGTCTGTTGTGAAAAACGCCAACGGAAATATCACTGAAATTCATTGCACCTATGACGCCGATTCAAAAAGCGGAAGCGGTTCGGAAGCTTCTTTGAGAAAAGTGAAAGGTACTTTACATTGGGTATCTACGGAGCATGCTCTTGATGCAGAAGTGCGTATTTACGATCGTTTGTTTTTAGTTGAATCACCAGATACTAATAAGGAAAGAGATTTCATTGAGTTTGCAAATCCAGATTCTTTGAAAGTAGTGCAAGCTAAAGTTGAGCCTTCTTTGGCTCATGCAGCGGCCGAACAAGTCTATCAGTTTCAGCGTTTGGGTTATTTTGCTGTAGATCGTGATACTTCAAATGACAAACTTGTTTTTAATAAAACTGTTGGGTTAAAAGATTCATGGAAACCAATAGAAAATTAGAATTTAATAAAAGCACTTATGACAGTAAAATTAGGAGATAAAGAATTCGTTCCATACTTGTCGTCTAGCGAGATAGAAAAAGTGGTAGTAGACTTGGCGGAAAAAATCAATACAAATTATGCAGGTAAAAACGTGCTAATAATTGCTGTACTGAACGGTTCTTTTGTTTTTTGTGCCGACTTTGCTCGTAAGTTGACTTGTGGACCCGAGTTTGAATTTGTAAAAATGAGTTCTTATGAGGGCATGCACACTACGGGTAGAGTAGTTGAATCTTTTGGTTTGCCAGAGAACATGAAAAACCGCCATGTTTTGGTGCTTGAAGACATTGTTGATACGGGACTTACAACGCGTGGTTTGTTTCATTCTCTTAAGTCTAAAAATGTAGCTTCAGCGGAGGTTGTTTCGTTATTTTTTAAATCTGGAGCATTTATTAGTGCTGTTCAACCAAAATATTACGGCATTGATTTGCCCAATGAATTTGTAGTTGGTTATGGTCTAGATTACAATGGTTTGGGGCGTGAATTGCCCGAACTTTATGTGTTAAAATCTTAATTTTGCAAATCACATTTCTTACTTTTAAATTATTTTTTATGTTAAATTTAGTATTATTTGGGCCACCAGGTGCTGGCAAAGGAACTCAATCAAAGCGATTAATGAATCGTTACAATTTGGTACACCTTTCAACAGGGGATATATTTCGCTACAACATTAAAAACGGAACAGAATTGGGCACATTGGCCAAGTCTTTTATGGATAGCGGCGCATTAGTTCCTGATGAGGTAACGATCTCGATGCTCGAAGCAGAGGTAAATAAAAATCCGAGTGCCAAAGGATTTATTTTTGACGGTTTTCCACGCACAACTGCCCAGGCCGAGGCCTTGAGTAAGTTTTTGGAAAGCAAAGGAACGGAAGTGCACCTCATGGTTGCGCTAGAAGTTGCCGAAGATGAGTTGGTGACTCGTTTGTTGCTTCGCGGTAAAAATTCTGGTCGCGCAGATGACACAGATGAATCAATAGTTAGAAATAGAATTCAAGTTTATAATGATCAAACAGCTGTGGTTGCAGATTTTTATACCGCTCAAAATAAGTTCAAAAGTATTAACGGCGTAGGGTCAATTGACGAGATTTCAGAAAGATTGTATGAGTCGATAGGGTAGCTGTTAGCTTTTGGCCGTTGGTTAAAGGCTATTAGCGGTATAACAACCAACGCGCAGCGAACAACAACTAAATACCAAGAAAAATAATTCATACGCTAACAGCTTCAAGCCTGGCAAAAATCAGCCAAAAGCAAAAGCAAACAGCCAAAAGCAAATCAAATGGCATCAAATTTTGTAGATTACGTAAAAATCCATTGCAAATCCGGTTCAGGAGGTGCAGGTTCGCGCCACATGCGTCGCGAGAAATATATTCCTAAAGGAGGTCCTGACGGTGGCGATGGAGGTCGCGGGGGTCACATAATTCTTATTGGAAATGAACAAATGTGGACATTACTACATTTAAAATATAGAAAACACATCAAAGCTGGCTATGGTTTCCCGGGTTCTGGAAATCAAAAAACAGGTAAACAAGGGGAAGATGTGTATGTGGACGTTCCGCTAGGTACTGTTGTTCGCGACGGTGAAACGGGAGAATACCTATATGAAATTACCGAGCATGGTGAAGAAAAAATTGTAATGCAAGGTGGAAAAGGGGGATATGGAAACGTACATTTTAAGTCGCCAACAAATCAAGCACCTGATTACGCCCAACCAGGTGAAGACCTGCGCGAAGGCTGGGTAGTATTGGAGTTGAAAGTTCTGGCAGACGTGGGCCTTGTAGGATTCCCGAATGCAGGAAAAAGTACACTTCTCGCAGCTGTGTCTGCTGCCAAACCAGAAATCGCGGATTATGCCTTTACCACGCTTACACCAAATTTAGGTATTGTAGCCTACCGTGCCGACCGTTCATTTATCATGGCGGATATACCGGGAATTATTGAAGGGGCGCATGAAGGTAAGGGCTTAGGCCTTCGCTTCTTGCGACATATTGAACGAAATTCAGTTTTGCTTTTTGTTATTGCTGCTGATGCCCCGAGTATTCGTGAACAGTATCGCACTTTAATTCACGAACTGCAATCTTACAATCCAGAATTGATGGATAAAGAACGCTTGTTGGCTATTTCGAAATGCGACATGCTCGACGATTTGATGATGGAACAAATGAAGGCCGATATTCCAGACAATGTCCCTTATATTTTCATTTCTTCTGTAAGTGGATTTGGGCTGTTAGAATTAAAAGACATGATTTGGCGAGCTATTAATGCATGATTGAGAAATTAAAAATAATAGATCAGGAAGCCACGATTTGGGTGAATCAACTCCATAATCCCTTTGTGGATGAGGTGATGTGGTTCATCAGTGGATTGACACCCTTTTTAATTTTAATCTTATTGGCATTTTTATCTCAGATTTATCGACAAGGGTTTCCCCGCGCTTTTTTGTTTTTGAGTTTCATTATCCTTGCTGTGGCTTGTTCAGATTTACTCAGTGTGCATGGATTTAAGAATGTTTTTGAGCGCTACAGGCCGAGCCACAATTTGGATATTGGACATTTATTGAAACTTTATATCCGTGATAATGATGAACCCTATATGGGCGGTTTGTTTGGTTTTGTTTCTTCTCATGCAGCAAATTTTGCCTCGGTAAGCACTTTTATTTTACTTACTTTGAAACCTAAGTTTTCTGTTGTGGCTTTTGTAGCTTTGGTGCACCTCTTGGTTATTTACAGTCGGGTGTACTTAGGTGTACATTATGTGGCAGATGTGTTGGTGGGAAGTCTTGTAGGAATGATTTGCGGCTGGCTGGTTTGGAAAATCTATTCTATGGTTAGCAATTCTAATTTACGCAATCTATGATCATTGAAATCACCGACAAACTCATTTCTACCGAGATTTTCGATAAAAAGTTCATATGCGACTTGAAAAGCTGCAAAGGTGCGTGCTGCGTTGAGGGCGACGCTGGAGCTCCTGTAACCCAAGAAGAAATCGAAGACATTCGCCAATCTTTGGAAGGTATCAAACCATTTATGCGTGCTGAAGGTATTGCGGCCATTGAAAAAGACGGTCTTTCTTACAAAGATGATTTGTACGACGACGTGGTGACACTAATAGAGGGTGGAGCATGTGCTTTTGCCTATTTCGATGAAACTGGCACAGCATTATGCGCCATCGAAAAAGCCCACAAAGAAGGCAAATCAACCATCAAAAAACCGCTTTCTTGTCATTTGTACCCTATTCGAATCACCAAGAGCAAGATGTTTCAAATGGTGAATTACAACGAGTGGAATATCTGTAATCCGGCTTGCGTTTTGGGTGAGTCGGTTGGCATGCCCGTGTATAAATTCCTCAAAGAATCGTTGATTCGTGCTTATGGTGATGACTTTTATAAGGAATTGGAAGAGGCAGAGAAGTTGTGGCGGGAAAGAGAATAATATTTCATTATGCTATCCTTCTTGTTTTTCCGAAGAGGGCATTGCTGCCAAAAATAAATTTACGAATGGTATTAAAAACAACCATGCACTCTGGCCAGTAACTCTAACTCTTCTGAATCCACAGGCGAGAAAAGGAAAAAGTGTAATGGACTGAAACAAGCGAGGAAGATAATCAAATCCATGTAAAGATTTCGTGAAAATCAAAAGAACGATTATGCTATAATTGACTAGCATGAACATCCAAAACTCGCTAAGGCTAAATTTTCCTGTGTAATTAAAAACGTTCTTAAAGGCAAGAAAATAGTATTTCATGATATTAGAATTTATATATTCAGATTTCTGGTGTCTTGAATTTAGATCTTGTTTTAATAAGTTTTAAGTTTAGTCTACAATTTGAATTTGATCATTGCTGTAAATAATAATGCTAGGTTTTTCTTCATACGGGCTTTCCTCGTCTATATATTCAATCATTTTCCCTTTGACAATAATTGTCTTGTTTTCATATTGTCGTGCGTTTATTTTCAATTTATTAAGAACATCTTCGAAAATAATGACAACAATTGGATTCTTTGGAAATGCTTTTTCAAGGTTTAAAAAGGTCGGACTACCATTACTATACTCTGCATAATACACAGATGCAACATATCCTTTAACAATTACATTCTGATCTATACGGTGAACTGCTTCAAATGAGGTAATTGTATCAAATTCGGTAATTATTTTTTTATTTTCATTTTTTAATGTGTCTGGTTGCCGTTCCCTGTCCTCCAAGGTTGAAGTTTGTTCACATGCAGAGAAAATTAAAATTATCAATACGACTAAAATATTTTTCATGCGCCTCGTTGTTTTTAGAATCATTTCTTTTCAGAATATTCTTCGGGTGTGGGTATTGGCTATAACGGTTTGCTATTCCACACGGATTATTCCCTTAGTATATCTGCTGCTAATCTAATGGTTTTTTTATTGCTATAAAAGTATTTCTTGCAACATGGGAGTATATTTCCGTGGTATTCGAGCCTATCAAAAGCGTTAAACAAAATTTAAATTTTCAAATAAATCCATAAAGATTATAAACTATCAAACGGCGATTGAATATTCTTCAAATTGCGGGTGCTTACATGGGTGTAAAACTCCAACTGACCCCGACTTTAATTATAATGAATTTACTCATGTGCTTAAAAATTAATTTAGCGGAATTCATTTTCTACGAATCATGAGTTAAATATTCTGATTGGCAGTGTTTTAACCGAAATACATTAGGTTAATGATATTCAAAGGTTTAATCTTTTATCGGGACAAGCTTCACTGCTACTTCGTGGTTGAGACGGTTTGGCGCTAAGAGAAGGTCGGGATTTTTACCACTGAACTTGATTGTAAAAACGAAATTTCCATTGACCACAACTTGTCCCGATTTTTTATCGGGAAAATTATCTTCGGAACACTTAACCCCGCCTTTCGGGTAGGTGCTGTTACAATCTAGCCTTCTGTCCACCGTCGCTGTCGAGTCGCTGTGAGTAAAGGTTTTAGCTGCCCCTATACAACTGATATTGTGTCGGTTGTGGGTGGCGAAAAAATTAAACACCGAAGGGTTGCGAAAAAAATTGAATTTCTTTTTGGGTTGCCGAAAAGCACACTCTTTTGTCCCGCAATTTGCTAGATGGGGCTTGTAAATGTGTGTGCTTTTGTGGATAGGCTTCAATTTTTCAATAAGGGCAAAAATGAGCAATAATTATTTCCTTGACCAGCTTTCTTTTTCCGCGTCACTCTGTTGATACTGTAATACTTTTTCTTATTTTTCACCTCAAATTTTCAGCCAGCGTCCAAGCGTCTATTAAACATTTGAACAAATAAACTCAATTGATTGTCATTTCACTACTTTTGCATCTCAAAAATAACTCATGTTTGCACCCAAAAAGAAGAAAGACGACGAAAAGCCGAAAATTACCAAAGATTCAATTCAAAGAGCCAAGGGTATTTTTGCTTACATGAAACCCTACAGACGCACTTTTGCTATAGGGTGGTTTTTCCTTGTTTTTTCATCGCTTGTAGGCTTGATTTTTCCTTACATTCTTGGTCAGCTTTTGGGCGCTCCAGAGGAAGGTAATATTTCTTCTGGATCCTCTTTTGTTGATGCTATTACTTTTGATAACATCAATCAAATTGCTTTAGCGCTTTTTATACTCTTTGGTTTGCAGTCGTTTTTCTCCTTTTTCAGAATTGTGCTTTTTACCAAAGTAACCGAAAACACGCTGCGCGATTTACGTTATTCGGCGTTTGATCGTTTACTTCATATGCCACTAGATTTCTTTAATCGCAACAAAGTAGGGGAGTTGACTAGTCGTATTACGGGTGATTTGAACTTAATTCAAGAAACATTAAAAACTACAATTGCCGAATTCTTTAGACAGATTGTTACTATTTCTGGTGGAATTATTTGGCTGTTCTTTTTGTCATGGAAATTGGCGCTAATCATGCTTGCTACCGTGCCTGTTATGTCAATCATTGCCGTTGTTTTCGGACGATTTATTCGTAGATTGTCCAAAGAAGCTCAGGAAACTACGGCCTCATCTAATGCAGTGCTGGAAGAAAGTCTTACTGGGATCAACAACGTTAAGTCATTCACCAATGAAGTACTTGAATTGACGAGATACAAAAAAGCAATAGATGAAATCAGAAGAATCAACATCAAATCAGGTAACTGGAGAGGTGTTTTTGTCTCTTTTATCTTTTTGTTTTTATTCGGTGCAATCGTATTCATTATTTGGCAGGGTGTTAGCATGGTTCAAGCGGGCACTATGGGTCTTTCAGAATTTAATGCCTTCTTAATTTTTACTGTAATGTTAGGCGCTTCTGTTGGCTCACTTCCAGAGTTGTACGCCACTATTCAGAAGACTATTGGAGCTACCGATCGTTTGATGCAATTGATTCAAGAAGACTCTGAACGTGAGTTATATCAGGGAAAAGAGATGCCAGAACTCTCGGGAGCTATTGATTTTAAAAATGTTCAATTCTCTTATCCACAACGTAAAGATGTTGAGGTACTTCGCGGTTTTGATTTGTCTATTGAACAAGGTCAAACGATAGCTTTGGTAGGCCATAGCGGAGTAGGAAAGTCTACTTTATCCGCTCTCTTATTGCATTACTACAATGCAAATTCTGGCGAAATTTTGTTTGATGGAATTGATATTAAAAACATCGAAGTAAAATATTTGCGCTCACAAATGGCGATTGTCCCTCAGGAGCTTATTTTGTTTTCAGGAACTATTCGCGACAACATTTCATATGGGAAACCAGGGGCCTCTGATGATGAAATTGAACAAGCCGCTCGAAAAGCATATGCTTGGGAATTTATCCAAGGTTTCCCTGAGAAAATGGAAACCCAAGTTGGTGATCGCGGTATTCAACTTTCAGGAGGTCAGAAACAACGGATTGCCATTGCTCGAGCAATTCTTAAAAATCCTAAAATCCTTATTCTTGATGAAGCCACATCGGCATTGGATTCAGAATCGGAAAATCTAGTACAAAAAGCGCTTGATGCCTTGATGCTGAATCGCACTTCTGTTGTTATTGCTCATCGCTTAAGTACTATCCGTAAAGCGGATAAAATTGTTGTTGTAGATGCTGGAAGGGCTATTGAACAAGGAAGTCATGATGAACTTACCGCAAAAAATGGAGCATACGCCCAATTGATGCAAGCCCAACAATTGAGTTAAAATTTTTGCTAATCTTGCAGGTCTTTTTAGATCTAAAGAAAATTACTTTTTGTCAAATAGAACTTTTTCATCTGTGTTTTGAATCAAGGTTGATTGGTCTAAACTACTCGATAGAATTTATCCCAAGACAATTGATTAATTGAATTCAGCTCGATAAAACCCCACCATTAATTCTTTTTCGACTAATTTTCATTGTTGAATGCCGCTGATTCATAACAAGCTAGGCCAGTTGATTCAGCAGGGGGGATGCACCCACCTTGAATGCCACAAACGTTTCTCACGATAATTCCATCTGCGATTACTTCTTGAGCCGCGTTGTATTGTCTTAACACAATACTTTGAATCGCTTCTTCATCCGAAGCTAGAGGACTTAATGGGTCTAATGGGTCAGTTGGTGTCGCTGAAAGTGGTCCTAAAGTTGGCAAAGGAGGTTCTACAGAGAAATCATCTCCTTGCTCGAAAACGAAAAGACTCACATTGCCATTAAGTAGTACCTTGAACAATTTGATATTTCACAACCATCAAAATACCGGAATAATAAATTTTGTGATACCAGTTTAATTTAGAAAACTTCACAGCTTCAACAGTATACTTGATGTATTTATTTAAGGCGTATGCCTTTGCTTATTTAGAGGTTGATCTCGAATTGATTTGAAGGCAAGAGAAAGAGTGCTTAGAGATTTAATAAAGTTTAAAATGACCTTGTTAAACTGACTTCGATTAATATTTGGGGCTCAGAACGTTTGTAAATAATCAAATTCAATAAAAAAATCCGTCCCCTTGAGAAGACGGATTATTGTAATATCGAAAAACGATTTTCTTATTTCGTCAAGGCTAATTTAACAGCGGCTACTAAATCAACTACTTTTCCAGATTTACTCAAAGTAGCAAAATCTACTTTGCGCTCAGTGCCTGGCTTGGTATGCATAGTACCGGCATAACTCTTGCCACTTTCTAAAATTATATCTTTAATTTGACGCATAGTCAATTTTGGGAAGTAAGACTTCAAAAAGGCTGCAAATCCAGCAACCATAGGTGCTGCCATTGAAGTGCCTTGAAGTGTCTCGTATTTTCCTTCTGGAACAGTATTGTGAATTTCTAATCCAGGCGCAAAAATATCTACACCCTCAACTCCGTAGTTTGAGAATGAAGCCGCCAAATTCCCCTTTTTCGAATAGCGCGTTGATGCTCCAATCGTCAAAAGCATTGTATTTGGTTCTGTTTGAAATTCATATTTTACAGCTGGAAAATTTGGTTCTTTGTCAATGTCTTTACCATCATTTCCTGCAGCGTGAACCAATAACACATCTTTCTTTTCAGCATATCTCATGGCCTCATAAACTTCTTTTTGATGAGGAGAATAAGCTTTTCCAAATGACATGTTGATTACTTTCGCGCCATTGTCTACAGCATAACGGATAGCCAATGCGATGTCTTTATCATATTCGTCACCATCTGGAACAGCACGTAAAATCATCAAATGAACGTTTGCGGCTACACCATCACCTCCTACTTTGTTGCCACGAATTGCACCAATAATTCCACCTACATGGGTGCCGTGCAGTGCATCTGGACCTTTCACATTGTTGTTGCCATAATTACGGTCGTTGAAGTCGTTTTCATCGTCGCCAATGATATCCTTGCGGTAGTTCACGTCAATATTGTAATGATACTTCAATGAATTCTCGTAATATTCAAATCCCTCATTAATTTGATCCATGAAAGATTCATCTTCCATTTTCATAATAGCAATTCGCTTGAATTGTTGCATTTGAGCCTCTTCAGGCTTCCATTTTTTCAAGTCTTTTAGGGTGTAATCTTTCTTACCTAAAGCATCACCAATCATAATATCCATTGATGGAAGAATGTCGTTTTTAAAAGCTTTCAATTGTGCGAAGCTTGATTCTGTATCCTTGCGCTTTTTTTCATATTCCTTTTTTACCATTTTGTAGATGGTATAGTCCGGGTGACCTTTGGCTTCATCATCGCTCAATGATTCGAACGATGGTTTCAATTTGGCATAAATACGCGTAACCTCAAGTGTTGTTCCGCTTACATTATCTCCATTTGCATTCCCCAAGAAGTTCCAACCATGGATGTCGTCGATGTAACCGTTTTTGTCGTCATCGATACCGTTACCAGCAATCTCTTTGGAGTTCACCCAAATTTGCCCTTTCAAATCAGGATGTTCGGTGTCGATTCCAGAGTCGATAATAGCAACAATTACAGGGGTTGATGTTCTGCCTTTTACTAGTTTGTAGGCTGCTTCAGTGTTCATGCCTGGAAGTTTCCCATTGTACCAATTTAGTACACCTTTTGGCAACTTCTCCTGAGCAAATGTGTTGAACGAAAATGAAATTAACGCTAACAATAAAATTGATTTTCCAAAAATTTTCTTCATAATGATTTGTGATTTGTATGCAAATATGCGAAACAAAACACATTTGATTGACTATTTTTTGACTGATGGACAAAAAACCCTTAGTTTTACCTATAAATTGCAGATAAATGGAAATTAAGCCTTTTCGAACGGCAATGTTTTTTGCCGTGTTTTTTGCTTTTTCTAGTGTTGTTAAAGCGCAGTCAGAAAAACATTCAATCTTTGCTCCGTCTTCTGATAGTTTTGGCACGTACGCAATTCAGTTTCATAAAGGGGTTAAAATTCCTGATAATTTACATGTGAAATATGAGGCGCATGGATGGCATTATGTTTTGGGTGAAAGAGAAGAATTGTATCGTTTGATAGAGGTCGGAATCATTTCAAGAATTTACATCGAACCAATAGGTCATCAGACTTTAAACGATAGTTCGCGTTTAACGCATTTTGTGAATGAAGTTCATCAAGGACAGAACATGGATTTTTCTTTCACTGGAAGCGGTATAATCATAGGTTATGTAGATACTGGTTTAGACTACAATCATTTAGATTTTAAAGATAGCTTAGGAAATACTAGAGTTTTGCGTTATTGGGATCAGGCGGCTCCAGTAAATGTCCGAACACCAACAAAATATGGATACGGACAGGCTTTTTCCAATACCGATATCAATGGTGGTATAAATCCTAGTTACGCTAATGGAAGTCATGGAACAACAGTCACTGGCTGTGGTTCTGGAAATGGGATGGCCAATGGTCGAAATTTAGGAATGGCTCCAGAATGTTCTATAATTATCGTTCGTTCAAACATGTCGGCTCCTTCTTGGACTTTGACGGTGGCCGAAGGTGTAGATTACATTTTTAGTGTAGCCGATTCTTTAGGGATGCCAGCAGTTGTTAATTTGAGTTTAGGGACATATTTGGGAAGTCATGACGCTACCGACCCTGCAGCACAATATATTGACAGTTTGTTGAACGACCAAACGGGGAGAATAGTGGTCTGTGCAGCTGGTAATTCAGGAGCTTGGATGCCCTATCATGTGCAAAAGGAATTAAGCGCTGACACCAATTTTGTATGGATGATTCCAAATCCAGCTCTTGGTTATGGTTCCCCTGGAGTTTTTATGGATTTGTGGGCCGATACGAGTGATATTGAGTTGATGCATTTTGCCTTCGGCGCGGATAAACCAGGTCCTGTTTACAGGGGAGGCACGTCATATAAGCCAGTCAATTTTAATATACCTACAATACAATATGATACTATTTGGGGGTACAATGCTGTTATTGGTTATGTGCTTTATGTTGAACAAGTTGTTGGTTCAAATTATAATATTCAAGCGATTATTTACACAGACAGTCTGAGTTATCGTTTTCGATTCTTAGCAACTGGTTCAGGCAATATTGACCTTTGGAGCAGCAGCCAAATTGGGGGCAGCAATTTTGAAACGAATATCCCTAGCTTAATTACGCACCCAGAATTTATACATTATATCATGCCAGATACAGAACAAAGTATTGTTAGCTCTTGGGCGTGTTCGGAGCAAGTTATTACAGTTGGTAATGTACAAAACAGGAAAAATTATATTTCTTCAAACAACACTGTTTTTCCTGTAGGTGGAGGAACAATTCCATCTGGGCAACTTTCGATCAACTCTTCTAAAGGACCCACGCGCAATGGATTGATAAAGCCGGATGTTGTTGCATCGGGAGATATGTCTTTGTCTGCAAGGGTGCTCAATGTATCGTATGCAGCAACTATGCTTGATATTGGAGCTATGCACGTGCGCAATGGAGGAACTTCGATGGCTAGTCCCGTTGTAGCAGGTATCGCAGGTTTGTATTTGGAGAAATGCCCGCTCTCTTCATGGGTCGATTACAAGAATTCTTTGCTTGAAACGGCATTTTCGGATGGATTTACTGGACCTAATTTGCCAAACAATGCCTTCGGTTACGGAAAAGCACATGCGCACAACTCTTTGTTGCAAACTGAATTTACTGCACTTGTCTCTGGGTCTGAGATGTATTGTCCTGAAAATTCAGTACTCACTGTTTTGGGCAATGATCTGATTTCTAGTGTTTGGAATACAGATGATTCTACTTTTTCCCTGAATTTGTATGAGCAAGGAACTTATTTTGCGGAGGTAACTAACGATAGGGGTTGTAGAAATTTCACAGATACATTAGTGGTTTTGGCTGATACCATAGCGCCTTTTGGATTGGCTCCAGAGAATTTAATCGTAACTTGTTTAGACGATGTTCCTGTGCCGAATGAATCTCTTGTTACGCAAATCGAAGACAATTGTGGTTCGGCACTAGCGCTTCATTTGGGAGATACTTTGATAGGCGTTTTGTGTGAACAGTACATCCTTCGAACATATCGAATTCTGGACTTATCTGGCAATTTCTTAGATGTTAATCAACAGATTTTGATATCGGATACTCTGGTTCCTTATGGTCTTCCGCCATCTAATTTAGTGGTATCTTGCGCTGATTTGTTGCCGGAAATAGACGTATTTTCCGTAACTAATGTTTCTGACAATTGCTCTGCTGTAGATGTGGTGCATCTCCTAGATTTTTATTCTAATCAGCAATGCCCGCAGTTGATTACTAGAAAGTACAGATTATTTGATGCCTGCGGGAACTATTCAGATGCCGATCAAATCATCACTATTTTAGATACCATTTCGCCAACAGGTTCAATTGTTGATACTTTATTTGTCAATTGTCTAGCTGCAGCTCCCGCACCTGATATCAACCAAGTTGAAAATGAAGCAGACAACTGTCTACTCGAAAGTGTCAACCATTTGGGAGATGAGTTTGATGACGAAAATGAAAATGTATTGTATCGAACCTATGAAATCAGTGATATTTGTAGCAACACTATAAATTTGACACAAGTTATTGTCATCACCAACAATTTGCCCGAGCCGTCTTTAGTTTCTTTTGATGGTTCATTTTTGAGTGCTAGCGAAAATCTCAATTATCAATGGTATTTTAATGGAGAACTAATGACAGGTGCTATTGAGCAGGAATTTATGCCGACAAATGGAGGGGCATTCATAGTTCAAGTGATCGATTCGAATGGTTGTACTTCGTTTTCTGAGCAAGTTTTTGTGAGCTTGGTTGGAATGCCCGAACAAGTAGTCAGTGATCTTTTTGTTTATCCTAATCCAACAGATGGGCTCTTATATTTTCACTTTGAAATGCCATTTGTTAGGGTTGCTTTGTATGATTTGGCAGGAAGTTTAGTTTTAGAAAAATTAATAAGACGAAATTCGAGTCTAGACCTTTCTGCTTTAAGTTCGGGCATGTATTGGTTGAGATTAGATTTGAATTCAAGTATGTTACCAATAAAAATAATTAAGAATTGACGGGGTGAAAGGAATTGTATTATTTTTGCCACACCTTTTTTACAGGATAAAACAATATGAATTTAACAGGAATCATCGCAATTTCCGGAAAGCCGGGTTTATTTAAAGTTGTTGCTCAAGGCAATCAGTCCATTATCGTGGAATCTTTGTTAGACAAAAAGCGCATGGCAGTGCACTCAAGCAACAAAATATCAGCACTCGAAGACATCAGTATTTACACTTATGAAGAAGATACGCCTTTGTCTATTGTGTATCGCAATATCTACGACAAAGAAAATGGTGGACAATGTCTTTCACATAAGGCATCAGAAGCTGAATTAAGAGCATACTTTGAAGGCGTCTTAAAAAATTACGACCAAGAGCGCGTTTACTTGTCAGATATTAAGAAGCTGTTCAATTGGTATAACTTGCTTCAAACTAATGATTTGTTGATTCTAGCAGAGGAGCAAGCAACTGAAGAAGTGAGTGCAGAGCATGTTGAAAAACCTAAGAAAAAGGCTTCGGCGAAAGATGCAGCACCAAAAAAATCTGCTGTATCAAAAGCATCATCCCCAAATCCAAAAGCGAGCACATCTTCATCCAAAGCACCTGCCAAAAAAGCACCTGTTCAGAGAAAAAGTAGCTAAGAAGATTGCAATATTTATATCAGAGCGCGACTATCATTTGAGATGGCCGTGTTTTTTTTGTTCTGAATTATCGGTAAATAACCGTTAGCTTATAGTCTAACGGTTATGCCTATGATAACCGTTAAAGTAGCAATAACGGTTGGCCGTAGTCTAACGGTTAGGCCAAGGACGATGGTTGAAGAGGCAATAACGATTTGTTAATCTAACGGCTAACGCTATTGTAATTTTGCGCCATAGGGATTCGTAAATTATCGGTAAATAACGGTTAGCCCAAGTCTAACGGTTAGGCCAAGGATGATGGTTGAAGAGGCAATAACGGTTGGTTAATCTAACGGCTAACGCTATTGTAATGTTGCGCCATAGGGATTCGCAAATTATCGGTAAATAACCGTTAGCCCAAGTCTAACGGTTAGGCCAAGGATGATGGTTGAAGAGGCAATAACGATTTGGTTAATCTAACGGCTAACGCTATTGTAATGTTGCGCCATAGGGATTCGCAAATTATCGGTAAATAACCGTTAGCTATAGTCTAACGGTTAGGCCTATGATAACCGTTAAAGTAGCAATAACGGTTAGCCCAAGTCTAACGGTTAGGCCAAGGATGATGGTTGAAGAGGCAATAACGGTTGGTTAATCTAACGGCTAACGCTATTGTAATGTTGCGCCATAGGGATTCGCAAATTATCGGTAAATAACTGTTAGCTATAGTCTAACGGTTAGGCCTATGATAACCGTTAAAGTAGCAATAACGGTTAGCCCAAGTCTAACGGTTAGGCCAAGGATGATGGTTGAAGAGGCAATAACGGTTGGTTAATCTAACAGCTAACGCTATTGTAATGTTGTGCACCATAGGGATTCGTAAATTATCGGTAAATAACCGTTAGCCCTAGTCTAACGGTTAGGCCTATGATAACCGTTAAAGTAGCAATAACGGTTTGCTAAACGATAACGGTTTGAAGAACTAATATTTTGTAAAAAGCAAACATTAACAATCTCCGTCAAAATAAATTGACAAAAAAATAACCAAATAAAAGACATATAATTAATCAAAATGTTAATTTTGTCCTCTAACTACAAATTAACTAACCTACTACATTATGGAAAATTTTAACCACCGTACCACTGTTTATGGCCCCCATAGAAGCTGTTTGCTTTGTAAGTCTGAATTTATTGGTCGGGCTGACAAGGTATTCTGCACAGTCACGTGCAAATCGCAATACCACATGAAATTGAATAAAGTAACAATGGATGCTGCCCTTCGTATTGATAAAATTTTGCATCGCAATCGTTCTATATTACTTGAAATCATGGGAAAAGATTCTGATTATAAAATTGTGAATCGAGCGATTTTGGATAGCAAGAAATTTAACTTTTCATACTCGACTCAGCATTACAATGGGGAGCAAAGCCAAGTGATTAATTTTATCTATGACTTTTCTTGGGTTTTAACGAACGAACAAGACGTACTAATAAGAAGAATTGGCGTTGGAATCAAAGAAAAGAGGTACGCTGCATAGACAGCTATTTTAACACCCTTTCCTCCTTGAGGATCGCTTTGTTTTTATTTGCCAACTGCCCACATGCTGCATCAATATCTTTACCGCGACTTCTGCGAATGTTCACTACCAAGTTGCGCTCTTCTAGATAAACAGCAAAACGATTTACTTTCTCTATATCGGCTTGCTGGAATTCGCCATCGTCTATCGGGTTGTATTCAATAATGTTGATTTTGCAGGGTACGTTTTTGCAGAACTGAGCCAGATCAGCTGCATCTTCTATACCGTCGTTGAAATCTTTAAAAATGATATATTCAAAGGTGACACGTGAACCAGTTTTTTCATGAAAATAACGTAACGCATCAGCCAAAATCTCGAGATTGTTGCTCTCGTTAATTTCCATAATTTTATTGCGTTTCTCATCATTCGCAGCATGTAAAGAAAGTGCTAAATTGAATTTAACATCGTCGTCACCCAATTTTTTAATCATTTTGGCAATGCCAGCTGTGGATATAGTTATACGCTTAGGAGACATGCCCAAACCGTTTTCCGAGGTAATAATCTCAACCGATTGAAGTACATTTTTGTAGTTCAAAAGCGGTTCGCCCATTCCCATGTAAACAATGTTCGACAAAGGTATTTGATAGTGCTCAACTGCAAGTTTATTAAGATAAACAACCTGATCTACAATTTCTCCGGCGCTCAAATTTTTCAGTAATTTCAAGCGGCCAGTTGCGCAAAATGTACAAGCTAAACTGCATCCTATCTGCGAGGAAATACAAGCTGTCATGCGAGATGGAGTAGGAATTAAAACGCCTTCCATCACTTGTTTTACATCATGGGTTGTAAATGCACATTTTATCGTTCTATCTTTGCTGATTTGTTGGTCGTTGAGCGCAATTTTGTCGATAAAAAATTGTTCCTCCAGGCTCTGCCGAAAATCTTTGCCTAAGTTAGTCATTTCATCAAAAGAAAAGGCGTCTTTCTGCCAAAGCCATTCAAAAACCTGTTGGGCACGGAATTTCTTTTCACCCATCGACAAAAAGGTTTCCTGGAGTTCCTCAAGCGTATGGTTTCGAATGTTTTGTTTTACTGCACTCAATAGTTCTATTATTTGATGCGATATTTGAATCCCATTTGTATTAAAAACGCTGTTCCATCAATTTTTGCGTTAATAGTTTGCGGTGTTGGAGAATTATTACCTGAATATTCGTAAGTGGTTGAATAAACATTGATAAAACCTAATTGATGTTTATACATAAAATTGATTGACAAGTGCTCCGTGATTCTAACGTCTTTTGAAATACCACCATAAATTACAGGCATTAAATTTCCGCGAACATCTGAAATTGAATTGTAATTATAGGTGTATGAATCACTATTTCCGCCTCCGCTACCCGAGCCAACCAAACCTTTAGGCGAAAAATGAGCGCCCAATCCAATCCCGCCATGCACATTGAAGAACTGGAAATTGGTTTTTGGATTTTGAATTTTATATTGTAATCCTGCGGTTAAGAAATGTCCGTAAAAAGCATCTCCACCCCAGGCACTGGAAGAAGTTGAATTGTGCTTTATCATGGCTCCTTCCCAAAAAGAAAAACCTGTATAATCAGCCTCGAAAAAAATGTTGTTTTTCCAACCATGCTCATAACTCAATCTTGTTGAGAAACTTAAGAAGTTTGGACTGCTGAACGGGTCATTCTTCGGACTAAATCGATTGGTATTTGCGCCAAATCCAAAACCAACATACACGAACTGACTCTTTGGGTCGATAGCGCGCTTTTCAAATTTATGTTTTCTTTTAGCTTCTTTCTTTGACCAATCGTAATCTGACATCAATGCCAATAATCGCTTAGATTTTTTGATTCCGGTGAATGTGTAATTGAACCCAAAATTGAACCCGCGCAACATAGATTTAAATGAACCATCAGAATAAATACCATTGTTTGACAAAATATAGTTGCCATCAACATATGAAGAAAAACCAAAGTTATACAGAAGTCGAAAAGATAATTCGTCTTGCCTTTTATTGGTTGAAGTAAATTCAATTCCAAAATTGGTGAAGTAGGTAAACTCGTTTTTAATATCGTAATTCAATTCAAAATAGCCACTTTCACTTGAAGATACACTACCAGTATATGATGCACCAAAACTATTGACTCCCAATCCTCCAAGCGCATTAATTGAATTGTTTTTGAAGCCATACACCTCATAAGCAGCTAACAAATCCAAACGAGCGAAATTAAAATAAAAACCATTAACTAAGGAATTTCTAAATCCTTGATATTCGGCTAATGGCGGATTAGATCGTTCATTTTGAAAACCAATATTAAAACCGGCCTCCGCATACAACTTATCGTCTAAACGATATCTGTAGGCAAATCGAATCAAACTATTGTATCCTAGCGAACTTTCTATTGGTTCTCCATCCAAGTTCGGTGTGAAATGAGTTTTATTAAACCCGGTAAGTAAGCCAAATGAAAACTGACTTTTTGGTTTATTATACCCTACAAGTTCCTGCGCCGAAATATAGTTCATAGCGAAAATTGCGGCTAAAGCGAAAGCGCTTTTTTTAGTCATATCCTTTAAAATTTAAGCATAAAACGTAAGAACTGCTGATTTAGTATTTCAGATTTAGTCGTTCAACTTCAACACCGCCATGAAAGCCTCTTGTGGCACCTCTACACGGCCTACCTGACGCATTCGTTTTTTACCTTCTTTTTGTTTTTCTAATAGCTTACGTTTACGCGATATATCGCCTCCATAACATTTTGCTGTTACGTCTTTTCTCAGTGCTTTAATCGTTTCGCGCGCAATCACTTTTGCACCAATCGCTGCTTGAATTGGAATTTCAAATTGCTGTCTCGGTATCAATTCCTTCAATTTTACACAAATCCGCTTACCTAAACTAAAGGCATTGCTTCTGTGCACCAAAGCGGATAAGGCATCCACTTGCTCGGCGTTTAACAAAACATCCATTTTAATTAAATCCGATTCGCGGTAGCCAATCTGAAAATAATCGAATGAGGCATATCCTTTAGATACGGTTTTCAAACGGTCGTAAAAATCGAATACGATTTCTGCCAAAGGCATTTCAAAAGTTAATTCGACGCGATTTTGGGTCAAATATACTTGGTTGCGCAATTCTCCTCTTTTTTCTATGCATAAGGTCATTATTGAACCTACGAACTCAGATTTTGTAATGATTTGAGCCTTGATGTAAGGTTCTTCAATTTTATCTAATGAACCTGGTTCCGGTAAATCTGAAGGGTTGTTCACCAACATCAATTTATCAGGATTCCTTTTGGTATACGCATAATAAGATACGTTTGGCACTGTGGTAATCACCGTCATGTTGAATTCACGCTCTAAGCGCTCTTGAATGATTTCCAGGTGCAGCATGCCTAAGAATCCACAACGGAATCCAAAGCCCAAAGCGGCAGAAGATTCTGTCTCAAATACCAGTGATGAATCGTTTAATTGTAGTTTCTCCATGGAAAATCGTAATTCTTCGTAATCTTCCGTGTCAATAGGGTAGATACCCGCAAAAACCATAGGCTTCACATCTTCAAATCCTTGAATCGATGAAGTGCATGGATTTGCAACTGTGGTAATTGTATCACCAACTTTAATCTCGTTTGCTTTTTTGATTCCAGAAATAATATAACCAACATCGCCTGCTGAAACCGTTTTTTTCGGTATTAAGTCCATTTTCAATATACCAATTTCATCTGCATTGTAAGCCAATCCAGTATTGAAAAACTTCACCCGCTCACCTTTGTTCAAAGTGCCATTCATGATTCTATAATATGCGATAACACCACGAAATGAATTAAAAACTGAGTCAAAAATCATGGCTTGTAGCGGCGCATTTGGGTCGCCTTTTGGTGCTGAGATTCTGTGGATAACGGCTTCTAAAATTTTATCTACACCCAAACCTGTTTTTCCAGATGCAAAGATGATATCTTCATGTTTACAACCAATCAAATCTACAATTTGGTCAGAAACTTCCTCTGGCATAGCACCTGGCAAATCCATTTTATTGAGAACAGGAATAATCTCTAAATCATGCTCTAATGCCAAATATAAATTCGATATGGTCTGTGCTTCTATGCCTTGAGCAGCATCAACAATCAATAATGCGCCTTCACATGCGGCAATGGAACGCGAAACTTCATATGAAAAATCCACGTGGCCCGGTGTGTCAATGAGGTTCAGAATATAATCTTCTCCCTCAAAGTTGTAATTCATTTGAATCGCATGACTCTTGATTGTAATCCCTCGCTCGCGCTCTATATCCATATTATCTAGCGCCTGAGCTTGCATGTCGCGGTCTGAAATAGTTCCAGTAGTTTGCAACATTCTGTCAGCCAAAGTGCTTTTACCATGGTCGATGTGCGCGATAATACAGAAATTCCTAATGTTCTTCATAGGGTGCAAAATTACGCTTTTTATAGGTTAGGAAATCAACAAAAGAAGAAATGCAAAATAGTTTTTCGAATGCCCTATTTTACTACAAATCTCACTGTTTCTCGAGTTTTTTGTTCGAGTAAAACTTCCCGGTTTTCTAACAATTCGTCAATAATCGCTTTATTGTAATGTCGTATGGTGATGAGCTCTAAATTTTCGTTATACCGAACTGCGTAATTATTGCTAAATGAACTGAGCACTTTATTTTCATCAAATTGCTTGTTATCAAATAATGCCGAAAAATTCACAGCCGAGTTTTGCATGATGTTGATTTTCATATCCAAACTGTCGTAAGCTTTGAAGATGTTAGCCAAGTGCTTTTCTGCTATGAAAGAGAAGTTCTTTGTGGATAAGGATACCAAAACTTGATTTTCTTTGATGATGTAGCAAGGGATTTGGTTGCGCCTGTCCTTGGTAATAGTAGTTCCTGATAATTTGGGATGAATAAATGATTTTACATACAAAGGAATGTCTTTATTCTGGAGAGGCTGTATCGTTTTAGGATGAATTACAGAAGCACCGTAATACGATAATTCAATAGCATCTTTGTATGAAATGGTTTCTAATTTTTGCGCTTTCGGAAATTTTTTGGGGTCAGCGTTGTACATCCCATCAACGTCCTTCCAAATGGTTAAACTTTCCGCGTTTAAACAGTATGCAAAAATCGCTGCTGAATAATCAGACCCTTCTCGGCCCAATGTGGTGATTTCTCCATCATCAGTGCTGCCTATGAAACCTTGAGTAACTACGAGTTTTTTTTCATCATTAAAAGGCTCAAGTGCTGTTTTGATGTTGCTCGTGGTTGTCGGTAAATTGACTGTGGCAGATCGAAATTTGTCGTCGGTTTTTATGAGTAGCGAAGCATCAAGCCATATTGAGTTGAAATTACATTTTTCTAAATATGCGGCCACTATTTGCGTGGAAATCAATTCGCCAAAGGACACAATTTTGTCGTAATTAAAGTTGAATTCACTAACCTTATAGTCTTCGAAAATTTCTCTTATGTTAAAGTAATACGAACCTAAAGCCGATGATAATACCTGGTGTGAATCTAAATTAAGACTAGTGATTATTTTGTCATGAAAGTTTTTAAGTTCGTTTAATAGGATTTTAAATTCGCCTTTGTTTACTTGGTGAATCGATGCTAAAATCTGCTCCAATTTATTCGTGGTTTTACCCATCGCAGAGACTACTACAATCAAAGATTCGCCTTCAAATTCTCTAAGAATATTGGCGACATTTTTTAGTGATTCAGCGTCCTTTACTGATGCTCCTCCAAATTTGAAAACTTTCATTGTTATTTAACGTGGTGTTTCTACAAATGTAATGATTTTGTACATTTCAACAGGCATCGACTAAACAAAAAGGGCTGCCTGAATAATCAGACAGCCCTCAATTTATTTATGCGTGTTGTCTATAACTTCACAACTTGCATTATCGTTTTTCCTGTTTCCGAAACAATAGTTACGAAATAAACACCTTCCTGAAAATCAGTCATCTTGATTTCGAAAGAAGAATTTGTTTCAAATGTTCTTTCTTGAACTAGAATAACAGAGCCTTTCGAATCTACAAGATAAACAGTAGTATTTATAGTCTCACCAGCATAGTTCAAAGTAACTAAATCTGAAGTTGGGTTAGGATACAATTCGAAACCAGAGATTTCGTTTTCAACCAATCCAACACAGTTCAACAAGGTTACTTCAGAGTAAGAAGTGTCTGTTGGACAAACGCCGTTAGAAGTAATATAGTAATAGTTGTAAACACCAGACAACTGACCATTCACTTGCACCAATGCAGAGTTCAATGGTTGATTTGCCGGCGTGTACCACTGACCACCTAAATCGATGTTGCCTTCCAATCCTTCATAAAGATTGATGAATCCATTGTTACAGTTTACCAATGCGCCACTGTTACCAGCAGATGATGGAGGGTAGATATGGACAGTAGCTACAGTTGTGTCTGATGTACAAGGCGTATTTACGATGTAATAAGCTTCGAATGTTCCTTCTGGTAAAAGACCAACGTTAAGTATTGATTCATTACTAAGAAGATTTGGATTTCCTGGGAATTCCCAGTTTCCGCGATCAGAATTAAGAGTCACAATTGTGTTTAAATCAACAGTGCCATCTAAACGACAAACATCTACTTCACCGTCAATTCCGGGAGTAGGGAAACAAGGGTAACAATTAATTGTGCCTGCGAAACCATTCAACTGTACAGACGCATCTGAAAGGAAATTGAAAGTTAAACATGCGCCCTCACCAGAAGAGATGAATGGACCAGGAATCACGTTGCCCCACCACGCCCCAGGCTGTGTCATAGGACCAAATCCTGATGGGTTAGCACTAGGTATAATCGGAGCAGATGTGTTAGCCCCATCATAGATGTAGAAACCATCCCAGTTCATCTCAATGTTGAACATCGAGAAATCAACTTCAACGTAATCGCCTGCATCAAATGGGCAAATAGTATAAATCACATTTGTGTTTGGTAAATAAGGACCAAATAAGCCTCCATTATCGAAGAACCCACCGCCGCAACCAAATTCAGTTGTAGCCATAGCTGGACCCGCCCAATCTCCACCATTACCACATGCTGATTGAACGTAGAAATTATAAACTGTTCCTGGTGTCAAACCAGTAACTATTGTTGGGTTTTCATTAACATTGACCACAGTGCCAGTACCATCGCCTGGGCTGAAACCTAAAGGGCCATATTCAATGTTCCAAGTTGTTTCGTTACCTAGTGATGTCCAAGAAAGTTCTACTGCAATTGCGCTTAAGGTTGTAGCAACAATATTCTCCGCAGGGCCTGGCTGACCAACAATTAATGTAATTGGACCGCTCAAAGCAGAAGAAGCATCTTGTATTATTACCGTGTATGTGCCAGCCGCCAAGTTACTAGGAATAGCAGCGTATGATCCACCATCAATAGCGTATGTAAATGGTGCTGTTCCGCAATTTACATTACCAAGTGTAAATGATCCAGCTGTTCCACCATTACAAGTGTTGTCGATTGGAATCAATTCAGCATCAACTGCAACAACATTAACAGTCACTAATGTTCTCTCAAGGCTTTCGCATGAGCCTAACAAGTTGGCCGCATAGAACATATAAGTTCCCAGAGTGCCTATTGGAAGAACAGACGTGCCAAGCGCGTTAAGCGTTGCACCGTTGCCCAAGAAGTTACCTCCTGAAGCTGCAGAGAACCACCCAATATCGTCACCACCAATTTGACATCCAAATGGACCAACGACAGTTGTGCTTGCAGCTGTTGCAATTCCACTAAAAACTACCTGGCCATTTACACTCACCGAATAGTTCGGGAAGTTATCACCCCAAATCGAAGTTATTGTTAATGTGTATGGGCTTTCGGTTGCTTCAGCAATGATTTGTGTATCATTATATCCGTTTCCATACGTTCCGCCTGAAAGTACTATTTGACCCAATGAGTTGGTTAAATTCCAAGTGGTTCCGTCGCCCCAACTTGCGCTGAAAATGTTAACAGAAATTGGACAGCTTGGTGGCAATTCCACAACAGAAATATTCATTGGACTGCTATTTGAACAGAAATTGAAAACATCTGGATCAGCGATTACACTTGGTGGAACATTGGTGTTAATAGAAACACTAAGCTCTGCAGTTTCTGACCAACATTGTGTAACAGTATTAAATGCCGAAACGTAAACCATTCCTGTTGTTGTGACAAACAAAGGTGTAGTTGTTGGATTTGAAGTTGAAATCCCATTTACTGCTGTTTGCCAGTAATATAAAACATCAGCAGGTGGTGCTGGCATAGAAATCTCAGTGCCAGGTAAACATGCTGGGTTTACACCTAGAGGTGTCGGAGGAGTTGTTTCAAGCGGGAAGTTGTTAACGGTAATTGACGCTGCAGTTGACCAAGACAATATCCCTGAATCAAAGGCACGTACATAATATGTTCCATTTGCAAAAACTGTCCAAGGTGTATCTGCGTTATTCGCCATACTTATTCCTTCTGGATTTGTCTGCCAATACCACGCGATACCAGGTTGAGGCGTGCCTGGAACTGATAGTTCTGTGCCTGCCGAACAAGTTGGAATGCCAGGTTCTTGCTCAGGGTTTGGTGGCACTTCAACTGGAGCACAAATGATTGGTCCAACTATTGTAGTTTGGTTAGCAGCGCCTACACCTGAAAATATAACGTCGCCATCTAAGGTGATAGAATAGTTCGGCATATTATCACTTAAGTTCGAGATTAATGTGAAGGTGTAGTTCCCTGCTCCAGCTAATGGTAATGTTTGTGTGTCATTATAACCATTAGAGTAGGTCCCACCACTTAAAACTATGGCTCCACCGGCATCGGTTAAGGTCCAAGTTGTAGCATCACCCCAGCTTGCGCTAAATACGTTGACTGAGATTTCACATCCAGAAGGAATTAACGAGCAATCAACAGGACCAACGATTTCTGTTGTTCCACCAGTTACAATTCCAGAGAACAACACTGAAGCACCAGAAACAACACTGTAGTTTGGTGTGTTGTTCGGAAGTCCAGAAACAATTGTATAGGTGTAAGGACCGTTGTTTGCCCCTACAATAGTTTGAGATTCTGAATAACCATTACCATAAGGGCCACCACTTAAAACTGTAGCGTTGGAACCATCAGTTACTGTCCAAGTTGTAGCATCACCCATACCATTTGTTCCGCAAGTGAAGTGTCTGAATGTGTAATCATACTGTGGAAATGGCTGGAAGCCAGCGTTGGCGTATAGGATACCACCAGCATATGAATTAGATAAAGATCCAGCTATACAAGTATTAATATTTAAAGATGAAAACACCAAATAGTACTGAACACCTATTGTTGTTGGCGTAGACGCCCAAGTGACATCACCGGTAGCTTGACCTGAAAGTGTAGTTGTTCCAGAAGCTAGGAGAATACCACCTGCGTTCGGGAGGGCATTATACAATTGAATTGTAAGATTGCCAGTAGCTGAGCCGACAAAAGTTAATCCCGCACCACACGATGTTGTTGAAACAGCAGTAAATTGCTGGGCCACACCCGGAGAGAAGAAGGCCATACACGTGTTGTTTAGACTTTGATTAATATCCAGTACCGCACCTGAGTTCCCTGAAATATTAAACGTTAAATCGCACTGCGCTAAGGACTTACCCGAAAACATGGAGATGAGTCCAAAAAGGGTCAAGAGCAACACTAATTTGTTTGGAAGTATAAGTTTTTTCATATACGTTTGTATTTTGATGAGGGACAAATATAGGCTTATATTTAGATGTGGATAAGTTGATTAGCAATTATTTTTTTGGCCTCTTTGTTTTGTCTTGAAAACGAGTGTTTTAGGATTGCCCCGTAAAATCTGATAGTTGTTTTTTAACAGCTTAATCTTTTTTGTGAAAATTAGATTAACAAACGTTCAAAATCACATAGATTTAAAGTTAACAAGTAAATCTGATGTTTTAAGCCTATTTTTAAGCCATTTTTCGATGCTGGATTTGTCTTTTTCTGAAACAGAATTTTTGGAAAAAATAGTCACCGATATTATCGATTTATATTTTTCTCCATTCATAAAATGCTTGATGCCTTTACTCACCGAAAGCTCAACAATATTTGGATAAATGGCATTTGCCTCCATGAGCAAGTCCGCACCAATCAATCCAAAATCTTTTGATTGCTGGATTTCAATATTTTTGAGGATGAGTTCATCTTTGAGAAGTTTAATTTGATCTCGTAACGAGAATAGTTCAGCCCGATCAGCATCAAGCGCATTGAGATTTAACCCAAGATGAATTACCAAAATAACATCAGGATGCACTATGCCTTGGGCAGTTTTATTCAGTTTTTTAATTTGCTCGTGAGTGAGTGTTTCTCCTAAATAATCTAATTGAATCGTTTTGTTTTGGGCGTTCACTGTAGATTTCAATAAATAATTTCCTTCATAGCTTGATACTGTTTCGATGAAAACACTAGAACTGGCCACAAATTTTTCATTGAGCACGAGTTTATACCCGAAGTAAATACTGGGCAACAAAACAATGGTTATAACAACAGTTATTGTTTGATTTATTCTCTTTCTCTTTTTTACATCAACGACTGAGCGAATAGGGAATTTTAAAATCTGGGAAATCCAAACACTAGCAATGGCAATGAAAATGGTGTTTATCGTAAATAAATATAAGGCTCCAAAGAAAAAATTAAACTGTAATGTCGCCAGGCCATAGCCCGCCGTGCACAGTGGTGGCATCAAAGCGGTGGCAATGGCAACCCCTGGAATCACATTACCTTTTTGTCTACTCGCTATGGCTACAATTCCCGCCAAACCGCCAAACAAGGCAATAACCACATCATAAATCGTAGGTGAAGTTCTTGCTAAAAGCTCTGAATGTGCTGTGGAGACAGGGCTTAAAATGAAATAAAAAGTTGATGCTGTTAGCCCTGCAACAATGGCGAATGTATAATTCTTTGCAGACTGCTTGAAAAGCTCAATGTCATAGGTCGCTATACTGTAGCCCATTCCGTTTATTGGACCCATCAACGGTGAAATTAACATCGCGCCAATAATCACGGCTGTTGAATTCATGTTCAAACCAACAGAAGCGACAATTATGGCGAACATCAAAATCCACAAATTGGTCCCTTTAAAGACAACGGATTTGCGAATTTCTTGATACACAACGTCATCTTGCTCCAATTCTGGCTCAAGATTTAAATAAGCATATATTTTTTTAAAAGTATCAAGGATGTTCATAAAATCTCTAGCATTAATTATTATGTTTCCTCGACATCGAAGTGAAGTGGTTTTATTCTACTTCCTCATCTTCTTCGTCTGAAAGCTTGCGGCTCTTCAATGTTTCAAATAAGCCTAATGTAGCCCAGTAAGGCACTGCAAATCCAAGCAGAAACAACAACATCCAAAATGCCATCCCACCGATTAAAAGAAACATAACAACTCCAAATGCTTGCATAAACGAAATTTTTGAATGATAATGATTAAAAGACGTACAAAGATACAAAGATTTCAAAATATTGAATATTAGATTGAAAAATCTTTTAAATATATAGAAACAAGTAGCAAGCGTAATTCAATCTATCTTAATTATAAAAAACATGAGTTCCATAGAATCGATTGCCAATTTTTAGGACTGAAAAACCATGAAATTGAAATGATTTTTCCAGCAAATTCTCTCTGTGTTTAGGCGATTTCCTCCAAATTTCGAAAAATTCGGTCGCTAAGATTTCAGACATCTCAGTTCTATTTTCAATTTCTTCGTCTAACAAATCAAAAAAGGCAATATTCTCACTTAAACTAGAATAATCGATGTCGGTTGATACATACTTCAATCTTTGCGAGGTGGATTTGCCTGTATAGTAATTGCTGCCAGTTTTTTCGCTGTGATCGAGTTTATTGTGTTGCCGCATCCAAAGAGAATGATTGTATGCCATCAACCAACAGTGGTCAGCTATTTTTAATTCTGATGCACGATGCTTTTTGCGGTAATCATTCACCTTAGCACTAAATATTTCATTGGCTTGCAGCATTATTGTTCCAAGTTCCTCAACTTTATATTGCGCTTTGGCTTGTTCAATCATCTTGAGCGCAAATTGCGCTTTAGAAAGACTTGGTAACAATAGGAATATACAGCAAAAAAATAAAGCTTTCATAAGTTTTTTATTCGATAACGAATCTACAAATATATTGTTACGCTGTTTATGGAATTTCGAGCAAATACGCTTTCTATATTATCTTTACCCAAAAAATTTTAAACATGACTCCTCCTCACCCGAAGAAACTGTTTCTGCTAGACGCCTTTGCCCTTATTTATCGAGCCTATTTTGCATTCGCGAAAAACCCAAGAATCAATTCGAAAGGACAAAACACAAGTGCGGCATTTGGCTTCACGAATGCCTTGATTGATGTTATAAAAAAAGAAAATCCAACACATCTTGCAGTTGTTTTTGATTCGTCTGGACCAACACTTCGTGCAGAGGAACACACTTTTTACAAAGCGCATCGAGAGGAAATGCCAGAAGATATTAGATCGATGATAGAGCCGATTAAACGTATCATTTCCGCGATGAATATTCCAGTAATCGCAATGAGCGGTCATGAGGCAGACGATATCATTGGGACTTTGGCTAAAATGGCTGAGAAAGATGGCTTTTTGACTTATATGATGACGCCAGACAAGGACTTCGGTCAGTTGGTTAGCGAAAATATTTTTATTTATAAACCTGCTCGAGGTGGTGAAGGTCCAGCAGTTTTAGGTGTGAAAGAGGTTTGTGAAAAATTTGAGGTTGATAACCCCTTGAAAGTTATTGATATCTTGGGATTGTGGGGCGATGCTTCTGATAACATTCCAGGTATACCAGGCATTGGCGAGAAACGCGCTAAGGAGTTGATTGGTAGTTATGGCAGTATGGAAAATGTGTTTGAACATGTGCATGAACTGAAAGGAAAAATGCAAGAAAATTTAATCAACTTTAAAGAACAAGGCTTGATTTCAAAAAAATTGGCGACAATTGTTATTGACATACCTATGGATTTGGACGAAGAGGATTTGAAAGTTGTTCCGTACAACAGAGAAAAACTCACGGAAGTTCTCACTGAGTTGGAATTTCGAAACTTAGCGCTAAAATTGATTGGAGAAGAAATAACCTTCGAAACAAAAGTTGTCGGCTCAGGTGAAGCACAATTGGATTTGTTTGCCACACCGCATGCAACATCGCAAACCGAAATTGCCGAGGTCGAACAAAAAACGTATTCTACCTTCAGCGTCTCGGATAAGCAGTATCATCTGGTTCAAAATGATCAAGATAGAAAAGATTTGATTTCAAAATTGATGTCTCAAACGTCGGTGTGTTTTGATACTGAGACGGATTCCTTGGAAGCGCGTGAAGCGCAAGTCGTTGGCATCTCTTTTTCTTGGAAAAAGAATGAAGCTTTTTACGTCGCTATTCCGCATGACTTGGTTCAGGCAAAACCAATTATCCAAGAGTTTTCATCTTTCTTCTTAAGTGATAAAATTGAAAAAGTGGCTCACAATCTAAAATACGATGCGCAGGCACTTATGAAATACGGTATAGAAATCAAAGGTCTGATTTTCGATACGATGATTGCACATTATTTGATGCAACCCGAAGGCAAGCATAATATGGATTATTTATCTGAACTATACTTAGGTTATAAACCAATTTCGATTGAAGAATTGATTGGAAAAAAAGGTAAAAATCAAGGAAGTATGGCTGATTTGGAGCCAGAATATGTGAAAGATTATGCTTGTGAAGATGCAGATGTTACCATGCAATTGAAAGTGCTTTTTGAACCTGAAATTTTGAAACCACATTTAAAAGAGCTATTTTATGAACTTGAAATGCCTTTGGTGTTGGTGATTAAAGATATGGAATTGGAGGGTATTAAAATTGATGTCAACGCATTGAAGCACTATTCATTGGAATTGGAGCGAGAAATAATTGACTTGCAACAAAAGATAGTTGAGTTTGCGGGCACTGATTTCAACTTAGATTCACCCAAACAACTCGGTGATGTTTTATTTGAAATTTTGAAAATTGCAACCAATCCAAAGAAGACGAAAACAGGCCAATATGCTACATCTGAAGATATTCTATCGAAATATATCAATCGCCATCCTATTGTGCCTTTGATTTTGGATCATCGTGAACTGCGGAAATTAAAAAGCACATATGTAGACGCATTGCCCGCTTTGGCCACTGCTAAGGAACAAAGAATCCACTCACATTTCATGCAAACGGTTACCGCGACTGGGCGCCTGAGTTCCACGAATCCTAATCTACAAAACATTCCAATAAGAACAGAAAAAGGTAGGGCCATTCGCAAGAGCTTCATTGCGCGTCAAGAAGATTTTGTCTTGATGGCGGCAGATTATTCTCAAATCGAATTGCGTATAATGGCTGTGCTGAGTCAAGATGGAAATATGCTACATGCGTTTCAAGAAGGCACTGATATACACGCAGCTACTGCTTCACGAGTTTTTCAAACACCAATAGATGCCGTAACACGTGAACAACGCGGAAAGGCAAAAGCGGTTAATTTTGGAATTATCTATGGTCAATCGGCATTTGGTCTTGCAGAAAACTTAAACATTTCTCGAACGGAGGCCAAAGAAATTATTGATAACTATTTTGCTCAATACCCGGGTGTTAGAACATATATGGATTCAGCAATTGCTAGAGCAAGAGAATTTGGTTATGTAGAAACGATAATGCAGCGCAGAAGATACCTTCCTGATATCAACTCAGCTAATGCAGTTGTAAGAGGTTTTGCAGAGAGAAACGCTATTAACGCACCTATTCAAGGTTCCGCAGCTGATATTATTAAGTTAGCAATGATTCGCGTAGCAAAGAAAATGAATTCACTCAATTTAAAGAGTAAACTGGTGCTTCAAGTGCATGATGAATTGGTTTTTGATGTGCATATTTCAGAACTTGAATTGATGAAGGAATTGGTGAAAAATGAAATGGAGCATGCTTTAGAGTTCCAGGTGCCCTTGCTTGTTCAAGTGAATTATGGTCAAAATTGGCTCGAAGCGCATTAAGAGACTGAAAAGCTTTTCGGCGAAATTACCCTTGTAAATAAATGAGTGAAGACGCGCCGTCATAAAAAGCAAAATAAACGTATATTTGCCACGCACTAATTAAAAAAAAATCGTTTATGCAATTCTTGGTTTCAAGTACACAATTATTAAAGCATCTGCAAAGTATCAGTGGAGCTTTAACTACAAATAATTCATTGCCAATTTTAGATAATTTCCTTTTTGAAATTAGTGATGGAGAATTAGCTTTGAGCGCTTCAGATTTGGAGACTACAATGCGAACTAAATTGAACATTGATTCATCAGATAGTGGCAAAATTGCGGTCCCTGCGCGCCAAATTTTGGATATGCTCAAAACATTTCCAGACCAACCGCTGACTTTTAAAATTGATGAGAAAAACAAAATTGATATCACGTCAGACAACGGTAAATATGCCATGGTCGGACAAAATGGCAATGAGTTTCCGAAAACTCCCGCTGTTGACGACACACACACGATGAAATTGAATAGCCAATTGCTTTTCGATGCGATCAACAAAACTATTTTTGCCACAGGCAATGATGATTTGCGTCCTGTTATGAGTGGAGTTTTCTTTGATTTTAATGAGCAACATGTAACTTTTGTGGCAACGGATGCACACAAATTGGTTCGCTATAAAAGAGTTGACGCCAACGCTACTATTTCCTCTTCCTTTATATTACCAAAAAAACCTTTGAATTTGTTGAAAGGCAATCTGCGTGGTGACGAAGAAGTGCAAATTCACTTTAATGAAACTAACGCTGTTTTTTCTTTTAATGATATTATATTGACATGTCGATTGATTGATGGTAAATACCCAAATTATGAAGCGGTTATACCAAAAGAAAATCCAAATGTGTTGATTGTTGACCGACTGTCTTTGCTGAATTCTGTGAAGCGCGTTTCTATTTTTTCTAGTCGTTCAACTTATCAAGTTGTGCTTCGCATAATGGGTTCTGAATTGAAAATTATGGCTGAAGATTTGGATTTTTCTAATGAAGCAGTTGAGCGTTTGACATGTAACTACACTGGTGAAGACATCGAAATCGCGTTCAATTCCAAGTTCTTTATTGAAATGTTGAACAACGTGGATAGCCAAGAAATTGTATTGGAAATGAGTGCCCCGAATCGTGCCGGAATTCTTTTACCTCATAATCCATCCAATGAGAATGAAGAAATCTTGATGCTGGTGATGCCAGTGATGATCAATAGATAATCGAGCGAAATTTTAGCAACACCATCTCGTTTTGAGGTGGTGTTTTTTTATGTCCTTGAATTAGAAATTCTTCGCATGGTTTCATTGTTCGAACTTGGGTTAACAAAAAATAACTAACAAAGGAACAACCAGCAAGGAAACAAACGCGTACTTTACAAAAACTATGCTTCCCATAGCCAAAATTTCATCCAATCTAAACCGGCAATCATTGATGCAAATTAGCTTGACTCAAAGGTGAAATCGAATTTCCTCATTCAAAAGCGTTAGCCCATTTGTTGCCAGAACAAAGAGCTAATTCAAAGGTGTTGTGGTTAGAGTCACGTGACTTACAAGCCATCCAAAGTTTAAAATAACGATATTCTAACCCAAAACATCTTTAATAATATTGGCGATTCCTGAGAGTAAACTGTGAAACAAAGCCATAATCGAACTGTAGTCGAACTTCACGATTAAACCATAGATTTTTTCTAACACGATTAACCCCAAAAAGAAAGGTATTGCAATCAACAATATTTTCCCGCAGGTTTCCATACATTAGACTTAAAAGCAGTATTTAGTTAGATTTTAAAAAACAATTTTGAATGAATACACCAATTAAAAGCAGAATGTTCAAAGTTTCTGAGCTAGGGCATTTTCATTTGGATTTACTTTGTCAAATTTGCATAATGAAACGTGTACTTAAAGTTTTCAGGAATAAATTTATTCTAGCCATCACCATTTTTGCGATGTATGCTTTGTTTTTAGACGATGTTGACGTTTTCATGATTTTCAGCAAACAGCAAAAATTGAGACAGTTGGAAAATCAAAAAGTTGAACTGGTTGATAAACTTCGGGAGATTGAGGATATGCAACAAATTTTGGACAACACCTATTCTCTTGAAAAATTTGCCCGCGAAGAACGCTTTTTTCACAAAGATGATGAAGATGTATTTGTGATTGAATGAAAAGACTGATTTGATCTTTTGATTACCGTTAGCTTGATACGCGCTGTTGGCTGTGCACCAAACGCGAGTACTTGGCGGTAGATGAACTGTTATACTTAAATTAATCTTTACGCTAGGCTAACCGTTATTTACCGCGTATTTTTATCATGACTAAACAAGCCATTTATACTCAAAACTAATCTAAATCATGTCTTTGAAGCACATTACTGTAAATTATTTTTAGTTGTTCGAACACTTCCTTTTGCGCAAACTTTTTTGCCGCGTCGATTAGGGCGCGGCGGTTGCTTTCAGAGCTAGCCGTCAGAATTCTGTTTTCCATGGATGTAGCCAAGGCGTGTACATCTTGTCGTGGCACAATTTGGATAATTCGATCATCCAAGTCGTAGGCAATTCCTACTTGCGTGGTGATGATTTGAAGCCCTGAACTCAAAGCTTCTATCAACACACAGCTATAGGTTTCAAATTCAGAAAAAAGCACAAAACAATCACTTTCTCTGTAGGCTTGAGCCACAGCTTCGTGAGACAAATTCTCTATTATTTCAACACCCTCAGCAAAATCATTTTCTGCAATGAATTGATATAAATATTCGGCATCACCATCTGTAACGATTTTTAAAGTGCTATTAGCGTAGTTTTTTTTCACCCTTGAAAATGCCTCCACGATACCTTTTACGTTTTTAAATTTTTCATCCAAACCAGAAACGTGAATAAAGGTGTAGCCGTCGCGTTTTATGTGCCGCTTTTCTGGATAAAACAAATCCAAATCAACAGGCAATGGCAGAACGGAATGCACAAGATGAGATTCAACCTTTAGAATTTGCTTTTCCAAAAAGGGAGAAACAGCCAAAACCAAGCGCGCCTTTTTCAAAGTGCTTACAATGAGTCGTTTTTTGATCGGAGTCCAACGGCGCTGGTCATAATCTGAGAAATCAGAAGAATGTTCGTGGATGATATAGCCTACTTTGAGTTTTTTGGAAACATATTCAAATTCTTTTCCTTTTGGGAAACTCACATGTGCATGAATTAAGTCGGGTTGAGTCTTGAGTTTCTTAATGGCTTCGTCTAGGGTTTGCTTGTAAATGGCAATTTGTTGAAAGCGTTTAAAGAAGCCTATTGGAGTCGGATAATAGCCTATGATTTCATGAAAATTCTTCTCAATTCTTTCCTCGAAAACTGTTTCTTCTATGTCTGGTCTTGATTTGATGAAAATGACACTGATAGTAAAATACTTGGATATCCATTCTGCAAAGCGCTGAATAAAGATACCTGAAGCAGGGGCGGTTGCGTTTGGATACCACGAGCTCAATACGAGAATATGTATGTTTTTTCTTGCTGCCATTACTAAAAGTAGTGTAAATTTACTCTTTTATACGGTAATGTCAACACTAATTTTGAACTTGTGAAAATGAAAAAAATCAGCATGCTAATGATTGTTTTTAGCAGTCTTTTCTCAATAGCTCAGCAGGAATACGTCTTGTATGATGCAAAAGGAAAAGAGGTAAGTATCGATAAAATGTTCAAAGAAGCAAGCAGAAAATCTTGGATATTTTTTGGCGAATTTCACAACAGTGCTTCCATTCATCGGATTCAGTTTTTGCTAGCTAAACACTTGCATGCTGTTCATGGGGACAAGTTAATTGTTGGAGCAGAAATGTTTGAATCAGACAATCAAGACATCATCGATGAGTATTTTTCAGATAAAATCAATACCAAATATTTTGAAGATGAATGCAGGTTGTGGACCAATTACAAGTCAGATTATAAACCTATTGTTGAGTTTTTGAAATTGAACAAATTACCTTTAATTGCAACAAATATCCCAAGACGCTATGCTCATGCTGTGCATTATCACGGATTGGGCGTGCTTGAAACACTTTCAGACCATGTCAAACAATTTTTTTTACCGGTTCTACCTATTCATATCGACACCAGTTTAGCGAGTTATAAAGAAATTCAGCAAATGGCGATGCACAGTGGCAAGTTTATGATGGAAGCTCAAGCGGTAAAAGATGCTACTATGGCTCATTTTATAATGAAACACTGGAGTCTAGGAAAAGTTTTTCTACATCTCAATGGTGCATTTCATACAAACAGCTATGAGGGTATTATCTCATTCCTTCCAAAGGATTGGTTGCGTTCAGAAATTTTGGTTTTTAGCATGGTGAGCCAAAATGACATTCACAAACTTGAGGATGAGAATATAGGGCTTGGAGATTTTGTGTTCTGCTTTGAGGAGGATTACGCGAAGTCACATTAATTGAAGAAATCCTTTGAAATTCTGCTACTCAAATAAAATTTCAGTACATTCACAGCCTAAAAATTAAAAAACATATTTATGTCAGGAATTTCTAACAAAGACTTCATGGGGCACCCTAAGGGCCTGTTCCTATTGTTTACAGTAGAAATGTGGGAGCGCTTCAGTTACTACGGTATGCGTGCCATATTTATTTTGTTTCTTACCAAAGCACTTTTGATAGATGCTAAAGAGGCAGGAAGTATTTTTGGGATTTACACATCTCTTGTGTATGCCACACCTTTAATTGGTGGTTATATTGCCGATAGATATTGGGGGAATAGACGCTCGATTTTGGTAGGTGGTATCCTAATGGCTATTGCGCAATTTTTGATGTATTTGAGTGCGAGTATGTATGCTACGCCTGATTCGTCAATACCAGTAATGTATATTGCATTGGCGTTTTTGATTTTTGGTAACGGATTTTTCAAGCCGAATATTTCGTCAATGGTTGGATCTTTGTACCCACAGGGCGATTCTAGAATTGATTCTGCCTACACAATATTCTATATGGGTATCAACGCTGGTGCTCTTGTTGCTCCTCTTGTTGCTGGTGGTCTTGGAGATACTGGTGCTGCGGGAGACTTCAAATACGGATTTTTAGCCGCATGTATTGGAATGATTATCGGAACCATTATTATGGTTGTTTACCAAAACAAATACATCATTACTCCAGAAGGTAAACCAATAGGCATGCGCCCGAAGTATTACAAGAAAATTGATGCAGAAATTGAGGCTATTACAGATGCTTCAACCCCAATGTCTAAAGTGGAAAGAGACCGAATTTTGGCTGTTTTCATTATCACCGCATTTGTAATTGCATTTTGGGCTGCCTTCGAACAAGCGGGTGCATCTTTAACAATTTTTGCAGATCAAAATACGAATCGCGATGTTTTTGGGTGGACAGTGCCTGCTTCATTTTTCCAAAGTATCAACCCGATTTTCATTGTAATTTTTGCGCCAATTTTCAGTATTCTGTGGTCAACATTGTCAAAACGTGGTAAAGAACCTAGTTCACCGATGAAAATGGTTTGGGGTCTCGCTATACTGGCCTTGGGTTATGTACTCATCGCTTTCTCGGTTAAAGGAATAGGCATGGAAGAGAAAATTTCCATGTTCTTCTTGGTGGGAATGTATTTCCTGCATACATGTGGGGAACTCGCTATCTCTCCTGTTGGACTTAGTGTGGTAAATAAATTGTCGCCCAAGCGATTTGCTTCCATCATGATGGCCGTATTCTTCTTGTCTTCGGTAGTAGGTAATTTTGCTGCAGGTCTATTCTCTGGATTAATCCCTCAACCAAGTGTTAAGGAAATCGTGATTATGGAAAATTCACCTTATGATGGTAAAGCGATTATTGAGTACACAACAAGAATCATTAACAGAAGTGAAAATCCTCTTGAGTCAGCAGTCTTGAAAAGGTACGAGCAGAATTTAAAGGAAAAGAATGTCAAGTTTAATAGAGACGACATTAAGGTTCCAGACACGCTTTCTATCAGACAGTCGAAGCTTATTGCGGGTCAATTGGATAATTCTACTCAAATTATTTTTGGTAGTTACAACGAGATTAAAAGCAAATTGTCTACAGTAGTTATTGATGAAAATTTGGCTATGAATTATCGTACTGATAAAAACTTCATCGTTCGTGATATTGTGATTGATAAGGTACATACTGCTTCGATTATTTTTGAAAACACAAAGAACAATTTATTTGGTATTGAAATCAGCACCCTATATGCCTTCTTTATTATCTTTATTGTGATGTCAGGCGTTACAAGTATTTTATTGTTGATGCTTCATAAGCGTGTTGAAAAACTCATGCACGGAGTGAGATAAAATCTCCTATTTTTGAAAGCAGCTCGTCATTTCTTGGCGGGCTGTTTTTGTTTGTGATTTACCCTTTTGATGGAATTATGGAGTGCTGTGGGTGCGCCACTTAATTCCTTTGAAGAGATTAGTGAAACACTTTCAGGAGATAGCTTTATTTAACGCAAGGGAATGCTGCATTTTTTTAGCAAGATCAGACTTGTATTATTCTGAAATATAAATATTCAGGTGAGATGTCGTGATTAAGCGAGAGTCATCTGTATAATTCCGAGGAGAGGAACTATTTGTTGCAGTGTTTATTTATCCCTTGAATTGACACTATTGCACGAAAACCTTTACTCTAATTTTCTCAACTTTCTTCTTGCTATTGGAGAAGATTAGAATCTCTCGATCTTGGTAATAGTACTTACCTTTTGTATCGAAAGTGACAAGGAGAGAATCAGAGGCTCCAGGGGGAATAGGATAGCTAGGGAATTGAACTTTGGTGCAGGGGCAAGACACTTTATAGGTCTCAAAAATTAAAGGTTCGCTACCAGTATTACTAAATTTTAAATAGTGCACCAAAACCACGCCCTCAGGACTGTTTGGAAATTTGATGGTTTTTTGCTCAAAAGAAAGCTCCGCAAACTGCTGTGTAGCAATTGCGGAGCTCAAAATTGTCAACATCATGAAAGAGGAAATTTTCATGACTTAATTATTTTTAGTTTTTTGGAGTAACAACTGTCGTTGCAGTACCTGTTGGACGGCTTGGAGCAGGAGTTGCAGGACGACTGCTTGCAGGAGCAGCAGGCGCACCTGGATTAGAGTTTACAGCAGGACCAGTAGGTTGAGCTACAGGAGCGGCGCCTTCTGGCATCGGAGCAACATTTCCCTTAATATAAACGATTTTCGTTGGATCATTCACAGCGTTTGAAGTGATTGTTACACTTTTATTAAAATTTCCTGGACGCTTTGTGTCGTAAGTAACTTTAATTACCGCAGTTGCACCAGGAGCAATTGGCTCTTTAGGATAAGTTGGAACTGTACATCCACAAGAACCGCGAGCACCTGTAATCATTAAAGGCTCGGCACCTTCATTTGTGATTGTAAATTCACACTCTCCGTTGGCTTCAAAAACGATATTACCATAATCGTGAGTTTCTTTGTCAATAGAAATTGCAGGGCCAGAAACAACCTCTTGCGCAAAACTTTGGAATCCGTAGAATCCAGTAAACATCAAAGCGAAAAATAACATTCCTTTTTTCATAGTTAATTTAAATTATAGGTTAAACGATTTACTTTATTTTAATGCTCAAAACTAATCCAATATTGTGCCAAGTATTCAAAAATAACAAACGATTAACAAACACGAGGCCTACAGACACTCACATAAACGAACGATTGAATTATGGGTTGCTTGTAATTCTGTTTCATCTATACATGTGCTTGAACATTTATTTGTAATTTCGTGCCACAATTTTAGAATTATGAATTACGACATTATAGTATTAGGTAGCGGACCGGGTGGTTATGTTGCGGCAATCAGAGCCTCTCAATTGGGCTTTAAAACTGCCATTGTTGAACGCGAATCACTGGGTGGAATTTGCTTGAATTGGGGCTGTATTCCAACCAAGGCATTGTTGAAATCGGCCAATGTGTTTGAGTATATTTCTCATGCATCTGACTACGGTATCAGCGTTGGTAAATTTGACGCTGATTTCGGCGGAATGGTGAAACGTAGCCGTGATGTGGCCGATGGGATGAGTAATGGTATCCAGTTCTTAATGAAAAAGAATAAAATTGATGTTATTATGGGTACTGGTGAATTGCTTCCTGGCAAAAAGCTGAAAGTGATCGATGCAGAAGGCAAGGCATCTGAGGTAGTTGCTTCGAAAGGAATCATTATAGCTACAGGTGCACGTTCGAGAAATCTGCCAAATCTGCCACAGGATGGTAAAAAAATTATTGGTTACAGACAAGCCATGGTTTTGAATAAATTACCTAAATCTATGGTTGTAGTTGGATCTGGGGCAATTGGTGTTGAGTTCGCATATTTTTATAGCACACTCGGCGTAGATGTAACTGTTGTCGAGTTTATGCCCAATATCGTTCCTGTCGAGGACGAAGACGTTTCAAAACAACTGGAGCGCACCTTCAAGAAAAAGGGAATGAAAATTATGACCAATGCTTCTGTAGAATCAGTAGATACCTCGGGAAAAGGTTGTGTTGTAAAAGTAAAAACCGCCAAAGGTGAAGAAAAAATTGAGTGCGAAATTGTACTTTCTGCTGCAGGTGTAGAAACTAATATTGAAGGTATTGGTCTTGAATCTGTTGGAATTGTTATAGACAAAGGAAAGGTGCTGGTTGATGATTTTTATCAAACCAACATTCCAGGGTATTTTGCCATTGGAGATATCGTTTTGGGTCCAGCTTTGGCTCACGTTGCTTCAGCTGAAGGAATTATTTGTGTTGAGAAAATTGCTGGACATCATCCTGAGCCATTGAATTATGGGAATATTCCAGGCTGTACTTATTGTTCTCCAGAAATCGCTTCTGTTGGCATGACTGAAAAAGCGGCCAAAGAAGCAGGTTATGAAATTAAAGTGGGTAAATTCCCTTTCTCTGCCTCAGGAAAAGCAAGTGCTGCTGGTGCGAAAGACGGATTTGTGAAATTGATTTTTGATGCAAAATATGGTGAATTGTTGGGCGGCCATATGATTGGCGCCAATGTTACGGAAATGGTCGCAGAACTTGTTGCGGTTCGAAAATTAGAGATTACAGGTCATGAATTAATCAAAACGGTACACCCACACCCAACAATGTCAGAAGCCATTATGGAAGCAGCTGCTGCGGCTTATGATGAGGTGATACATATGTAATATTTTTAGAAATAAATTTCTCATTAAACCTCAGGGCAATTGCTCTGAGGTTTTTTATTTTTCAAATCTCAAATGCTTTCATCGCGCTTATTCCTGATAAGACTTTATCTTTGCAGAACATTTTTTGCAGATTTATTATGAAAGTATACAACAACATCCTAGAAACGATTGGAAATACACCATTAGTTAGAATTAATAAACTTGCTAAAAGCTGTAAAGCTATGATTTTAGCTAAAGTTGAAACCACCAATCCAGGTAATTCAGTGAAAGACCGAATGGCCGTGAAAATGATCGAAGATGCCGAGAAAGCTGGCATTTTGAAGCCTGGCGCAACGGTTATCGAAGGCACTTCAGGAAATACTGGTATGGGCTTGGCTTTAGCATGTATCATTAAAGGCTATAAGTTGATTTGTGTGTTGAACGATAAACAATCCAAAGAAAAAATGGATATTCTCCGCGCTGTAGGGGCGGAGGTTGTGGTTTGTCCAACGGCTGTTGAACCTACAGACCCACGTTCTTATTATTCTGTTTCGAAACGTTTGGCAACTGAGATTCCAAATTCTTGGTATGTAAACCAATACGATAATTTATCTAACAGACAAGCGCATTACGAGCAGACAGGTCCAGAAATTTGGGAACAAACTGATGGGAAAATTACGCACTTTGTTGTGGGCGTTGGAACAGGCGGTACAATTTCGGGTGTAGGAAAGTATTTAAAAGAAAAAAATCCGAACATCAAAATTTGGGGGATAGATACCTACGGTTCGGTATTTAAAAAATACCACGAAACCGGCATTTTTGACGAAGCGGAGATTTATCCTTACATAACTGAGGGTATCGGTGAAGACATTTTGCCTGCCAATGTTGATTTCTCGTTGATTGACCGCTTTGAGAAAGTTACAGATAAAGATGCAGCTATCTATACGCGAAAATTGGCGCGCGAAGAAGGTATTTTTGTAGGTAATTCTGCTGGTTCAGCAATTAAGGGTGTGCTTCAATTGCAAGACGAGTTGACAGAAGATGACGTGGTTGTGGTTTTGTTTCACGACCACGGAACCCGTTATGTAGGAAAAATATTTAATGATGAATGGATGCGTGAGCGCGGATTTTTAGAGGAAGATACGAAAGTTGCATCAGATTTGGTTGCTCGACATGCAGATTTACCTTTGGTAACTTTATATTCTGAAGAGTTGGTGTCGCACGCCGTTGCCAAAATGCGCAAACACAATATCTCGCAAATTCCTGTAGTGAAAGAAGGAGAATTTGTAGGTTGCATTGATGATGTGCATGTATTTCAATTGCTTATCGACAACCCAGAATTGTTGAATGCTCCAATTTCAAAAGTGATGCGTCCATGCCTGCCAATGGTTTCTTATGATACCTCAATCGAACAAATATCTAGATTGATTTCTAAAGAAGTGCCAGCCGTGCTTGTGAAAACTCCTAAAGGTCACCATATCATTACCCGCCACGACTTGATTGCGGCTATGAGTTAGTTCCTTATGCGTAAATTTACTGACCAACTTCAAAGAACACTATTTTTACCCGATGAGCCGCTTAGAATTGTTTCTTTGGTGCCTAGTCAAACAGAATTGCTTCATTATCTAGGGCTTGAAGAAAAGGTTGTCGGTATCACCAAGTTTTGCGTGCATCCAAACAATTGGTTCAAGGCAAAGACCAGAATTGGTGGAACAAAAAATATTGATTTGGAGAAAGTGCGGCTACTTCATCCCAACTTGATTATTGCAAATAAGGAGGAAAACACCAAAGAGGACATTGAGAATTTAGAAAAAATCGCGCCAGTTTGGATTTCGGATGTTCGCAATCTTGAGGATGCCTATCAAATGATTCATAAAATTGGGGAGTTGTTAGACAAATCGATACAAGCGGGTCTGTTGGTTGATGAGATACAGCGAAAAATGTCTTTGATTCAAGGAATGGGAAAAGGTAAGAGGGCGCTGTATGTTATTTGGAATGATCCAATTATGGTTGCTGCGTCAAACACTTATATCCATGAAATGATGATTCACTTGGGCTTTGAAAATTTGGCTCATGAAGAATCTCGTTACCCTGAATTGACTTTAAGCCAGCTTGTTCAACTCTCCCCAGATTATTTACTTTTATCCTCTGAACCGTTTCCATTCAAAGAGAAACATCTGTCATTTTTTCAAGAATTACTGCCCAATTCGAAAATCCTGCTTGTGGATGGCGAAATGTTTTCATGGTATGGCAGTGGCATGTTGAGGGCAGTTTCTTATTTCGAAACATGGAACCACGAATTGAGCTGAGGTTTTACTATTTTTGTCCCCTAAATTTGATGCTATGCCAATTAATTTTGTTCAAGAACTGACGTGGAGAGGAATGATTCACGATATGATGCCGGGTGTTGAAGAACATTTGAATTCGCAAATGCGTGCTGCTTACGTAGGCATCGATCCAACAGCTGATTCTTTACATATTGGTCATTTGGTGAGCGTTATGATGCTTTGTCATTTTCAACGTGCTGGTCATAAACCAATAGCGCTGGTGGGTGGCGCAACAGGAATGATTGGCGATCCTTCAGGAAAATCAGCAGAACGAAATTTATTAGACGAAGCGACTTTGCATCACAATGTGGAGTCTATTAAAAATCAACTGTCACAATTTTTGTCTTTCGATTCAGGGGATAAAAATGCTGCAGTATTGGTAAATAATTACGATTGGATGAAAGGGATGAGTTTCTTGGCTTTCATTCGTGATGTCGGTAAACACATTACGGTCAATTACATGATGGCCAAAGATTCTGTAAAAAAACGCATCAGCGGAGATGAGAATGATGGCATGTCGTTTACCGAATTTTCATACCAATTGGTGCAGGGTTACGACTTTTTGCATTTGCACAGGGCTCAAAATTGCACCATTCAGATGGGGGGCTCAGACCAATGGGGAAATATCACAACGGGAACGGAGTTGATAAGAAGAATTGATGCTGGCAAAGCATTTGCCATTACTTGTCCTTTGATCACCAAAGCAGATGGAACAAAATTTGGTAAAACAGAAGGCGGAAATGTTTGGTTGGATGCCAAATTGACTTCTCCTTACAAATTTTATCAATATTGGCTCAACACCTCAGATAGCGATGCCGAGAAATATATTAAAATCTTCACTTTTATTTCTCAAGAAGAAATTGAAACTTTGGTTGCTCTGCACAAAACTGAGCCTCATCTGCGTGAGCTACAGCGTCGTTTGGCCTCAGAACTTACGACAATGGTTCATTCTGAAGAGGATTTGAACCATGCAATTTTAGCGTCAAATATTCTTTTTGGAAAATCAACTACAGAAGATTTGCAAAAATTGACTGAAGAACAATTCAATGAAATTTTTGACGGTGTACAAACTGCTGAACTTCGGAAAAACGAAATCGAATCACTAACTCTTAATGACGCCTTAGTAGGAAAAGGAAGGTTTTTAAGTTCGAACAAAGAAGCAAGTCGAGAAATTGCTGCAAATGCTATATCTGTTAACAAATTAAAAGTTGATGGCACATTTCAATTTAACGAATCACATTTAATTGGCGGCAAATATATCCTGCTCGGGAAAGGTAAAAAGACCAATTTTATCCTGAAGTTTGAATAGAATTTTTAAACACAAAAAAACCGCGATTTCATTCAAAGTTGCGGTTTTTTTCGTTTTCGTTGGTTTTTATTTCTTCAAGAAACTTCGCTGCACAGTTCCTTGATCAGTCTCAATTAGCATGAGATAGAGTCCATTTTCGAGTTTATTGATATCTACTGTGTACTCAGTTGACTCCATTACAATTCGGCCATTCAAATCTAAAACATAAACTTTTCTGATAAGTGCTTCGCTCAATATCTGGATACTTTCCTCCGCAGGATTAGGGTAGACCACAACTTTTGGCAAGGTTTCATCATTTATTCCTACGTAGTTATTAGCGACAAGAGTGATATTGTCAATTCTGTTATTGCCGTTTGCCACAGCACTATTATAAGAAATTCTTATTCTGAAATTAGGGTTGTCGTTGGCTTCAGCGATTGAAGAGAAGTCAACCTCGTAAATAACGTAGTTAGTAGTCAATGCAATAACATTGTTTTGAAGCCCATTGGTGGTGAAGTTCGTTCCATCAATTGAATAGGAGAAAACATTTTCATTCATTCCGCTTGCTGAGCGTTCAATCGCATAAGAGAATTTTATCCCACTCGCCAAATTCGTAGGCACAAAGAAATCCAAAGTCCTTCCCAAAGAAGCATTGCGCACACGAACACCTTTTCCTGCTCCCTCACCCAATTGTGCGTTTAGCAATGAACCAGCATCATAAGCATCCATATCTCTTTGACCTTCTACAGGGTTGGTGTAATCGAATTTTCCAATAACATCAGGCACCAACGAATAGTTAGCATCAATACTTGTTACATCTTCTGGAGTTTCTAAAGTGTTGAAGTGCCAATAATAAATAAGTGTGCCAGCTGGCTGAATCGTTTCACCTGATAATGGAATCACAACAGGGTTCAAATCAGAGGTTGTAATGGTAATCTCACCATTGTAAATCCCCACTGTACTCGCATTTAAATGCACAAAAATTTGAGTTGGACCTACATAGGCAGCAAATGGCTCAAGCGTAATACTTTGTGTATATGGACCACTGATATCAGTTGAAATGAAGAAGTTTCCTGTTGAAACTACAGTGATATCGCCATTCAAATTTTCCCCACCAACCGTCAATATTTGAGGAGCAGATGGAAAACCTAAGTTTTGTAAAAAGGGATTCAATTGTATGGGAGAAACGCCTAAAGTTGGTGGAATCGGGGATTCCACTGAGCCAGATATTGGCACCAAAATATCATCCGAATCAGCCGTTGTAATGGTGATGTTCTCAATAAGTGTACCAACTACATTATAATTCAAACGCACATAGATGGTGGTTTCTGCTACCACGCCTGCAATCTGATTTAGCGTAACTTGGTTCGTAAAACCGCTCCCGCTGCTCAGCGACAATTCAAAACCCAAAGGAGTAGTAATTGTGATGTCAGAAGTCAGATAATCACCTGAAATCAACAAATTCTGCTCGTTTGATGGTGTACCCAAAAATTGAGTAAAGTTGGATAAAGAAGACGGACTTACGAGCACAATTGGTGGTTGATTGCTGGTTGTGCCATTCGCGATGATCTCTACAGTAGAAATTTCATTCGAACCAATTTCAATCACGCCATTGTAATCTCCTTCAGCAATCGCATTTAAACGAATGTAAATGGTTGTAGTAGCGATGCTTTCGTTGATTGGAGAAAGAGATAAACCGCTAGCGAAACCTGAGCCACTGGTCAATGAAATTTCATAACCCAAGGGTACGTTGATGACGATGTCTTCTGTCAAATTGGCACCCGAAACCTCAAACGATTGTTCTGCAGATGGACTTCCGAGGGTTTGACTAAATGTGGTCAAAATGCTTGGGTTTACGGTTATTCCTGGGAGCGTAGAAGTAAAAGTGCCTGATATTCCAGAGGCAGTAGCATAATCTGAGCCTCCTCGATATCGCACATTTCCACCTCCAGTAGTTGCCACTCTCCAACAATACCAGCGAAATACGATGGTGCTATTGATTGAAATGGAAACAGGCGTACCAAATTCAAAAACAGTTCTATTGGTGGCTTCTGGGATGGCAAAATCTATTCCCACTTGTTCAAATGGAGCACCATTTATGCTGTAAAACAAAGCGCCATTATCAGCTCCTGCTGCCGATCGCTCGTGTCGGATAGCAACTTCGTTCAAATTGAAAAAAACGGTAGCGTCTGAAGTAAAAGACCAAGTGACATAGCGGTTCTCAGAAATTGCATTGGCTCGAGATGTGCTGTTGTATGCAGACGAACGATAATGTGAGCCAGCCGCTGCGCAATTTACAACACTTCTTGTAAAACCAGAGAATGAAATTCCAGATGGCAAATCGGAATAAACGCCCGCCAAGAAATTTACATTGGATGCTGGGCAAGTTGTTGTGCCGATTTCTGGTGAAAAAGCCGTGAAATTTGTCTGTGCAAAAAAGCCAAAACTGATTGCTGTTAGAACGAAAAGTGTCGATAATTTTGAAAGATGTTGAGTCATGATGAGCCGTTTAGAATGAATAATTCAGTCGGCTAATTTAGTACTACTTTTTCACACCACCAAAGTTAAATTTAAACGGATTATTTTACCGGTGATTGTTTACTTCAATTTCACCTTGGTATTTATTTTCAGCGGAGCATCTGGATTTTCAATACCGTTTTTGCGCATCAAAGACTTTAATTTTATTCCTTCCGATTGTGAAATATTGCGAAGTGTAGTTTTGCCGTTATCTACAACAATTGCTTTCTTTTCACTCGATTTATTTCTTTTTGGTTGCAGATAAATTACCTCTCCGATAAAGATTATTTCTTGGTTATCCGCAAAGTCATTGTACTTGTACAATTGTTTCAAACTTACCCCTGTGGCCTTCGCAATTTTGTATAAGGTTTGACCTTTTTCAACTACCACGCATTGCACGTGGTTCACACTTGTCGTTTGAATTGAAGCTCCAATTGTTATTTCTTCTTGTGCTGAATTTTGAGGCGCTGGCGGTCTAACATTTACCGCAGTTATCACATTTGAATTGTCAAATTGATACAATTCATTTTCTTCAATTACTCGTATAAGCTTTTGAGCATATTCAGGATGTGTAGCATAGCCAGCCTTCTTTAGTCCATGCGCCCATGCTTTATAATCGGTAATGTCAAACGTGAAAAGTGCTGCATATCGCTTTCCACTTGTTAAGAAAATACCGTGGTCGCGATAAGATTCCAAAGCATGATTGTAGCTCCTGAAACATTCGTCTTTTGCATCATCGTCTTTGAAGAATTTGTCGCCCGACCATGTGCTATGACATTTAATTCCGAAATGATTGTTCGCTTTTTGAGCCAAATCGCTATTGCCAAAACTGCTTTCCAATATACCTTGTGCCAAGATGATTGATGCTGGAATTTTGAATTCCTGCATGTTGGATTGAGCGATGTCTTTCCACTGATCAATATATTGTGTTCTGCTTATTTGATTGGCCCAAATTAATGTGGTGAGAACAAGCCCAACAAGTGTAGTTGCAATTTTCATGAAATAATTTCTTTAAAACTTCCTTGACTACTTTACGAAGGTTATTAACAAAGGTTTCAAAATTGTTAATAAAGCCGATCCTTGTGTTGATAAAGTTTTTATTGTTTACATTTGCAATAACTGACAAACTCAAATTTCAATGCTATGCTGAGTAAAAGTAAATCATCATTAGGGTTCTTATTATTTTTTTTGACTTGCTCTAGTCTATCTGCCCAGAGTCACAATCAGGTTAACAAGTTGATGAAACAAATTTCACATGTAAATCAATTAGACTCCCTGCGTTCCCAACATCCAAAATGGCATTTGTTTTCTGAGGTTTTGACGGATGCAGATTCTTTAAAATATCCTTTTTTGCTCAATCCTGTATTAGGCGAAATCAGAAAGATGTCTTTAGAAGGCTTGGCTACTGGACAGTTTTTAACTAAAATCATTGAGGTTAAAAAAGAAGAATTGTGTCGCGGAGAGTACATTTTTTTGGATGGAGAAAAATTCTCCAAGACACAAATGGATTCAATAGCCCGCGAAATTCTGTATCTTTTTAATAGTGGGGTTGACTTTTCTGAATTGATAGAATCGTACAGCATGGATAAAAAATCCAGTGAGTTGGGCTGGTTTAATAAAGAAATGGTTTTGAAAGGTTTTTTCGAACTGGTATTTAATCAGTATGTAGGCTCTGTTTTCCCCATTCAATCGTCGGAGGTGAATGGTATGTTTGTGGTTCATAAAACAGACGAAAACATTGTAAGGAACCTGTACACCACGATCTTTATGGCTTACGAGGAATAACATCTTGAATGTCCTAAAAAGTTTCAGGGAACAGAATGAGTTTACGCTACTAATCAATAGGCGGTAGAAGATTCGAAGTTTTAGGTCCTTGCTTCTCGGGGCTTTTTACTAAAATCCAAAACCCAAATTCTCCCCAAAAAACCGCATTCCTTCTGTTGCATCGGAGCGAATATGCTCGAATCTTGCATGAATGGGAATATCCTTCGGGTCGATGGCAAAACATCGGCATTTATTGGAGACTGCGTGTATCAATCCGGCAGCGGGATATACGTTCAAGGAAGTTCCAATCACCAGAAAAATATCGGCTTTACTCACTATATCGGTGGCTGCGTCAAATAGCGGAACGGCCTCACCAAACCAAACCACATGAGGACGAAGTTGATAGCCTTCCGGACACAAATCGCCAAGTTCAATACTATCACCCTCAATATCGTAATAGGCCTTCTCCTGTTTAAGTCCCGAGCTTTTCGATTTGGTGATTTCGCCATGCAAATGCAGCACTTTTGAAGACCCAGCGCGCTCGTGCAAATTATCGATGTTTTGAGTAACAATATGTACATCAAAATGCTGCTCCAAATCCGCCAAGATTCGATGCGCTTCATTGGGTTCGGCTTCGTTATTAACTTTGCGTCGCATGTTGTAAAATTCCAAAACAAGCTCTTTGTTTGCCTGCCAAGCTTCTGGAGTGGCCACATCCTCAATTCGGTAATTTTCCCACAATCCCCCCGAATCGCGAAAAGTCCCCAAACCACTCTCAGCACTGATGCCTGCTCCCGATAATACAACTAATTTTTGCATGGTGTTTTAGGACAAAAATAAGTCAGCAATTTAGATTTTAAGCTAAAAAATGTGGAATCGGTTTGATAAGGATCAAATCACTGGCGCGCAGGTTAAATTTTGTGTAAATCAATTTGCTGTTATTCATTTGAAACACAATATCAATAGTGCATCTGAATTGTAGTTATATCCTCTTGAGTGATAAAAAATTAAGGTTCAGTTATGGTTTTTTGACCATTGCATTTAACGCGTATTTGATAAAAATGCGTCCCCATATGGATTGTCGTATTTGGACTTGGTGAAATATAAGTATAACACCTAGTTCTTGGAGAAGACCAGCTTTCAGGATAATTGTTTTCAAATTGTGAGCGGAGGCGAAACCATATAGTATCTGTTGGGCCAGTACAATTTACGTTTTGAATGTCTAAAATTGATTGCCCATACGGCACATCATGAAAATCTGCAAGCATTTTTTACCTTTATCAACTCGAGCTCTAGCGCTATCACTAATTCGTTTTTTTGAAGTATTGGGTCTAACATTCTAAAAAACGTAATCTGGCCAAGTATTCAAATCTACTATAATTTAGCGTGCTCGAGTGATGCCGTCGTTTGTGATTTGGAAAATTGGGCGGGTAGTTGAACCACCCATTAATCCCTCAACTAAAAAAAGTCTGGATGTTGAGGAAACAAAAGTTGGTCGAATGCGCAAAGGGGTCAAAGGATTACTAATTCCAATTCCCACCCTTGCAGGACAACCTACCGCAGTATAAAGTCTTCCATAATTTTGTCCGGCTCTTGATGTCCAAGATGGAGATGGATATGTGCAATCGATTAATTGTTAACAATTGGGTTGCTCGGTTTGAGAATAAGAGATGTTAATTACTCAAACACACACACAGGGCTGGAAGCAGAAGAAACTTTTTCATAAAACATTTTTTTGATGATTAGTCTATTTGAGTTTAGCTAATTTAGTGTTTGAAATTGAGAAATGCAAAAAAAGATGAAATCTGAATCTTGTTCGGAATGCTGAAAAGGAAATTTAAACCTCCACGATAACCAATAAATAGTTACTTTCGCGTCTTCATTTGTTCAACACAACGGTATGTCCAAAATCAGAAAACAAGAAGCATTAGATTATCATTCATCAGGCCGACCGGGTAAAATTGAGGTTGTACCAACCAAGCCATATTCTTCTCAAAGAGATTTATCTTTGGCTTATTCACCGGGTGTTGCCGAGCCTTGTTTGAGAATCGCAGAAAACCCAGATGACGTATATAAATACACCGCCAAAGGAAATTTGGTGGCCGTAATCTCCAACGGTACTGCCGTTTTAGGTCTTGGTAATCTTGGTCCCGAAGCATCCAAACCCGTTATGGAAGGTAAAGGCTTACTCTTTAAGATATTTGCCGACATAGATGTTTTTGACATTGAAGTGGATGCCACCGACCCAGAATTGTTTATCCAAACGGTGAAAGCCATTGCGCCCACTTTTGGAGGCATTAATTTAGAGGATATCAAGGCTCCTGAAGCATTCGAAATTGAGCGTCGCTTGAAAGAGGAGTTGAACATTCCGATTATGCACGACGACCAACACGGCACGGCAATCATCACTTCAGCAGCACTTTTGAATGCTTTGGAATTAGCCCGCAAACGCATCAACCGCGTGAAAGTGGTAGTGAGTGGCGCGGGTGCTTCTGCTATTTCATGTGCAAAACTGTATATGGCACTAGGCGTAGTAAGGGAAAATATTTTCATGTACGATAGCAAAGGTTTGATTTGGATGGGAAGAGAAAATCTTGACGAACAAAAACAGACCTTTGCCATTCATAAAAAAGATATTACACTCGAAGCAGCTTTGAAAGGGGCCGATGTGTTTTTGGGTCTATCCAAAGGTAATATCATCACAAAAGAAATGATTAAGTCGATGGCGAAAAACCCTATTGTGTTTGCTTTGGCGAATCCCGACCCGGAAATTCCGTACAAGGATGCTATTGCAGCGCGACCTGACGTAATTATGGCCACAGGCCGCTCCGATCATCCTAATCAGGTGAATAATGTTTTAGGTTTTCCTTTCATTTTTCGCGGTGCTTTGGATGTTCGCGCTACGTGCATCAATGAAGAAATGAAATTGGCTGCCGTAAAAGCAATCGCCAATTTGGCAAAAGAATCCGTTCCCGAAGAAGTGAACGAAGCTTATGGTGACAAAAACATAGTATTTGGTAGAGAGCAATTTATCCCTAAGCCTTTAGACCCACGGTTGATTTATCATGTGGCGCCAGCTGTAGCCAAAGCCGCTATGGATTCAGGTGTTGCAAAACATCCGATAGCAGATTTTGATGTTTATATCGATGAGTTGAAAGGTCGTTTGGGCTTAGACAATAAATTCATGCGCTCCTTGGCTGAGCGCGCTCGTCGCAATCCAAAACGTGTAGTGTTTGCAGAAGCAGAAAGTTATCGCGTATTGAAGGCCGCGCAAACGGTTAGCGAGGAAGGTATTTGTAAGCCAATTTTGCTCGGAAATGTAGCTCGCATTAAAGAGTTGCTTGAAGAATATACCATTGAATTTGGCGAAGACGTAGAAATCATCGACCCAAAAGACGAATCAATGAAAGCCAAACGAGCTGCTTATGGCGCCATTTTATTTGATAAGCGCAAGCGAAAAGGTATTACCTTACATGAGTCGACAAAATTGATGCGAGACAGAAATTATTTTGGAGCCATGATGGTAGAAATGGGTGAAGCTGATTCATTTGTTTCTGGGGTTTCACGAAAATACCGTGATGTGCTTAAGCCAATAATTGAAATCATTGGAGTACAAAAAGATGTAGATAAAATTGCTGGAATGATCATCATGCTCACCAAGCGCGGACCTATGTTCTTGGCGGATACTACGGTAAACGTAAATCCATCTGCGCAAGAATTGGTAGCCATTACAGATATGGTGGCAAAAGCAGTAAGACGACTGAAACTCACTCCGCGTATTGCTATGTTGGGCTATTCCAATTTTGGTTCATCGCCAGGAGAAGACCCGAATAAAATGCGCGACGCTGTAGAGATTTTGCACGATATCCAACCAAACTTGATTGTAGATGGCGAAGTGCAGGCTAATTTTGCTCTCAACAACGACATGCTTTTGGAGAAATTTAATTTTTCTACATTGGCAAACAAACAGGTGAACACATTAATTTTTCCAAATCTCTCGTCAGGAAATATTGCATACAAATTGATGCAGGAAATGACAGATGCTGAGGTTATTGGGCCTATGTTATTGGGCTTGAAAAAATCAGCACACGTTTTACAATTGGGTTGCTCTGTTCGAGAAATAGTTAATATGGTTAAACTGGCAGTGGTAGACGCACAAAGTAAACAATAATGATAGCACAACTAAGAGGAGCAATAATTGAGAAACATCCGACCAGCATCATAGTAGATTGTGGAGGCGTAGGTTATGAGCTCAAAGTTTCTGTAAATACCTCATCTGAAATTGATGAAAAGAAACCCGTTACGATTTTTACGCAGCTAATTGTTCGTGAGGATGCTCAAATTTTGTACGGTTTTCACGACAAAGAGGAGCGCACCATGTTCAATCATCTGATTAGCGTTTCAGGTATCGGTCCTAACACAGCTATTTTAATGCTTTCTGCTCTGAGGCCATCAGAAATTGCACGTTCCATTCAAACAGAAGATTTGCACACAATCAAAAGTATCAAAGGAATTGGGGTGAAGACTGCAGAACGCGTAATTGTTGATTTACGTGATAAAGTAGCTAAATTAAGTTTTAGTGAAAATAATTTAACTAACATTAACAATACAACGCGATTTGAAGCGTTATCTGCATTGGTTTCACTTGGCTTTGATAGACGATCTGTTGAAAAAGTATTGGATAAAATCTATCAAGAAGACGCATCAGTGGAAACTCTTATACGAGAAGGATTGAAGAATTTATAGGAAAGGAACTTTTTTTTGTGAATAAGGAGAAAACACTTTTTATAATGTATCGCTTTATATTTTTGTCTGCTTTGCTTTGTGCAGCGCATTTTTCTTATGCCAATAACATCAAGACATACATCGATACGCCAGAGGTACAATTGCCCTATCCTATTGAAGAACATGTTGATCCATCAGGGAATGAAACACAATCTTTTGACTTAGGACTTCCGAACAATGTCACTACTACTATTGAGTATGATCCGGTGACAGGAACTTACATTTTTCGAGAAACTATTGGAGAAAATATTTATTACCGTCCAGCTTCCATGATGACACTTGAGGAATACCTCAACTACATGAATCAAAAAGAAATGGAGGAATATTGGAAGGAAAGGGTGCAGCAGCAGAATGAAGAAAACCAAGCGCCGCTTATTCCGCCCATTAAAGTAAATTCAGATGCTTTTAGAAATATTTTTGGCAGTGATGAAATCAGCATTCGCCCTCAAGGTTCCGTAGAATTGTCTTTTGGTGTCAGTCACTCACGATACGACAATCCAATTCTACCAGAAAATCAAAGAAAAATTACGCGTTTTGATTTCAACCAAAATATTCAGTTGAATTTAGTTGGGCAAATTGGTACTCGAGTTAAATTGGCAACCAATTACAATACGCGCGCTGCATTCGACTTTGAGAATATTTCTAATTTACGCCATTCAGGTGATGAAGATGATTTGTTGCAATTGATTGAATTGGGTAACATCGGCTTCCCACTTAACACTACATTAATTCAAGGTTCGCAGACTTTGTTTGGTGCTAAAACTCGCTTGCAATTCGGTAAATTAACTGTTGATGCCATCGCTTCACAATCGCGAGGACAAAGACAAGTAATCAATGTGGAAGGGGGTGCTCAAACCACTCAATTTGAGGTTGGCGCTGATATGTATGAGCAAAACAAGCACTACTTTTTAGGTCATTATTTCCACGACAATTACGACAATGCTATGGCGTCTTTGCCAATCGTCAATTCAGCTATCAATATAACGAGGATTGAAGTTTGGGTAACGAATCGTCAAAACATCACAGAAAACACAAGAAATTTTGTTGCCTTCGCGGATTTGGGCGAAGCATTGCCTCAGCACTTTCAGGGCGGTAGTGTTTCTTCTGACCTATCCAATCCTTTGCCGAGAAATGATGCCAACAATTTATATGATTGGGCATTGAGCAACACAGCAGTACGTAGTTTTTTTAATGCAACCACCGCTTTGTCAACTCAAACTACTTCTCCTGGTCCGTTCAACCAAGCGTTTGAATATGAAAAGGTTGAAAACGCCCGAAAACTAACCGAGCAGGAATATTCCTACAATCCTTTATTGGGCTATATCTCTTTAAATATGCCGTTAAATACGGATGAGGTACTCGGTGTTGCTTTTGAATACACGGTAAACGGACGTACCTATCAAGTTGGGGAGTTTTCTTACGATGGCGTGAATGGTACAGATGCTTTGTTCTTAAAAATGCTGCGCTCAACGATTCTGAGTCCTCAGATGCAGATTTGGGACTTGATGATGAAAAACGTTTACTCTGTAGGGGGCTTTCAATTATCGCAAGAGACGTTTAGAATGGATTTATGGTACAATAATCCAGAAACATCTTTGCCTGTAAATTTTATGCCTTACCCAGTAGTAGAGGAAGTTCTTTTGGTTGAATTGCTCGAAATGGATCAGCTGAACATCAACAACCAACCATTTTCTGATGGTATTTTCGATTTTGTCCCCATTCAACTACAGGGCAACAGAATGCTCAATGGTGGCACGATAAACCCGCTTAACGGACGTATATATCTTTCCACTGTAAATCCTTTTGGTGCAACTCTGAGAGAACAATTATTGGAATCTGGAATGTCTGATATTCAGGCAGCTAGAATCGCCTTTACTGAATTGTACGACTCAACCCAGATTCAAGCGCAATTATTACCCAGAAAGAATCGATTTAGCCTGCGAGGGGAGTTTAAATCTTCAGTGTCTGGCGATATTCCGCTTAATGCATTGAATGTTCCTCAAGGTGGGGTTACCGTAATTGCTGGTGGTGTTCCTCTCACCGAAGGAATTGATTATCAGGTTGATTATAGTATGGGGCGTGTACGAATCTTAAACTCAGCAATTTTAGAATCCAACGTTCCTATTCAAATTCAAGTAGAGAGTAATTCCATATTTGGCTTTCAACAAAAAACCTATTTAGGGACGCATTTAAATTACCGATTCAACAAAGACATAAATGTTGGGGCTACGTGGATCAATGCCAAAGAAAAACCACTCACTCCGAAAGTGAATATTGGCGATGAGCCTTATTCGAACCACATTGTAGGGTTGAATGTAGATTTTAGGAGGGAAGTTCCAATCCTTACAAAAATGGTAGATGCCTTACCAAATATTTCTACTAGTGCGCCGTCATTTGTTTCTTTCAAAGGCGAGGGTGCTTATCTCATTCCAGGTACGCCTCGCGGTTTACAAGGCGCGGGTGGAACGTCATACATTGACGATTTTGAGGCAAGTCAAAGTATTATTGATTTGCGCTCTCAAGCCGCTTGGAAGATAGCGTCTATTCCTCAAGGACAACCAGATTTATTTCCTGAAGCAAGTTTGGTGAACGACTTGGCCTCTGGATACAATAGAGGTTTATTTTCGTGGTATTCGATAGACCCCTTGTTTTATCAAAATAACAACTTGACTCCTGAACATATTTTGAATAATCCTGCAATGCTTCAGGATTCTCGTATGCGAATCGTTTTAATGACAGAGTTGTTTCCAAATTTGAATTTACAGCAATTTACATTCAACAACGTTCCCTCTTTGGACTTGGCATTCTACCCGCAAGAGCGCGGAATGTACAATTTTGACATTAATGATGCTTTTATTGATGCTGACGGACGATTTACAAATCCAAGACGACGTTGGGGGGGAATCATGCGCTCGATGACAACAACTAACTTTGAACAGGCGAATATTGAGTTTATCCAATTTTGGGTTTTAGACCCATTTAATGCGGACGCGACTAGTGCTGTTGGTGCTAGCAACGGTGGTAATTTATATATCAACTTGGGTAATATATCTGAAGATGTGCTTCGAGATTCTAGAAAATCCTTCGAGCATGGTTTGCCAGTTAACCCAAATGATTTAACCGATGTTGATGTCACTGCCTGGGGTCGTGTGCCAAAAGTGCAAACTGTAGTAAATGCCTTTGATAATGACGACGTTGCTAGAGCCAACCAAGACGTTGGTATGGATGGAGTGAATAATGAAAATGAGCAGAATCATTTTGCAGAATTTTTGGTTTGGTTGAACAGCTCTGGACTTACTGATGCGGCTAAGAATCAATTGCTTACCGACCCATCTTCTGATGACTATATCTACTATAGAGATGATAATTACGATTTGTTGGAATTAAACATTTTGGAGCGTTACAAACGTTTTAATGGAATAGATGGCAACTCGCCAACCATGCAGCAGTCAACCATTTTAAATGCATTGGGCTATCCGACCCAAGCAACAAATGCTCCAGATATTGAGGACAACAACAATGACAACAATCTTTCTGAGTCTGAAAGTTATTTTCAATATAAAATTGAACTGCGCCCTGAAAATATGGTTGTTGGACAGAACTATATCACGAGTGTTTCCGTAATTAACAAGCCTGGTGGTGGCGAGGAACGGTGGTATCAATTCCGTATTCCTATTTTCCAGCCAGACAAAGCTGTGAATGGCATTTCTGATTTCCGTTCTATTCGATTTATGCGCATGTATCTAAATGATTGGGACCAAGAGGTTGTTTTGCGATTTGCTCGACTTGAGCTTGTGCGCGGAGAGTGGAGACGTTATGCTTTGGATTTGTATCAACCTGGGGATGGCATTCCAGTTGACCCGAATCTTACCACTTTTAACATTGGTGTTGTTAATGTCGAAGAGCATGATCAGCGTGTACCAGTGCGCTATGTATTGCCTCCGGGAATACAGCGAGAAATTGACCCTGCTCAAATTCAAGTACGCCAACTGAATGAGCAGTCTATGGTATTGGCTGTTTGTGATCTTCAAGATGGCGATGCTAGAGCGGGTTTCAGAAACATCAATTTCAATCTGAACAATTACAAAAAGATGCAAATGTTTGTGCATGCTGAAGCCGTGAGTATTGAAAAGCCAATTGAAGATGATGATTTGACTGTTTTCGTTCGTTTGGGAACGGATATGGAGGATAATTATTACGAGTTCGAAATTCCGTTGAAGTTGACACCGTGGGGATCGTCTTCTGAATTAGATATATGGCCTGTGGAAAACAATATTGAAATTGTATTTGAGCATTTAACGAACTTGAAAAAACGTCGAAATGATTTGATGGCGGCAGCTAATCCTTCGGTTAACTTGCAAACGATTTACAGTGAGACTGTTCCGAATGATCCAACGAAAGTCATTCGTGTAAAAGGTTCTCCAAATCTTCAAGGTTTGAGAGTAGTAATGATTGGCGTTAGAAACCCAAAAGCCACCGCAGACAATCCTTGGAAACCAGATGATGGTTTGGCCAAATGTGTTGAAGTTTGGGTAAATGAACTTCGTTTGACTGATTTCTTGAGCGAGGGTGGTGGAGCTGCAGTTGCCAATCTTCAGGTTCAAATGGCCGATTTTGCTAATTTGAATATGAATGCCAGTTATTACGGACAAAATTGGGGAAATGTGGAAAGTCGAGTTCAACAACGCCAGCGTGATACCCGCTTAGGATTTGATGTAAACTCTACTATGCAGTTGGGTCAATTCTTCGGCAGAAAAGCGCGCATTTCAATGCCTTTCTTTTGGGCTTATTCTGTTGAATCTATCCGTCCTGAATTTGACCCTTTCAATCCAGACATCAAATTAACTGAATATACGGGTGTGGATAGAAGAGAACGTCAGAGATTAGGTACAAATTCATTGATGCGTCGTGGCTATAATTTCAACAATGTGAGGCGTGAGCGGGGTGCTTCAGCTAAACCTCATTTTTATGATATTGAGAATTGGGCGGCCAGTTTCGGATTTACTGAAGACTTGCACAGAGATTTCAACATCGAGTATGATCGAACGAGGATTTGGAAAGGAGGATTGAATTATAATTTTAATGCGACTCCAGTTTATTGGGAGCCGTTTAAAGATGTGAAGCTGTTTCAAAAATCAAAATGGTGGAACATCGTCAAGGAAGCTGGAATCTATTTAGGTCCAAAAAGCATGACCTTCAACAACAATATTATTAGGACGTACAATGAGCGCTTGATTAGAAACAATTTATCATCGTTCAACTTGCGCCCTGTTTACATCAAAAATTTTACTTGGGATAGACATTATCAGTTGCGATACGACATCACTAAGAATTTGAAATTTGACTTCACAGCCAATAACAGAAGTCTGTTTGTTGAGCCTAATGGTCAGATTGACAAACAGGAAAATCCTGAGGTGTATCAAGAATTTAGAGACACTATTTTCCGACAGTTAGGCACAGGTGCCACACCAATGAATTATTCGCACAATTACAACTTGTCTTGGACGTTGCCGTTCAATAGGGTTCCGGCCTTAGATTGGATTGCTACCACTACGCGTTATTCAGGTAGTTATGAATGGAATAGAGGGCCTTTGGCGCAACCTGCCTTTGGAAATACGATTCAGAACAGTAGAAATTTGAACATTCAAACGCAATTGAATTTTGTAAATCTTTATAATAAGAATCATTTCTTGAAGAAAGTGAATGGCGCTTCAGGCAGTCGTGCTTCTGCTGCTGGTCCACGTCCTGATGGTTCTGGAAGAAATCCAAATCAGTCGGCGGGTGCTCCAAAAGCTAAGCCAGAAGGCATCTTAAAATGGAGGACAGAAAGAAACAAAAAGAAGAAATCCAAATACGAGCGCGCTCTAGCCGAGCTTGAACAATATCGAGATCCATCATCGCAAATTGCAGATTCTCTGGGCGCGGAACGTATTAAAGAGTTCCAAGATGACATAAAGGCTTTAGAAGAGCGCATCGACAAACGGAAAATAAAATTGGATACGCTTCAGCAAAAGGCGAATAGACAAGCCGAGCGCCGTAAGAGGCCAGTGCATCCAGTTGCCGGATTTGGTGGTAGAATGTTGATGACTGTGCGCAATGTTTCTGGTACATATATAGTGAATGATGGTACATTCTTGCCTGGATATAATCAAGACCCACGTTTTCTTGGATTAAATGGTCAATTTGCTGCACCAACAACTGGTTTTGTTTTTGGTGCTCAGCAGCGCAATATTTGGGGTGTTCAAAATGGTTTGGACATTACTGATCGGGCAGTGAATAACGATTGGTTGGTTCAAAACAATGCGGTGAACCAGCAGTATGCCATTATGCATTCTCAAAACGTCTCTGGTCGTATGTTGCTTGAGCCTATAAAAGATTTGCGCATAGAGCTTACTTTAAACAGAAACTACGCTGAAAACAGCGCGTCTTTTTTCCGTTGGAATGATGAAACCACTCAGTTTGAGAACCAAAGCCAATTTTTAACCCAAAATATCACGTTCTCAACGATTACTTGGGGTTCCGCTTTTGTGAATATGACTGGGAGATATGACTCTCAAACATTCAACCAACTTCTGACTAATTTGCAACCAGTTTCTGGATTGTACGGCGCAAACAATCCGAATTCCACGCTGACCTCTGATGGTTTTTATGACGGTTATTCTTCTGGTCAACAAGAAGTGATTATGGGTGCGTTTATTGCTGCGTATTCCGGTCGGGGCGTAAACAACAATACAATCAATCCTTTGAGAAGCGTACCATTGCCAAATTGGACGATTACGTACGATGGTTTGACTAAATTCAAGTTCACAAAGAAATTCTTAAAGAACTTTGTAGTGAAACATGGGTATTCATCAACTTTTGCAATTTCTGGTATGCAAACTAATTTGAACTATGAGGCTGATGGTAATGGTTTTGCAACTTCAAGGGACTTGAATGGAAATTTTGTTGCTCCAATGTTGGTACAAAACATGAGTATTCTTGAGCGATTTACTCCGTTATTAGGTGTTGATGCCACTTGGGTTTTGAAGAAAAATTCATTGATTACTAAGGTAGAATACAGGCGCGACCGTTCGATTGGTTTAGGTCTTGCAAACAATCAGGTGACCGAAATTATTGGTAAAGAATGGATCATTGGTGTGGGTTATAAAATTGATAAATTGGTAATCAAGAAGTTTAAGATTAATGGTAAACCTTTAGAATCGCCTTTGAATTTCCGATTTGATTTATCAATTCGGGATAATATTACTGTAATTCGTAAGATTATCGAGGAAAGCAATCAAGCTACGGCAGGTCAAAAGGTTTTCTCCATTCGGTCTACAATTGATTACAATCTAACGCGCAACTTGACTTTGCAGATGTATTATGACCAAATGATTACAACGCCGGTTATTGCTACATCTTATCCAACGGGTAATATGAATTGTGGTTTCAGATTACGTATTAATTTAGGAGGATTGTAGACGTGGTTCGAACCGCTTATCTTTCAGATGTCCCTGTGATTTTAGCTTTGATTAAAGAGCTTGCGGCGTATGAACGTGAGCCAGACGCTGTGATAAACACCGCTGATGCATTAGCTCATGCTTTATTTCAAGAAAAACACTGTCATGCCTTGGTTTGGGAAACAGCAGATGCTGGTGTTGTGGGTTTTGCCCTTTATTATTTTGGGTATTCTACATGGAAAGGTAAAACGATTTATCTTGAAGACTTATTCGTGAAGCCTGAGTTTAGACAGTTAAAAATTGGGGAACAGCTTTTTGATAAAGTGGTAGAAATAGCCAAAAAAGAAGACGTCCGCCGCATGGATTGGCAAGTGTTGGAATGGAATACCCCTGCAATCAAATTCTATGAAAAGAAAGGGGCAAAGCTTGATGCTGAGTGGGTAAACGGGCGGTTGTTTTTTGAGTGAAAAACATATTTTGTTGTGACAAATTAATTAATCTCTGGTTCGTATCCAAGAGAGCTCTTCCTCCAAAAATTTATTTTATCTCAACAAAGAATCCAACACATTTTTCGGCACATCAACGTACTGAACATCGATAAAGACTTCATTATCCTTTAGGGATGGATTTACAGTTTGACCTTGATTGGTAAATTCATTTTCAACGCTTATTTCATCTATCTCTGCGCCCAGTGGAATAGCTATATTTTTTCAATCGGAATCAGACATTGCTGATAAGCCTTGCTCCTTTCTAGAAAATGTAGTTTGCTCCATTCAAACCAATTTCGCTGAGTCCTCTTGGGTAAAACCCTTTTGTTTACGTCTCGCTATGAGCTGACTGTGCACAATTAGGGTCTGCTGAAAAAACACTAAATCCCTTGTATTGCAATAGAAATATTATAATTTTATCGCACTAATTACAAGATTATTTAGAAAAACATTCAAAAAATCGTGTATCTCGTCCTATTTTTGTCAGTTGAAATCAACCAACTATTACAACACAATCAATTTTTGAAACTGATTTATACCACTATTAAAAGTGAGGCAATAAACTCCCGCTCTAAGATGACTTAAATTTACAGTTTCAATATTTTTTATTTCAGAATTTGAAAAAACTATTTCGCCAACTGCATTTACAATAGTATAATTGTCTGGAACTTTAGGTCCGAAATGAACGACAAAAATTCCTTCACTTGGATTGGGATAAATAGAAATTTGGTCTAAATCTTCTTGATTTAAAGAGAGATTTCCTACAATTGCGTTAGCAGAATTTTCACAGTCAAATTCATTAGTGACAGTCACCGAATAGTTTCCATTTACCAAAGGAACATAATTAGATGAAGTTGCTCCGGAAATTAATGCTCCATTCAAAAACCATTGATGTCTTGCAAAACCAGTCGTTGCAACTAAAAATCCGCCACTTAAACTTGTGAAAACAGCACTCACAGTTGGCAATGGATTAACGGTTATATTTAAAGATTACTTTGCACATTGCTCGGTGTTGCGCAAATATTGCTGCTTCCAACAACACAGTTTACCATTTATCCGAATCCTGAGCAAGTTGGCGCTGCCATAAGCATAGTGATAAACGCTCAGACCAATACCGAAAAAATAGTTTTCGAATTTCACAACAGCGCAAGACAAATTAGCAGCAAGATACGAAGTGCCTAACCAGAGTACTGTTTTCATACTGCAAAATGACTTTGCTCAAGGTTCAAATTATGTATCAATGAAGGTAGATGGAAAAATATTAGTAAGGAAGCGGTTTGTAGTGGCGGGATAATTACTTTAATGGTGAAAGAGCACAAACTATAACCGCAATCCTTCAAAAATCCTTGCCACAGCAGGACAAATCAAGGTGTTTTTCAGGGTCAAATTGAGTATTTGCTGCATGTTTTTTCGATTGGTGTGGGGATATTCTCTACAGGCCAAAGGGCGCACTTCATAGATAGAGCAGGTATTGTCTTGATTTAGAAAATGACAAGGAGACTGTTTCAAAACCCAATCGCCATCTTCGTCCATGCGCAAATATTGTTCGAGAAATTTAGACTCAGGTGTGCGCAAATGTTTGGAAATTCTTTTAACGTCTACGTCTCTAAAAATTGGGCTGGTAGTTTTGCAACAATTGGCACATTTGAGACAATCGATTTTTTCAAATGCAGCATCGTGCAACTCATGAATGCGGTCATCAACTTCTTTACCTTTGGCCTTTTGAAGCCTTCTCACCAATTTTTTATTGGCATCGACGTTTTTAATTGCCGTTTCTATGTCCTTGCTATATTCCATTTGTAGCCACAAAGGTACGGCTTAGAGTAAATGTGAGCAGGAATATTTCGTATTTTTACAAGCAACATGCTAAACTACCTTGTTTAATCATGAAAAAATTTGATCTAGTTGTTGTTGGTGGCCCTGCTAGATATGCCGCCTTAATGCGCGCAATAGATTAAGGTAAACGCGTTTGTCTCATTGAAAAAGATTTAGTTGGAGGAGCAGGTTTGTATACTGGTGCACTGTCTTCAAAAACACTTTGGGAAATCTCTCAGAAAGTGTTTGAAGTGAATCGAGTAACTAAGAATTTGAGAAGCGAAGCCTTCCGTTTGTCGTGGGACGTGCTAAGAATGACTTTGGAGGAGGCCCTATTTGAGCGTAAATTTCATTATTCATGCCCATTTGAAGTTGCAAGAAGTAAACGACTCGTGTAAGACTGCTGAGATCAAGACTTGAAATTTCGTTAGCTTCAACCTTTAAAACATTTTTCCCTGTTAAATCCATGATTCGGTCGTTGCCTAAGTCTTGGGTAAACATGCCAAGTGTTATGGCTGAGTCAAAGTTAAAGATGCTGTTTACTTGCGATAAACTTGTCGTCTTGGCAAAAGATTAAAGATGAAAAACATAAATTCAATGAAGTAGTAAATTTCTCGTTTTCAAAAGTTTAGGTTTTTCTCCTTAGCCTGTTCACGTAGATTTGAGACTTAGGATTGCTTATTGATTTAAAATGAATAAGTTTGTTCTTCCAAATCAAAACATGAAAGCAATAACAAAAATACCCTTACATTGGAAGATTCTGCTCGGCATGATGTTGGGAATAACTTTTAGTGTCGTTTTACTACAAACTAATTGGGCTAATCAGAACGTGAGTTATGTGGGTGGAGAGAAAAAGCAAGGAGCGCTATTTGTGGCTTATTGGATCAAACCTTTTGGCGACATGTTCATCAACGCCTTGAAGTTGATTGCCATTCCGCTTATTCTAGCCTCGTTAATAAAGGGAATTTCCGATTTAAAGGAGATTTCTAAGCTTTCTAAATTGGGCTTTAAGACTTTAGGGATTTATTTATTGACAACGATATTTGCCGTAAGTGTAGGTTTGACTCTGGTTAATATTTTTAAACCAGGTACTTCCATAACGGCAGAAACCCGCCAAGAATTGGTGGATGCCTATGGTGTTTCTACTCAAAACAATGTTGTTGATAAGGCAGAAGAGGAGAAAATGCAGCGTGAAAAAATTGGTCCATTGAAACCACTTGTGGATTTAGTACCTGATAATTTATTCAAAGCGGCAAGTGAAAACAGAAATATGCTTCAGGTAATATTTTTTGCAATACTCTTTGGTATTGGTTTGATTTTAGTGCCCAATAACGGAGCGCAATCGGTCAAAGATTTCTTTAATGGATTGAATGAGGTGGTACTTAAAGTCATTGATATTATCATGCTTTTTGCACCCATTGCAGTATTTTCACTTATGGCCAATTTGGTTGCGGAGGCACCGAGTATCGACTTGTTTTTTGCGCTAAGTAAGTATGCGCTAACAGTAGTTTTTGGATTGATGCTTGTTGTATCGTCATATTTAATTGTGATTTGGTTTTACGTGAAAATGTCGCCAATAAAGTACTTGAAAGCTATCGCTCCAGCGCAACTTTTGGCGTTTAGCACAAGCTCATCTGCTGCAACTCTACCAGTGACGATGGAGCGCGTGGAGGAAAAGCTCGGTGTTGATTCTGAAGTAGCGAGTTTTGTGCTGCCTTTGGGAGCTACTATTAATATGGACGGAACGAGTTTGTATCAGGGAGTAGCCGCTGTCTTTATTGCTCAGGCTTTTGGCATGGATTTGACATTAGGAGCGCAGCTGGGAATTCTAGCTGCTGCTGTCTTGGCTAGTATAGGCTCGGCCGCTGTGCCCAGTGCGGGTATGGTGATGTTGGTAATTGTCTTGGGTCAGGCAGGTATTCCTGAAGCGGGGTTAGCTCTCATTTTTGCACTTGACAGACCCTTAGACATGTTGCGAACCGTGGTCAATGTAACTGGTGATGCTACAGTTGCTCTGCTTTTGGCAAAGAACATGAATAAAATCCATGAGCCAAAAGAAAGAGTTTGGGATGAGACCTACACTTAAGACGAATTTCAAACCAAGTGAATTCTTATTATTCTTTATGCATCTTTTCTTAGCATCTGAGCGTCAAATAGGACGGTGCATTTTCTTAAAGTTTGCACTGAATAAAATGATTAGAAATCAGTCTAAAGCGATTTACTGCCTCCTTTGTGTGTTTATTTGGAATCATAATTTTTCTCAATTAGATACCGAATTCTGGTTTGTAGCTCCCGAGGTTACTTTAAGCCATGGCGATCAACTGGTTGTTTTCGTTTTTCATCTATGAATGAAGCGGCAACGATTTTGGTTACTCAACCAGCCAACATTAATTTTCCCGACCAAGTTTTGAATTTACCAGCAAATTCTGCTATCACCCTAGATTTAACCCCTTGGTTTGGCTTTGTTGAGAATGCGCCATCCAATACGGTGCTTAATTTTGGATGTAGAATTGTTTCCACAGCACCAATTACGGCCTACTATGAGGTGAATCCTGCATGTCAATGTAATCCCGACATCATGGCTTTGAAAGGCGCAAACGCTTTAGGCACATCGTTTATCGTTGGTGGTCAAACGTTTTATAGCAATGGAAACTACCAGCCACGCGCTGATGCAAAGTTTGATATTGTTGCTACAGAAGACAACACGACTATAACTATAATTCCAGCCAACGATATATTTGGGCATGCTGCAGGTGTGCCATTTTCTATTTTGTTGAACAGTGGAGAAACCTTTAGCGGTGTTTAGGTTTCGCTGATAGGTGCTTTTAAAGTCGTGGGCTCTATTATCACGTCAGACAAACCAATTGCAGTGACTTATTCTGATGATTCCGTGGCATTTACAAGTTGCAGGGATTTATTGAGCGACCAATTGATCCCAACCAATATAATTGGCACTGAGTATATTGCGGAGCGAGGATTTTTGAATGGCGTTGATCGTGTTTTTGTTACAGCTGCTAATCCTGCTACAGAAGTGTTTTTGAACAATGATATCGTGCCTTTGGTTGTTTTAAATGTCGGAGAAACCTATATGATAGAACTACAAACGCCGAGTATTTATATTACGACTAGTGAACCTGCATATGTTTTTCATGTTTCTGGTTTTGGTTGTGAGGTTGGGGGTGCTATTTTGCCTCCAATTGTTTGTACAGGATCGAATATTGTTCCCTTCGTTCGTTCTACACAAGAGTTTTTTGGTATGACTATTTTGGTTCCTGCTGGTGCGGAGGATGGTTTCTTGATTGATGGAGTAGCAGGAATAATTACTGCAGCAGATTTTGATTTTGTGCCTGGCACTAACTCAGAATGGATGTATGCGCAGATTGACATGAGTGCTCAAATTGCAGTTGGACAAGGTTTGCGTTTGGAGAACAATGACGAGCGTTTTCACCTAGGAATCATCAATGGCGGAGCAAGTTCAGGTTGTCGATATGGTTTTTTTAGTGATTTTTCTGCGTTTAAATATAACATCGAGGCATCGGCTACAGAAGTTTGTTTGGGTGGTACAATAGAAATATCTACAAATGATATTCCTGGTGCCACTTATGAATGGACAGGTCCGAATGGTTTTACTGCGCAAGGGCAGAGTATAAGTATTTCTGATTTGGGTCTTGATAATACGGGATTATATATCGTTTCAGGAAATTTTCCAAACGCTTGTGTTTTGGTTAGTGATTCTATTGAAATCAGTGTTTTCCCGTTACCAGAGTTGGAAGCTTCGTACGTAGATTTGTGCGATGGTTTGTCACTTGCCTACAACATCAATGTTGTGTGGAACGACCCATCAAATGGGAATGCAATTATTGCTTATGGTGATAATACTTCTGCTGCCGTGAATACGAATCCTATGGTTCACGAGTTCCCAAATGCCGGACTTTTTACGACGACTATTGTTGCAACGAATGATTTTGGTTGTGTAGATAGCGTTTCTTTAGAAGTCGAAGTACATGATATTCCTGATGTTCAAATCAATTCTTCGTCTTTTTGTTCAACAACCGTATCATTTGATGCTTATTATGAAGTCAATAGCTCTATGCTTATTTCTGATGTTTTTTGGATTATTAATGAGGATACAATTAGCGCAGATGCGCCAACAGTGAATACTTTTACAAGTTCTGGCGATTATGCAGGTATCTACGGATTAGTTGCAACAAATGGTTGTGTTTATAACTATCCCTTTACATTTTTTGTTGATTCAGAATTAGTTTTAGAGGACTTTCAATTGCCCAATATAATCACGGCTAATTATGATGCGGTGAACGACAAATTCTTTGTGGATCCTTACTTTGATCAATGTATAAGTTACACCATCGAATTTCTGAATAGATGGGGTCAATTGGTGTATGTCATGAACTCAAACGACAATGCTTTTGATGGTAAGGACACACAAGGAAATGAATTTCAAGAGGGCGTATATTTCTATAAATTCATGTCAGATGTGCTCGAGTTACATGGATTTGTAACCTTAGTTCGCTAAGCCTTATTTATTCAATATTACACCAATTTGTTTGTCTATAGATTCAAGGTGTATGCTATCGAATAGTTTGAGGATAAAATTGATGTTAAGTCCTTCAAGTTGACCTGTTTTAGTATGTTGGTCTAACAGCTCTTGCCAGCGTTTTTCCTGATAAATCGAAATGTTTTTATTCTTTTTGATGGATGCAATTTGCTGAATGACGCGCATGCGGTCGCCAAGCAATGTGATGATATTTTTGTCGATTTCAGAAATGTTTTGGCGAAGAGAAAGCAGCTCGGGCAGGAGTGCGCCGTCCGAGATTTGCGTTTTGACTTGAAGCGTTTCTAATAACATTTGTAATTGATTCAGGGTCAACTGCTGCTTAGGGTCGCTCAAAGCCACATCTGGATTTGGATGCGTTTCGATCATCAGTCCATCGAAGTTGAGTTCCAGAGCGGTCTGTGCTACGAGTGGGACCAAATCGGCAACACCGGCAATATGGCTCGGGTCACAAATCAATAGCATGTCGGGCCGCTCTTTTCTAATATGAAAGGCCATTTCCCATTGAGGGTTGTTCCTAAAAACGGTCTTTTTGAATTGTGAAACTCCGCGATGCACAGCTCCGATGCGCTTAACTCCTGCTTTTTCTACGCGCTCAATGGCTCCCAACCAAAGTGAAGTATCTGGATTTGTTGGGTTTTTCACCAAAATGGGTACATCAACTCCACGCAGGGCATCAGCCAAATCTTGTGTTGCAAAAGGATTGGCAGTTGTTCGAGCGCCAATCCATAAAATATCCACGCCATGATTGAGCGCATCTTCAATGTGTTTTGGTGTGGCTACTTCCACAGCTGTTTTCAATCCATATTTTTGCTGGGCTTCTTTCAGCCAAGGCAAGGCAACCGCACCCATGCCTTCGAATGAGCCAGGTCTCGTGCGTGGTTTCCAAACGCCAGCGCGTAGAATCGGAATGTTTTGGCATACCAATTGTTGGGCAATGATATCAATTTGGTTAGGCCCTTCTGCACTGCAAGGCCCAGCCAGTAACATTAGGTTGTTTTCGTTGAAATAGGGCCAGTCTATATGTTTTTGTTCTAATGACATATTTTTAAATCGCTGTGCTATTCTCCAGTGTTGGTTAAATTGTGATTTCACACTTCCGATATAACGCGAAACTTGAGGACTTGTTTTCGCAAATTTAGAGAATAAGATGACTTTTAACTCTTGGAATCAAATGTTCTTCTAGCAATTCGCTTTGACTTATTTGATTTGCTCGATTTTATTATCGATTCATGTTTTATTTTTCGTAAGTTTTTGGGTGAAAATCGGTTTATTTTTTTTGAAGTCAGCCATAAATCTTGCTGTTTTACATACTCTTATCTGCTTAGAATTGTATTTATCAAACAAAAAAGTATTCTTCTAACTCTGATTTCTAGGATGATATTTCAAAATGGCGTCTTTTTGGGCCTGACTACTTACATGGGTATAAATCTCGGTAGTTAAAATGGATTCATGCCCCAACATATCTTGTATGGCGCGCAGGTTGGCTCCTCCTTCGAGCAAGTGGGTTGCAAATGAATGTCTAAATGTATGAGGGCTTATGGTTTTCTTAATGCCCGTACGCTTCGCTAAATCTTTGATTATAGTGAAAATCATGACCCGAGTAAGTTGTTTGCCCCGCCGGTTTAGAAATACAAAATCCTCATGTCCTCTAGCAATTTCCATCGAATTGCGCATGGCATCGTAGTAAAATTTGAGCTCTCGTTTTACGCTGTCTGCAAAGGGAATCAAACGTTCTTTGTTGCCTTTTCCAATCACGCGAATGAATCCTTCGTCAGTGTAAATCTGCGAAATTTTTAAATCACAAAGTTCACTCACACGCAAACCACAGCAATACAGTGTTTCCAATATAGCTTTGTTTCTATGCCCCTCATTCTTAGATAAATCTATTTGCGCAATCAGCTTATCAATTTCTTCGATGCTAAGTACTTCTGGCAATTTTCGCCCAATTTTAGGTGGTTCAAGCAACTCAGCGGGGTTGATTTTAAGCACATCGTCTATTATTAGAAAATCAAAGAATTGTTTAACTCCAGATACAATTCTCGCCTGAGAACGCGCACTTAGGCCGATGTCATATAGCGCTCCAACAAATGCATTGAGGTCAAAATACACTATTTGATCGATAGCTTTGTTAATTTCTTCTGTGTAAGTTTGCAATTTTTCTACATCTTTGGCATAGGCCAACACTGTGTTTTTAGAAAGTCCTTTTTCTATATGAAGATAACTTTCAAAATTGCTTATTAAAACAGACCACTTCTCCAATGAAACAGATATTAATTATCAACGGACCCAACCTAAATTTACTTGGCCAGCGTCAAACACAAATATACGGCGAAATCAGCTTTGAGTCGTATTTCGTTGAACTGAGAACTAAAAATCCGCTTGTCTCTATTGATTATTTACAAAGTAACCATGAAGGCGAAATCATTGATGCGCTGCAAAGTAGCAAGCATGATGGGATTATTTTGAATGCTGGTGGATTCACACATACATCTGTTGCTATTCGCGATGCCGTCAGTGCCATTGGGGTTCCTGTGGTGGAAGTACACATTTCAAACATCAGCGCTAGAGAATCTTTCCGTCATGAATCGATTCTTTCACCCGTATGCCAAGGCGTTATTTTTGGTTTTGGTTTGAAAGGCTATGATTTGGCTATTCACTCAATGGATTTTCTTTAAAATCAAAAGACCACCTCAGCAATGAGATGGTCTTTCTTAATGAACTAAAGCTGGGTTACTTGCGTAAATCAAATCGATCTAGGTTCATAACTTTAACCCAAGCTTTCACGAAGTCTTGAACAAACTTCTGGTGGGCGTCATTGCTAGCGTAAACTTCTACTAGGGCTCTCAATTCAGAATGTGATCCGAAAATCAAATCAGCACGCGTGGCTGTCCAAATTATTTTTCCGGTTTTTCTGTCTCGGCCGTTAAATATTTCTTTCGTATCGTCAGTTGCAACCCATTCGATTCGCATATCCAAAAGGTTCACGAAAAAGTCTGTTGACAACGTACTAACTTTATTAGTAAACACACCAAGCTTCGAATTGTTGTAATTTGCTCCTAAAACACGCATTCCTCCAAGTAGAACTGTCATTTCAGGCGCTGTAAGTGTTAGCAATTGTGCTTTATCTACCAAAAGTTCTTCAGTTGAAAATGAGTATTGCGTTTTGAGATAATTCCTAAAACCATCGGCTTGTGGCTCCAAAACTGATATCGAATTCACGTCAGTTTGTTCCTGAGAAGCATCCATTCTTCCTGGTGTAAAAGGCACATCAATTGGGTATCCGGCATTCTTTGCTGCCTGCTCCACAGCTACGCATCCTCCCAGAACAATTAAATCCGCTAAAGAGATTTTAATAGTTGTTGAGTTGTTGTTGAATGTGGTTTGAATTTCAGTGAGCTTTGCCAAAACTTTAGTTAATTGTTGAGGATTGTTTGATTCCCAACCCACTTGAGGGGCCAAACGCAGACGCGCACCATTCGCACCTCCTTTTAAATCAGACCCACGAAATGTTGACGCCGATGCCCATGCAGTGGTAACCAATTCGCTGATTGTTAAGCCAGATGCGTGAATCACTTTTTTTAGCAACTTGAGTTCTTTTGCACCTACCAATTTGTGATTCACTTCGGGAATTGGGTCTTGCCAAATAAATTCTTCCTCAGGAACCTCTTTTCCAAAATGTAAGATGCGAGGCCCCATATCTCGGTGAGTTAATTTATACCAAGCCCGGGCAAAAGCCATTTCAAATTCTTCTGGGTTTTCCATGAATCTGCGTGAAATTTTCTCATAGATTGGATCAAAACGGAGCGATAAATCTGTAGTAAGCATTGTTGGACGATGTTTTATATTAGGATCAAAAGGATCTGGAAACATCACTTTTGGGTCTTTCGCTACCCATTGGTAGGCACCCGCTGGGCTTTTAGTTAACTCCCACTCATTTTCGAATAAATTTTTGAAGAAGCTTCGGCTCCATTGCGTTGGCGTGGAAGTCCAAATCACTTCTACTCCCGATGTTATTGCATCTGTACCTGTTCCAGTTTTGTAGCTGCTTATCCAACCAAGCCCCTGCTCTTCAATTCCAGCTGCCTCTGGCTCAGGACCTAAATGTGTTGCTGGGCCTGCGCCATGTGTTTTTCCTAATGTATGTCCGCCTGCAATAAGTGCAACTGTTTCTTCATCATTCATGCCCATTCTATCAAATGTTTCGCGAATGTCGTGTGCTGCCAGTAGTGGGTCTGGATTTCCATTTGGTCCTTCTGGATTCACATAAATCAATCCCATTTGCACCGCTGCCAGAGGATTTTCTAATTGCCTCTTGCCAGAGTGTCTTTCGTCGTCGAGCCATTTCGATTCAGACCCCCAATACACGTTGCTTTCTGGTTCCCAAACGTCCTTTCTCCCTCCACTAAAACCAATTGTTTTAAATCCCATTGATTCTAGAGCTACGTTTCCTGAAAGCACCAACAAATCTGCCCAAGAAATTGCCGCTCCATATTTTTGTTTTACTGGCCATACTAATCGTCGCGCTTTGTCTAAGCTCGCATTGTCAGGCCAACTGTTGATTGGCGCAAATCGTTGTTGCCCAGCTCTGGAGCCTCCTCGACCATCACCAGTGCGGTATGTGCCTGCGCTGTGCCATGCCATTCTGATAAATAATGGTCCATAATTGCCATAATCTGCAGGCCACCAATCTTGTGAAGTTGTCATTACTTCATACAAATCTTTTTTAACGGCATCCAGGTCAAGTGCGCTGAATGCTTGAATATAATCGAAGTCTAATCCCATTGGATTGGATAATTCAGAATGTTGCCTTAAAATACTTAAATCTAGCTGATTTGGCCACCAGCTGCGGTTGTTGGGTGGTGGGTTATTGTTAGTGTCTGATAGAGAATAGGGCGTGTTCCTCGTTTGTTCAGCAGCCGTTGTCGTTGTATTTTCAATATATACAGGGCTCGATTGAAAGGGGCAAGTGGCCGCACCAATTACCGTTGATATTTGTGCTGCTAAGGATCCGGCAATGGTAAGTAAGGAGAGAGTAAATAGCTTTATCATAATACGATTTTTATAGAATTGTTTGTACTTTCAAAGATAAGCGCTAATAGCCATTTAAAAAAACAATGTTTTCTATACGCCTATTGAAAACCCCTATAAACAATCTTTTATTTGCCCTAAATTAAAGTCTTCGCTCAAATTCTAAAGAAAATATTCTTTGTTCAATTGACTAAACTTGTCTTTTTTTCGCAAAAAGCGTTCAATGATGATGCTTTTTTTGTACAAACCTTTCGGGTTGAATTGAATTTTGAATTGATGCTTAAAATTTTTGCGTTTTCCTAACATTTCTTTAAGATGAGCGTAAAAGGAAAAGTGCGCGGTAAGCAATGCCCAAATGTGTTTAAATTGGCCTGAAAAAAGAAATTGAATTGCTGCCAATCCGTCCAGAAATAATCTTTTAAAAAGCACTGTAAAAAGAAGTCCTTCATGATTTTTGGTAATCATAAATAAGCTGTTTCTGAAATTCAAGAATGTTTTTCTTGGTGATTGATAGCTCAAGGTTCCACCACCCAAATGATAAACAGTAGAATCAGCGGAGGAGAAAAAGGAATGACCAAGTCTTTTTAAGCGCCAGCACAAATCGATTTCTTCCATGTGAGCAAAAAATGTAATGTCGAAACCGCCCGCTTTGTGGAAATGTTCTGCGCGAATCATCATGCAGGCGCCTGTGGCCCAAAATATTTCCATGTTGCTGTCATATTGCCCGTGGTCTTCTTCGATTTTATCAAAAATCCTCCCTCGACAAAAAGGATAATAGTTTTTATCCAGAAATCCACCAGCTGCACCGGCATGTTCGAATTTGCTTTTGTCGAGATAAGACTTAATTCTTGGTTGACAGCCGCTAATATTCGAGTCATTTTCCATCAAGATGAGCAAGGGTTTTATCCAGTTCGATGTCACCTCAACATCGCTATTGAGCAAAATGTAATATTCTGCGTCAACATGTTTGAGAGCCTCATTGTAGCCTTGAGCAAAGCCGCCGTTAGAAGTGTTAATTAACAGTTCTATTTGAGGGTAAAACGCTCGTATAAAATCAACAGAATCATCCGTAGATGCATTGTCGGCTAGAATGATTTTGTGCTCATCAGCATGCTCCACGACACTCGGCAAATAGGTTTCTAAGTGCTTTCTTCCGTTGTAATTTAAAATTACGATTGCTATTTTATGCAGGTGTTTTTTCAAAGCCAATGCTGAGCCGCTAAATTAGTCTTTGCGTTTTAACTTTGGGTTTATTTGTAAGAAAAGTTGAATCGAAGTCAATTTCCAACGGTTAATTTTATGGAAATATAATTGTCAAAAATACATTTTTCCATATTTCAAAACAATTGCACAATTCTAGCGTTCTTTCCTTTTTAAAACTTCTTGTGTCGTCTCAAGCGAGAATCCGTATTTTTGCAGCGCGATAGAAACTATATCTAATGAACAAACCTATTGAACGTGTTGAGGGCTTTTCGAAGCTAGACCAAAAGGAAAAACGCGAGCTTGTTGCTTCGGTTTTAGAAAATCCAAGTGATGTATTGAATTTGCTTGAAAGTTTTGGTCACCCAGATCCTGAGACTCAAGAATTGCTTTCGGAATTTAGCGAAAACACCTTGACCAATTTCCCTTTGCCTTATTGCATTGCTCCGAATTTTAAAATCAATGGAAAAAATTATTTGGTACCCATGGTTATTGAAGAGAGCTCTGTGGTGGCAGCGGCTTCAAATGCGGCCAAATTTTGGTTCGACAAAGGTGGCTTTAAAACGGAAATCATCAATACAGAAAAAGTTGGTCAAGTCCATTTTCTATGGCGCGACGAACCGAGCAAATTGGTCAATAATTTTGCTGCGCTGAAACAGCAACTTATTGATGGCACAATGGATATCACTGAGAATATGCGCAACCGCGGCGGAGGCATCTCAGATATTATTTTGAAAGATTTCACCCACGAAGAGCCAGGTTTGATGCAGCTTTTTGCTACCTTCGAAACAGTTGATTCGATGGGTGCCAATTTCATCAATTCTTGCTTGGAGCGATTTGCTTCAATATTCAAGGATTGGTACAACACACTTGATGGAACGAAAGACGATGGCTTAGAAATAGTGATGTGTATTCTTTCAAACCTCACACCAAACTGCATGGTAAAATGTTGGGTGGAATGTGATATTTCCGATCTAGACAATTATGTTCCTGGTACTTCAGGAGAAGATTTTGCCCGACGATTTAGAACAGCTATACGCATTGCTCAAATAGACTCTTTCCGCGCTACAACTCACAATAAAGGCATTTACAACGGCGTAGATTCTGTTGTTTTGGCCAGTGGAAATGATTTTAGAGCAGTTGAGGCATGCGGGCATGCTTATGCCTCTATGTCAGGAAAATATACTTCGTTAACAGATGTAACCATAGACTTTTCGCGCTTTGTTTTCACGCTTCATTTGCCTTTGGCCTTGGGCGTTGTTGGAGGCTTAACGAATCTTCATCCTTTGGTGAAATTGACCAATAAACTATTGAACAATCCGAGTGCTCAAGAACTTATGGGTATAGCCGCAACTGCTGGTTTAGCCAACAATTTTGGTGCAGTAAAATCACTAGTAACAACTGGGATTCAGCGTGGACACATGAAAATGCACTTGTTTAACATCATGAAGCAATTGGGAGTGGAGAAACATGAACAGGCTCAAGTGATTGAATACTTCAAAGAGCACGTAGTTTCTGTTACTGAGGTGCGTAACTGCATTAGTAGGATTCGTGAAAACGCAAAAGTATAATTGCAACATGGAGCATTTGGTTAAGTCATTTTATGCAAGCGGCAAACTGATGCTCTTTGGTGAGTACGTCGTGATGCGCGGCGTTTCTGCTTTGGCTTTTCCTACACGTTTTGGTCAAGAACTGCATGTAAAATCATCTGATGTTTTTTCATGGACCAGTTCAGAGAATGGTTCGATTTGGTTTCGAATGGAATTCGACTTAGACCTGAGAATCACTCAAACCAACAATCTTTCTGTTGCTCAAAAGGCTTTAGAAATACTTCAAGATATTCGCAATCAGAAGCCAAATCTTTTCCTTGAGCCACTAAGTTTTAATATCCAAGCATCTTTCAATAGGTCTTGGGGGCTAGGCACGAGCGCAACTTTGATTTCCCTTTTGGCACAGTGGTCTTGCGTTGATGCGTTTGAGCTCAACGACAAACATTTTGGTGGTTCGGCCTATGACATTGCATGTGCAACAGCAAATGGTGCTATTTTATATGATCGAGAATCTAGAACAACAAAGCCCGTTTCTTTGCCTGAATCTATAACGGATTATTTACTTTTTGTGTATTCCGGTAAAAAACAAGATTCAAATGCCGAAGTTGTTCGATTTGGTGAAAAAGACGTTCAAAGGCAAGTACTCGTAAAATTGAAGCAATTGGTTTTGCAAGTGACAGAAATCAATTCCATCGATGAATTTGAAGCAATTATAACTCAGCATGAGACGCTAATTTCTGAAATTTTAGGTGTTTTACCCATTAAAAAAGCGAATTTTGCAGACTATCCATACGCCGTGAAATCGCTTGGTGCGTGGGGTGGAGATTTTTTTATGGTTAGCTATCGCGAAATATCAGAGGCAAAAAATTATTTTATGAACTTGGGATACGAATCCATGTTTACATTTGAAGAACTTAGAAAAAATGACAAAAGAATATAATTCTCATTGGCGCTGTCCATCCAATATTGCCATAGTTAAATATTGGGGAAAGAAAGAACATCAAATACCTTGCAATGCATCATTGAGTTTGACCCTATCTGCGTCGTTTACCGAATTGAAAGCCCGCTTAGAAGAAAAGCCCGAGGGAAAAAGTGTTTCTTTGGCTTACTATTTTGAAAATGAGCGCAATGCCTTGTTTGAGTTACGTGTCAAAACATACTTAGACAAGCATATCGATGCTTTTCCTTTTCTGTTGACTCATCATTTAACTTTGGAATCGACGAATAGTTTTCCGCATTCCACGGGTATTGCCTCTTCGGCGTCTGCTTTTGGTGCTTTGGCGTTGGTGCTGTGTGATTTCTTTGAGCAAACACAAGGAAGCCAAATTAGCTCAAATTGGTTGCAAACAGCCTCAAGTTTTGCTCGATTAGGAAGTGGAAGTGCTTGCCGATCCTTATATCCTGAATGGTCGCAATGGGGCAATGGTGAAGCTGCATTTGGCAATGATTTGTTTGCTGAGCCAATTGAAGATGTGCATCCTGATTTTCAGAATATGCGTGATGCAATTTTAGTTGTAGATGCTGAGCCGAAAAAAGTTTCAAGTACTGCTGGACATGCTTTGATGAACAATCATCCATACGCGAGCGAGCGCTTTCTGCAAGCTAATAATCGGGTGAATGAGCTTCGAGAAATCTTGAAAAATGGTAACCTCGATGCTTTTGTTAAACTAACAGAATCTGAGGCGCTGACCTTGCACGCAATGATGATGACTTCTAAAGATTATTATTTGTTGATGCGCCCAAATACTATTACAGTGATTGAAAAAATATTCGCTTTCCGAGAACAATCTGGAGTTCCTATGTGTTTCACACTCGACGCTGGCCCGAATATTCATTTATTGTATCCGGACAAGTATAGAGAAGAAGCAGAAAATTTTATAGAGCGTCAATTGACCGCTTCGGTTAAAAGTGTTATCTTTGACCGCGCCGGTAAAGGGCCAGAAAAATTAATTTAGTTCAATGGATACATTTCATTCCAAAGTACTGATTTTTGGTGAATACAGCTTGTTATATAATAGCAAAGCACTCACCATGCCACTTCAGCAGTTCAATGGCAAGTTGAATTTTAGTGCTTCAGGCAAGGACTCAAAGTCATCAAACGCTAGTCTGCGTGCGTTTTGTCGGCACATGATCAACACGCATTTTCCATTAGATAAAGACGGAAATGTTATTAATGTTCAACGCTTTCAATTGGAACTCGACAAGGGATTATATTTTGAAAGTAATATTCCACAGGGTTTTGGTTTAGGAAGTTCAGGTGCCTTAGTAGCTGCAATTTTTATGCGTTATATCGACAGAGCGGGTGAAATGAAGGATTTGGTGAGATCTGAAACCAAAGAAAACATCAATAAACTCAAACATATTTTGAGTATGATGGAAGGATTTTTCCATGGTACAAGCTCTGGTATCGACCCACTGAGCATTATTCTCAACAAACCACTTCTATATAATAACGCTAGAGATGTTGTGCCTGTAGAATTGCCTATGGCTAAAGCCAATAGCGAGCATGTACTCTTTTTGTTGAACACTCAAATACCTAGAAATACGGGTAAATTGGTAAAGCGATTCAAGCAGTCTTGCGAAGAACCAGAATTTAGAAAGTTAATGGACGAAAATCTTGTGGCGGGAAACAACGCTTGTATAGACTCATTTCTTGCTGCTGATTACGATAAGCTGTATTCAAATTTATCGCGTGTATGTAACTTTCAATATGAGCACATGAGTTATTTAATTCCAGAAAGTTTCAAGGGGATTGTGAAATCCGGTTTGAATTCTGGGGATTACTATATGAAAATTTGTGGTTCAGGTGGTGGTGGTTTTATGCTTGGCTTCACTGATAAGTGGGAAAAGACCAAAGAGCAATTGTCGAATTATCCTTTGGAAGTAATTTACCAATACTAATTTGGGATGGTTTTTTAACGCCAAATCCATTGTATTTTATTATCCTTGTTTATCATCCTAAGAGTAATTTAAAAGCGTTTAACGATGAAAAGTTATTTATTTTCTTCGCTTCTCTCGTTTTTTATCTCCTATTCAGGCTTCTTTAGACAACAATCTACCTCTTTCGATTGGGGTTCAAATATTGCATTCATTTCCTTGATTTAAATTATTCTCATCTATCGTATTCTAAAGAGGTTTCGCTAACCGTGAATTACTTTTTTTCAAAAGGAGGAACAGATACAATTGATGACGTTGCAGTATTATGCTCAAATTGTCATAGAAAAATCCATAATTTAATTTTGGAATCAAATATAATTGAGCTACTCAACAAACGAAGCGATTTCTAGTTGGTCATTTTAAAAAATAAAATCACCCATTTTTTCTTCATTTTGGCATAGTTTTTATAGATTTGGGCAACCATGAAGACCGTTCTAATTTTAACCTATTTCTTGCTTATTACGTTGCCCTTTTTGGGTCAAACAAAGCTCGACTCGCTTCATCAACGTATGGCTGCAAAAAATGCCAATAAAGCAAAGCATGTCTAAACGTTTTTCAGTCAATATGATTAATAAAAGGGAGTGAGAAAAAAATCTACTTGATTTTGGATAATCTTAGGGTTCACCATAGTAAAGTTGTCAAAGAATGGCTTGTAAAAGAAGGGATTAAGGACAAGATTACAATTTTTCATTTACCCGCCTATTCTCCAGAAAAAAATTCTGATGAATATTTAAACTGCGACTTAAAACAGGGATTATCTGCAAAACTATCACCTAAAAACGCATCCAAGCTAGAAGAAAATATGAAAAACCATAAGGAAATGTTAGTTGAAAACCGTCAAAGAGTAATCAAGCACTTCAACCATTCAGACATTCAATATGCTGACTAAATCCATTCCGTAAAATAGCCGTCAGGTTAATAACCTTTGTATCATACACATTGTATAGGCAAATGTAGCGAATATTAAATGAGTCTTTGATTTTCAATTAATTTGAACATCAACAGAATTTTCATCTATCCTAATTTCATATTTATAACCTGATTTATCATAAACGTTTGTCATTTGATGCATTGTGACAAAAGTATTATCCTCAATGTAATTCGGATTATCGAACATAACATTTTCAATCTCATTTGAAGACATGGTCGTAACCGATTCTTTCATATTACAAGTAATTCCGCCCAAAGTTCTTAATTCGTACAATTGATTGTAGTGTTCATATTCATGATTTGGCATCAAAATAAACAAAGTATCTTTCGCCCTACTGATAGCAACATTTAAGATGTTTTGCTTGTTAATGAATACTTTGTCAGAATTTCTAACCATACCAGATGCTGGCGGATTATACAATGCAATTATAAAGTCACACTCGTCACCTTGGAAACCGTGAACTGTTCCAATATTTACAACGACATTTTCATCCTTAATTTTTCTATTTCCCCAAAGTTTATTGATGATTTCTACTTGATTTCTATATGGACAAATTACACCAATAGTCCACACTTTTTCCTGTTTATGAGTATTCATATTTTTTGATATATAAACCAAAAATTCAAAACAAAATAGCACAGAATATAGATGTACATTTGAATTTAAGAGTTTCTTTGCTTCGAATAACGACGAAGTTGAATTGACAGGAAATGTAATGAAATTTATGTCCTTGAAGGCTAATTTTTTGATGATAAATTTTCGTTTTAAATCTGAATTTCGGAAGTGGTTTAATTCGCCAGAATAAGAATATTGACTAAACAATTCACCAATTGCAGGAATAGATCGATATTGGGTGTTCAAATTTTGAATTTTATAACTGTGAGGCTCCGTTCTGGGATCAATAAAGCTGTTTAAATTTATCATTTTGTAAATGTTTTCTTCATCCCATAAAGGCACTTTGACAATCGGATGTATTTGAAATGGGTCACCTGCAATAATAAATTTTGATTCTGGACATTTATAATATGGGTACATAATATGAATTAAAGGTATCATAGATGCTTCATCAATAATGATAAAATCCCATTCAATTTCTCTGAGAGAATTGTTGTTAAAACCATCATAAGGAAATCGTGCAGTTGTTGTCAATACGCAAACTTTGTCTTGTCTTTCAATTTCAGAACTTCGGTCATAAACACATTCTTCTAGTTCTAATTTAGGGTCGTTGGTTGTAACAAACCTCCAAATCCATGAAACATCTTTTCCTTTATTCTCTGTCAATAATTTTGTAGTTAAAACATCTGACGCTTTGTTTGAAGGGGTAAGGACTAAAATTTTACATTTTTTACTTTGCTCAATAATTTTTGAAATTTCTTTTGAAAGAAATGTAGTTTTTCCACTACCTGGAGGGCCGAAAATAAATTCAACATTGTCGGGTTTGAAATTTTCTCGTAGATCAAAATTTTCGTCTATGTTCAGCTTTGAAAATGCCGTTTTAAGCTTGTCTATAATTTGAACTTGCTCACTTATAGTTAAGGATATTTGAATAATCGTGCTAGTTGCATTGAGTAAATTATTTAGCTTTTCTTCTTGATCAATAGAAAATTTCAATCGTACAGAAAAATCTTTTACATGAGCGCTTTCAAAAACAAATGATTCATTGGAACCGTTTGATAAGGTGATAAATACCTATAAATTTTCTTGATTCTCTAAACTCAATGGAATTGGTCTGTTTGGATCTTTTAAAAGTAAAAATACAAGTTGATGTGCTAATTTTCATATCAAGATTTGGACCTATTCAGCACCGCAAAATAAAATAATCCTTATATTCACTCTTCATTGAGCTAGTGTTTAATTATCTTTTTTCTAATTGATGTGTTTTCCATTTGGATTTCTAGAAAATAGACGCCTGGTTTCAATCCACTGATGTCTAAACTTGAAGTGAATGCTTTCTCCAGTGAGAGCTCACCCGTTGAAGTATACATTCGCAATGCAGTTGGATTCATGTTTTCTTTCAGATTGATATGCAGCTCATTACCTGTAGGATTTGGGTAAACGGTTATTTCATCCTGATATTCAAGGAAATCATCCTCTACGGCAAGTGTAAATTGATGATTTATGATAACGTAACCACTGTCTCCAACAGCAAAAACAGTGTTTGCATCGTAAGAAGAAATAGAATTGATAGACTTGTTGGAAACGATACCGTAATTCCAAATCGCAGGATCATTTGGACTTTCAAAAATAACTCCGCTTGACATGTTCGAAGAGTTTCCGCCAGAATAAATTGTACCATTTGCAGATTGGTGCAGACACAAGAAATTAGGGTACAAGAAAGTCGCAGAATTAAGATCTTCTTGCCAAGTAAGACCGCCATCTATTGAAACATACAAACCATAACCTGAATCACTTGTTTGGTAGCCAGCATAAGCCAGTGTAGAATTTACAATTAAAACGGACGTCAGTTGATTTTGACCTACTCCTGGAGTTGGAATTGTATCCCAATTAATGCCACCATCGGTTGTTCTCAAAATATAACCACTTGTACTTGCCCCTAAACCACTATTTTGATTAAGAAAATCAAAATCAACAACCCTATTTTCCGCCATCCAAGTTGGTGTGTTAACCGTACTTTGACTCCAAGTACCATTAATTAATTGGTAAACCATTTCTCCTTGAAAACATCCAGATCCGCCAATGAATCCATTGTTTTCATTAAAAAAGTACAAACCTTGATTGTAGCAAGTCGATAGATTATTAATACTAGCCCAAGTTACACCACCGTCAATTGTTTTATACGTTCCAGTGTAAGGCCCGACAGTCATAAACCCAATTAATTCATTGATGAAGGATAAATTCACAATATGTTCTCCATTGGGCATAAATGTTACACCGGAATAATTGATCGACGACCAAGTTTCGCCTCCGTCGGTTGTTTTTAAAAGGATGCTGTCATTTCCACCGATATATCCAACAGTAGAAGACGGAAAGTCAACAACATTTAATTTTTTATCTGTTCCGGATGGAATTTGATTCCATGTTGATTGTGCTTTTGAAGAACTAGCGAGCATTATCAAACCGAAAAATAGAACATTTCTTTTCATACGTTTAGATTATTTGTTTCTGTAAAGGTATGTGCGTTATTAAGTAAAGAAAATGTACAATTCAAACTTAATCATGTACATTTCGGAAATCTGTAGGTGAAACCCCAGTTTGGGACTTAAAAAACTTACTGAAATGTGCAGGATCTGAGAAATTCAACACATACGACACTTCTTTTGCTGTCATGCCAATAAGCAATAGTCTTTTTGCTTCAAGAATGAGTTGCTTATAAATTAAGGTACTTACAGATTCGCCTGTGCGCATTTGAACAGCTTCATTCAAATATTTTTCCGTAGTGTTTAATGCCGTGGCAAAATCTTTTACCATCTTTTTCTCTCTGAAATCTACATTAAGCATGCGTCTAAAAGCGATGTAAAGAGCGTGTGTTTTAGGCTCTGATACTATTGCTTGTTTGTGTTGGGTACGAATACAGTAATAGATCAGCTCGGATAATTGGTTGAACACCAATTGATTTTTCACCGGTTCTTCTGAATTGTATTCGCGCCACGCTTTTTTCATTACGAATTGAACTTCTTGAGAATATTCTTCTGCGAACTGATAATTAGGATTAAATTCATTGACATCGAGGCAAATATGATTGAGGAGAAAGTTTTCAATTTCCTTAAAATGATCGAATAAGTTTAATTCAAAAATAAAAACGAATCCATTTGAGTTAAGCTCACGCTGCACCTGATGTACTTGACCTGGAGCAACAATGTGTATGGAGTTTGATTTTATAGGAAATTCAACAAAATCTATGACGTGAATGCCTCCGCCAGTTTGAAACACAAAAAACTCGAAATAATTATGGCGGTGAGGCTCGTTCGAATCATAATGCGTTAAAGTAACGAGTTCGTTAATGAGTACATCCTTCTTTTTTGATTGCGCGATATCGTGAGTAGGAATCATAAAAAAATTTAGAACCAAGATACAATTTTAATCTGAATACTTCACAAAGAGTATTAGGATTGAAAATACTATTTTTTATATAGAATAAAAATGGTTTTGGTTATTTAGTGCGATTCTATATGCTAATCATCAATGATTTAACCTCATTTTTTCTTTTATTGTTATTCAAATGTTGTCTTGCAATGTTTTTACTGTTTCAGGATGTGAAAAATGAGCGGCACCAGCTATTACATCTGCAACGGACTCTTCTACCTCAGGAATTTTATTAATATAATATGGCATAAGTTTTTTTATTAAAGATATAGATCATTAATCACGTTTGATACAATTTATGTTATACTGTTTTACTTCTCCTTATTTAAAATTAATGGATTACTGCTCATAGTTTTAGTAAGGACTTGTGTTGTTTGAAGTTGCATTTTGAGCTTATCTCTATAGAAATATTCAGTTTTCACAGTTGATATTTGTGTTACTGCATGCTCCTCAATTAAAGCCGTTAATGCAATCTTCTCAATTCTCGGATTTTTTGATAAATAATTTGATAAAACTAATAGGAGCATTTTCTCTTTATTTAAAGTTTCTTTAGCTAATATTTTGGCTTTTATCATCAAATCTTTCATTTCATCTTCAATTTTTGAAATATTATGAAAGCCTGATGATTCCTGATTTATATGAGAAGCGTACTGCATTGCAATAGAACCAAACCCTTGGCTCTTGAGCATGTTGGATATAAGTGATGTTGCATGGGAGATATCACTTGAGCTTCCAGCAGTTACATTTTCTTCACCAAAAATAATTTCTTCTGCGACAATTCCTCCTAGATTCATTGCTATTCTTGAGAGTAATTCATTTTTTCCAAAGTAATTTCTTCCAGTCTTTGTGAAAATAAAACCATGATTATCTGAATCAGACGTAACGGAAACGACAATCTCAGGAATAGAATTCATCAAGATAGCAGAAAGTATAGCGTGACCACTTTCATGAACTGCTGAAATAGCTTGTAGCTCGTCCATTTTAGGTTTACGGAGTATTTCTAAATGGGACGTTATTTTGTCACTATAAGTAAATTGAATAGCATTTATATTCATAAAATCACAAACTAATTGACCATCTAAAACCGATAATTTAATCAAGTCCACCTTTAACTTTTTTTCTAAAATCAAATTAATGTGAATGCTTATCTTACTTTTTACCATTTGGTGAATGGTTGTGAAGAGTGGTCTTGCACCTTGAGTTGGGTAAACACCTTCTTTGTAAATTTCTTCAATTAAGGACTGCTCAAATTCAACATTCAAATTAAAAACAGACTTTATCTTGACTTTTAATTTATTTAGCTCCAAATGAATAATTGCGATATATGCTTTGCTGTTTAATGCAGGATATATTATATGTATATTTCCTAAACGTGCAATTTGCTCGTCCCTAAATCGCATTCTAAGTGCTTTTTTCATATTTGGCACCGTGATTTTAAGACTCATTTCATGGAATTCATCTGCTGAAATATCTGCAGTATAATCTCCACTCATTCTATAAGCCTCATCAATGTTTCCAAGAATAAATATGATTGATTGTGAGAAGCTTTTTTCTGTAGGACGTATTGCAATTGTAACAACTTTAAAAAGGAATCGAATTGTTTCCTCCCCATTTAATTTTAGAAGAATATCTCTAACATCAGACTTCAAATCCAAACGCAAGGCTTCACCTGCTAAGTCTAAAATTGTATCATATACTAACTCCTCAACAAATAGGATTTCTTCTTTACCCTTAGAATATTCCATTTCCTTAATGAATATTTCTTTCCCAGCTGTAACAATACCATTTTCAACAATTACTCCTGCTTTTAATATCTTTTGTAGTTTTATTACTCCTTCTTCGAAGGACCATACACCTCTTCGCCATTCAATATATGAAACTTTTCCTGAGTCAATCAATTCCCAAACCATTCTGTTTTTATCATTGTCGATTTCCTCTCTCATCAAACCTGATTTAATTGTACGGCTATGTTGAAATTCATCTAAGATTATTGCAATCGGTGCATCATCTTTATTTTCGCATAAATCAGATAAAGAATCTCGGAAGGACATTCCACCTTCCTTTTCTCCAAGGTCAAAACGATAAGCGCTGTTATTGAAATTAATGAGTTCCAGAAGTCGCTTTATCAATGAGGTCTTGCCTGTTCCTGTAAGTCCCCACAAATTAATTACTGCTGGTTTTTCTTGGATAGAATTCATTGTGTACCAAGAACGGACATTCTCAATTATTTCATCAATAACTGAATCAATTCCAAAGAATTCTTTTTTTAATTGAATTTTTGCTTTATCAAGCAATTGAATTTTTTGAGAAAATTCCTTTTTAAGTGTTTTTAAATTTGTTTTCATAACTTGAGTTTTAAAGTTACAACAAAGGTTTGTTTAATGCACCGCCAAATTGTGACGGTGGCTAACTGTAAAAATTTTTCAACCTGAGTATTAGCTAAAAGCAATAGTTTATCTTGAATAGTATAGGGTGAACCCCTTCTAATATGCAGGATGATAAAAGGAGAACGTTTTTATCCAATTACCTTCAAAGTAAATACTGTTGCATTCAAAAAATCTCTTTTCTTCTTTATGAATGCATTTAGATTCAAACTATAAAAATGATTTTTTACTTTTTCCAATAGAAGATTGGAACGGGAATCGTATTTTTTACAAAATTCCACTGAAGATTAATAGTATTAAAGACACTATCTATCCTTTTTTTATTTGCTGGATTCAAGTTATAAATGCAACTTCAGGGTTAAACAATAACTTATCCATTACAAATATAGGATTTTCATAATCATACCGTTTTCTGGGTCGTTTATT
>Ga0209284_10000239_pt1 | contig 88811 bp, 82 predicted proteins | sample FRY03_FD_187211 | JGI IMG/M metagenome (GOLD analysis project Ga0209284, IMG submission 187211) | Freshwater microbial communities from Lake Fryxell liftoff mats and glacier meltwater in Antarctica - FRY-03 (SPAdes) (version 2) | ecosystem: Environmental > Aquatic > Freshwater > Ice > Glacier... | reverse complement strand
GCAAATATCGTGTTTTCTAATCTTTAATCAAACCACAACGGAATGTTCCTGCGTCTTTTGCAAGGCAGACGCCAAAACCTTCCGTTGTGGTTTGGTTGTTTAAGACAATGAAAAACTTATGTCAAAGAACTTTTTGAGTTACAAATGCTGGATCAAAACTTCTGGATTAGAACGATTGAACCAAAAATTTAAAATTTCGACTGATGCCTCATTTTCATTTATTTGAAATATTACTGTTACATTTTTATTTACTTTAAATTTACGCTTGTTGGTAGTATAAAATAAAGGGAAACTTTCAGGAAAATTTTCAAGATTATTAACATTAGACAAAAAATCTTCTTCAAACTTCAACGCTGTCTTTTCACCAAAATTATCTGCCAAAAAATATAAAATTTCAATATATTCTTCCTGTGCTACCAATGAATAAGTGAGATTCATTTTCTAGAAGCTAATATTTTTTTTGTGCTAAAAACAAAATCTTCGTGCTTGATAAATTGTCCTTTTTTGAATTGTTCTTCGGCTATGGCAATTTTTTTTGACAACATTTCAAATTCATACATTTCGGGTTCGATAATCTCAACAATTGCAATAATTTCGTCTAAACTAAATTTATTTTCTCTTAATTTTCTATAAAATGTTGGCAATGGTATGTTAGCTCTCTTACTTATATAATCCGTTTTGTAAGGGGAATTGACAATCATTTTATCAAAATTTGAAATTATTTTTTTAGTTTCAATCAATTCTGTTATCATAATAATTAATTTTAGTTTCACAAATTTAAACAAAAATTATCAAAAAAATCTAATTTTATTTTTAAACCTATTTGTTTAAGGGTTTTAAAAGGACTATTTCAATGATTTTTTTTTAACTAATCCTAATCTTTTCTTAAATTCGGCTAGCATTTCTTCTCTTGTTTGCTTTTACAAACTCCATTTGTTCTTTCGTTAAATTCATTTTATCTTATTAATGTTTTGGATTAAAATAATCATATTTTTTCTATTTTCCCAGTTTTCAAAACGTTAAAATCAATTCCTTCAACAAATGCAGTAAATTGACTATGATTCATTTTACGAGTTGGTTTTATTTCTCCAATTTTAAAAACTCCATCAGGCTTAAAATTATCTTTTTTAATTTCGTCTGCTTTTCTAGCTTCTTTAAAATATCTCAACATAATCACTCCATATTCAAGAATGTTATTTCCTGATTTTATTCTTTGAATCGACAATCCTTCAATAATATAAATCCTTCCTTTTAAATCAACTAAATCATCTACATCATTAGGACTCTCATCATCTTTATCATAAAAAATTACTTGTTGTCCTCTTTTCAGAACCAAATCTCGATTGTTTCTTTTGGCAATTGGTATTTGGACTTTTTTACCTTTTACTTCTTTTTCTTTAAATAATGGATAATAACCTTGACCTGGTTTTTGCAGCTTGGCTAGATTGAAATTATTAATTAGTTCAAAATCTTTTTTACCTTCAAACTCATAAATTGCCATACAATAGTTCTCATCATTCTGTGCATATACTTTCTGTTTGTGTTCGTGTTTTGATTTTGAAATTGCAGCGTGTTCCTTAATCTCCAATGGATTCTTTACAGAATTGGCATACAATCGAACTTTGTTAATAGGAATTTGTTTTTCCTCATTCATCCACACTTTGCCATCTAATTTGTTTTGTTGTTGTGCATTTGAGGATAAAAGTAATACTTTGTTTTCAATAGCTTGTTTTACTTTTTCTTTTACCATTTCATCAACAATACTCTCAACATCGGATGCTTTAATACTTTCTAAATCTTTTCGAATTACATAACGAATTTCTTCATTATTTAAGGGGTTTTTTATCGCTCCATAAATACTGTCTTGGTGTAAAGAACCTCGAACGGTATCGCCTTGATGGTATCTTGGTATTTTCTCTCCTTTTGCATTTATTTTATAAATTACTTTGCCATTTCCATCTTTTTTCGGAACGGTTTTTCCTTGAGAATCCGTTTCTACTTCTGCAACATATTGCTTTTTACCGCGAATTCTAATTATTTTCCTTGATTGCTTTTTAACATTGTCTGGCGTGTGATGCGAAACCAAAATTTCATCTTCAATCTTTTTTAAATCTTGAGTAAATGTTGCCCAAGGCTTTGATTGTTCCAAAACTGACTTCATTAATTTGTATTGGTTTTTATCAGTATCGTCTTCCAATGCCCAAGCGTGAGCCATAACATCATATTTGTCCTTTGTCATACAAGCAATAGTGATTGCGTCTATGCAATGATGCGTGTGTTTGCTTCTGTCTTTTACTTTATAATATTTCTTGCCGTTTTCAATATAACTTTCTTGAATTCCCCATGCTTTTCTAAACTCTGCTACCATTCCGCCTTTTACAGATTCTACTCTATCAAAATAGGATTTTAAATAGGCTTGTGCATATTTAGTAATAATTCCTGTATCAGGAATTTGGCTATTTTTGAATCCTACTTTTGGTTCTTTGTAGGTAAATCGTTCATACTTTCCTTTGAAATAATCTTTTTGTAAATTGAGTTTATGACGCAACCTTATTTTTCGGTCTTTTTGCTCTTTTGTAGTGGCATTTTTTATTGACCGTGAAAGATTTTTAATTTCTTCTTCTAAGCCAAGATATTTTTTTCTCCAAGGTTCAACTCTCGCTAAAATGTCCTCATAATTATTCAACTCAATTGGCATTCTGTTTTTCTTAATCTCCCTGTTAACATATTTACTGCACAAAGTTTTATTCATTTGAGAATTATCTTGTGATCTGCTTCGAGGTATCGTGTGTTCTATGTCATAATCCGGGTCACTTCCTATAATTTGACAAATACTGATATTAGTATAGTTTTCCTCATAAATGGTTTTTTTATCCTGTTCTATCCATAATTGATACCGTAAAATATCATCTTCGGTAGGTTCAATATCAACACCTTTTTCGGCTTTATAATCTTTTTTAATTTCTTCTACATAATCCTTCTTATTCTTCTCGATATCTCTTTGATAATCTTGAATTCCTTTACGCTTGTTTGCATCGTTTAATTCACGAGCCATTTCAATGTGAATTCTAGTTTTATTGTCTATTTCTCCATCAAAAATTAATGTATTTAACACCTTACGCAATTGGTGTAAAGCCCTCATTGCCATTGGGTTTTTTATAGATGAAGTTAACGGACTTCCTAAAACAACTTTCTCGTTGCCGTTGTCATCTTTTATAATTTTCTTTCTAAAAACTTCAATATCTGACGGATGATATAGTTTCTTCAATCGGCTTTTGTTATTACAAAAAACCTGCCCATCTTCATTTTGTCCGTCCAAAAATTCCAACACTTTTTCGTCCAAACGTTTTATTGGAATAAATTCGTTTTTCTTGAATTGCTCTATAAATATTGGAAACAAATCTTCTAGAATTTTATCCTGTTTATCTTCTATTTTATGTAATCTCACAAACGAAATCAACTTTTTATTCAAATCTTCTTTATAAGATGCTTCTGCTTCTTTAGAATAATAAAATTTATTAGTCTTACATTCTTTCAAAAACCCGTTTGCAATTTCCAGCAAACTATTATCATAGGTATTGGTTGCAATTAAATCCGCAATTTTTGTTTGAATAAATTTTCTGTCGTCTAAATTGTTCCAAATTTCTTCATCAACAATGTTTTCAATATTTGCCATAAAAACAGCGTGAGAATATAACAATCCTTCTCTTAAATAAGGAAGTATTTTATTAATTGCTGTTAAACTCAAACTAGCAAAATCTTTTTTAAGTCTTATTTTACTGAATGAAATTGCTCTTTTATTGTCTAATTGTAATTTCTGCTCAGCAAATTCTTGCAAATACAAATCTGATGTTGAAACCGAAATTAAATGCCATAAATCAGCATAATCTACACTTCTTGTAACTGTTTCATTTTTAGCGTTTTTAGTTTGGTAGGTGTAAATTTTAGTTTTCCAATCCTCTCCTAAAACATTCTTTAAAGAGGTTGAAACCACACGACCGCTTACACTGTCTTTAGCATTATAATTGACCAAATAATTAACGGATGTAGCATTTGATGATTTATAAAATTCATACTTGCTTCCGCTTGGAATTAATTCTTTGGCCAAATCATCAAAATTAAAACTATCTTTTTTCCTTAAAAATTTTGGAATAATCTTTAACTTTTCATCATTAGTAAGAAATCGTAATCCTTCATCGTTTGGGGTTTGTATTTTAATTGTATTTATATATGCCCACATTCTGTATTCTTCAAAATCAGGATGAGAAATCGCACAACGTGATTTACTTCTCTCTAAAGAACATTTCCCTATCAACCCTTTTTGAGATTTCAATGGTCTTTGAAAGAAAATTGCTTTATATAAATCTTTAGCTAAACCGAAATACCTTTTTTCAGGTAATTTTTCGTTCTCAATAATGCCTTCTATATGTTGCGCTTTGCAAATTATTTCAAACTCCGCTCGGTAATGTTCATCACGAGCCGTATATTGGTTTCTAATTTTTCCTTTATTGTATAAACTAAAGAAGTATTGCCCCAAAGTTTTGAAATTTCCATCTTTCATTGCTTGGGAAATTTCACCGATTTTTTGTTTAACAACGCCTAAATCTTCCTTTTTGTTTAATCGCTCAATAAGTTGCAATTTGGATTTTTCAAAATCATTTGTATTCTCTTTTATGATTTTCATAAAAGAATTATACAAGGTTTTTAGCTTTTTTTCTCCCTCATCTAAATCATTCTTCCGTTCCACTAAATCACGTTCTTCAAAATATTCATTTAATTCAATTTGAAGTTCGGTACCATTTAATACATTTTCAATAATATCGAGTAAAGCTGGTTTATGTTGTTCTATCACTCCTTCTGCTGATTGGTCTAATCTATTACTCAAAAATCCTCGGCGTTGTGCAATATGATATAATGACCTGCCTAATTCAAATAGGGCTACTTTTTGTTTACTTGCTCTATCTCTAAAGAAGTAGGGATTAACACTTTTGTCATCATCGGTTTTTAACCACAATAAGAATTCAGGGTTTAATGGATAATTTTTAAATCCAGATTTACGCCATTCAACAACTTCTGCAACAGAAAGTGGACACATTCCATTTAAAGAAAGCACTTTCAAAGTTTCATACTTCCTTAATTTTCTACGAAATTTAATTTTTCTGGCACTTCTGTAACCTGTTCTTTCGGCTGCACGAGAACTTTCAATTCCTTTTTCAGATTTCACTCCTTCCGAAAATATCCTAACTCCTTTATCAACTAATGAAAAATCATTGCCTTCTTTATCCACAATCGCCCACCCAATCGAGTTTGTCCCTAAATCCAATCCTAATATTTTAGCCATAATAATCTGTCTTTATAATGATTTTTAAAGCTACGCATTAAACAATTAAAATCTTGCATTTTTTTTAGCACAATCTAATTATTTTTTAATTACATTTACAACTGATTAAAAATATCTAATCTTTAATCTTATCACAATAAGGCTATATGCCGTAGATGAAAATCTTTAGTCCTGCTTCGGTGGGACTTTTTTTTATTAATACAAAAAAACCAGATTACTACTTTTTGTATTAAAAGTAGTAATCTGGTTTTGGTTAGACAATAACACAAAATATTTTTGTAAAAACAAAAGAAATTGTAGATTGATTTTTAGATTTTAAACAAAAAAAACGTCCCGAATTAACGAGACGTTTACCTTTCATTTGGTAATTTAAATAATTATATTATTCGATTACTACCACTTGGGCAGCTACTTTACCTTTTCTTCCTTCTTCTTCTTCGTAGTTTACTCTATCTCCTTCTCTAAGCTCTTCAGCTCTGATACCAGAGGCATGTACGAAAATGTCTTTGCCCGTTTCTTCGTCTGTAATGAATCCGTAACCTTTAGATTCGTTAAAAAATTTTACTGTACCTATACGCATTATAAAATAATAAAAAAATTAATAATGCCTCAAAGGTAAACTTTAAATATATACAAATGTTAAAAAAAGGTTACTTTTTTATGAAAATTATTGATTTTCAGACTTTTTGTCTTTTTTATTGCTAATATCAAAACGATAATCGTCTAGGTTTTTGTTTTTATATCGATGCCATAAAAAAACAGGCATAAGTACTAAAGCACAGATTAAAACGCCTATTCCTACCCATTTATCTCCAATATTTCCAACTGTATTTTTTATATAATAACCATATATAATAAATGCAATTACAATAACTAACAATATCTTTATTAGATATTTCATTATAATTATTTTAGATTTAATTTAATGTTTAATTCTGCTAATTGAGCTTCGTTTATAAAAGAAGGAGCATCTATCATTACATCTCTACCGCTGTTGTTTTTAGGAAAAGCAATAAAATCTCTAATGGTTTCTTGGCCTCCTAAAATTGCAACTAATCTATCTAATCCAAATGCTAATCCGCCATGTGGCGGAGCTCCAAACTGAAAAGCATTCAGTAAAAATCCAAATTGCGATTCTGCTTCTTCTTTAGAAAATCCTAATAAAGAAAACATTTTACTTTGTAAATCTTTATCAAAAATTCTGATAGAACCTCCTCCAATTTCGTTTCCGTTTAAAACCATATCATAGGCGTTTGCTCTTACTCTTCCTGGATCTGACTCTAATAAATCTAAATCTTCTGGTTTTGGAGAGGTAAATGGGTGATGCATAGCGTGATAACGACCCTTTTCTTCGTCAAATTCTAATAGAGGGAAATCTACAACCCAAAGCGGAGCAAATTCTGCTGGATTTCTTAATCCTAATCGAGTTGCAAGTTCCATTCTTAACGCACTTAATTGTGTGCGTGTTTTGTTTGCATTGCCAGAAAGCACTACTATTAAATCTCCGGGTTTTGCGTTTGTAGCTTGTGCCCATTTTAGTAAATCGTCTTGGTCGTAAAATTTATCTACAGAAGATTTTAAACTTCCGTCTAATTCGTATTTACAATAAACCATTCCAGAAGCTCCAATTTGTGGCCGTTTAACCCAGTCTATTAATGCATCTATTTCTTTTCTGCTGTATGATGCACATCTTGGAGCTGCTATACCAACTACTAATTCTGAGTTGTTAAAAACGCTAAAGTCTTTGTGTTGTGCAACGGTATTTAACTCGCCAAATTTCATGTCAAACCGAATATCTGGTTTGTCATTTCCGTATGTTTTCATTGCGTAATCGTATGTAATTCTAGGAAAAGAACCTACCTCTACTCCTTTTATTTCTTTAAGTAAGTGTTTTGTTAAACCTTCAAACATATTTAAAATGTCTTCTTGCTCTACAAAAGCCATTTCGCAATCTATTTGTGTAAACTCTGGCTGTCTATCTGCTCTTAAATCTTCGTCTCTAAAACATTTTACTATTTGAAAATATTTATCCATTCCGCCAACCATTAAAAGTTGTTTAAATGTTTGGGGCGATTGTGGTAAGGCATAAAACTGCCCTTCGTTCATTCTGCTTGGAACAATAAAATCTCTTGCTCCTTCTGGAGTTGATTTTATAAGATATGGAGTTTCTATTTCGCAAAATCCTTTGTTAGAAAGATAATTTCTTATTTCCATAGAAACTTTATGACGAAATATTAGGTTGTTTTTAACTGGATTTCTTCTAATATCTAAATAACGATATTTCATTCTAATATCTTCACCGCCATCTGTTTCATCTTCTATAATAAAAGGCGGAGTTAATGAAGTATTGAGTATTTTTAGTTCAGTAACCAAAATTTCAATATCTCCAGTTGCTATGTTTTTGTTTTTGGCTTCACGCTCAATAACGGTTCCTTTGGCTTGAATAACAAATTCACGACCAAGAGTTTTTGCTAATTCAAAAACTTCTTTTATGCTACGGCTTTCGTCAAAAATTAATTGGGTAATTCCATAACGGTCTCTTAGGTCTATCCAAATCATAAAACCTTTGTCTCTAGATTTTTGAACCCAACCTGCTAAAGTAACTTCTGTATTGATATGTGAAGCGTTTAATTCTCCACATGTATGACTTCTGAACATTGTATTTTGTTTTCTGCAAAAGTAAAAAACAAAATTTAATTTTTGCTTTTTATACTTATTTATTAATATCTACTACATTTTGTTATTCTCCCGCTGAAAACAACAAAATAAAATTTATTGCTAAATCTGACTTTTTGGAGGCAGTCCGCTTTACGGTAAAAACTTTTATATTATCTAACAATTACTCCGTTTACAAATAACACAGGCACTTCTTCTGTAGCATTTTTGTTAATTGTATTGGCTACAAAAGTAAATTTTTTATCGTAGAGCGTGTTTCCTATAAAATAGGTAACCATAAATTCGTTGTTTAACGTTAAAACATTGTCTTCTATCATTTCTACTCTAACAACAGATACCGAAGGCACTTCTTGAAAGGCATGTCTTAAAATAGATGTCTTTTTCATTTCGCCATCAATAGTTCCAAAAGCTTGAGACACTACCATTACTCCTTCTATTAAAAAATTGCTGTTGTTAATTAAATAAACGTTCCAGACTTTTTGCATAAAATCGTCATTCCATTCTTGAATGGCTGCCAAAAAAACATTTTCTCCTTTTGGTATTATTATGTCTTTTTTCATTCCAAATTATTAAAAAGTAACCCTTTCAGGGTTTAAAACCCTGAAAGGGTTGTTGTGATTATATACTCGATTTAAATTGTTCTAAAAACCTAACATCGTTTTCGTAAAACATTCTAATATCGCTTATTTGATATAAAAGCATTGCTATTCTTTCTATTCCCATTCCAAAGGCAAAACCGTTATATTCTTCTGGATTTATCCCGCAATTTTTTAAAACATTAGGGTCAACCATTCCGCAACCCATAATTTCTAACCATCCTGTGCCTTTAGTAATTCTGTAATCGATTTCTGTTTTTAATCCCCAATAAATATCTACTTCGGCACTTGGCTCTGTAAACGGGAAGTATGATGGTCTTAATCTAATTTTAGACTTGCCAAACATTTCTTTTGTAAAATATAAAAGGGTTTGTTTTAAATCTGCAAAAGAAACTTCTTTATCTATATATAATCCTTCTATTTGATGAAATATACAATGTGAACGTGATGAAACAGCTTCGTTTCTAAAAACTCTTCCGGGAGATATTGTTCTAATTGGGGGTTTATTATTCTCCATGTATCTAACTTGTACAGAAGATGTATGTGTTCTTAATAAAACATCTGGATTGGTTTGTATAAAAAATGTGTCTTGCATATCTCTTGCCGGATGGTATTCTGGCAAGTTTAATGCTGTAAAGTTATGCCAATCGTCTTCTATTTCTGGCCCTTCGGAAACATTGAATCCAATGGTGGAAAATATATCAATAATTTGATTTTTAACCAACGAAATTGGATGGCGTGAACCAATAGAAAACGGCTCTCCTGGACGACTTAAATCTCCGTAAATGCCTTTAAACTCTTCTTTACTTTCTAGTGTTTCTTGTATAAATTTTACTTTATCTTCTAATGTTGTTTTTAAAGCATTAATTACTTGACCAAATTCTTTTTTTTGATCGTTAGGCACGTTTTTAAACTCTGTAAAAAAATTATTTAATATTCCTTTTTTACTTAAAAACTTAATTCTAAATGCTTCTAAAGTTTCTTTATTATCTGTGGTAAAAGCTTGTGCTTCTCCAATGTATTCTTTAATCTTATCTATCATCTTTCTGTCAAATAAGCTACAAATTTACAATATTTAGGGGAGTTCTATAAATTAGCTGATTGTTATTTTTGAATTTATTTCAGATAGATTTTTTTAAAATGTTATTGCAAAGATAACTACTTGAACTATAATAAAATTAAAATGTTATTTTTGAAAAAAAATTAGAATGAGTTTTATAGATATTATAATTGGCGTTTTACTTGTAATTGGATTAATACGCGGTGTAAAAAACGGGTTTTTTGTAGAGCTCGCTTCGCTTGTATCTTTTATTTTGGGCATTTATATTGCTATAAAATTTAGTTACCTTGTTAAAAACATTATTCAAAGTTATTTTTCTTGGTCGCCTAAAACGCTACAGGTAACCTCTTTTATATTAACTATTATTTTGGTTGTTATTGCTGTGCATTTATTGGCTCGAATTTTTACTAAAATTGCAGATTTTGCTTTTTTAGGATGGCTAAATAAAATTGCCGGAGCTGTTTTTGCAACTTTAAAAACGGTTTTATTATTAGGGGTTGTTTTAGGTTTGTTTCAGAAAGTAAATATTAATAGTACAATAATTTCTAAAGAAACTCAAGAATCTTCATTGTTTTTTAATCCAATATTAAAAACATCAGATTTTATATTACCTGTTTTAAAAAATTGGTTCGAAGATTTAAAACAAACTGCGTTAACCGACACTAAAAAGCAACCTATTTAATGGTTTTAATGTCTTTTTTGTAAATCCAACCTTCTGTTTCGTCTTCTAGTATTATTTTAGAAAACGCATCTACTTCTTCTAAAATAAAAACTTTAGTTCCTTCGTGTAAAACAAAAGCTTCTTGTGCGTTTTCTTTAGGTTCTGTTTTAACAGAAGATGATTCGCTAAAAACTATTGCTGGATTAAATTTTTCTCGATTAGATTTTTCTAATAAAGCAGAAAATATTGCCCCAATAATTATAATTGGTAAACCAAACATTCCAACAAAAAATATTCGTTTAGCAAGAGTTGTTTCCGAAAAATAATATCCTATAAAAAAGAGTAAAAACACAAACGATAAAATTATAATTACATAACCCCAAGTGTTGTAATTAAACATGTTGGTTATGTCTTTAAATAGTTTTTCGAAACCAACAGTTTGCACAATTTTTATATCGTCTATTCTTCTGTTTTTTGCAAATTCAAGGTTTGTTTTTATGTCTTTATCTTTTGGATTTAACAATAATGCTTTTTCGTAATTATAAATAGCTGGAGCAACTTGATTTAGTTTATAATAACAATTTGCCATGTTAAAATAAATGCCGCTAGAATGTTTTTTAGATTTTAAAATACTTTGATAAGAATCTATTGCCTGTTGATAATTGCCTTGTTTGTAAGCATTATTAGCCTTGTCAAAAACACTTTGAGAAAGTATGCTTTGAGAAATTAAAATAATAATAAATAATAGATTTTTCATTGTAATTATTAAATTAAATCTGTTTTTCTAATTCGGAAATTACTGCAACGGCTTTGTCAAAATCTTGCTGAATTGAGACATTTGAAGAAGCCGAATATCTTGCCATTTCGCAATTTTCGGTTATATTAATAAACTCGTTTATATCGTTATCTTGAACCTTTTTATTTTGTAAAATTTCTTTAATTTTTTCTTTACTCATATCTGAGGTTTCTATTTTTAATTTTGCTCTTAAAAAATTATGCATAGCTTTTTCTAATGCAATATAAAACGGTTCTTTATTGCCTAAATGTTTTTTAGCTTCGGATAGATATTTTTTAGCCAATTTATTAGACAGTCTAACTTTATTACCTGCAACATCTCCATCTAGAGCTTCTTTTTTCTTTTTAGCTATAACTATTATCGGAATAATAATAAATGGCAGTGCAAACAATGTATAAAACAACCCAGAACCAATAAACTCTTCTTGATACATTGGTGTTAACTTTGTTTTTAAGTGAATGTATTTAAATTGATTTGTTTTAGCAATTGTTTTTTTAGAACTTGAAACATTATTAGTTGTGCTTGATAACCCGGTATATGTTGGCCCGTCTAAAACATTTAAAATTGTTTCGGCAGCATTTATAGTTTTATAGCTAGCCGTTTTGTAATCGAAATAAGAAAAACTTAATGCTTTTATTGTAAAACTACCTTTAAACTGTGGAATTATTGTGTATTTATTTACAATACTGCCTTGCATTCCAGATAATGGTGTTGTTACATTTTCTTGCGCAACAGGTTCGTACATTTCTAATGCAGATGGTACAATTGGAGTTGGCAAAGTAAATAATTTTAAATTACCATTACCCGAAACTTTTACTGTAAAATCTAGGCTTTCTCCGCTTTTTAAAGTTGTTTTAGACGGAATTGCCGAAAATGTAAATTGCCCAACAGCTCCTGTAAAATTATCTGGTTTACCATTTTCTGGTAATGCTTTTACAGCTATAATTTTACTTCCTGCAGAAACTCTTTTATGATCGCTTGTAATTATTACTTGGCCAAAAATGTTTCTTTTATTGGTAGGCAATTCTACATCTATATCTAATGATAGTGGCTCTATTTCTAAATTACCCGATTTTAATGGATATAATACTGTTTTTCTTAAAACTATGTATCTAAATTTTTCTCCGTTATAGCTTCCGTCTACTGCAACTAACTGTTTTATGTCTATATTTTGACTCCAGAAATCGTTGTATTTTGGCTTGGTTAGTTCTCTCCAGTTTGTAATTCCGATGTTGTAACTAAAATATAATTTATAAACAACGGTAATTGGTTCGTTTAAATAAGGGTTGCTTTTACTTACTTCTGCAACTAAATGTAATGCATCGTTTATAGAAACCGAATTGTCACCTGGATCTCTTGGTGTTTCTACTTCGTTGGTTACTTTTATTTTTAATGGAGTAGTTTTATATTGTTGCCCGTTAATTTCTATAGAAGCTTGTTGAATAGTAAGATTTCCTTTTTGCGATGGCAATAAAAAGTAAGTGTACGATTTGTTAAAAGAGCTTTTACCATTAACCCATGACTGACTAATTTGCTGACTTGGCCCTCCAACAACTCTAAACCCTTCGAAAGAAGGTGGATTAAAATTATCTCCATCTGCATTCATAATAAAATCTACTCGCAATCTTTCGTTAAGACCGAGCGATGTTTTACTTACTTTTGTTTCAAATTGTACTTGAGCAAAAAGCGTGTTAACTAGTGTGAATAATACTATTGATAAATATTTTTTCATTTTTAATATGTAAACTTAAAAGTTTACCAATCTTTTTCTGTTTTAGAAGGTTTTCCTTTTACTTTAGGTCTATTCATTCTTTCTTGTACCTTTTTTTCTTCTTTATTTACTGCTTCTAAAAGGTTTTCTAATCGCTGTTTAGACATTCCGCCAGGCGATGGGTTTGGTTGGTTATTTTGGTTTTCTTTTGGGTCTTTGTCGCCTTTATCATCTTTTGGCTCTTGTTTTTTATCTTGCTCTTTTTTCTTGTCTTTGTCTTTATCCTTCTTTTTATCGTCTTTTTTGTCTTCTGGTTTTTCTGGATTTTCTTTTTGCAATTTTTTAGCTAATGCATAATTATATCTAGTTTGCTCATCATAAGGGTTGTTTCTTAAAGCATTTTTATATGCTTCTACAGCTTTGCTATATGCTTTTTCTTTTATAAAAATATTGCCTAAATTATGATATGTATTATGTTTTTCTGGTTTAGCTTTAGATTCTTTTAAAACTTTTGCATAAGCATATTTTGCTTCTTCTGGTTTATTTTGTTTGTAAATTGAATTGCCTAAGTTATATGATGATTTTAACCCGGATACTTTTTTAGATGATGAAACTCTATACAAAGCTTCTGCATCTACATATTTTTTTTCTTGGTATTCTTTATTTGCTTTTGGTAATGCGTCGTCTTTTACTTTTTTATCGTTTTGTGCACGACCCAAAAAAGTAATTAACAAAACACTGTAAATAATTATCTTATTCATTCTTTTTTTCGTTAAATAAATTTAGCTTTTTTATCCATGTTGTTTTTCTTTCTAAAAAGAAAATATCTAAAAATAAAAGAGCAAAAGCAATACCTAAAAACCACTGAAATTGCGACTGAAAATCGGCCATTTGTGTAGTTTCGAACTCCGTTTTTTCTATATTCTCTAAAGCTTTTTTAACATACGCTACAACTTTTTTAGTATTACCACCATAAATATAACCGCCTTTAGATTCTTTGGCAATTTTTTGTAACGTTTCTTTGTTTAATTTAGTTATAACAACCTCATCTTTTTGGTCTCTTTTAAAACTCTCTACAACTCCGTTTCTTTTAATTGGTATTGGGCCGCCTTTATCTGTGCCAACTCCAATAGTTATAATTTTAGCTTTAATTTTTTTAGCTTTTTCTATTGCTTCATCTATTCCTTCTGAATGGTCTTCGCCGTCTGAAATTAATATTATTAATTTATTTGTAGCGTTGCCTTGATCAAAAAAGTCTGAAGATAGTTTAATTGCGTCATCTAAAGAAGTTCCTAAAGAAGAAATCATACTGGTATTCATGTTTTGCATAAACATTTTTGCAACACTATAATCTGTAGTAATTGGTAAAACCGGAAAAGCACTACCGGCATAAGCCACTATGCCTATTCTGTCGCTTCCTAAATTATTAATAATTTGCGATACTATTTGTTTAGATTTTTCTATTCTGTTTGGTGTTATATCTTCGCATAACATACTTTTAGAAACGTCTATTGCAAATACAATATCTATTCCTTCTCTTTTAACAGTTTCTAGTTTTGTGCCTATTTTCGGGTTAACCAAAGCAATTATTAAACTAACTAATGCTAACAAAAATACTACTGTTTTTAATATGGGTTTAAAAACAGATTTATTAGGACTTAACTTTTTAACCATTTCTAAATCGCCAAATTCTTTTTGTTTTTTTCTTTTCCAATATAAATTAATGAAGAAAAGAACCAACACTATTGGAACGATAATTAGTAAATATAAATATTTTTTTTCGTCTAGTTCGTACATTGTGTTTTATATAAATCCTCTGTAAACTGTGTTTTTTAAAATTATTTCTATTAGCAATAACAATCCCGCAAGCCAAATTAATGGTCTAAATTCTTCTTGGTAGTTGTAAAATCTTTGTTCTTCTATTTCTGTTGTTTCTAGTTTGTTTATTTCGGTATAAATGGCTTGCAACTTTTTATTATTATTGGCTCTAAAATATTTTCCGCCTGTTTTTGATGCAATACTTTTCATTAATTTCTCGTCTATTTCTACTTTCATCATTCTGTATAATAAACTGCCATTTGGTGCATAAGCATACGGAGAATCTGCCATTCCGTTTGTGCCTAAACCAATTGTGTAGACTTTTAAGCCATATTGTTTAGCAATATCTGCTGCGGTTTCTGGTTCTATAAATCCAGAATTATTTACTCCATCTGTTAAAAGAATAATTATTTTACTTTTAGCTTTACTATCTTTTAATCTGTTTATTGCTGTTGCAAGACCCATACCAATACCTGTTCCATCTTTTAGAAAATTGTCGTATTTTATGTTTTTAATAGCATCTAAAACTATAGCCTTATCACTAGTTACTGGTGCTTTTGTATAACTTTCTGCAGCATAAACTACTAGTCCAAATCTGTCGTTTTGTCTATCTCTTACAAAATTAGCTGCAACTTTTTTAAGAGATTCTAATCTGTTTGGTTTTAAATCTTTTGCCAACATACTACCAGAAACATCTATAGCCATTACTATGTCTATGCCTTTTGTGGTTTTTGTTTTGTTGCTTACATCTACCGTTCTTGGCCTTGCTAGTGCTGTAATAATTAAACTTAAAGCCAATAATCTAAATACAAACAAAAGTGGCTTTAATTTAGATAGTAAAGATGGTTTAACTTTAAACCCTTTTAAAGAACTTATTTTTAATGTAGCAGATTGTTTTTTATGTGTAAAAAAATACCAACCTATTAAAAGAGGTAAGCTTATAAATAACCAAAAAAACTCAGGATGTAAAAATGTTATATTTTCCATGTTATTTTAGTTTTCCTAATTCTACCGAGTTTATAATTCTATCTATAATTTCTTCTCCGTATTTATCGTTTTCTTTAATTGATAGATGTACTTGCTGCAAACCATTATCTTGTTTAAACAATAAAATTTCGTAATACATTTTTATGCTTTCTTTTTTAATGTTGTTTAAAACCATCATGGTTCCGTAAGCTCTTAAACCTGTTACGCCTTTTTTAGTGTCGAATTTTTCTTGTTTAAGCAAAATGTTTTGAGCTCCTGCTTTTTCCCATGTTACAATGTTTCCTTCTAGAACTTTATTAAAATCTATTTCGGTATTTTCTTTGTATTGTGCAGAAGAAACAAATACATAAAAATTGTCCATAATGCCTCCGTAACTAAACATTTGCATGTCTAATAACGGAGACAATGTGTCTTTAGGCAACAAATTAGAAACATCCATTCTTTTAAGAACTTTTGGGGTTTCTACTTTAATTGGCGGAATACCATATTCACTTGTAACCCATTCTCCTTCTGCCAATTCTTTTGTTGGATGGCCAATAATTGTGTCTTTTACAAAGGTTATCCCTTTTGTAACTACAAAGAAAATAAACACGCCAAAAAGTATAAAAGAAACAATCATTCCTGCTGTTGCAATTTTTTGTTTTCTTTTTCTTTGCTGATATTTTTTAAGCAGCAATTCTTGGTTTAATTTTAAATCGTCTATTTCTTCTGGAATAGATTGATTTATTTTAGTAATACAAGATGCTATTTTTTTTCTGTCTGATTCTATCTCGAATTCTTGTGGTTTAGATTTTGCAAATTTTACTAAATCTGCTTGTTTTAAAACGGCTTCTAAATTGTCTAGAGTTTCTTTAGAAAGAGATAGTTTTTTATTTAATGTCGAGTTTTTTAAGGCATCTACTAATTCGCTGGTTGTGCTTTCTAGAGCAGGAATTTTTATTGCTTCTTCTATAAAAGTTCTGGCAATATCTGTAAGTTCTGAATAATATGCTTTTATTTCTCCTTTTTGAATTAAATTTTTTAATTCTAAATTTTTTAAATGTGCGTTTGCTTTTTCTATTGGAGTTGCAAAAACAATTTCTTCTTTTTTTATTTTTTTAAATTTTTTATACAAATAGTACCCAAATGCAATTAAGGCTAAAACGCCTAAAAGAATTAATAAATAAATCCACCAACTGCTACTTTCTTTTGGAGCCTGAATAACATTTTTAATATCATGCATTGGTTGCTTAACAGTATCTACGGCAACATTTAAAAATTCTACTTGAATACTGTCTGATAAAAAGGGCTTATTATTAATAAGTATATTAAGTCTAGGGATTGTGTATTTACCACTATCCCATTGTGTTAAGCCATATTTTTTGGTTAAATGATAATTAAATCCTTCTTTAACTGTATCGGTTGGATAGGTTTCTAACACTTCTAGTCTGCCAAAATAATTTCCTTTAGGAAAAATAACTTTACTTAATGTATCTGTAGTAGTTTTTAGGGTAAGGTTTATTTGATAGCCAAATTTAACTTTAGTAGTATCTATAGTAGTTTTCACTCTTTTTTGTTGAGCAAAACTTACTACTGAAAGTAATAAAAATGTTATAATTACAATTTTTCTTTTCATTTTATTTTATAATCTAATTTAAGATTACCTAGATTTAAAATATCCTAACAATTTGGTTACATAACTCTCGTCTACTCTTGTGTTAACAACACCTGAACCACATTTAGAAAATGTTTCTTTAAAAAAGATTACTTTTTCTTGATAATACTTTTCGTATTCTAGTCTAATTGCTTTTGAGTTTGTATTTACTAATATATTTTCGTTGGTTTCTGAGTCTATCATATTAACCATACCTATATTAATCATTTTTTCTTCCCTTTTATCATAAACTCTAATGCCTGTTACGTCGTGTTTTTTGCTAGAAATTTTTAAAGTACGCTCATAATTATCGTCTGATATAAAATCTGATATTACAAATACAATAGCTTTCTTTTTCATGACACTAGATAAGAATTTTAAAGCTTGAGAAATATTAGTGTTTTTATGTTTAGGCTTAAATTCTATTAATTCTCTAATTATTCTTAACACGTGTGATCTCCCTTTTTTAGGCGGAATGTATAATTCAATCTGATCTGTAAAGAGTATTAGTCCAATTTTATCGTTATTTTGAGTTGCAGAAAAAGCTAATGTTGCAGCTATTTCTGTTACTATTTCTGATTTTAATTGATTTTTAGAGCCAAAACTTTCTGAGCCACTTATATCTACCATTAGTAACATGGTAAGTTCTCTTTCTTCTTCGAAAACTTTTACATACGGCTCGTTATATCTTGCAGTAACGTTCCAGTCTATTGCTCTTACATCGTCTCCAAATTGATATTGTCTAACCTCAGAAAAAGTCATTCCTCGTCCTTTAAAAGACGTGTGATATTCTCCAGAAAAGATATGATCGCTCAATCTTTTGGTTTTAATTTCAATTTTTCTAACCTTTTTTAATAAATCTTTAGTATCCATAGGTTTGTTTAAAGTCTAAGGTTTAAGGTTTCAAGTTCACAATTCAACAACTTGAACCTTCAAACATTAAACAAATTTTTACGGTACTTCTACTTCGTTAACAATTTTATTAATTATGTCTACAGATGTTATATTTTCGGCTTCGGCTTCGTAAGTTAAACCAATTCTATGTCTTAAAACATCGTGAATTACTGCTCTAACATCTTCTGGAATTACATATCCTCTTTTTTTAATAAAAGCATAACATTTAGCAGCAATTGCTAAATTAATACTTCCGCGTGGCGAAGCTCCAAAACTAATTAATGGTTTTAAGTGTTCTAGTTTATATTTTTCTGGATATCTCGTTGCAAAAACTAAATCTAGTATATATTTTTCTATTTTCTCGTCCATATATACTTCTCTAACAGCTTCTTGAGCTCTTATTATTTGCTCTACAGATACAACTTGATTTACTTTATCGTAACTGCCTTTTAAATTTTGTCTAACAACCATTCGTTCTTCTTCCATTTTAGGGTAATCTATAACGGTTTTAAGCATAAAACGGTCTACTTGAGCTTCTGGTAAAGGGTAAGTGCCTTCTTGCTCAATTGGGTTTTGTGTTGCTAAAACTAAAAAAGGTCTGTCTAACTTAAAAGTTGTGTCTCCAATAGTTACTTGTTTTTCTTGCATTGCTTCTAATAATGCCGATTGAACTTTTGCCGGAGCTCTATTTATTTCGTCTGCAAGTACAAAATTTGCAAAAATGGGACCTTTTTTTATAGAAAACTCATTTTGCTTAATGTTGTAAATCATTGTACCAACAACATCTGCAGGTAATAAATCTGGAGTGAACTGAATTCTACTAAAAGAACCATGAACAGCCTGAGCCAAAGTATTTATAGCTAAAGTTTTGGCAAGTCCAGGAACTCCTTCTAGCAAAATATGGCCTTGGCCTAATAAACCAATTAATAATCGTTCTATCATGTGCTTTTGACCAACAATAACCTTGTTCATTTCCATGGTTAGTAAGTCAAGAAAAGCACTTTCTCTTTCTATTTTTTCGTTAATTGCACTTATATCTAAAGCGGTTTTAGTCTCTTCCATTTATGTTGTTTTTAAGGGGCAAATTTACTATGTTAAATTTAACATTGCAAATTGTGAATTTATTTCTTTTAAAGATGTTAAGATACAGTTAAAAAATCCTTTAAAATTAAGGCATTAAGATTGATTTATGATTTTGTTTTTATAATTTTAAGAGCAATATTAAGAAATTAAAAAAAATGAGCAATAAATTATCTAAAATAATAGCAGAAACAATGAATTGGGAAGTTTGTATAAGTAATCTTTCTACTACATAAATAATTTACTCTATGATTAATAAACGTCTTTTAATAAAAAATTTACTCGCACATAATGATGAGAGTAGTTTTTATGATAAAAAACGACAGTTAAACCTTGATACAAGAGAAGGAAAGTCTAAGTTTTTAAAACACATTTGTGCTTTATCTAATTCTAACCCTTTAAACAATTCGTACATTGTTGTTGGTGTAGAAGATCAAGATAACGAAATTGTAGGCGATGATTTTTTTGATGATAGTAGAATTCAAAACCTAGTAAATGCATATCTAGAAAATCCTCCAACAATTCATTACGAGAATGTTCCTTTTCCAAATTTGCCAAAAGACAAAGTTGTTGGTTTGGTTACAATTACACAAAATCATAAAATTTCTTTTTTTAAAAAAGGAATTCATACTATACCTGCAAAATCTACTTTTATTAGATTAGGAAGCACTTCTTTGCCAACGTTAGAGAAAATCCCGCATTCTAAACAAAATATAGAAACGGTAATTAGCATACAAAACAGTTCTAGAAATAGCATTGCATATACTTTAGAAGGAGTTCTAGATTTTATGACCGTTTCTCATAAAGATATGCAGCCTAACTATAAGGTTTTTAAAGAACTTTTTGTAGTATGTTGGGCCGGAAACAAGAAAAAAATTAGAGATAAAACATATCTATCTAGAGTTGATATTGAGTTAATTAACGAGCAAATAAAACTTTTTTATTCTGCACAAGATGAGGTTACAATAGATTATAACGAAACTAGTTTTATAATTACAGAATATGTAGTTTTAGGTCTAAACGATAAAACAAGTTATTATGAATTAGAGAAAAAAATAATTACTTTTTTTGATAATGGTTATTATAAAATAGAAACAACTTTTTTATTTGAACCTCCTCAGTTTAACAAAAAAGTAATGTTTCATATTTACAATTCTACATTAGCATTGCTTTCTAAATTAGAAAAAAAAATATCCTTATCAGAAAGAGAAACCAAAGAGTTAGAAAACATTCCTTCTACATTAATGGTTTGTTTTTTTAATGGTTTTGAAGATGCTAGGCAAAAACTAATTGATGCTAAACCCCTTTTAAAAGCACAAAAAAACACAGCGGTTTATCTTAGTTTTAAGGAAGCATTAAGAATACTTAGAAAAATGAAATATAATGAAAAATAATGAATAATACATTTGTAATAGGAGATATTCACGGCGGATTAAAAGCTTTGCATCAGGTTTTAAAAAGAGCAAGTATAGCACAAAAAGATACTTTAATATTTTTAGGAGACTATGTAGATGGTTGGAGTCAATCGCCAGAAGTGCTAGACTTTTTAATAGATTTAAACACTAAACAAAATTGTATTTTTATAAAAGGTAATCACGACGATTTGCTTTTAAACTACTTAAAAACAAAGATATACAATCAAGAATGGTTTAAAAATGGTGGAGATATTACTATAGAATCTTATGCCGATGTTTCTTTACAAACTATAAACAAACACATTGCTTTTTTAGAAACTTTAAAAGATTTTTATTTAGACGATGCTAATAAATTGTTTATTCATGCTGGTTTTACAAATGTAAATGGAGTAAATTTTGAATACTTTCCTAAAATGTTTTATTGGGATAGAACATTATGGGAAATCGCTTTATGTGTTGATCCAAACCTTAAAAAAATAGATGATTTATATCCAAATAGATTAAATATTTACAACGAAATTTATATTGGTCATACTCCAACAACTCGATTAAATAGTACAAAACCATTAAATAAACATTGCGTTTGGAATATAGATACTGGAGCTGCTTTTACTGGACCATTAACCATTTTAAATATAGAAACCAAAGAGTTTTGGCAAAGCGATAACCTTGTAGATTTATATCCTTTAGAAAAAGGCAGGAATTAAAAAAACCGCCTCAGCTATAATATAAGCTGAAGCGGTTATTAGAAAATTAAATTCTATTACAAATCAAATTTTATTCCCTGTGCCAATGGTAATGAAGCTCCGTAATTGATTGTATTTGTTTGTCTTCTCATATATACTTTCCAAGCATCAGAACCAGATTCGCGACCTCCTCCAGTTTCTTTTTCTCCGCCAAAAGCTCCTCCAATTTCTGCTCCAGAAGTGCCAATGTTTACGTTTGCTATACCGCAATCTGATCCGTTTTGAGATAAAAATGCTTCTGCTTCACGTAAATTATTTGTCATAATTGCAGAAGATAAACCTTGTGCAACTCCGTTTTGAACTTCTATTGCGTTGTTTACGTCTCCACTATATTTTAATAAATATAAAACGGGCGCAAAAGTTTCGTGTTGAACAATTTTAAAAGAATTATCTGCTTCTGCAATTGCAGGTTTAACATAACATCCGCTTTCGTATCCTTCGCCAGTTAAAACTCCGCCTTCTACTATAATTTTTCCTCCTTCTTCAACTACTTTAGTTAATGCATTGTTATACATTTCTACTGCGTGCTTATCAATTAGTGGTCCAACGTGATTGTTTTGATCTAACGGGTTGCCAATTTTTAATTGTTTGTATGCTGCAGTTACAGCATCTTTAACTTTATCATACATGCTTTCGTGAATAATCAAACGTCGTGTTGAGGTACAACGTTGACCAGCAGTACCAACGGCTCCAAAAACCGCTCCAATAACTGTCATTTTTATATCTGCATCTGGGGTTACAATAATTGCATTGTTACCGCCTAATTCTAATAAAGATCTGCCTAATCTTCCTGCAACTGTTTGAGCAACTATTTTACCCATTCTAGTAGAGCCTGTAGCAGAGATTAAAGGCACTCTTTTGTCTTCTGTTAACATTTGACCAACTTTGTAATCTCCGTTTATTAAACACGATATTCCTTCTGGTAAATTATTTTCTTTTAAAACTTCGGCAATAATGTTTTGGCAAGCAATACCACATAAAGGTGTTTTTTCTGATGGTTTCCAAACGCAAACATCTCCACAAATCCATGCTAAAGCTGTATTCCAAGCCCAAACTGCAACTGGAAAATTAAATGCAGAAATAATACCAACAACTCCTAACGGATGGTATTGTTCGTACATTCTATGTCCTGGTCTTTCTGAATGCATTGTTAAACCATGAAGTTGGCGAGATAATCCTACTGCAAAATCGCAGATGTCTATCATTTCTTGAACTTCTCCTAATCCTTCTTGATAAGATTTACCCATTTCGTAAGAAACTAGCTTGCCTAATGGTTCTTTATATTTACGTAATTTATCTCCAAATTGACGCACAATTTCTCCTCTTAATGGAGCTGGCGTTGTACGAAATGTTTTAAAAGCTTCTGTTGCTTTTTGCATAACTACATCGTAATCTGCTTGTGTAGTTGTTTTAACCTTGCCTATTAATTTTCCGTCTACAGGAGAATAACTTTCTAATAATTCTCCGTTAGAAAACCAATTGTTTCCAGTAGATGTTCCTTCGTTTATAGATTTAACTCCTAATATTTCTAATGCTTCGGTTATCCCGAACTGATTTGCAATTGTTGACATTGTAACTTTTTTAGTGTAGTTTATTGTATATTTTTGCGAAGTTACCAAATTTAAATTGATTTGAATACCTGTTTAACATGTATTTAGTTCTCTATAAATCTTGGATCTGACTCTAATTCTGTGTTACATTTTGTACATGTTCTTAAAGTTTTTGAATTGTAAAAGTCTTTAAAATGCGATAAAAAGTCTTTTTCTATATTGTCTAATTTAAAATAAACTTCGTGTAATTTAGTATTACAATTATCGCAAAACCACAATAATCCGTCTTTAAAATTCTCTGAATTTCTTTTTCTTTCTATAACCAACCCTATAGAGTTTTTGCTTCTAATTGGAGAATGCGGAATTTTAGCAGGAAGCAAAAACATATCTCCTGCTTTTAATTTAATAGTTTTTAATTGTTCTTCTTCTTGTATCTTTATTTTAATTGTTCCTTCTAGTTGGTAAAACAATTCTTCTGTTTCATTATAGTGAAAATCTTTTCTGGCATTTGGCCCGGCAACTATCATTACAATATAATCTCCAGAATCTATATATAAGTTTTTATTACCTACTGGTGGTTTTAAAAGATGTCTGTTTTTTTCAATCCATTTATTAAGATTGAATGGTTTTTTAATTCCCATACTATTTTATTGAAGTGTAAAAATACGAAAATAAAAAAGGTCGAAATTAATCGACCTCTTTTATTATTTATACTCTTTTATTAGATAAACATACACCGAAAAGTGATCGCTAAATCCAGGTTCGCTAGATGAGTTTCTTAACGGATAACCTTTATATTGACCTGTAGTTTGTATTAAATAAGGCCTGTTAAAAACGCCCGCTTTCCAATATCTATAAGATGTAAAATCTGATCTTACAAATGGTTCTGTCAGCATTATTTGATCAAATAAATCCCATGCATCTCTATAGGCCAAAGTTCCAATTCCTTTTTTAGACATTTCTTCCATAGGGTTAAATACTCCTAAAGGTTTTACGTTGTTTTTATCTGCAATTGCACCTATTTCTTCTTTTACGCTTTTATTATAAGGACCATCGTTTAAATCTCCCATTGTAATTACTTTGGCATTAGGATTGATTTTTTGTAATGAGTCAATAATTCTTTTATTTAACTTTCCGGCTGCTTCACGATAAGGACTACTCCTTTTTTCTCCTCCTGAACGTGATGGCCAGTGATTTACAATAAAATGCATTTCTTCGCCATCTAAATATCCCGAAACTAATAATTGGTCTCTAGTATAAACTCTTTTATTGTTTTCTTCTTTGTTATATATAAGTAACGGAATATTTGCAGAACTTGTTGGGGTAAAATGCTTTTTTTGATATAAAAACCCCACATCTATACCTCTTGCATCTGGAGAATCGTAATGAACAATGCCATAATCTTTATCTATTAATTTTGGCATTTTTATTAGGTCTTCTAAAACTCTTCTGTTTTCTATTTCGCAAACACCAAGAACAGTAGGAGAATTAAAATGTTGTTCACTAGTGCCTAATTCTGATATTACTCTTTCTAAATTACTAAGTTTTTTTTTGTATTTTTCTTTAGTCCATCCATTTGCTGGCGTATATTCTTCGTCATAAGTTATTGGATCATCTTCTGTATCAAAAAGATTTTCAAGATTATAAAATGCTACTGTGTGAATTTTATATTTTTTTTCCTGTGCAAATGAATTGTTAAAAAGGAAAGTTGATATAAATACCGTCAAAAAAAGTTTGAATTTCATGTAATGAATGTTATATAATTAAAAATTTTGTAACAAATGTAAATAATTCTATCAATTAATGTAAATTTGTAACCCGCTAAGTTATTTTAATCTTTGCGTAATCGATATAAATTTTAAATATTTTTATGAAAAAACTAGTATTTAGTGTTTTACTTGTAATTTTTACTGTTACTGCTTTTGCACAACAAAGCGGTACTGTTACTGGTAAAATTGTTGACTCAAAAACACAAAAACCATTACAAAGTGCAATAGTTTCTGTTCAAAATACAAACATCATGAAGCTTACAAATGCTCAAGGTATTTTTCTTTTAGAAAACGTTTCTGAAGGCGAAAATTTATTGCAAATTAAAAGTGATGGATACGGATCTTTATTATTAAATATTGAATTGTCTGAAAATCAAAATCTTGATTTAGGAGTAATTATTCTTCAAGAAGATGTAACTACAGAATTACAATTAAGTTTAATTACTTTAACAGAAAGTGATTTAGGTGATGATAATAGCGGTTCTGAAAACACTGCAGGTTTATTACAGGCGTCTAGAGATGTTTTTCAACAAGCTGCTGCATTTAATTGGGGTCAAGCTAGATATAGAATAAGAGGTTTAGATAATGAATACGGCACTACTATGATAAATGGTATCGTTATGAATAAAATTTACGACGGAAGACCACAGTGGAGTAATTGGGGAGGTTTAAATGATGCTACAAGAAACCAAGAGTTTACTATGGGTTCTGCTGCATCAGATTACACTTTTGGTGGTACTTTAGGAACTCAAGAAATTAACACTAGAGCATCTATTTATAGACCAGGAAATAGAGTTACAATGTCTGGTACTAATACAAATTACAGTTGGAGATTAATGGGTACTCATGCCTCTGGAATGAACAAAGCTGGATGGGCTTATGTTATATCTGCATCTAGAAGATGGGCTCAAGAAGGTTATTTTGACGGCACAGATTATAGTGCAAACTCTCTTTTTGCAAGTTTAGAAAAAAAAATAAACGAAAATCATAGTTTAAATTTAACTACTATTTTTGCTCAAAACAGTAGAGGTAAATCTTCTCCTAATTCTCAAGAAGTAAACGATTTAATGGGTGTTAAATACAACTCATATTGGGGGTGGCAAGATGGTAAAAAAAGAAACTCAAGAGATAAAGACATGCAAGAGCCAATTTCTATTTTAAGTCATTATTGGACATTAAACGAGAAAACTAAAATAAACACAAACATTTCTTACCAAACTGGATCTATAGGTAACACCAGAATAGATAACCAAGGCTCTAACAATCCAGACCCAACTTACTACAGAAATTTACCTAGTTATTTTTTAAATAACCATACTACTGCTGGTGTTTGGGCACCAAACTATGCTCAAGCAGATCTTGCACAAAGTTTCTTTTTAAATAATAGTCAAATTGATTGGAATTCAATGTATGATGCTAACCAAAACAGTGCAAATTCTGGTAAAAGTGTATATGCTTTATACGAAGATAGAACAGACGACAATCAGTTTTCGTTCAACTCAATAGTAAATTCTCAACTTTCTAGTAATATTTTATTAAATGCTGGAGTATCATATAGAAAGTTAAAATCTCATAATTTTCAAAATATGTTAGATTTATTAGGAGGGCAATACTTTGCAGACATAGATCCATTTTATTTTGGAAATGCAAGTCAATCAGATTTAAATAATCCAAACAGACAAATTGTAGAGGGTGATACTTACGGTTATAATTATAACTTATTAAGTTCTAATTTAGATGTGTTCTCTCAATTTAAATTTACTTATTCTAAATTTGACTTTTATGTTGCTCAATCTTTTTCTAGATCAGAATCTCAAAGGGAAGGATTATATAAAAATGGTATTTATGAGACTAACTCATATGGAAAAAGTCAAAATGTAATTTTTGAAAACTTTGGTTTTAAAGGAGGTTTAACTTATAAGTTAACTGGCAGACATTTATTTGATGTAAACGCATTATATATGTCTAAAGCTCCAAACTTAAGAAACACTTTTGCTAATGCAAGAATAAACAACAACATTACGCCTAACTTAATTAGCGAAGACATAATGAGCTTAGATGCAAGCTACATTATTAGAGCTCCAAAATTAAAAGCTAGACTAACAGGTTTTATGTCTAAAATTAAAGGAGCTACAGAGCTTTCTTTCTTTTATGCAGAGAGTATTTCTGATGCAGATGGAGACGAAGATTCTTTTGTAAGCGAAATATTAACTGGTATTAATAAAAAGAATATTGGTGTAGAATTAGGGTTAGAATACAACCTAACTTCTACAGTTAAAGCAACAGCGGCAGCTTCATACGGAGAATATATTTATGATAATAACCCAAATGTTAGAATTAATGATGATGCACAAGCTAGTTTAACTAACTCTTTTCCTATTACTAATTTTGGAAATGCTAATTTAAAAAATTATAGATTACCAGGAATGCCACAACAAGCATATTCTGTAGGTTTAGAATATAGAGATCCCCGTTTTTGGTGGATTTCTGGAAACGTTAATTATCTAGCTAGTAGTTTTATAGACATTTCTAATGTTTTAAGAACTAATAATTTTACAATTAACAGGGCAACTGGTGTAAATTACTCAGGTGCTACAGAAGAAACTGTAAGAACTTTATTAAAACAAGAAGAGTTTGATGCAATTTCTTTAGTAAATTTAGTTGGAGGAAAATCTTGGAGAATTAGCAATAAAAACAGAAACACTTTTGGATTCTTTGCTTCTATTAACAACGTTTTTGATGTTACTTATAAAACAGGTGGTTTTGAGCAATCAAGAAAATCTACTTTTGTAGACTTACAACAAGACCATGCTAGTGGCATTAGATCTTTTGGACCAAAATATTTTTACGGTTATGGAAGAACATTCTTCTTAAACTTTTACATTAATCTTTAATATAAATTAATATGAAAAATATAAACTTTAAATCAATTGTATTATTAACTCTTTTTGTAAGTGTATTAACAAGTTGTGTTAAAGATGATGATTTTGCAATACCTGCGTTAAAATCTCCTTTTTATAGCGAAGACTTTCAAGCCGTTCAACACAACACAATATTAGATTTGCCTAACTGGACAAATTTTGCAGAACTAGGCACAATGCTATGGTTCGAAAGAGTTTATCAAGGGGATGGTTATGCTCAATTTAGCTCTTTTGGAGGTGGAAATGCTACAAATGTAGCGTGGTTAATCTCTCCAACAATAGATTTAACTGCTCACCAAAATGTAAAGTTTTCTTTTCAATCGGCTCAAAATTTTGTTTCAGACGATGCTAATAAGCTTGAAGTTTATGTGTCTACTAATTATAACGGTACAAATGTTGGTGCTGCAACTTGGACTAATGTTAACCCAAATGTTGCCAATAAAAATACAATGGGTTATAAATTTATTCCTTCTGGAGAAATAGATTTATCAGCTTATGAAAGTCAAGGGCAAATAAACATTGCTTTTAAAGTAACTGGTTCTGGTACAAACACAAACTTAGACGGATTATTTCAGGTAAATAATCTTTTTGTTTACACTTCTAAATAATATGAAAATGAAAATATTTAAAATAACAATATTATCCGCAGCTTTTATTTCTTTAGTTAGCTGTATTAATGGCGACGATTACGATGCTCCAGATTTAAACGGAACTTGTGCAGAATTAACTGTTACAAAACAAGTAGTAGATTTTACTTCTACTTCCACTGCAACATATACACATCATACAGGAAATGATGTTATAGAAGCTTATGTCACGTCTAGTGATGAAGGTGGAAATTTTTATAAATCTATTTCTATGGTTTCTTTAGATGGAACGCAAGGGTTTAGTATGCCAATAGATAATTATAATTTATATACTAAATACGAACCAGGAAGAAAAGTTTATGTTAACATGAAGGATCGTTATTTTGTAAAAGAACATAGCGGAACCGTTATTGGCAATTTATATAACAACAACACGCCTAATAATCCTGCAGACGACAAAGTTGGTAGAATTTCTGGTATAGAATATCAAAGTATTATTACACGTTCGTGTTCTAAAATTAATGAAAATACAATTGTTAAAAACTTAACAATTGCTCAAGCAAAAAATAATCAATATTTAAATATGTTGATAGAAATAGATGCTGTGCAGTTTACAGATGCATCTAACGGTAAAAAGTTTTACGATTCAGCATTAAATAGTTTTGGCGGAGCTACAAACCATAATATTACAGATTTAGAAGGCAATACTTTAATTGTTAGAGTAAGCGAATATGCAAATTTTGCATCTGCCTTAACACCTAATAAAAATGGTAAAATAAGAGGTGTACTTACTAAGTACAACAATGATTTTCAGTTTATGGTAAGAACAATAAACGATGTTAAATTTAACAACCCTAGAATTGTTGCTTTTTTCTCAGAAGATTTTCAAACAGCTACAAATAATACAAACCTAGATATTCCAGGCTGGAGAAACTTTGCAGAAGAAGGTGTTTTTTTATGGAGAGAAAGAACTTTTCAAGGTAATGGATATGCAGAATTGAGTGCTTTTAATTCTGGAAGTGCTTCTAATAAAGTTTGGTTAATTACTCCTGCAATTAACATGAATGCTTATAGTAATGAAATAATGGTTTTTAAAATAGCTCAACATCATTTAGATGTTAACTCGCCAGATAATTCTTTACAAGTGCTTATCTCTACTAATTTTAACGGAACTAATGTTTTAGCTGCAACTTGGACGCCAATTAACACTAACATTCCAACAATGTCTACGCCTTGGTATCAATTTTTAGGCTCATCTGTAAATTTATCTAACTATACAGGTAATATACATGTTGCTTTTAAATTTATAGGATCTGGAACAAACACTACATTAGATGGCGCGTTTCAAGTTGATGATGTAAAAGTATATGGAGGTCAATAGCATTTAGTTAATATTACTTATATACAAAAACGAGGCAAATGCCTCGTTTTTTATTTATGGTTAGAAAGTTCGTTGTAAATAACATTCCATGCTTCTTGTTTTATTCTCTTTTTTTCAGAAATTTGATATCCAGCCGTTTCTATAAAAGGCAAAACTTTTGCTCTTACTAAACCCGGACTTCCGCTTAAAAAAGTATAAGAAAATCTTTTTTTATTATCTAAAAAAGCAATTGGCACAATAGGTATTTGATGTTCTATTGCTAATCTAAATGCCCCTTCTTTAAATTCATCTAAAATAATAAACTCATCGGCTGGCACTAATCCTTCAGGAAAAATACAAATACTCAATCCTTGATTAAGTCTTTTTTGGGCTCTTTCATATACAGCAAATCTGCTTTTAGAGCAACTTCTATCAACTAAAATACAAGATCTTTTATAGAAAAATCCAAATACCGGAATCTTAGACAGCTCTTTTTTTCCAACAAATACAAATGGGGTTTTTGTAGTTAAAAGCATTAGCATAATATCTATCATAGAAGTGTGGTTAGCTATTAACATATAACTTTTGCCTTTAACAAAGTTTTGTTCGTATGTAATTTTACTTTTAAAACCCATAAAGAACAAAATGCCTCTTGCCCAAACTCTTGCTAATCTAAAAAAATACGGATACCATTCTTCTTTTAAAATAACAATTATTAATAATGGAAACAAAACAATTATTATAAGTGCTAACACTATATAAAACCATACTCTCCACAATGCCCAAAAAACAATTTTAAATACCTTCATATACCCAAATGTAATGAATAGCTATGAAATTTTAATAAAAGATTTACCTTTGTGTCTTTAAGTACAAAAATCTATTACTTAGAAATAAGTTAAAAATATAATATGGCAAAAATATTAACCGGAATACAATCTACTGGAACACCACATTTAGGCAATTTACTTGGGGCAATTTTGCCAGCTATAGAAATGGCTAACAAACCAGAAACCGAATCTTTTTTATTTATTGCAGATTTACATTCTGTTACACAAATTAAAAATGGTAAAGAATTAAAAGAAAACACTTATAGCGTTGCTGCAACTTGGTTAGCTTGTGGTTTAGATATTAATAAAGTAGTGTTTTACAGACAATCTGATGTGCCTCAAACAGCAGAATTATCTTGGTATTTAAGTTGTTTTTTTCCGTTTCAAAGACTTACTCTAGCCCATTCTTTTAAAGATAAGGTAGATAGGTTAAACGATGTAAATGCTGGTTTGTTTTCTTATCCAATGTTAATGGCTGCAGATATTTTATTATACGATGCAGAAATTGTACCTATTGGAAAAGACCAGCTTCAGCATTTAGAAATTACTAGAGATGTGGCTTCTAGATTTAATCGTCTAATGGGAGAAACTTTTGTTCTCCCCGATGCTAAAATTCAAGAAAACACCATGTATGTTCCTGGAATTGATGGTCAAAAAATGAGTAAATCAAGAGGAAATATTATAAATATTTTTCTAGACGATAAAGCTTTAAAAAAGCAAATTATGTCAATAGAAACAAATAGTTTATCGCTAGAAGAGCCTAAAAATCCAGATACTTGTAAAGTTTTTGCTTTATACAAAATTCTTGCAACAGTAAAAGAAACTCAAGAAATGAGATCTAATTATTTAGCTGGAAATTATGGTTATGGCCATGCTAAAACTGCTTTATTAGATTTACTAATGAATAGATTTAAAGCTGAAAGAGAAAAGTATAATTACTACATGAATAATCTTGAAGAAATTGACAAAGCTTTGCTAGAAGGTTCTAAAAAAGCTCAAAAAGTAGCTAATGCTGTTTTAAGTCGTGTTAGAGAAAAACTTGGTTTTATATAATTAAATAGCTTCGAATAATTTGCCTGGTAAAGGTCTAATTACGCCTTTAAGTTCCATGTTTAATAACGTAGACGACATTTTATATACTGGCATATTACATTCTATCGCAATTACATCTAATGTTTGTTTTTTATGTTGTAGCAAATAATTGTATATATTTTGCTCTTCTTGGTCTAAAGTAACAAATAATTGCTTTTGTACAGCTTTGCTTGCTAATTTACTAATATTCCAATTTAAAATATAGAGTAAATCTGCTGCAGAAGTTAACATATGTGCTTTTTGGGTTTTTATTAAATTATTACACCCAACACTATATTTATCTGTAACTCTACCAGGAACGGCAAAAACGTCTCTATTATAATCGATAGCTAAATTTGCAGTAATTAAAGAACCTCCTTTTTCTGCACTTTCTATAACAATTGTAGCTTCGGATATGCCTGCAACAATTCTATTGCGTTTTACAAAATTTTCTTTATCTGGATTAGAACTGCTCCAAAACTCGGTTAAAAAACCGCCATTTTGTTCTATTTTAGAAACATATTTTTTGTGTGCATTTGGATAAATTTGATTTAAACCATGTGCTAAAACGCCAATTGTTTGCAAGTTATTATCTAAAGCCGCTTGATGAGCTATAATATCTACACCATATGCAAAACCACTTACAATTATAGGGTTTAAAGGAGCTAATTCTTCTATTAAATTTTTACAAAAACTTAATCCGCTAGAGGTTACTTGTCTTGTGCCAACTATGCTAATTATTTTTCTGTTGGAAAAATCTATATTTCCAGAAGAAAATAAAATTAACGGTCCGTCTATACAATGCTTTAATTTTTCGGGATAGTTAGAGTCTAAAAAAGTTGCATAATTTATTTGCTCTTTTTCTATAAATTTTATCTCGTTTTCTGCCAGTTCAAAAATAGATTTTTCTTTAAGTTTTCTATATAAAACTTCCCCAATTCCATCTATAGAAACAATCTCAGATTTAGTTGAAGAAAACACTTTTTCGGCAGAACCACAATGCGAAATAAGTTTTTTTGCTACAATGTCTCCAACTCCTTCTACTTTTTGTAAGGCTAGTAAATAATACAAATTTGATGTTTCCATGGCTAATAAATTGATTGTCAAATAAACTATAATATTTTAATAAAAAGTACTTTTTTTATTAAAACCTTTAAAAAACGCTTATTTATTTATTAACATTTTGGCGGCGAAATAGTTATAAACTAAATTTAAATTGTTAATAAAATTGATGCTTATTATTTTGAAAAAGGGATGTAATAATATTCCTTTGTTACTATGAGAATTGAGTTTTATTTATCGCAACTACTATACCGCCATCAATGTGTAACCATTCCTGGTTTTGGAGCTTTTTTAACAGAAATTAAATCTGCTAAGATTGATGAGGTTACCCATGCTTTTTATCCGCCAAAGAAAATGATATCTTTTAATCATCATTTAAAAAATAATGATGGCTTATTAGCAAATCATATTTCTTTACTAGAAGGTTGCTCTTATATAGACGCAGTTTCTAAAATAGAGCAAGAAGTAAAGCTTTGGCAAAAAGATTTAACAAAAAAATTAAATATAGAATTAAAAAATATTGGTTCTCTTGAGTTAAACTCAGAAAGTAATATTGTTTTTAACCCATTAGATACTTTTAATTATTTAACAGATGCTTTTGGATTGTACACTTTTATTTCTACAGAAGTTAAACGTGAAGTTTATAAAAAAGAAGTAGAGGCAATAGAAGAATTTACTCCTATAATTTTTACGCAAGAAAGAAGAAGTTCTCCTTGGTTAAAATATGCTGCGGTTTTTATTGTTGGTTTTGGATTAATAGGTGTTATTGGCAATAAATGGCAAAAAGATAATGTTGCAGAAAAAACATTAATGGTTGAAAAATCTGTACAACAAAAGGTTCAAAATAAAATACAAGAAGCCACTTTTTTTATAGAAACCCCTTTACCTTTAGTTACGTTAACAATTAACGAAATTACCAACAAAAACAATTATCATATTGTTGCTGGAGTTTTTAGAAATGAGCAAAATGCTTTTAAAATTAATGAAGCTTTAAAAAAGTTAGGGTACAACTCTAGAAAATTTCCTAAAAACAAATATGGTTTACATCCAGTAATTTATCAAAGTTATCCGTCAGATGCTGCAGCTCAAAAAGATTTAGAAAAAATTAAATCAACTCACAATAGTGATGCTTGGATTTTTATACAAGATTAAATTAAAAGACTCTAGCGAGTCTTTTTTTATACAATAAAGCAAACTTCTATAGTTTTACTTTTTACCTTTGTAAAAAAATAATGATTGTGAAACATCCTATAGATTCAGAAACAATATCTACAGATATAGTTTTACCTGGCGAAACTAACCCATTAAACAATTTATTTGGCGGCGAGTTATTAGCAAGAATGGACAGAGCCGCTAGTATAAGTGCTAGAAGACATTCTAGAAGAATTTGCGTTACAGCATCTGTAAATCATGTTGCATTTAATAGAGCCATTCCTTTAGGCAGTGTAGTTACCATTCATGCTAAAATATCAAGAACATTTAATACTTCTATGGAAATTTTTATAGATGTTTGGATAGAGGATAGAGAGTCTGGTATAAAAAGTAAAGCTAACGAAGCTATTTACACTTTTGTAGCTGTAGACGAAATGGGTAGACCTATTCAAGTAGATCCAATAGTGCCCCAAACCGAACTAGAAAAGCAACGCTTTGACGCTGCTTTAAGAAGAAAACAATTAAGTCTTGTTTTAGCTGGCAAAATGAAGGCTAATGATGCAACAGAGCTTAAGGCTCTATTTATGGAATAATAAAAAATTAAATCTCTTTTTTATTTAAAAACTGTATAACCAGCTTTGTGGGTTTAAAAATTTATCGTTTTGTAAAACCGAAAACTTTATAGCTGTTTTATCTGTTGCATTGTTATGATGAATTCTGCCTATTACTTGTTTGTGAGCAATTTTGTCTCCTTTAGAAACTGTAACTGCTATTAAATTTTGATACACGGTAATAAAATCTCCGTGTTGCACAAAAACAGCAATATTTATTGGAGAATATACTTGAATTGCCATTACTTCTCCTTCAAAAACAGATCGTGCAACTGAGCCTTTTTCTGTAGTTATTTCTATACCATTACTATGTATTGTTAAACTTGGCTGTATTGGATGGGGTTGATTTCCAAATTTTAAAGACACAAAGCCCTTTTCTACAGGAGATGGTAATCTCCCTTTGTTTGCTTTAAAACTATTAGAAACCAATTTAGTTTCTTCTGTTAAAATAATTTTAGAGCTTGAACCTGAGTTTAACGAGCTAGAACTAGATTTGGGAGTAGTTTTTGTGGTTGTATTAGATTTAGAAGCAACTTTACTAGCGTTTGTCTTCTCTGCTTTTTTATTAGCTTCGGCAATTGCTTCTTTAATTAACTTGTTAATTTTTTGGTCTATACTTTTTGTTTCTTGTTGACGCTTTTTAATATCGGCAACAATTCTTTTTTGGTCTTTTTTAATTGCATTAACTAAAACCACTTGCTCTTTTCTTTCTCTTTCTAATAAAGATTTTGCTTTTTCTTGTTCCGCAATAAGACTTTCTTTTTCCTTTTTTTGTTGATTTATTTTTTCGTTTTTAGTTTTTAATTCAATGTTTTTTTCTTCTATTTCTACTCCTTGTACTTTTCTATAACTAGCATATTGTTTCATATACTGAATTCTTTTATATGCTTGTGTAAAACTTTCGGAAGATAAAATAAACATGGCTCTACTTTGTTCTGATTTGCTTTTGTATGATTTAACAATCATTTTTGCATAATCTTCTTTAAGTGTTTTTAAGTCTTTATTTAATTTATTTATTCTTAACTGATTTGTGTAAATGTTGTTTTTTAAAATAGTTGCTTGTTTTTCGTTTATATCAATAAGTTTAACTCTAGCTTCTATTTTAGATTTTTGTAGAACTATTAAATTTTGAGCGGTTTTCTCTTTTTTTGTCTTATCATTAAGCATTCTTTCATGCATTTGAATCTCTTTTAAAAGTTTTTCTTTTCTAACTTCTAATTTTTTTTGAGCATCAGATTGAGACCAACCTATTACGGCTGTAAATAAAAAGATGATATAAATGCAGTTTTTTACCATTTGATGTATTATTCTATATAAATTTGTTTGTATCCGTTTGGAACATTATACGGGAAAGATAATTCTTCGTTGAATGTAACTTTATTATACTCTAACCCTATTTGAGTTGATTGATTGTGTTGTGTTGCCTCTATTAGCAAAAATAAAGGTAAAATTGCTTCTTTATACTTTTTGTGTTGGACATAATTTATATTTAGTTTTCTTTGTTTTTCTAGTTGCTCTATTGCTTGTTTTTTTAATAAAAATTTAGATGCTTCAAAGTAAAAAGAATTTACATTTTGAGTTTTTACTTGGTCTTCTAATTTAAACAATTCGTCTTCTATAGAATTGATGTATTTGCCTTTGTTTAAATCTACAAATGCTTTTCCTAAAAGCATGTTTTGTAATTTATAAAAATCTAAATCGGCTCCTAACCAATTGCTTAATGTCGAGAAATCTCCTTCAAAAAACTTGTTCCCGTTTTTTTCGTAATACTTAACTTCTGTTGGTGTAATTAGCCCTTTAGCTATTGTAATGCCTAAAAATCTAACACTTATTAATATTTTTTCGTTTTTTAAAATTTTGATTTCCGATGTAAAGTTTAATGTTTGGTTTTCGTCTTTAAACTTTGTCTTTGCTCTAATATAAACAGTGTTAAAATTACTTTTGTTTTTATTATAGCCGTCTGCTATTTTTTTAATTGCTATTAAGTCTTTAGCTTTTCCGTCTATAAAAACAGCCTTAGATTTGCATCCAAGAAGCATAAAACTAGCTATAAAAATTACTATAAATTGTTTCATTGTTTAATTTGTTTTAAAAGCATGTTTGCTTTTAATATAAATGTTTCTTTTTTAGTTAAATCTCCTAAACCATTATAAGAATTACTTAATTCTGTATAAAATTTAGCTTCTAAAATTAGGTTGTCTATAACAAAATCCAAGCCAGTATTTAATAGCTCTGCTGCTTTTTTATGGTTTTTAAGATTGTTATATGCTACTGCAGAGAAATAATAAAATTCGGGTTGCAGCGGGTAAATATCTATGTTTCTACTAGAAGATTTAAGGAGTTTATCTGTATTATTGTTTTGTAAATATGCTTCTTGTAAAAGCAATACATTTTCTATATCGTTTGGGTCAAATTCTTCATGAATTTCATAAAATGTAATTGCTTTTTCCCATTCTTTTTTATTCTGAAAAAACTTTCCTACTTCTTTTGCAACAGCAACTTTTGAATCGGTTTGTAAATACTTAATTGCTTTTTCTAGCTCTGAATAAAATAATGGGTTTGAGTTTGTAAAAATTAAAAACTCGTTAAAAACCCTATGTTTAATTTTAACTTCTATAAAACTGCTTTTCAAAACCTTATACATAGCTATAACAGCAGCTTCTTCTTCTTTATTTTCAAGATGAAACTTAAATAAACTTACTTGAGCCCAATCTGATGTTGGTATTTGTTTTTCTAACTTTTGTGCAATTTCTAATGCTTTTTGACTTTGATTACTCTCTGAATATAAATAGATTAAAGCAATGTAATTAGATTCTGTTTTAGGTTCTTTTTTAATAGATTCTAATAAATTTTCAATTTCTAATCCTCTATATTTTGTAGAGTTCATAATAGCGGCTTTATATTGTTCTCTAGTTTCTGACTTGCCTTTGCTTGAATTTAACTCTGAAATTAATTGCAAAGCATCGTCGTGCTTTTGAGTTGTCATGTATAAAGCTAGTAACTCATTTTTATAGTCAGGTTCAAATTCTATTAATTTTTTTAAAATAATAATAGCTTGATCAAAAACTCTAGTTGCATAACAAACATCATATAAACTAGCCCAATACCATCTGTTATTTGGCTCTAACTGCGTTGCTTTTTTAAAGTTGTCGTATGCAAGTTTATAATCTTTTAAAAAGTAATAATTTCTTCCTAATTCAAAATAAACAACATGATTTTCTGGTTCAATGGTTAAACATTTTTGTAGTTCGTTTATAGCTTTATCATAATTTTCTATTCCTTTAAACTTTAACGATTCATAAAAATAATTTTGAAACTTGTCTTCTTCAAAACCAATTTCGTTTGGGTCTTGTTGCGACCAAAGCAAAACCGATTGGCTTAAAAAAACCAATGTTATTATTTTTAATATAAGGGTATTTGCTTTCAATTAATTATTCTAAAACCGAGTAATCTCCAATGCTAATGCTTGTAAATTCTCCGTTATAAACAACATAATTCCCAATCATTGCGTTGCTTAATTTTGCGTTTTTTATTGTTGTGTTATTTTGTACTAAACTGTTTTCTATAGTAACGTTTTCTACCAAACAATTATTTCCTAAAGACACATTTGGACCAATTGTTGTGTTGTTTAAAGTTACATTTTCTCCTATAAAACAAGGTTCTATTATTCTAGAGTTATTTAATATAACCGTATTAGAAATTAATTTAACGCTATCTTGATGTAAGAATCCTAACATTCTAGTATTTGTTTCTACGGTAACTTCTTTGTTACCACAATCCATCCACTCGTCAACTTTACCAGGAACAAATTTCATGCCTTTTGCCATCATTTGTTTAATACCGTCGTTAATTTGGTATTCGCCACCATGAAGTATATTATTATCGAGAACTAATTGCAACTCGTTTTTTAAAATTGCTACATCTTTAAAATAATAAATACCAATTACGGCAAGGTCTGAAACAAATTCTTTTGGCTTCTCTACCAATTCTACAATTTCATTTGCGCTATTTAAGTTAATTACGCCAAACGCTTCTGGTTTTTCTACTTGTTTTACCCAAATAACACTATCTGCTGTTTTATCTAAATTAAAATCGGCACGAATTAAAGTATCTGCATAAGCAATAACGGCTGGACCGCTTAACGAATCTTTAGCACACATAATGGCATGTCCTGTTCCTAAGGCTTCATTTTGATAATAAATGGTTCCTTTTGCTCCTAATTTCTCTGCAATTGCAATTAATTCGACTTCTACTTGTTTTCCAAAACTTTCATGAATAATAAAAGCTACTTCATCAATATCTTGATTTAATACCCTTGCAATATCTTCTACTAATCTATGTACTATTGGTTTTCCTGCTATTGGAATTAACGGTTTTGGTACTGTTAAAGTATGGGGTCTTAATCTGGAACCACGTCCAGCCATTGGGACTATTATTTTCATTTGATTTGTCATTGCGAGGAATGAAGCAATCCCATCCTCTTGTTAATTTATTTATTTATTTAAAATCACCTCGACTGCACTCGGTGTTACAACTGGGTTTATTTCATTCCTGTGCTACCAAATCCGCCTTCGCCACGAGAAGTTCCTGTTAATTCGTTAACTTCTATCCATTGAGCTCTTTCGTGTTTTGCAATAATAAGTTGTGCTATTCTTTCGCCATTTTCTATAATAAAATCTTCGTTAGATAGATTAACCAAAATAACCCCAATTTCTCCTCTATAATCTGCATCTATTGTTCCTGGGGTATTTAAAACTGTTACGCCTTTTTTAGCTGCCAAACCACTACGTGGTCTAACTTGAGCCTCGAAACCAATTGGCAACTCTATAAAAAGCCCTGTTTTTACTATGGCTCTTTCTAATGGTTTTAAAATTATAGATTCTAAAATATTAGCTCTAATATCCATTCCGGCAGAAGCATTGGTCTCGTAATTTGGTAAAGAATGTTGCGACCTGTTTATTATATTAATCTGCATTGATTATTGTTTGTTTATAATTCTTAATATTGTTTGTTTTTCATTGTGGTATACAAAATAAATAAATGCAAGTAATAATCCTATTCCAACATAATAGTTCTCTCTAAATCCGTAAAAAGATATTGCCGAAAATAAGATTGAAATAAACAAATAACTTGCTATTTTTTTAATATCATACGGAATTGGGTAGTATTTATTTCCTAAATAATAAGAAAGTCCCATCATGGTTCCGTATGCTGCTATTGTTGCTATTGCAGAGCCTAAATAACTATATTTTGGGATTAACATAACGTTTAAAAGTACCGTAATTATTGCTCCAATTATAGAAATATAAGCTCCTATTTTTGTTTTATCTGTAAGTTTATACCAAACAGATAAGTTATGATAAATTCCTAAGAAAAAATTAGCTAGAATTATTAAAGGAACTACTTTCATTGCGTTCCAGTAAGATTGATCTCTAATTATAATTACTTTTAAAATATCTGAAAAAACAATTACTCCTAATAAAATAATTGATCCAAATATTACAAAAAACTTGGTTATTGCTGCATACGTTTGTGGTGCGTTTTCGTTTTTAGAATGACTAAAGAAAAATGGTTCTATGCCAAGTCTAAAGGCAGTTGCAAACAACGTCATAAACAACGCTAATTTGTAACATGCAGAATAGGCTCCAATTTCTGCTTTTGCTATGTTTTTAGGCAATAAATTGTCTAGTAAAATTCTATCGAAAGTTTCGTTAATTGCAAAAGCTATTCCTGCTATTAATATAGGAAAGCTATAACGTAACATTTTCTTCCATAAATTATAATCGAAGTTCCATTGTAGGTGTAAGTAGTTTGGTGCTAATACTAACAAGGTTAAAAAACTTGCAATTATATTGGCAACAAATATGTAACCTATTTGAAAATTCTCGAAATATAAACTTTCTAAAAATCCTTCTGGATTGTTTTGTGCAATTTCTGGTAAGTATAATAACAAGAAAATGTTTAAAAATAAATTTACCCCTACATTACCTACTTTAATTAGAGCATAAACAATTGGTCTTTGATAAACTCTTAATTTAGAAAATGGAATAATTACCAATGCATCTAATACTAAAATCCAGATTGTGTAAGTAATATAATCTACATCTATATTGGTAATGTTTGCGAGTGTTCCTCTAAATAAAAGTGCTGTTATTAAAAAGGCTATAGTAGTCCAGAAAACAGAAATGGTTGTTGTGCCAATTACTGCTTTTTTATCTGCGTTGCTGTTGTAAAATCTAAAAAAAGCAGTTTCCATTCCGTATGCAAGAACGACATTAAATAAAACCATCCAAGAAAAAATAATAGAGACTTCTCCATATTCTTGCACGTTTAACACTTTTGGATTTGTATATAGCGGTACTAAAATAAAGCTAAACATTCTAGGTATAACTGTTGCTATACCATAAATTGCTGTTTGTTTAAAAAGGTTTTTATATAATTCCAAGATTGCGATGTTTATTTATTAAGTAAAAATAGCTAATTATTTGTGTTATTTAATTTTATGATTGGCGGGTTTTAAATCTTATTTTAATTTTAAATCTTTTACAAAATGAAATCCTTTTGGAACAAACCCATGATTAAAATAAAACTTTTGAGCAGCAAAATTATTTGTATAAGCATCTAAAGCCATAACATTGCAATTTTCTTCTAGTGCTTTATTGTTTAAAAATTCTGCTAATAACTTGCCAATGCCTTTAGATCTAACTTTTGGGTTGACTATTACGTTATCTAATTCAAGATATTTGCCACACCAAAGTTTTGTTCCTATCCAAAACCCAGATAAACCTAAGCATTTACCCTCTTTAAAAACAGCTGCTTGTTTGTAATTATTACGTAGCATTTGGTCTAATAAATTGCTGTATTTTTCTATTGTAAATTCTGGATATAAGAATTGTATAACATCTAATTGCTCAAGCATTTGCTCTTTAGTTGTTAGTTCTATTACTTTTAACATTCTATTTTTTTAATAAATTTTGATTAAATAATTCTAAAATTCGTCTGTATTCGTCTATCCAAGAATAGGTTTCTCTAAAACCGTGAGCTTCTACAGGATAAACTGCTAGATTCCAATCTTTTTTCCCTAACTCTATAAATCTTTGAGACATTCTAACTATATCTTGAAACTGAACGTTGTCGTCTACCATGCCATGTAACATAACTAATTTATCTTGAAGATTATCTGCAAAATAAATTGGTGAGCTTTTTTTATAAGCTTCCGGATCTGTTTCTGGATAATTTAATATGTTAGATGTATAGCCGTGATTATAATGAGCCCAATCTGTAACAGATCTTAATGCTGCTCCAGCTTTAAACTCCCCTGGTTTGGTAAGCAATGCCATAAGGGTAATAAATCCTCCGTAAGAACCGCCATAAATACCAACTCGATTTGTATCTATATTTAAATTATCTACTATATATTTTTTGCCATCTAATTGATCGGCTAAATCTAAACCTCCCATATGTCTATAAATTCCGGTTCTAACATCTCTACCGTAACCATCGCTTCCTCTATAATCTATATCTAAAACGGTGTAACCTAAATCTGTTAATAGATTATGAAACATGTATTCTCTATGATATGTGCTCCAAAAATTATGAGCGTTTTGTAAATAACCTGCACCATGTACAAATATAACTGCTGCATTGTTTTTTACTTCTTTTTTTGGATGATAAACTCTTGAGTAAATATTTGTGCCATCTTGAGCTTTAAACGAAATTACCTCTGGTTTTTGCCAATTATAAGCATTAAACTCTTTGGTTGTAGAATACGTTATTTGTTTTAATGTTGAGTTTGATTTATTAATCGCTGTAAACAACTCCCAAGGTTTATTTTTATAAGAATATCTTACTAACAATGTTTTTTCGTCAGGCGACAATTCAACCTCATGAGCTCCATCTTGTATTAAAATTTCAGTAGTTTTTTTAGAAGCTATATCTAATTTATAAAACTCTAAATTTCCAGGATGTGTTGTGTTGGTTGAAATATAGAATGTTTTTCCGTCTTTAGAATATTCTACATTTCTTACTTCCCAATTGCCTTTTGTTAACTGTGTTTTCTTTTTATTCTTTGTATTAATAAAATATAAATGAGAATATCCCGTTGCTTCTGATTGAAAATAAATTGTTTCGTTATCTGATAAAAAACCTAAAACACCTCTGCCAAAACTAGACCCTGGGATTCCAGGTCCGTTAATCCATGCTTCGTCATGTTGATGTTCTAATTCTGTAATAGTGCCTTTTTCTAAATCAAGTTTAACAATCCATCTGTCTTTATTGTCTACGCTTCGCATTTCCATAACAGCAATGCTTCCATCTTTATTATAAACGGGGCTTTGCATTACTACCTCTCTTACTACGTTTTCTAGTTTTTTTAACTTTTCGTAGTCTTGATAATACTTTGGTTTATCTGTAATTGAAGATAAATTACTAAAAGAAACAAAATAAATACTGTCTTTTTTAGTGTTGTAAATTCCGAATTTATGTAACCTATTGTTACTTAAAGAAACTTTAGATCGAGCATCTTTATTTTTGGTATAACCATCTGCAGAAATAAAATGTTCTACTTTAGTATTTGTTTGAGACACGTAATTAGATTGTCTAAATGTTACGAAACTACCGTTTGGCGAAGCTTGTATTTGTTCTATAGATGATTTATCATAATAATATTCTTTCGGGAAAAACTCCACATCAGCTTTAGCTCTTGCATTATTCCACTCTTTTTTATCATTTTGGTCGTTTACAAACTGAAATAATTCTTTTTGCTGGTCTGTTAAAAAATTAGATTCCTCTTCATCTTTTTTAGATTTTTCTTTTCCCAATTTAAAATTAGTTAGTTGAATTAGCGCTGTTTTACCTACGTTTAATTGAAACAAATTGCCTTCTTGCTGAAAATATATAACATCAGGATTGTTGCTTCTTTTTAAACTAGAAATTCCGCTTGTACTGTGATAAACTTTTCTTGTTTGTTTCGTGTTTTTAGAATAGCTATATAAAACTTTGTTCTTTATAAAATATACATCGTTAAATTCTTTTTGATTTTTAAAATCTATTTCGGATAAATACAATAACTCATTTTTTAAAACCTCTGGAGATTTCATTCCAGATTTCCAGAAATACGTTTTATTTCCTTTCTCGTTATTTGGATTCCAATCAAAATAAACTGTAGATCCGTCTATAGACCAACGGTGATTTTCTGGCTGATGACCAATAAACCCATCACCTTTCATGATGTCTTTAAGTTGCAATTCTTGACTAAAAATAGAGGTAGAAATAACAAGAAAAAATAGGTAAAAATGTTTCATGATTTAAAATTTATATTTTAACAAATATACTTAAATAAAAAAGTCACGCAAAGCGTGACTTTTAAAGTTATCTTAAATTTTAAACTTATCCTTTCAAAGCTTCTGCACCACCAACGATTTCTAAAATCTCGTTAGTAATAGATGCTTGACGTGCTTTGTTATAAGTCAATTTCAATTGGTTTCTTAAATCTGTTGCGTTATCTGTAGCTTTATGCATTGCTGTCATTCTAGCTCCATGTTCTGATGCAAACGAATCTCTTATTCCTTTATATAATTGAGTTTTTAAAGCCTTAGGTATTAAAGTTAATATAATTTCTTCTTTAGTTGGTTCAAAAATATAATCTGCTGTAGATGCAACGGTGTTTTTTATTGGAGCTAATGGTAAAAACTGTTCTGTTTTTATAATTTGAGTAGCTGCGTTTTTAAAATGATTGTAAACAATTTCTATTTTATCGTATTCTCTAGAAATAAATTTATCTGTTAAAATATTTGCTATATCTGCAACGTTATTAAAAGTTAAATTATCAAAAACTTCGCTTTTGTTATCTATAACATTAAATGTTTTTCTTAATACATCATTTCCTTTTTTACCAATAGCAAAAACATCAACTTGTATACTAGAATATTTATTGTTTATGTTTTTAACCTCTTTAATAATGTTGGTGTTAAATGCCCCACATAAACCTCTGTTTGATGTAATAGCAACAACCAACACTTTTTTAACTTCTCTTTGAGAAGTATATTCTCCTCCAAGTCCTCCTTCTTCCATAGAAGAGCTTAACCCTTGAAGAATTTCGGTTAATTTTTCGGCATAAGGTCGCATCGCTGTAATAGCATCTTGTGCTTTTTTAAGCTTTGCAGCAGAAACCATTTTCATTGCAGATGTAATTTGCATCGTAGATGAAACGGAAGTGATTCTATTTCTAATTTCCTTTAAATTTGCCATGATTATTGTATTAAGATAGAAGTATTAAGTATCAAGACGTCTTAATTCTTGATACTTAATACTTGATACTTATAGATTAATATTTTGCTGATATCTCTTTAGCTGCTTTTTCTAAAACATCTGTTAAATCATCTGAGAATTTACCTGCTTTTAAAGCGTCTAAAGTATCTCTGTGTTTTAAGTTTAAATAAGCAATAAAGTCTTTTTCAAATTCTTTTACTTTGTTGACAGGAACCTTTTTTAATAAGTTTTTAGAACCTGCATAGATAATAGCGATTTGATCTTCTACAGAAAACGGATCGTTTACAGCTTGTTTTAAAATCTCTACGTTTCTTCTTCCTTTTTCGATTACGTTTAAAGTTGCGGCATCTAAATCTGAACCAAATTTTGCAAACGCTTCCAATTCACGAAATTGAGCTTGATCTAGTTTTAAAGTTCCTGCTACTTTTTTCATTCCCTTAATTTGAGCATTACCTCCAACACGAGATACAGAAATACCAACGTTAATTGCTGGACGAACACCTGAGTTAAACAAATCTCCATCAAGGAAAATCTGACCATCGGTAATAGAAATTACGTTTGTTGGAATATATGCAGAAACGTCTCCAGCTTGTGTTTCTATAATTGGCAATGCAGTTAAAGAACCTCCTCCTTTTACGATTGGACGTAAAGAATCTGGTAAATCGTTCATGTTTTTTGCAATATCGTCATCTGCAATAACTTTTGCAGCTCTTTCTAATAATCTTGAATGTAAGAAGAATACATCTCCAGGATATGCCTCGCGTCCTGGTGGTCTTCTTAATAATAACGACACCTCACGGTAAGCTACTGCTTGTTTAGATAAATCATCATAAACAATTAAAGCAGGACGACCTGTATCACGAAAGTACTCGCCAATTGCAGCACCTGCAAAAGGAGCATAAACTTGCATTGGAGCAGGATCTGAAGCATTTGCAGCAACAATAACCGTATATGCCATTGCCCCTTTTTCTTCTAAGTTTTTAGCAATTAATGCTACTGTAGAAGCTTTTTGCCCAATTGCAACATATATACAAAATACTGGTTTGCCAGCATCGTAAAATTCTTTTTGGTTCAAGATAGTATCGATACAAACGGTTGTTTTACCTGTTTGACGGTCGCCAATTACAAGTTCACGTTGGCCTCTACCTACAGGAATCATTGCGTCTATAGATTTAATACCTGTTTGTAATGGTTCTGTTACTGGTTGACGAAAAATAACTCCAGGAGCTTTTCTTTCCAAAGGCATTTCGTATAAATCTCCGCCAATTGGCCCTTTACCATCGATTGGAAAGCCTAAAGTGTTTACAACACGACCTATCATTTGTTCTCCTACTTTTAAAGAAGCAATACGTTGTGTTCTTTTTACTGTTGATCCTTCTCTAATTCCTGTTGATGGTCCTAATAATACAACTCCAACATTATCTTCTTCTAAGTTTAATACGATAGCTTCTAATCCGTTGTCAAATTGAACCAATTCTCCGTATTGAACATTAGAAAGCCCATAAACACGAGCAATACCATCTCCAACTTGAAGCACAGTACCTACTTCTTCTAACGTTGCCCCTGATTCAAAACCAGATAATTGTTTCTTTAATATTGCTGAGATTTCAGCTGGTTTAATTTCTGCCATTTTTATATATCTTTAATGGTATGTTAATTTTTAAACTCTCTCTTTAATTCTTGCAGTCTGTTTGATATAGACGCATTGTATTGTTGATCTCCAATTCTTAATATAAAACCTCCAATAATTGCAGGATCTACATTATTAATTAAAGTGATTTTTTTGCTCGAAAATTCTTTTATTTTAGCTAGCACTTGTGCTTCTAACTCTTTTGTTAAAGGCAAAGCCGTTGTTACAACTGCTTCTTGAATACCGTTTAACTCATCGTGTAAGGTGTTGTATTGTTTTGCAACATGTGCTAAAATTTCGAATCTTTTGTTTGCTTGAAGCAATTGAAAAAGCCCTTTTGTTTCTAGTTGAATAGAAGTAAAAATTTCTGTTATAGCAGTAAATTTAGATTCTGGTTTAACTGTTGGGTTTACTAAAAAAGTTTTTATTTCTTGGTTTGAAGCAACTGTTTGAGCAATTACCTTCATGTCTTGATTTACTAATTCAGCTCTTCCAGAAGAAATAGCGTTTTCTATTATTGCTTTTGCATATCTAATCGCAGCTCTTGACATAACGATTAATTTAATTTAGCATCACTTAACATTTTCTCAACTAATTTAGTTTGAGCTTCTTTGTTAGATAATTCTTCTTTTAATAATTTTTCGGCAATACTGATAGACAAAGTAGCTACTTGCAATTTTAATTCTGCCATTGCTGCATTTTTTTCGCCTTCTATTGCTGCTTTTGCTTGTTCGATCATTTTTAACCCTTGAACTTGTGCTTGCGTTTTAGCTTCGTTAATTATTTTTTCTTTAATTTCACGAACGTCTTTCATCATTGCATCTCTTTCTTCTCTAGCTAATGCCAATAATTTTTCGTTATCAGATTTAAGATTTTGCATTTCTTTTCTAGCATTTTCTGCAGAAAGCAAAGCATTTCTTATACCTTCTTCTCTTTCATTAACGGCATCAAGAATTGGTTTCCAAGCGAATTTTTTAAGTATGATCAATAAAAATAAAAAAGTAATGGTTGACCAAAATATTAGTCCAAATCCAGGTGTTACTAAATCCATTTCTGTGTATTTTTTTAATAATTAATTTAAAAAACACACGGTAGCAACCAACCGTTACTACTATGTGTTTATTTACTAAATTGGATTATCCTTGCAATAAAGCAACAACAACACCAAACAAAGCTACTGCCTCAACAAAGGCTGCTAAAATCAATGCAGAAGCTTGAATCTTCCCGTGCATTTCTGGTTGGCGAGCCATGGCGTCCATTGCTGAACCACCAATTCTTCCAATACCAATACCAGCTCCAATGGCTGCTAAACCAGCTCCAATAGCTGCAATTCCAGTAATAGTCATAATATAAAATTTAAATTAATTAATGATGTTCTTCTTCTGTTGCCATGCCAAAATAAAGGGCAGACAATATTGTAAATATATAAGCTTGTATTGCTGTTACTACTATTTCTATAATTATAATAAACAATGAAAACGCTACTGATACAGGTGCAACCGCAATGGTTTTGAAAATAAATATTAGTGACATTAAAGCCAAAATAATGATGTGTCCTGCTGTTATATTCGCAAACAACCGTATCATTAATGATATTGGTTTTGTAAAAATTCCAATTAATTCAATTGGCATTAAAAATATTTTCATTGGCACGGGTACTCCTGGCATCCAAAAAATATGTTTCCAATAATTTTTATTTCCACTTAATGTTGTAATAATAAAAGTGAAACCGGCCAAAACCATTGTGAAAGCAATATTACCACTTAAGTTTGCTCCGTTAAGAATTGGAATTAATCCAAATATATTGTTTATCCAGATGAAGAAAAAAACCGTCAACAAATAGGGCATGTATTTTTCATACTTTTTTTCGCCAATCATCGGTCTTGCAATTTCGTCTCTAACAAATAGGATTAATGGTTCTACAAACCCTGCAATTCCAAGAGATTTTGTATAATCTGCATTTTTGTATTTTCTTGCAGAAGAAATAAATAGTAGCAATAATACTAATACAGAAACCCACATCATAAACACATTTCTTGTTATTGATAAATCTATTGGCGAAGTTGCATTAACAGGATGATGAGTTTCATCAAATTTTAATGAGGTTTCTCCTAAATTTAATTGGTAGATTTTTTCGTGAAGTTTTACATATTGGTTGCCATTTATTTTTACAATATGTGTTCCTGAATCATCATGATGAAATTCGCTAGACATGAAGACTGTGAAATTTTTATCATAAAGGATTATTGGTAAAGCTAAAGATACTGGTTTTTCATTCCACTCAAAAGCGTGAAATCCATGAGCGTCTTTAACATGGTGCATTATCATTTCTTTTGCATTAAACTTTTTGCCGTCAGAAGATTCCTTGGTTTCTGCAGCATTTCCGTATAATGAAGCAATCATAAAGATTATTGAATAAAATGTTTTTTTAAGGATGTTTAATTTCATTTTCTTTAATTCTGCCTTTTTAATTTTTTTTGCAAATGTACACAGATTACTTCAAATGTCAAAAAATATTTTATTTTTAATTTTCTTGGGAATTTAGGTTTCTTTTTTACTCAAATTATATCCATAATGTTTATATTTTGAGCAAAACATCCTGATATAATGCCTTTAGAATAAGTAAAAAACACAATTTTTATTGGTAGGTGTCTAATATGTAGGTGTCTTACTTTTGAAAATTTTTTGTGATTGAAAAAACTTCATATGCCAAATAAAAAAAATAAGGAATGAAAAAATTAAAAACCTCGGCGGTTTTGTTTTTTGAAACAGACAAAATCAACGGTAATAAAAAAACCATTGCCAACACCATTTTTATTAAAGTAAGGATAATAAAAAAATTGAAAATGTTTTCATTGCCTTGAAAATATTTATAGTTTATTGTGCAAACAAGAAATATAGTTACAATAAAATGAAATAAATAAATTTTATATAATGGTATAATTAGTACTGAATTTGTTGAAAAATTTTCGATAAGACTATAATGTATAAAAAACAATATTGCTGAAATTAATACAATGTAATATATCGATTGTAACTGTGCTGTTATTAAGTTTTTCATATTTATTCTTTATTCTCTTTTGCAATAGAAAGTATTCTTTTTACAGCATAAAACACAGAGGTTAATACCGCTACTAAAGAAAAAATAACTTTAAATAAATTATATTTATTTGGATATTTGTTATCTAATTTAACTCCTGCAAAAGTTCCCAAACCAATAATTATAAGCATTTGTAGAGCAATGCCAGAATATTGTGCATAAGGGTTTACTTGTTTGGTTCTATTATTGGTTGGTTTCTTCGGGGTTTTGTTGTCCGTCATTTGTAATGGTGGTTTTTGAATTGGATTTCATTATACATGTTGCGCTAAAATCTGCTCCAGGTTCTACTGCTAATTTGCCACAAATAACTTCGCCAATGATAACTGCTTTAGATTTAATGTTTAATAACTCTGAAACTTGAATTTTGCCTTCAAACCTACCTTCTATATCTGCGGTTTTACAAATAATATCTCCTTTTAAATAACCTGTTTGTCCAATTACAATTTTCCCTTTAGATTTAAAATCTCCAATTAATGTGCCGTCTAATCTAGTATCTGTTTCTGTAGAAATTGTTCCTGTTATTATTGTGCCTTCTACAATTCTGTTTGTTTTTCCTAGAGTTTCGTTAATGCCATTTTCTTCTTTTTTAAACATTTTTTATCCTTTCTTTTTATTAGTTAATGATGGTGGGGCGTTTAAATCATTATTCATCATGGCTTCTTGACTGTTGTTTTTTATTTCTTGTTTGCCTTTTAAATCGTTTTGTTTGCCTGATGGTGGCGTAACCAATTGAATGTTTGGCACAGTTTTTTCTTGACCCGCTATTTTAGGTCTTGGAGAATATTTTGGTGGTTCTACTCTTAAAGTTGGGTCTAAATATTCGTTTAAATTCTTTTTAATTTGTACAACTTTATAATTTTCGTTCGTAATTATTATTGCTTGGTCTTTTATTAAATATTCTTTAAAATCTTTTAATATAGAAACTATCCCTTTTGCGTAATCTAAATTACTTATGCCATGAATTACAAAAAAATTGTCTTCTAACGTATAAATATCTATAGATGTAGATAGTGCTTTATGATTTTTGTCTACAATAAACTTTTTGGTTTTTTCTATAAGATCTTTTGTGTTTTTATCTTCTAAATTATTTGCTCTATAAATTATTTTATAGCTTAAAGGGACGGCTTGATCAAAATATAAACTTTCTAAATACGGAATGTTATCAAGCAACAAAGCTTCTGCTTCTTTTCCTTCTTTAACATTAGCATAATTTAAAGCCACATAGTTTAATTGTTTTTTATATTCTGACAACCCTTTTAATTTGCCATAAAGCGTAGCTCTTAACAACTCTAACTTTGGGTTAATTTCTTCGCCGTTAAAATCTATAACTGCTTTTTCTATTTTAGGTAAAACATTTCTAAAATTCCCGTCTTGTAATTCTTTGTATAAAGAAGCATAGAATACCTCTGGATTGCTAATGTCTGATTCTGATTCTAATCCTGGATTTAATAATAATTGTGCATATCTAGATTCTGGAAACTCTTTTATTATTCTGTTTTTCAAATTGGCGGCATTGCTTTTATCAATTTCTAAATACACTTTATATAAATGATACATGGTAGAAAGAACCAATCTTTCTTCTGGATTATTTTTTAATAAAAACTCTAACCTATTAGCTGCTAATTGATATTCTTTAAATTTTTCTTTATAAATAATGCCTAATTGATAATATGCGAAATTTCGTTCTCTAGAAATGCTGTCAATTTCTATTTTATTTGTTGGGAGTTTATCTATATAAAACTCCGCTAAGTATTTTGGATTATTTAAATCTATTCCTTCTGGTTTTTTTACTTCTGAATTTTGCTCTAAAGAATTGTCTGCAAGTATCTCTGTTGTGTTATTAATTGTTTCTTTAGAAATTCTCCAGTTTTTTGATGCGTCTCTATTTCCCCAACGTTTTAAAAACTCTTTTTTTCCTAAAGCAACAGTTGGAGCATTGTAAAAATAAAAATTGCTGTTTCCAAAATTATTTAGCGATTCATTTGGGTTTCCAATTGATGCTGGATTCTGTATCGTTAAATTAGCATCTTGATTTTGAGATTGCTTTTTTTCTTGATTTTGTACTTCTAATTCTTTTGCTTTAGCAATATCTGCTTCTTTTAATTTATCTATATGTTTTTGGTAAAAATCAATTCTGTCGTTTGTTGATAATGCTAAAATGTTTAAAATACTATCGTTAACATGAGCTATTGTTTCGTATTTTATAACATCGTCTAGATTGTCTCTTTTCTTTTTAATTGCAATTAGCTCTCTACTTCTAGGTTTAAGCATAACCATAGTGCTATCAAAATAAGTTCCCGCAGTTTGATATTTTGCTTTTTTGAAATAAATTTCAGCTAAATTTCTATAATTTGAAGCTCCTAGATATCTGTCTTCTGTTGGTGATTTTAAAGATTTATTGTAATTAAAAACCGCTTGTTTTTGATTGTTTTGTTTATCGTAAAACAAAGCTTTTTGATGATATAAGACACTTAAGTATGGTTTATTTTCTCTGTTTTCTATTAATTTATTAAATTTTTCTACAAATAGTAAAGTATCGTCTGTTTTAAAATTAAACTGCTCTGCTTGTTTTACATGTGACTGAATTACATATTGCTTTGGTGCATTTCTTTTCATGTTTATTACTTTTTGATAGGTAATAAAAGCACTGTCTTTGTAATTTAATGAGTTATATAATTGTCCTAAAATAAAACTATATCTTGCTTTTTCTTCTGGTAATTTTGTAAAGTTTTTAGCAAGTTTTAACTTAAAAATTGCACTATCTAATTGGTTTAAATTTAAAAAGGCTTGTGTTAATGTTGCGTTTGCATCTGCAAAAATCTGGTCTTTAAATTTAATGTCTTTTAAAAGCTTGGTTAGGTTTTTTACCGCTAAACCTTCGTTTTCTAATCTAAGGTTGGTTTTTTCTCTCCAAATTTTAGCTTCGTAAATCTTGTCGCTATTAGCGTTTTTATATAAAATGTAATTAAAGGCATCTTGAGCTGGTAAAAATCTTTGGTCGTAATATCTTGCTTTTCCTAAAAGTAAGTAAGCTTCGTCTATTTGAGCATTTTTTTCTTGATTGTCTATTAGCATAGACCTTTTTTGTATTGCTTTTACTGCTTTTTCTTCGGCTTTTTCGAAATTAGCATTTTTAGATTGTCCGGGTAAAATATCTTCTTCTAAGATTTGCATTCTTTCTATAGGTAAGATATCCCAAAAGTTATCTTTATAACTGTTTTTTACCTCGTTAACGCCTGCATCTAAAGCAACATTACCACTATACAAAACATTAAACTCTGTGTTTAATGCTTGAAAGTTTCTGTTTATAAACTTGTCTTTTTTAGTAGAACATCCTATTAAAAAAATAGCTAAACCAGTTATTGTGAAGTATTTGTATTTATTGATTTTCAATGTAAAAACGTTTAATTGAATAACTAAAAAGTAACCTGTTTAGTATATACGAAAGGTAAAAATACGTTTCTTTTTGAAATATCGAAATTTAAACTGCAAAAAACACTTCTAACTCCTGAAGTGTTTCCTTTGATGTTTGAATATCTTTTACGATTTCGCCTTTGTTCAGGACAACTATTCTGCTGCAAACCTCAACAGTGTGTTGCAAATCGTGACTTGAAACTAAAACGGTAACATTTGGATTTTCGGAAAGTTCTTTGATAATTTTTTTTAATCGGCTAACCGTTGTTGGATCCAGATTTGCAAATGGCTCATCGAGAATTATAACTTCTGGATTGCCAATAAGTGTGGCAATAATTCCCACTTTCTTTTGGTTTCCTTTGGATAAATCACGTAAGTATTTTTTATTTTTTAAGATTTCACCGTTAAAAAACTCTTCGTGTGTAGCTAATAAAGCATCAATATCCGCTTTGTTTTGACCTCGTAAATCGCCTATGAAATAAAAATATTCTTCGGGCGTGAGATAGCCTATCAGGAAGCTTTCGTCAAAAAAGGAAGACGTAAATGGTTTCCAGTTTTCGGAAGTATTTACTTGAACTTCGTTGTTAAAAATATGTCCTGTTGTTGGTTGGATTAAATCCAATAACAAACTGAAAAACGTGGTTTTCCCTGCACCATTATTGCCTACTAATCCAAAACTTTGTCCTTTTGGAATTTCGAGATTTTCAATGTTTAAAACTGAAATTCCGTTGTATTTTTTTGAAAGATTGTTTACTTGTATCATTATGGGTGTTGGGTTTTAGGATTTTTGTTTGTAAGCGTCAATGGTTTTGTATTTTTCGGTTTTGTAGATTTTCTCAATTAGAGAAAAAACTTTGTTTCTAAAGGCAAATCCCAATATTCCAGCAATGGTAACAAATACTAATCCTAAATCAGGATTCATTATAGAAGAACCAGCCCAATAAAGCAATAATGGTAATAGCAATTTGGGCAAGGTAAGGAGCATTGTGTTAACATTAAATGCTTTTTTGTCGCCAAATGCACCTTTGCTTGTCGTTAAATCTATTGGTGTCTTGGTATAAGCACCACCAAGAAGAACGAGATGTGAGTTGACTCCAATATTATAAATCGCACCAACCACAATCGTAAGATATACTTGCCAGCCATAATATAAATAGAAAGAGGCAAGAATGGTAGAAATTACCGTTGCGATAACCACGAGCCACCATTTTGAACTCAAATATTCTTTATATGAAATGTTTTGCGTCATCATTAACTGATAATAAGCACTATCCCAACTAGGTACAAATTGACCAAAAGTGAAGAGGAATCCGCCGGAAACAAATATTCCTGCAAAAATTTGCATTAGCTGCGGCTGATGTGCGTTTTCCCTGAAAAAAATTAATCCGTAAAACAAAAAAAGGAGACTCATAAAGACAGTCGTTCTCGAACGTTTGTTTCGTTTTATGAGTTTGATGTCATTTTTTAAGAAAGTTCCTAAAGTTCCAAATTGGTTTAACCAAACAAGATTCTCGGTTTTTGCAACATCGTGTTTTGTCGAAAGTCCATCATCAAGATATAAGCCTTTTTTAAAGTAATCAAAAGTGTAATAATACAAACCCGTCAAGATTAAAACCGGAATCAAAAACAGCCAATTAGTAGTGTATAACGCATCAAAAAATGGCGATGTATAAGATGTGATTTCAAAAACCCTATAATATTGGCATCCGCCAAGAATAACTACAACAATAAGAAAAATGGTAAATAAATTGTCTTTGTTACTCAATACAATATTCAAAAAATTATTGATATAAACCAATGAAACCATTGCCGCAAGCCAAAACAACACACTCGAAACATCGTAACCTTCCTTGATTAGAATAATTGTAAAAGGCAAAAAGAAAAGAAAGTGTATCAAATTAAAAAATGACAAGGCTGTTTTTCCTAATGAAAAATTAACAATAGTGTTTTTCTTGATAGGCAAAACCAGCAAGGGACGAATATTCATCACGGGGATTTTTTGCAACAAAAATTTGAAGCCTAAATCGAATAAAAAATAGTAAATCAAGAATTTATTGACGGTAACGAGCGGGTCGAGATTTGATTCTTTTAATCCGTAAAAAACGCCAATTCCCGCCATCAGAAATATAAAGGAATAGAGAACTGCAAGAAACCCCAATACTATTTTCAATGCCAAGTTGGTGCCAAATGCCGCCGAACGCAAAAAGGCTTTCCATTCAAGGGTAAGAAAATGTTTTATCATGATTATTTTTTGTAATTGATTATGGTTTATAAGTCGTTAACTGTTGCGATTTGTTACAAATTAATTTTCTAAACTATATTTTGGATAAGTATCTGTTAAATATTGTTCTGCTTTTTGTGGAATAATGTTTACGATTATATGAAAAATAAACCCAACAGACAAACCGTAATTAAAAACAATTTCTTTTATCAGCTATTTTTTATCCTAAATTTTTATCAATTTATTGTTCTTTATTTAACTTCATGTTAAAAACTTTACTTTGTACCTTTGTAAAAAATTATACACATGTCCATATTTTATAAACTTGCAATAAAAGAAATTAAAAAAGAAACTAAAAGTGCTGTTTCTGTTGTTTTTAATGTCCCGGAAACGTTACAATCTTTTTATAAATTTATTGCTGGTCAATACATAAACATAAAGCTTACTCTTGACGGAAACGAAATAAGAAGAGCCTATTCTATTTGTTCTTCTCCAGAAAGTGGTGAGTTAAGAATAGCTATTAAAGCAATTAAAAATGGTTATTTTTCTGCGTTTGCTAACGAGCAACTAACTGTTGGAAAAGTTTTAGAGGTTGGAACTCCAGAAGGTAAATTTGTTTTTGAACCTCATCCAGAAAAACAAAAAAATTACGTAGCATTTGTTGCCGGAAGCGGAATTACACCTGTTATGTCTATACTACAAACGGTTTTAGAACAAGAAAAAGACAGTTCGTTTGTTTTAGTTTACGGAAACAAATCGCCAGAAGAAACTATTTTTTACAGCCAATTACACAATTTACAACAAAAATATATTAGTCGCTTTTTTGTTCATTATGTATTTAGTCGGGCTAATTCTGACGGAAATTTATTTGGTAGAATAGAAAAATCTACCGTGAATTTTGTGCTTAAAAACAAGCATAGCGAAAAAACTTTTGATAAGTTTTATTTATGTGGCCCAGAAGAAATGATAACTGTTGTAAACGATACGTTAAAAGAAAATAATGTGTCTGAAAAAGACATAAAGTTTGAGTTGTTTACCGCTTCTAAAACAGAAAACGAAATAAATAAATCTCTTGAAGGACATACAATGATTACGGTTTTAGTAGATGATGAAGAAACTACTTTTGAAATGTCTCAAAAGCAAACTTTATTAGAAGCCGCTTTAAAGCAAGGTTTAGATGCTCCATATTCTTGCCAAGGTGGAATTTGTAGCAGTTGTCTTGCGAGGGTTACTAAAGGCACTGCAGAGATGAAAAAGAACACCATATTAACAGATAGCGAAATTCAAGAAGGTTTAATTCTAACTTGTCAAGCTCATCCAACATCGGCAGAAATTAGTATTGATTATGATGATGTATAAAAAGAAAATTCCAAAATAGAAATTCCAAATTTCAATTTAAAAAAGTATATTTTGGGACAGTGTAAGGACAATCAAATATATTTGTGAGTTAATCCGCCAACTGCGACTGAACACTGAATACTATTTTTTCAACCGAAATTGTTCGCATTACATCTTCATAACCAACAACTTTTTTATTGCCATAAATCGAAGTTGGCAGCATCGGAAACTTTTCTCGGTCAGAAACTAAGCAATTTTCTAATGGTTGATTAAAAGGAGAAAATCCAGCAAACGGATGAGTAGCTCCCCATAATGTAACGACTTTTACACCTAACATAGCTGCAACATGAGAGTTGCCGCTATCCATAGAAAGCATTACGTTTAAATTACTTATTAATTTTAGTTCTTCTTGAAGTTTAATTTTTCCTGCTACGTTTATTACATTACTGTGATTGTTTTGTAATTTATTTAGCAACTCTGTTTCTTTAGTTCCTCCTCCAAAAAGTAAAATTTTATAATTAGAATTTAATGCTAAAATATCTATAACCTCTTGCATTAAATCTAGCGGATAAGCCTTAGAATCGTATTTTGCAAATGGAGCAATGCCTATTAATTTAGAATGGTTTTCTCCTATTAATTTAATTAATTCTGAAGTTAAAACCTCTTTTTCTAGAAATGAAGGGTTTGATAACTCTAAAGCATAGCCTAGTTTATTAAATGTCTCTACATGGTTTTGAAACATGGTTTTAACAGGTTCGAAATTTTTATTTTCTGCTCTTGTTAATGCTGTTTTAGCAGCTCTGCCTTTATTTGTTGCAGCTGTTTTAGAGCCAGAAAATAAAAACAATGTTCTAATAATTTTAGAACGTAGCACATTATGTAAATCTGCAACAGTATTTATTTTTAGTTTTTTTAAATCTAAAAACAATCTAATTAATCCAACAAACCCTTTGTGTCTATTACTAAGGTCTACTTCAAAAAAAGCAATGTTATTTAATTGAGTAAAAAAAGGTTTAAAAAAAGGTCTAGAAACAACTGTAATTTTAAGATTAGGATGTTGCTCTGTTAGTGCTTTTAAAACAGGAACCGTTATTGCAACATCGCCCATTGCAGAAAGTCGAATAACGGCTATATGATTGTTGGTGGTTAACAAAACATGTCTAGAATTATTTTTTATTTTGATACAACACTGGATTCAAATCATCGTCGTTATACATTTTCATTTGTTTGTAAACCTTCATGTATTTATCTCCGCTTTCTATGTCTAAAAGTAATTGATCTATAGAAGAAAACATATCGTTTTTTTGCTCTAACAATATATTTAACTTCTCTAAACATTTAGTTCTATGTTCTGCAGAAGCTCCAGTTCTATTAGCTTCTTGGTTCATATGAAATATTTTTAATGCTAAAATAGACAATCTGTCAAAAGCCCAAGCTGGACTTTCTGTATTTATTTTTGCAGCATTTTTAACTTCTATATCAGAGTATTTTTGTAAAAAATAACTATCTATATATTCAACCATATCTGTTCTAACTTGATTAGAGGCGTCTATTTTTCTTTTAAGAACTAATGCGGCAACTGGGTCTATTTGTGGGTCACGAATAATATCCTCATAATGCCATTGTACCGTATCTACCCAATTTTTTGCATATAATAAATGGTCTATTTTATCTTTATCAAAAGGGTTGTTAATTGGTTGATTAACATTGTCGTGAACGTGATAATCGTTTATACTTTGTTCGAATATTGAAAATGCAAATTGTGAGAACATATATGTGCTATTTTTTTACAAAGATAGTTTTTATACCTTTAAACTTAAAAGCAAAATCTTTAATCTTTAAATATCTTAAAATGATCATTCACAATATATCTCAAAACAATAGTATTCTAAATCATTTTTTAGCTCAAATACGCGATGTAAATATTCAAAAAGACAGTATGCGTTTTAGAAAAAACATAGAGCGTATCGGAGAAATTATGGCTTATGAGTTAAGTAAAAACTTAGACTATAAAGCAGTAGATATTCAAACTCCATTAGGGATTAAAAACACAACAACAATTGCAGATAATGTTGTTTTATGCTCTATTTTAAGGGCTGGTTTAGCTTTACATACTGGTTTTTTAAATGTTTTTGATGATGCCGAAAACGGTTTTGTTTCTGCTTATAGAAATCATCCAAATAACGACGATTATTTTGAAATTTTAGTAGAATATCAAGCGGCTCCATCTTTCGAGAATAAAAATTTAATATTAATAGACCCAATGTTAGCAACTGGTCAATCTATTGTTGCTGTTTTAAATAAACTTCATTTAGAACAAAAGCCTAAAGAAATTCATATCGCAGTTGTAATTGCTGCGCCAGAAGGTATTGCTTATTTAGAAAAAAACTTACCAGATAATTGTAATTTATGGGTTGCTGCTATTGATGAAAAACTTAACGAAAAAAATTACATTATTCCGGGATTGGGCGATGCTGGAGATTTGGCTTACGGAAGTAAATTATAACTGAAATATAAAAAGTAATATCCCAGATAAAACTATTGCAGTTGTAAAAATCTCTTTCCATAAACTATCTTTTATATTCTCTAAATAACTTGTTGCTATCATTGCTAACGGAAGTATACAAAAAATAAGAATGTCGTTACTTTTATTTGGAGAGATTATAAAAATTAAAAAACCTATAAAAAAAGAATAGATTATTTTTTTATAGGATACTTTTAAGTGAGAAGGTCTTTGAGAAAATGTAGACAATATCGAAAACAATAAAAACAAAGAAAATGCAACAAATAAAGAAAAAGATAAGTTTTCTGTACTGTTTTTAAAATAATGAAAATCTAAACTTATAGTTGTTTTATCTAGAACGTAATAATAGACCTGTTTATCAAATACTAACGAATAAAGTATAAATAAAATAACAACTGTTATAAAAGCAATAAATGGTAAAAGCCAGTTTTTATAATCTTCTGCAACATGAAATATTATTGAAAGAAACACTAATATTATAAATAAAATACTCCAAAAGTGAAAAAAAGAAGCCACAAAAATCCACAAAGAAGCATCAAATATTTTTTCTTTAGGCATTTTTAAAGATTGCATAGAAATTAACCTTCTAATTGCTAATAAAATAAAATAACTAGAAATTACTATGTTAATATTGTTAAATACTGTTGGAATAAAAAGTAAAAAAACAAAGAAAAATAAAAAAGAATAGCTACTGTTTCTGCTAATACTATTTTTAATTAATATAAAATCAATTGCAAACATAGAAAACACAAGAATCAATAAAATAAGGGCTCTATTCATTATTTTACTAACAAAATCTATTGTTATTAATGTATCGTATTGATAAAAAACAACACATAATACCATCAATCCTATAATTAAAAAATAATTAATTGGTGTAGATTTACTAAAAACACTTGCAATCATAAGGATATTTTATACTTTTGTGGCTGTAAATATAATACTTTATAAAATGAAAGCATTTTTTGAGGCAATACAATATCTATTTGTTGAAATATTATTCGTACCACTAGATATGATGAGAGAATTAGAATTAAGCAATTGGTGGACAGCAAATACATTAAACTGGATCTTTATAATTATTTGTGCTATTACAATGGGTTATTGGATAAGACAATTAAAATTGCATAAAGACAATAACGAAGAAAGCCAAGATACAACGGCTCATTCTTTTTTAAAGTAAAACCCCTAACCCCAAAGGGGAATTAAAAGGACTTTTAAAGAAGATCATTGCCAATATCTTTTCTAAAATACATCTTATCAAATTGTAGTTTATCTATATTTTGATATGATTTTTTTATGGCCTCTTGAAAAGTATCTCCATAAGATGTAACGGCAAGTACTCTTCCTCCGTTTGTAACTACTTTGTTGTTTTCTAGTTTAGTTCCTGCATGAAAAACAATAGAATCTTGTACGTTTTCTAACCCAAATATTTCTTTTCCTTTTTGATAATCTTCTGGATATCCGCCAGAAACTATCATTATTGTTGCTGCACTTCTTGAGTCTATTTCTAAAGCAATAGTATCTAATGTTTGATTTGCAACTGCTGTAAATAAATCTACTAAATCAGATTTAATTCTAGGCATTACAACCTCTGTTTCTGGATCGCCCATTCTAACATTATATTCAATAACAAAAGGATCGTCTCCTACTTTTATCAAACCTATAAAAACAAAACCTTTATACGGGATATCATCTTTTTGTAAACCTTTAATTGTTGGAATAACAACTCTGTCTTCTATTTTTTGCATTAATACTGCATCTACAAAAGGTATAGGAGAAACAGCTCCCATTCCGCCAGTATTTAAACCAGTATCTCCTTCGCCAATTCTTTTATAATCTTTGGCGGTTGGAAGAATTTTATAGTTTTTTCCATCTGTTAAGACAAAACAACTCAGTTCTATTCCGTCAAGAAACTCTTCAATTACAACTTTTTCACTTGCTTTTCCGAATTTTTTATTTACAAGCATGTTTCTTAGTTCTTGCTTGGCTTGGTTTAAATCGTTTAAAATTAAAACGCCTTTTCCAGCTGCTAATCCGTCTGCTTTTAAAACATATGGTGCTTTTAAAGTTTCTAAAAACAAACACCCTTGTTCAACAGTTTCTGCTGTAAAACTATCATAAGCTGCCGTTGGAATATTGTGTTTAATAAGAAATTTTTTAGCAAATTCTTTACTTCCTTCTAATTGCGCTCCTTTTTTAGATGGCCCAATTACTGGAATATGCTTTAAAGAGTCGTTGGCCAAAAAGTAATCGTAAATTCCGTTTACCAATGGGTCTTCTGGACCAACAACAACCATGTTAATGTTTTCTTTTATTACCAATTCTTCTATGGCTTTAAAATCTGTAACACTAATGTTTACATTTGTTGCAATAGAGCTTGTTCCTGCGTTTCCTGGAGCAATAAAAAGATTTTCGCACTTATTGCTTTGAAGCATTTTCCAAGCTAAAGCATGTTCTCTCCCACCAGAACCTAACAATAAAATATTCATGTTGTTGTGTTGTTGTCGTGCAAAAGTAGCGTGTTTTAAACATATTAAAAAGTTATCTTATTAAATGTTTAAAAAAAGAGGATGCCGTTTATGGATTTATTTTTTTGGTTAAATAAAAATAAGTACTTTTATTCAGAAAAACAACAAATGAAAAAACTGCGGTACTCCATTCTCTATTTCAAAATTCTCATTGGTCTGTTTCTGTTTTTATTTTACGGGAAAATGCAAGCACAAAATGCAAAAGGGAAACTATTCATCATTGGAGGCGGACATAGATCTGATGCTCTTATGACACAATTAGTCGCCGTTGCTGATTTAAAGAAAAAAGACTACATCGTTGTGTTGCCCATGTCAAGCGAAGAACCGGATAGTGCTTATATTTACTTTAAAAAACAATTCGGAAAATTGACATTAAATCCCATTATCATGCTTAATTTTGATAAAACAACAGCAAATAATAAAGTGTTGAATGATTCTTTGCAAAATGCAAAATTAATTTTCATCAGCGGAGGAGATCAATCTCGTTTTATGAATGTGGTCAAAAATACGCCCATTTATATAGCTATTCACCAAGCCTACAAAAACGGAAGTACAATTGCCGGAACCAGTGCCGGAGCGGCGGTGATGTGTGAACACATGATTACTGGCAATCAAAAATTAGAAGCCAAATACACTGAAACCTTCAATAACATTAGATACGATAATCTTGAAACTACCGTTGGTTTAGGTCTTATAAAGAACGTAATTATCGACCAGCATTTTCTAAAAAGAAGCCGCTACAACCGATTATTATCCGCATTAGTTGAATTTCCTACGCATATTGGAATTGGAATTGATGAAAGTACAGCCTTGATTGTTTGCAATAAAGAAATCGAAATTGTTGGTGAAAGTGTAGTTATTGTGGTAAAAAAACCAAAAGGAATAGCCAAATCCAAAAAGGGAAATTTAGTCAGTATCAAAAGATTGGAAATGGCTATTTATAATGCAGGACAAAAATTTAAAATTCAATAAAATTCAATAAAATGAAATATTTCAAGAACTATTTACCACTGATGCTTTTAATTTCTTTTTTCAGTTTTTCAATGTTTTCTCAAAACACAACACCTAAAGAAGTAGAAAGGCTCAAAAAACTAGCACAACAAGTAACCATCATAAGAGATAATTGGGGAATTGCACACGTGTATGGAAAAACAGATGCCGATGCCGTTTTTGGAATGCTATATGCGCAATGTGAAGATGATTTCAAACGGGTAGAAATGAATTATATCGAAAAACTAGGCCGTCTTTCAGAAATTAAAGGACAAGCTGTTTTGTATAATGATTTAGAAATTAAACTTTTAATAGACACCGAAGAAGCTAAATCTGATTATAAAAAAGCAGCACCTTGGTTAAAAAAGTTATTAAACAGTTATGCTGACGGCATTAACTTTTATCTGCACAATCACCCTGAAGTAAAGCCCGCTTTATTAACGCATTTTGAACCTTGGTTTCCTTTGCTTTGGACAGATGGCAGTATTGGAGCCATAAGTACCGCTGATCTCACAACTGGAGAGTTGAAATCTTTTTATTCGGGAAACACTGATAAAGTAGCATACATAGAACGGGAAAAAGACGTGCAAACCGGTTCTAACGGATTTGCAATTGCACCTTCAAAGACAGCATCTGGAAATGCTATTTTATATATTAATCCACACACCACTTTTTATTTTCGCCCTGAAATACAAATGAGCAGTGAAGAAGGTTTGAACGCATATGGAGCCGTTACTTGGGGACAATTTTTTATTTACCAAGGATTTAATGAAAGTTGTGGCTGGATGCATACCTCATCAAGCGTGGATGTGGCCGATATTTATGCGGAGAAAATCACAATCAAAAACAACAAACTTTTTTACGAATATGACAACAAATTGTTGCCCGTAATCGAAAAAACAATCACCATCAAATATCTGGAAAATGGAAAACTGATTCCTAAAACATTTAAAACCTATTACACCAACCATGGCCCGATAATGGCCAAAAGAGATGGAAAATGGATTAGCTTAAAATCTAATAATCGTTCGATGAAAAGTCTCGAACAAAGTTGGATTCGAACAAAAGCGAAGGGATTTGAGGATTATAAAAAGGCAATGGATTTAAAAGCTAATACTTCAAACAATACCGTTTTTGCGGATAATAAAGGAAATATTGCGTACTGGCATGGGAATTTTGTTCCTATTCGAGATAAAAATTTAAACTGGTCAAAAGTGATGGACGGCACCACTTCAAAAACAGAGTGGAAAGGATTACATAACGTTTCGGAAACGGTTCATTCCTACAATCCTGCAAACGGCTGGCTACAAAATTGTAACTCTACACCATATTCTGTAGCTGGTATCAATAGTCCAAAAGAAGAGAATTATTTGCCTTATATGGCACCTGATGGAGAAAGTTTTAGAGGATTAAATGCAGTTCGGTTATTAAGCAAAGGCACTAATTACACATTAGATCAAGTAATTGCTGATGGTTATGATACAAAACTGACTGCTTTCGAAGTTTTAATTCCTTCTTTAGTATCCTGTTTTGAAAAAAACATCAGCACTGATAATCCACTTTATAGTGAATTAATAGAACCAATAACCCAATTAAAAAACTGGGATTATTATGCCAAAGAAAATTCGGTGGCTACAACACTCGCCAACGAATGGGCTTTTAAATTAGATGCTATTTTACGAAAAACATATATCGATGAAGGCGAATTGGATCAGGTGGAAAATATACAAAACTTTGCAAAAAATGCCACGGCTGACCAAATGCTCCCGCAATTGAAAATGGTTATAAACGAATTGGAAACCAAATTTGGCAAATGGCAAATTCCGTGGGGAGAAATCAATCGCTTCCAAAGAACTTCCGGCGATATTGATTTGATTTATAACGATAATTTGGAAAGTTTGCCAATAAGTTATGCCTCTTCTTTATGGGGCTGTTTGCCTGCTTTTAGAAGCAATTATCAGAACAACACCAAGAAAAGATATGGGAACAGTGGCAATAGTTTTGTATGTGCAGTGGAATTTGGACCAAAAATAAAAGCAAAATCTTTATTGGCAGGTGGAAATAGCGGTGATTCTAAATCAAAGCATTTTTATGACCAAGCTGAGATGTATCGAAAAGGGCAATTTAAGGATGTTCTTTTTTATAGAGAAGATGTTCAAAAAAATGCAGAGCGAACGTATCGTCCCGGCGAATAATCGCTCCTCTGTTCACTATAATAATTAAAAATATAGTTATAAAATAATAAAATAAAAGATTTAATTTTAGAACAAATTAATTGAGACATTTGTAACACTAAATAAACGATTTAATAAAATTAGATGGGTTTTAATACGCCTTTTCTTCTCCTTTAAAGATGTTTATTATTGTTTGAAGTATAATTTTTAAATCTTGTAAAAAAGACCAATTCTCTATATAATGAACATCTAATTTTATTCTGTTTATCATATCTTCATCTGTTTCTATCTCTCCTCTGTATCCTTTTACTTGTGCTAAGCCAGTAATGCCAGGTTTTACATAGTGTCTAACCATGTATTTTTTTATTCTACTGCCGTAAGATTTATTTTGAGACCATAAATGAGGTCTTGGACCAACAACCGACATGTCTCCATATAAAACATTAAAAAACTGAGGCATTTCATCTAAACTAGTTTTTCTTAAAAATTTTCCTATTATTGTAACTCTAGGATCGTTTTTAGATGCCAATGTTTCTGTTTTTTTATTAACGTGCATCGATCTAAACTTTAAACAAAAAAACTCCTGTTCGTTCAAGCCTGGTCGCCCTTGTTTAAAAAACACAGGCCCTTTTGATTCTAATTTTATTAGCATTGCAATAATTGGAATTAACCATGATAGAAAAAACCCAATTACAATTAATGAGAATAGTATATCAAATATTCGTTTAAATACTTTTATTCGTGGTTCGTGTAACAATGTTCTTTGAAGGGTTAAAACCGGAAATGTTTCGTAATAATTAATTTTTAAATTCTTAGAAAATATTTGTTTAGTATCTGGTATAAATTTAATATTTACCTTGTTTTCGTCCGAAAATTCAACTAACGCTTTTAATTGTTCGTTAGTGACTTCGTTTAAAGAGCAATAAATTTCATCAATTTTATTTTCTATTACAAACTCTTTTATGTCATCTATTTTCCCAACAATTTCTGGACTCGTTTTTTTATCCGAAAAGAAGCCAAAAAACCTATAACCGTAGTCTAATCTTGTTTGAAAAAGATCTTTTAATTTTTTAGCCTCTAGACTGTGTCCAATAATTATAGCGTTTCTATAATTACTACCTGTTATAATTCTGTATTTTTTTAAGTAAAAAAACAGCACGTATTTTATTAAAACTATTAATAAAAAACTCAATATTATGAACCAAATAATATTATTAAGATTAAACGTTGCGTTTTTAGAAAAAGGGTAAAATGCTATTATAGCTAAAATAAAAACTAAAAAATGTTTTACAATTTTAGAAAATATTTCTACTGGAGTTGTAAACCTATACACGTTATAAAAGCCAACAAATGCACTTATTAAAAGCCAAATTACAGCCTGATAATTTAAATAAATTAATATATCTAAATTATTGTTTTTAAAAAAGATGCACGCTAAAAAAGACATAATAAATAAATCTAAAATAACGCTAATTGGCCTAATGTACTTGGAGTATCTTCCTCTTTGGGTTGCAACCATTTTTAATATATATACTTAGAGAAATCTTTGTGTTCTTCTTTTAAAAGTTCTTCTGTCGAAAGTGATTTGAAATATTCGTATGTCAATTTCATTCCTTCTTCTCTCGAAACTTTGGCTTCCCAACCTAAAATATTTTTAGCACGAGTAGTATCGGGTTGGCGCTGCATTGGATCGTTCATTGGCAACGGATGATACACTACTTTTTGATTCGTTCCCGTCAATTTTATGATTTCGTCTGCAAAATCTTTAATCGTAATTTCGTTTGGATTACCAATGTTTACTGGCTGTGTATAATCGGAATGTAGTAATCTGAAAATGCCTTCTACCTGGTCGGTCACATAACAAAACGAACGTGTTTGACTTCCGTCTCCAAAAATGGTTAAATCTTCGCCACGCAACGCTTGTCCTATAAATGCTGGGATTACACGACCATCATTAAGTCGCATTCGTGGTCCATAAGTATTAAAAATTCTAACAATTCTGGTTTCCACACCATGAAAAGTATGATATGCCATTGTGATTGATTCTTGAAAACGTTTGGCTTCGTCATAAACGCCTCTTGGACCGATGGTGTTTACATTGCCATAATAGTCTTCCGTTTGTGGATGAACTAATGGATCGCCATATATTTCAGAGGTTGAAGCAATAAGAATTCTAGCTTTTTTAACACGAGCTAATCCTAAAAGATTGTGCGTTCCGAGCGACCCAACTTTTAAGGTTTGAATAGGGATTTTTAAATAATCTATCGGACTTGCTGGCGAAGCAAAGTGGAGAATGTAATCTATATTTCCTGGTACATGGACAAACTTTGTAACATCGTGATGATAAAATTCAAAGTTTTCAAGTTTGAACAAATGTTCTATGTTTTTCAAATCGCCCGTAATCAAGTTGTCCATTCCAATAACAAAATATCCTTCTGCTATAAAACGATCACAAAGATGTGACCCCAAAAATCCTGCAGCGCCAGTAATTAGTATTCTTTTCATATTTTTTTATTCTGCTTTGGAATTATTTTGCGTAATTCCTGAATTAAAAAGACAATACATCATAGTGAAAAACACAACACCTCGTTGTCTCCACAAAAATGATTCGGTCAAAAATAAACTTATCATTAGAATTGCGAAAGCAAAATACACAAAATCTTTTGATTTAATTGCATTTTTTAGATTAATAAAAAGAAGCAATAGTAGTATCAAAAATCCGAAAAGTCCTAAATCGGCAAAGTTTTGAACATACTGATTATGAAAGTTTTTGGACTGATAACCGCTATCTGGGTCATTTTCAACTCCCATATAAAGGTTATATTGTATCGCTTTTTTATTAATTTTTGGGTAAGACGCATTCAATCCAAAACCTGTTAAAAAAACATTGTTTTCTTTAATCAATTCTGTAAAAATCCTGAACTGATATACTCTAAAAGCTGTTCCGTTAAAATAATCATTTGGTGTAAAAGTTGGATTTGTCCAAGCTTCTTTTATGCTTACATAATGCACGCTTTTTGGAATTCCTTCAATGACATTGGTACTTAAACTTTTGTTGGTATTGGTTTGAAATTCAACTTTAAATCTGTCTTTTATTCTTCCGATTGAAAAGATTATTCCTATCAGCAATCCGAAAACAATTAGGTTTTTCAACCGCATTTTATGTGCTGTTTTTGAAAAAAAGAAAAGGTATATCAATGACAGCAATATAACAATGAGTATGATATTCTTGGACGAAAGCAATAATATAAATCCGAAAAGCAGAACTGAAAAGAACATATCCGTTTTTGATTTGATTTCTTTCGTGAAAAAATGGAAAAAAGCAATCGCTACAAAGCATGATATATGAATGGCGTTCAACAATTTTGGAACTAATCCATAATCTTTGTCATTTTCGCCATGATAAAAGAACATTCTTATGTCTCCAAAAATAAAATAACGAATTATAGCTCTTATCGAAAAATACAAAACAAACACAACCATAACATAGCTGTAATATTCAATGATTTTTTTCTTTTGTTCTGAAGTATTTGTTTTAAAAATTAGAAATCCTAAAGGAATAAGTAGTAATGACACTTCTTTGGATAAAGCTGCGAGTGTTTCCTTTGAGTTTATAGACCAGAAAAGGGAAATTGACATTAAAAAATAAAGCAGTATTGGAAAAACTATTTCTTTTTGTAGTTGGAAGTTTTCTTTTTTGAAAGTAATAAAACTAACCAACAAAAAAATTCCCAACGAGATATTGTTTATCGCTAAAGACAATGGAATGGTAGAAAGTACTAAAAGTATTGGAATAAAAGAACTATTGCTTTTGTTTTCTTTTATCAGATTTTGAATAACATTCTTCGAAGAGTTGTAAATATTCTCCATTTATTTTCTCCCAATTAAATTCGTTTACAATGGCGTCAAAATTGTTTTGAACAAAGTGCAAGTTATCATTTTTTTTGATTGTATTCAGAATATTTTTCACCTCTTGCAGATTGGAAAAATAATAGCTGTTTTCTTTTAAAATTCCTTTATTGAAATCGTTGTTGTGAGCAATTACTAATGCTCTTGATGCCATTGCTTCAAGCAGCGATGGATTTGTTCCGCCAACAGAATGTCCATGAAAATATAAATTGGAAAAATAGCGAAGATTATTCAAGTGTTCCATGTTATAAATCCCGCCTATAAAAAGGATATTTTCATGGTCTTTGAATTTGTTTTTTAGATATTCGCCATATTTTGTTTGGTGTTTTCCAACTACTAAAATTGGTGTTTTATCTTCGTTTATTGCAACGGCTTCAAGTACCATATCAAAATTATTTTCCGGTTCGAAGCGTGCCATAATCATATTGTAGTTTCCTTTTTCTACATGATATTCTTTTAAAATTTCTTCGTTTGGTGTTGAAAAAGGATACGCACCATAGGCAATATAGGTTGAGTCTTTTTTGTATTTTTTTTTAAGGAATTTTTGAATCCCTAATGAATCTGAAATCAAAAAATCACTACTGTTGACCGCTAATCTTTCGGCAAATTTTAGAAATTGTTTTACTGGTTTGGAATACTTTGTTCGTTTCCATTCCAATCCGTCCATATTGGTAATTATAATTGATTTTTTTGGCAATAAAAAATGCCAAATCGAATTGCTTGTGTAACCCAATTGCAATATGATGTCAAAATCTCTTTTTCGAGAATCCATGATACAATTATAATCATAAATGAATTGTCCAAAAGTTCCATACTTATATTCTGGGTCGTATTGATGGATAATGTTTACACCGTGAAAAGTTTTTTCTTGAAAGGGATGGTCGTGAGAATTGTAGCAGTAAACTTCGTGTCCTTTTTCTACAAGATATACCGAAAAGAATTCGGCAAACTGCTCAAATCCGCCGTAATAATTGGGCACACCACGAGTTCCTAATATAGCTATTTTCATAAATTTTTATTACGGTTTGCAATTATTTTTCTCTTGTTGCAAACATAACAAATAGATTTGAATTTTTATTGATTTACGAAATAGCTTTTTTGAATTGTTCTGCTGCCAAGTGCCAAGTGAATTTCTCTTGCATTTGACTTCTTTTTTGGTCGATTTTTGTGTCGTTTAAACCAATTTCTATTTTGTTTTTTAAATCTTCTAACTCCAATGGATTGAAAAGGCAATCATCAAAAAACTGAAAATCAGCCATTGCAGTTGTGTTGGAACAAATCGTTGGGATTTTTGCTGCCAAAGACTCTAAAGGCGGAATTCCAAAACCTTCTGCAATTGAAGGATAGATAGATAAATCGGCACCACGAACTAACAATAATAAATCTTGATAATTGACTTTGTTGAAAGAGAAAATAGTTGCTTTTATCTCTTTAGGTAATAAAGAGTAATAATTATTATAAATATGATTTTCTATGGTTTTATTGCCCACAAAAACTAAGGAATGTGTTTTATAATATTCGTTTTCAACAAACCCTTTTAGCAATCGGTCATGGTTTTTTCTTGGTTCCCACCGACTAACAAATAAAAAGTAATTTTCGCTTTTGAATTTTTCTTTTACTTTTTCCTTAACCAAATTTTTATCATATGCTTCAAAATAAACTGGATCAACCGCATTTGGCGTGACCATTACTTTTTTTATACCGAAATGCTTTTGTATTTGTTGTTTCGAAAAATTGGAAACAGTGAGCACAATATCTGAACGTTTAGCACTAGTTTCGAATAAAAATTTATTCTTTATTCTATAGAGTAGCGGAAAATATTCTGGGAAATCTAGGAATAAAACATCGTGAATAGTTACAATGTATTTGCAGGTTTTAATTGGCGGAACTACGTATTGAAAATGGGCAAAATCTATCTTGTTTTCTTTTATAATTCTTGGGATATCGAGCAACAATCTGTAGAATTTGTTTTTTGTTTTATAGGCAACATAAGTAACGTTGTCATGAATTCCAAATATGGTTTCAAGAAATTCTGTATTGATTGCGCCTAAAAAGTAATGGTTGTTTTTTTCTTTTATTAATTCAGAATATAGCCCTTTGAGGTAGGTTGTTGTTCCTTGAAAATTGCCGTCAAAAACGTGACAGTCAACAAAAATGTTTATGGTTTTCATTTGCTATTCTGTTACCTTAGATTGATTCTCTTTCTTTTGCAGCAATTCGATATAGCATAACACAAAGCCAATGATTATCGACTTGCTTTCGGTTTTTAAATATAATCCAAGTAAAACCCAATTATCAAAAAACAAATAAATTGCCGTTGCAAATAAAATAAGTTTCAAATGCTTGATATGGTCATTATCTGTTTTGCCTTGTTTTAAAAGTATCCAAAGAAAATAGAGCATAAAAAATACACCTATAAATCCAGATTTTAAAAATACCGTCATAAAAGCATTGTGAAGTATGGACACTTTTGTTAAAACGGCACCATCATTGGTGTATAATTTTTGACCTAACCGAATATCAGAACCCAATCCTTTACCTCTCAAAATCCCCCAAAACCCTTCGCTTTTCATTACTCTGATGGTACGCATATTTTCATAAGCACGATAATTATCGTTAAAATCTTTCCAGTCATCTTTATCGACTTTTGCTTTGAATGCTTCAATTGGCGCGTTCTTAATTTTATATAATAACGCTTCCAATCCTTTACCGTTTCTTGCTAAATTCATATTATAAATTACGGTATATCCTATAATTACAAAGGAGAAAAATGAAATCAAAATAATTACTGCTCTTTTGTTTAGCGTAAAATATCCTTTTAAAACCATATAAAAAATAACTGCTTGTATGAAGTTTGCCCTCGATAAATAAAGAAAACTAGAGAATGCAATGGTGAAAAGCAGTAAGTAGAATATTTGTCTAGAAAGAAATACATTAAATTTTTTATGAAAAATTACTAAAATCAACGAATACACTTCAAAGTCACTGAAAAAGCCAGCGTGCTTTCTCAATTCATGAATGTTTAGAACTTTATGAACAACAACGGTGAAAAGAATGATTGATATATGGATAATTGCGATAACAAAACCAACATAAATAATGGTTTGAATGACCTTCATATTGGCATTTCTGCAGAGTTGGTAGCCAACAACTAACCCAAGAATTGGCTTGAGCAAATAAGTTATATCCCGAATAACTTCATAAACAGTATTATCATAATAAAACCACGCTATGAATGCTACAACCAAAATTGCGGCATAGGGAAAAATGTATTGAATAATAGTTAATGAATATTTCCTTTTTATGGTCAGCAGAATTGTTGCTATCCAAACTAAAAAAGTCAATTCATAATTATTCAAATAAGTCACTAATATGCATATAGCGAAAAGTATTTGATAAAGAAAGTCTTTTGTTATTTTGGTACTACTCATTAATTCCTACTGATTTAAACGAAAGATGTTTTTTTAAAATTAGTGAGTACAAAATTATGATAATTATTTCGATAACAATGATAGAAAAGAAAGCACCTTTTAATCCAAAGTTTTCCGTCAAAATATAGAGCAAAATAAAATTTATAAATGTTGCAATAATTGTTATTCTGATATATATTTTATTCTCATTGAAAGCAAACATTAATTGACGTAATGGCTGTGATATTGAAACTAACAATGGCACTATCAAACCTATTCTGAAATACTGAGACATCAATTTAATTCTGTCATTATCGATTTTAAAGTACATCAAAATCAAATCTGAGAAGACAAAAAATACTGCCATTACACAAAACATAAGAAAGAAATTAAAACCGTTATATTGTTTCCAGACTTTGATACCTTTTTTGATGCTGTTATTCAGCTCATAACAAATATTGGCATATACAAAATAGAAAAACATATTTAAATAGGTTTTGAAAATGGACACAATTTGATCAATTACACGAAACTGTCCCGCCATAAAATCGCCGCCAATATAGCTAATCATTATAATTGGAAAAAACTGATACATTGATAAAAAAAACTGTGAAATACTGAAGCTAAATTCCTGTTTTAATATTGCTTTTGCATCTTGAAATGAAAATTGATGTAATGAAAAAGAGTATTTATTTAGTAGCCAGATTAACCCAATTCCGTTGCCGATTATGGCTCCGACACCAAAAAATAAATTGGCATAAATATAATCTGATTTTTGACTAATGAAAACAATAACTAGTAATATGTAGATCACTTTGGAAATTACGTTTACGGTTGAAATCCATTTGAAGTTTTCGACGCCTTGAAAAAACCATTGCGGATTAATAAACTGTCCAACTACAATTGTCAAACTAAAAAAAAACAACGTTTTGTCTTTAGAAAAAAAAGGAACAGTAAAAATAAGAATTGAAACAAAAAGTAAAACAAGCGATAGTAAAAGTAATTTTGAGAAATAAATTGCCTTTAACCTGTTTTCTAAAATATTGTTATTGTCTCTGTTGATAGAAATTGCTTTTACACCATGGATGTACGAACCGTAATCAATTATTCCGCTCAAAATTAAGGCAAGTGAAAATCCAACACCAACTTTCCCTAGACCATCTTCCCCACATTTATAGATGATAAAAGGCATTACAAATAAAGGACTAACTAAGTTTATTACTTGTCCGACACCATAAATTAAAAAGTCAGTTATTTTTTTTCTATTAAAAATACTCATCGCATTTTAATTTACATTTTGTGAAATATAAGCTGCAAGGTATTACTTTTTAATATAAAAGCTGTTCATGTCGTCTAATGATTTGGATTTTATAAACGGTTTGAAAACAAAATATCCTAGATAAAGCAAGTGTTTTGCGAATTTAAAATTAAAAAAAGCAGTGCCTGCTATTCCTATTTTCTTTTTTGTTAAAATATGAACATTCATAGCATTGTAATAATTCATACCAAATTTTTTGGCAATTTCCTTAAACGCCTCTTTGGAATAAAAAGAAACATGCTGCCCGTGTTCAGATGCATAATACCACCAATCGCAATGTGGCGGCGCAGATTTTGACATTACATCAGTCGTACAAATAATTGTGTCTGTAAGTTTGACTATTTTTTCTATTTCTTCTAATGGATTTTCAAAATGCTCAAAGCTTTCAAAAGTAGTTACTACATCATATTTTTCATTTAAACTTCCGTCAAAGCCACGAGCGACTTCGTTTTTAGTGTAGGGATCTTGCCAATAGAAATCAAAACCAATATCGCGCATTTGTCTGGTAAAAACACCAAAACCTCCAGCATAATCTAAAAATTTTCCTTTAGTTTTAAAGAATAAGAACAGCAGGGATGTCGTGATTTTTGACATTCGTTCGCAACGATACATTACACCTGTATCTGAGAGATTCATTGAACTAATATAAGCTTCATCTAACCAATAGGGTTTTTCTGTTTGACCAAAACTACACGCCGGACATTGAAAATAATCAACATCATATTTATATAACACTTTTGCATTAAAAATCTTTTTGGTTTCGTTTTGGCAAATATTGCAGTTCATATCTACTTGAATCTTATTATTTTTGTCTTCTAAAGCAGTATTTTAAAAACAAAAAGCTTAAAAAGAATTGATATTCTCCCCAAGCTTTTATGATTTACAAAATAGTTTGTTAAAGTGCTAATTTTTCAATTTCTGGTTTCAAATTAGCTTCTTGAGGATATAACGACGGACTTTGTTTTTGTCCATCCTTAACAATTGCTTTTATTACACCCGTATTGGGGTCAAATGTGCATTTGTTATCATCTGCTCTAAAAAACGTTATTAAATCTGCTCCAACTATTACCTTTTTTTTACCTTTATATTCTAAAGTTACACTTTTTAAAGTGATATCTTCTTGGTCTTTTTTAAGTCCAAAATCTAATCTTAATTCGGTTGGAAACACTCCATCAGGTAAAGTATATTTTACTTCTTGTGTACCTTCATTCCCTTTTACACCTTGCCAAATTGGTGCATCTGTAAAGTTAGTAGTGCCATCTTCGGTGTAAAAAAGTGCAAAGTCATCATCTTTTTTAACAATAACATTCAACGATACTTTAAATGAGTTATCTACCACTTCTGGTGTAACTACCTCCAAACTATCAACTGATTTGTCATTTTTACAACCTGTAAATATTACTGCTACCAATAAAATGGCTAAAATAATTCTTGTTTTCATTTTTCTAAGTTTTTGACAAAATTAATTTTTTTTTTAAACTATTGCACTTTTCTTTTAAAATCTCCTCTTGAAAAATATTTTTCTACAAAACAGTAGACCAAAATAAAGAAATAACGACTTCCCATTTCTTTGATTTTTAGTTTTGATTCGCCATATTTTCTATTTGTCCAAGAGTTTGGAACCACAGTATAAGAATACCCGCGAATAATCGCTTTTAAAGGCAACTCAATGGTTAAGTTAAAGTGAGGCGACAAAATAGGTTTTACACCGTCTATGACTTCTCTTTTGTATAATTTAAACGCGTTTGTGGTGTCGTTATATTTTATACGCATCACCATTCTGATGATAAAATTGGCTACTCGATTTATAATCTTTTTTACCCACGGATAGTCAATTACTTTTCCTCCTTTTATAAATCGGCTTCCAAAAACACAATCATAATTCCCTTCAACCATTGTGGTGTAATAGCGAATTAAATCATCTGGCGAATCAGATAAATCAGCCATCATCACAGCAACACAATCTCCAGAAAACCGCTCCAATCCATAACGAACAGCATACCCAAAACCATTTGGACCAAGATTAGTTCCATATGTAAGCGACGGATATTTTTGTGCCAATTGTTCTAAAACTTGAAGTGTATCGTCTTTTGAATTATCATTAACCACATAAATTTCGTGGTCAATGGTCACTTTTGAAAAAGCTTCTTCAATTTGATCAATCGTTTCGGTGATTGATTCTTCTTCGTTATAGGCAGGAATGACGATGCTTAATTTCATTATTGCTTCTTACTTGTTGCGTCAAAAATTTGCGTCAAAATATCATTGATGTTGTATTTCCATGTCCATGCTGGATAATGTTTTTTGAATTTTGAAACATCACTTACCCACCAAATGTGATCACCAACTCTATTGGTCTCTGAATATTCATACTTCATCGGTTTTCCTGTAATGGCTTCGCACATTTCAATCGCTTCTGCCATCGAACAGTTGGAATGCCTTCCGCCACCAGCATTATACACTTCGCCTTGACGTGGATTTTGGTAAAAATGCCAAAACATATTCACCAAATCCCAACTGTGAATGTTGTCGCGAACTTGTTTTCCTTGGTAACCAAAAACCGTGTATTTATCTCCAGTAATGGCGCATTTCATTAAGTATGAAAGAAAACCATGCAATTGTGTTCCCGAATGATTTGGACCCGTTAAACAACCTCCACGAAAAACACCGGTATTCATTCCGAAATATTTTCCATATTCCTGAACCAAAATATCAGCGGCTACTTTTGAAGCTCCAAAAAGCGAATGTTTGGTTTGATCAATGCTCATGTGTTCATCAATTCCGTCTTTGAAATACGGATGTGATTCGTCAATTTCCCAACGTTTATGTAATTCAACTAGCGGCAAATAATTTGGCGTATCGCCATAAACTTTATTCGTTGAAGTGAAAATAAATGTGGCTTCAGGAGCATGCAATCTTGTCATTTCAAGCATGTTAAGCGTTCCGTTGGCATTTACCGTAAAATCAGTTAATGGCTCACGTGCTGCCCAATCGTGACTAGGTTGTGCTGCAGTGTGAACAATAAGTTTTATATCCGATTTGTATTTTGAGAATAATTTTTGTAATTCGTCTACATTACGAATATCAATTGAATGATGTTCAAAATTTAAAACCTCTTTTACCAATTTTTGTGTGTTCCATTCTGTAGAGGCATTGGCACCAAAAAAAACCTCACGCATGTTGTTATCAATACCAATGATTTTATCAAATTTATTAGAAAAAAAAGCAACCGATTCGCTTCCTATTAATCCGGACGAACCGGTGATGATGCATATATTCATTATTGTACTATTTTATATTCTTTTATTCTGATTTTTTCTTTAAAGAAAATTTTGTTTTTAGGCTCAAAATAATAGGCTTTTATTATATTTTGCTCTTTATTATCCCCTTTTAAAAAAGATTTAAATCCATCTGTATCTGTAATATGTTGTAAAGAAAAAATTCCTGTTTCTAACAATTTAATTGATGTTTTGTATTTTCTCGTTTCGCCGTCTTTTTTAACTATTGCTAAAGAAATATTTGGGCCATGATCAATAACAGAAATAAAATCGCCTAACAGATTTCGATAAATAAAAACTTCATAATATACTCCTTCCTTTGGAATTAGCGGAGAATCAAGATATATTGCATACTCTTTTGTTTGTACAAACTTTAATCTGTGGGTTTCTGTTTTTTTCTCCAATAATAGTGTTTTTCTACTATTTACAACTAATGTATCGACACAATTATAATTTTTGGTAAAAATCAAATTCAGTTTTGGTTCATCAAATAACGGATATCTATCGTCAATAGCTTCGAAATCATATAAAACAAACTTTGGTGCTTTATAGGAATTATAGAAATTGAAATTCATATTCTCTAATTCTGTGGTGTAAGCGGTGTATGATTGGAAAACTGGTCGGGGTGTAAAGTTTAATTTATTCTCCAATAAAATCTGTGTGTTCCATGGATAGGAATCAATTGTATTACTGCCAACTCTATTCAAAACATTCTGCGGTAATTGATTGTTGTTTGGAAATAAATGAAATCCTGAAGTTGATGTAAATGAACGATATCCTTCAAAATAGTTTTTCTTTAAAGTTTTTGCCTCAAAATTAAAAGCATGTGCATCTAGTTTATTTACAAAGTATATTGAAATCAATCCGGTAGCGCAAATGAAAAATATTGCATACTTGTTTTTCTGATGCAGATGAAAATCATAAAGACAAAATACAATCAATAACCCACAATAAAAGAATTCCTTCATGTGCGACTCATCAGCTCTAACAAATGCTTGTTTGAAAAGAATATAAATCGAAACTGAAAAAAGGAATAAAACAAATCCGTTTTTGTAAATTTCTTTTTTACCTTCTTTAACCATTTTATAAAAAAGAATTCCTGCTGAAGACAACATAATTATTATAGCAAACAAATGCTTGTCACAAAAAGACCTATCTAAATACATTACTTCATTATAGCCGCTGACAATGTAAAACGCTGATAGAATGTATTTAGTAATGGAGACATTTAAATAACCTGAAACAATATATATTATGATAAAAGGTAAGGTAAAATAACCTAAGAGATATAACACTTTATCTTTCTTGAATATTATTTTATATAGTATTGCTGCCCCAAACAAGACAAATGAGATAAGGCCTGTATTAAATTTTATAAAAAATAAGAGTACAACTATTATTAATTGAAAAACATAACTAACTAAAAACTTGTTATCTAAGCTATATCTAATCCAAAATAAAAGGAATGCTAGTAATATGAAAGAACTAATTGAGCCAAAATAATTAGGTAATATGAGTGCTAAAACAAGAATTAAAGAGCTTGTCAGGTATTTGTTATTACTGTTTTTAAAACTTATAAAGAAAATTATTGCGAAGTTTATAAAGTAAAATAAATCAAATAGCAAAAAACTAATTCTATTTTGTCCCCAACCTACTCTTGTGCTTAAATAGGAAAGTGGTCCCAAAGTAAATGCAAAGTCATTTCCCCAATTCAAATTATGAATTTTAACGTAGTTTATTGTCGAAACCCAAGATGGGTCCAATGTCTGCCATGAAAATTCTACTGGTGGAATCGGATAAATACCCATGTCAAAGTATGGCGGGAATAAAAAATACGCAGCAATAATTGAAATCAAAAATCCAATAATGTTGATTTTGGTAAAATAATTTGATTTCAAATTTTTAATCATGATTATTTCAATATGGGTTCTAATTGTTTCTCATTTGCCTTAATCCAATCATAAATATCCTGAAAAACAGTTTCAACTGATTTTTTTGGTTTCCAACCAATTTCGTTCTCAATTTTGGAATTGTCAGTGATGAATATTCTCAAATCTGCCGTTCTTGTTTCTTTTTCTGCAGCAATAGCAATTGTATTTCCTGTGATTTTTTCACAAATTTTAGTCATTTCTAACAATGAGGCACTATTCTCTAAACCGCCACCAACATTATAAATCTTGCCCTCAAATTTTTCAATTTGATGAATTTGTAAATCGATTAATTCAACCAAATCATCCACATGAAGAATGTCGCGAACTTGTTTTCCTGTTCCGCCATAGCCAATGTATTTTAAGGATTGGTTCCAAAAATGTTTTGCCATCCAAAGCGTAACAACACCTTGATCTGTTTTTCCCATTTGTCTTGGTCCAGCAATGACTCCAAAACGAGTAACCGCAGCTTTTAAACCATAAAATGCCGCATATTCTTGAATAAAAAGTTCTGAAGCTAATTTAGTTGTACCATAAAAAGAACGTGCGCCTTCCAACGATAATTCTTCTGAAATTCCGTTAGGAGAAATCCCTTTTATTCTTTGATTTTCGTCAAATGCAAATCGTGTTTCTTGTTCGATATAATTAGCATTTTCAATCCAATCAATTGGGTAAACTCTGCTTGTAGATAGAAATATCAGCTTGGCTTTATTTTTTAAACAGGCATTAAAACAATTGATTGAACCATATAAATTATTATTAATAACATACGTTGGGTCAGAATCCAAACCTGCTGTGACCGATGGTTCTGCTGACGCTTCCACTAAAACATCAAAATTTCCTAATGAAAGTAAGTCCTCGTTATTTCTGATATCGCCATGGACAAAAGGAATTCCTTGTTTTTGAAAATCAGCTAAATTCAACTCTGAACCTCTACGTTTCAAATTATCAAAAGCGACAATTTCATAAGAAGGATATTTAGTTTTGAGCTGTAAACAAAGTGTTGAGCCAACAAATCCTGCACCACCAGTAACTACTATTTTCATATTATAATTGTTTTTAAACTTTCATCCCAATCCAAAATGGCAATTCCAAAAGTGTTTTTAATTTTAGTCTTATCCAAAACGCTGTATTTTGGTCTTTTAGCCGGCGTTGGAAAACTTGAAGTAGAAATTGGTTTTAAGTCAATAGTAACGTTGTTGATTTCAAATATCTTTTTGGCAAAATCATACCAACTGCATTGTCCTTCGTTGCTAAAATTGTAAATTCCAAAGTTGCGAGTTGCAAGTTGCGAGTTGCGAGTTTTTATAATTATTTCTAATAAAACTTCGGCTAAATCAATAGCGTTTGTTGGCGTTCCTATTTGATCGTTTACTACTGAAATGGTATCTCTTTCCGATGCTAAACGCAACATGGTTTTCATAAAATTGTTGCCAAATTGTGAATATACCCAAGAGGTTCTGATGATAAAATAGTTCTTAAAAATAGCTTGGATTGTTTTTTCGCCATCTAATTTAGTTTGTCCGTAAACGCCTGTTGGGTTTGGAATGTCTTCTTCTGTGTAACCATTTGTCATTCCGAGTTTCGAGGAATCTCCATCAAAAACAAAATCGGTGGAAATATGTAAAAGTGTGGCGTTGTATTCTTGGCAAACTTCTGCTATGTTTTTTGCTCCTTCAACATTAACAGAATAAGCTTTTTCTGGCTCAGATTCTGCTTTGTCTACGGCTGTATATGCAGCTGTATTGATGCAATATTCTGGTTTTATTTTTGAAAATATATTTTTACAAGAAGCTAGATTTGTTATATCTAATTCTTTTGAAGTGCAAAAAACAAAAGTTATGTTGGTATATTGATTTGCAATAAATTGAATCGCTTGTCCTAATTGACCCGAAGCTCCAGTAACTAAAACTACCATGCTTTTCTGGCGTTTTTTAATGTTGGTAAGTTTTGATCTTTTTCTGAAATAACAAAATCTTGAGACGGGAAATTCCAGTCTATTTGAAGAGTTTCATCATTATATATTATACCTCCTTCTGATTCTTTGCTATAAAAATTATCGCATTTGTAAAAAAACGTAACTGTTTTACTTAGTACTAAAAAACCATGTGCAAAACCTCTTGGAACAAAAAATTGCTTTTGATTTTCTGCCGATAACACAATTGCTTCATATTTACCAAATGTTTTAGAGCCTGGTCTAATATCTACAGCAACATCTAAAACTTCGCCTTGTAAAACTCTTACTAATTTGGCTTGGGCATGTTCTCTAGATTGATAATGTAAGCCTCTTAAAACGCCTTTTGTAGAAAAAGATTGGTTGTCTTGTATAAAGTTTATTTCTTGACCTATACCTTCGTTAAAAACGTTACTGTTGTAGCTTTCCATAAAGTAGCCCCTTTGATCTGTTATGACCTTAGGTTCTATTATAAAACATCCTTTTAAACTCGTTTCTGTAAACTTCATTTGTCTATTTTCAAATTCAATTAACTTAAACCCAAAACTTGAACAATAATTATATTATACTCATTAAATGCGTTCCGTAACCGCTTTTAATTAATGGTTCTGCTAATGTTTTGAGCTGCTTTTTATTTATAAAGCCCATTCTATAAGCTGCTTCTTCAATCGAGCCAATTTTTAATCCTTGTCTTTCTTCTATAACTTGAACAAATTGTCCGGCTTGCATTAAGGATTGAAATGTTCCTGTGTCTAACCAAGCTGTTCCTCTATCAAGAATGCTAACTTTTAAGGCTCCTCTATTTAAGTACTCTTTATTAACGTCTGTTATTTCTAACTCGCCTCTATGGCTGGGTTTTATATTTGCAGCAATGTCTAAAACATCGTTATCATAAAAATAAATTCCTGGAACGGCAAAGTTTGATTTTGGGATAGCCGGTTTTTCTTCAATTGAAAGCACTTTTCCGTCTTTATCAAAATCTACAACTCCATATCGTTCTGGATCGTTGACATGATAAGCATATATAATTCCGCCATCTGGGTTGTTGTTTGCCTGAAGTAATTCTGCCAATCCTGTTCCGTAAAAAATATTGTCCCCCAAAACTAAAGCCACTTTATCGTTTCCAATAAATTCTTTTCCGATGATAAATGCTTCCGCAAGACCATTTGGATGTTCTTGAACAGCATACTCAAATCGACAACCTAAATTTTTTCCATCGCCTAATAATTGTCTAAACAATGGCAAATCATGTGGTGTTGAAATGATTAGAATTTCATTAATTCCTGACCACATCAAAGTTGATAACGGATAGTAAATCATTGGCTTGTCATAAACAGGCATAAGCTGTTTGCTCACCGCTAATGTCAGTGGATGTAACCTTGTTCCTGATCCACCAGCTAAAATAATTCCTTTCATAAATTAACTTTTCAATTTTGCCATTTGTCTTCTATAATAAGCTCTAAAAAATCCGATTGATATGAATATTGATATAAACAAAAATGGCAATACTAGTTTCATTTTTCCGTTAGTTGATTTAGTGTTTTTGATATTTAATGTTGCGCTGTTATCTTTTACAATTTTATCTAAATTAACCAACTCCAATCGACGAAAACCTTGTTCATTAACCAAAGCGTCTTTGGTTTTAATTACATCATTTAATTGAGTATTTTCATTATAATAAACTAGTTTATCACTTTTTTGAGAACCATTTGCTGTACTAGAAAAAGCATTCAAAATACCGTTGATTTGCGAAATAATAGAATCATTCTCAACCATTTTTATTTTAACATTATTCAAATATTCTTTTTGAATCACTTTATAGTAATCCGAATTATTAAGAAAATTTAAAAGGGGTTGGACTGTTTTTTCATTTGATGTTTGTTTATCTGTAGTAAAAGAAATCAGATGATATGGATAGTTTTTACTCGTTAGTGTTTCGTTTACAATTTTCTTAATATCGCCATCTTCCGCCATTAATTTCAATAATTCAAAATTATTATCCTTGTCTTTATTTTCGATAAACTTATAAACATCTACTATTGGTGTAATCGATATTTTTTTTAATTTTTTTGGCTCTTGAATTCCAACAACTTCTTTTAGAAAAACCGTGTCGCCATCATTAATTTTTGAACTAATCAAATTTATTTTCGCATATAAATAATCCGTAGAACCAAAGTTTGGCTCCACAATCATCTCGTTATCATATACTTTTGTAGTTTTATCAAGATATAATCCTATTCCAACTCCAATAATAAATAATATTCCAACCCAGAGAATATTTCTTTTAAAGAATAAAAATCCTTTAAAAATTGAAGTAGAAATGTTTTCAAAAAAGTTGCCTATCTTCTTAGAAATCTGCGACAAATCTATTTCCTGATTGTCATTGTTTTGAAGTGTTGCGCTCATAAAAATATTTATTTTATGTTAAAAATTTGTTCCAGTATTTTAATCGTAATTAAATAGGTTGGTTTCACTCCTGTTGTCCCTAAACCGCCAGATGCCAATGTGCTTCCTGTTTCCAAAGGATTGTCCGAAGCATAATAAGCATATCTAACTTTCACATTTTCTGGAATGCTCTTTCTAATTTTAGATGCCGATTGAATGGCTTTTTGATAATAAGCACCTTCCATCTCTAAGCCTATAACTCCCCAAGTTGACTCGTGAAAGAATTTTAATAAATCTTTGTTTTGTAACGAAGTTCCTAAAACGGTAACCATTGGTCCAGCACAAACAGGGATGCCGTTATTTATAAACATATCTGCTGTTAACTCGTTATTAAAAGGATAATTATCTCCTGTTCCTTCGTTAATATGTGCCGACGGAATCATGATGTCGCCCTTTCCTCCTTCAAGAATTCCTGCTTTACCCATTATAGAAACCGATTCTACATTTATAAACGATATTTTGTTTGCTTCTTCTTTATATGGTTTTAATAGCTCGTCTATTGTTTCGTAAGCTTGTTCTCCAAAGGCATAATCCATTACAATAATTACGGGTTTGTTGCCTGTAAATTTTGCTGTAGAAAATGATGTTTTAGAAAAATCTATTTTTGATGTATCGAAAATTTGAACATCTATATTTGTTCCAGATGTATCAGGTAAAGAAAACATTCCGTTTTTTAAAGCAAATTCTTCTACTTTATCTCTTAAATCACCTACCCCAGATTTACTTAATTCTTCGTAAACAAAAAAGTCTGGCTTGTCTTTAAATTTACTTTTTAAAACCTGCGTTGCAAAAATAGAATTCATTACGCTGTGCATGTTTGCACTTATAATATGTATTGGTCTGTCAAGAAGATTGTTGGCTTTTAAAACTTTTTTGATGTTAGTTGCCCAAATTTCTCCATGAATATGATGCCCTAATCTTTCTCTTAAAATCGGACTAAAAGTTATTATTCTCTTGTTGTTATTGATAATTTCTTCTATGGCTAATTTTCCTAACCAATAGATAACATGCAAAAAGCGATCTGGCTTTTCTTTGGTGGCAAAAGCGTCATAAATATCTAAAACTTCCGAAAAACTTCTGCCTAAAACATTAGAAGCATGAGAAATTGCTTTTTCTTTTTCTATTAATGTCAGTTTTTTCGTCTGTAAAACCGCTTCTTCCAGTTTTTCCCAATCGCGAGTAACTTCAACTTCAATATCGTCCAATAAAACCCTGTCTTTTATTTTGTGTGATTCTATAAAAATAAAAGTCAAATGGGTCAAAATATCATAAATATCCGAACGACCACGAGTGATTTCCACGTTCATTTGTTCGTCGTCTATTCGGTAGCAATTTCTTCTTCTTTTTGGAGGAACAATTGCTTTAAAATGCGATTTAGAATAGCCTTCGTCTGAAGTTAAATTAATAAATCTACATTCTTCTATTCCAACCGGAAGCCTTTCTATTACATATAATAAACCGTTTAATTCTGCTTTTTCTTCGGCAATGCTACCGTAGATTTCTGGTCTTAATTGTAGCAACGCTTCGCGTAAAGTTTCGCCAGAAATACCCATTGGTTTGTAAAAACCTCTGTTAAATAAATGTTTTATGGTTATATATAATCTTTCTATTGCCGCCGATGACTCTTGGGCTCTTGATCTTGATATGTTTTTAATGTCTTTCATTAATATATTTTATTTGTCTAACCAACAAAGGTAAGATTTTTTATTATTAGTTAGTCAGGATTAGATTTATGGCGGGCTCGTTAATACTTAATTTTTCTGATGGGTCAGCATTATTTACAAGCTTACTCCATTTTCCGCCTGAAAAAACGAAATAAAAATCACGGTCCACATTGTTGTACAAAACATATGGCTGATATCCTTTTGGTGTCCTATTATCAGATATTAATAATTTTTCGTACGCTACAAATATTCCATTTGTTGGCATTGTTAAATTGAACTCTGAAACATCAAATTCGTGTTTTATAACTCCTTTTTTTATTGTGGCTATAAAATCTCTATTTAATAATTCGTAGCCTAGATTTCCTAATGAATCAACACTAAAAAACCGAATTTTTATAGAAGCACTATCAATTCTACAATCGGTAAAAACGACAACTTTTTTTATAAACTTTAGGGTCTTATATTTTGACTCATAAGGAAAATGTTTTGCTTCAACTTTTGGGCCGTTATCAAAGGCTTGCATAATAGTATGATCTACATCTCCTATTTCTAAATACTTTGATTGTTTTTTTATTAAAACAACTACGTCATTTAGCTCATAAATTTTAGGCGTCAGCTCAATATTCATGAATTCAGATTGTTTTAAAGTCTGAGTTTCATAACCTAAAACAGAAACGATTAAGTTTTTATCTTTTCCATTAACCTTAATACTAAAAGAACCATCTATTTCGGTTGTGGTTCCAATGTTTTCATTTTCTACCCAAATGTTCACATAAGGAATCGGTTCGCCTGTGCTATTGTCTTTAACAACACCTTTTACTTGTGCCGAAAGTGAAATTGTGGTTAGTAATAAAAATAAACTTAAAAATCTTTTTTCTTTCATCTTTTCTCTATTCTCTTTCTAATTTATCCGCAATATCTCTATTATCACTTAATCTTGGTAATTTATTTTGTCCGCCTAATTTACCAATAGATTTCATGTAATCCTGAAAACCGTTTTTTGCCACTTTTGTAACAACCAGTGGTTTTAAAACTTTACCTACTATTAAATCATCGTAATAAAGGTTTTGTTTTCGCATTGTTTTATCTATTTCTAAAGCAAAAGCTTCTAAATCTTGTGGTTCGTTTCCAAATTCTATAAACCATTCGTGATATGGTAAGCCCCTTTCTGGGGTTATTTGTGGGGCAACAGTAAACTCATTAACTGTTATGTCTGTATTTAGCATTGCTTCTTGAATAGCACTTTCTACTTCTTTGCCAATTACATGTTCGCCAAATGCAGAAATGTAATGCTTAATTCTGCCCGAAACTATAATTCTATAAGGTTTTAAAGAGGTAAATTGTACTGTATCTCCAATGTTATAAGCCCATAATCCTGCATTTGTAGAAATTATTAAAACATAGTTTACATTTAATTCTACTTCTCCAATAGTATGTCTTTTAGCGTTTGGGTTTGAGAATTCTGCTGCTTTTATAAACTCATAAAATATACCCGCGTTTAATAAAAGCAACATCCCTTTTTGGGTTTGTGTGTCTTGGTAGGCAAAAAATCCTTCGGAAGCCGGAAAAAGCTCTATACTATCTACTTTTCTTCCTATTAAATTTTCGAATTTAGCTCTATATGGTTCGTAATTTACTCCGCCATAAATAAAGAGATTAAAGTTTTTAAAAATATCTCCTACTTTTTTATTTTCTTTATTATTTAGTTTTTCAAAATACATTTGAACCCAAGACGGAATTCCAGATATAACTGTCATGTCTTGTTTTACTGTTTCTTCTACAATTGCATCTACTTTAGTTTCCCAGTCTTCTATGCAATTGGTTTCCCAACTTGGCATTCGGTTTTTTTGCAAATATTTTGGCACATAATGAGCTACAATACCCGATAATCTCCCAAAACTTACTCCGTTTTTTTTCTCAAGAATCGGGCTGCCTTGTAAAAATATCATCTTTCCGTCAACAAAATCTGTTTTTCCAGTTTCGTGAATGTAACTTAGTATTGCATTTTTTGCGGCTTTTATATGATATGGCATTGACTCTTTTGTAAGCGGAATATATTTTGCCCCAGATGTTGTTCCAGATGTTTTTGCAAAATATACTGGTTTGCCTTTCCAGAGTATATTTTCTTGACCTTGAACCGCTTTTTCTATATATGGTTTTAAATCTTCGTAATCTCTAACGGGAACATTCTTTACAAAATCTGCTGCGTTTTTAATTATAGAAAAATTATGGTCTTTGCCAAACTGGGTGTTTTGTGCGGCTTTTAATAATTTTTTTAAAACTTTTTGTTGAGTTTCTATGGGGTTATTTGCCCATTTTTGAGTTTTTTTATGTGTAATACTAGCTAATATTTTAGCTCCAATTTGTTTAATCATGTAGACCTTATAGTATTAAGGATTATTCGAATTCTATAAATTGTGTTGGATCTATTGGGTAGCCATCTTTCCAGAGTTCAAAGTGTAAATAAATACCTTTTTTATCGCTACCAGATGGTCCTGCTAGCGCAATAACTTCGCTGGTTTTAACTACGTCTCCTTGCGATTTTGTTAATGATGCTAGTTTTTTATAAACAGATATTATTCCGTCTTTGTGTTTTAAAATTATAACATAACCGCTATTTGGTGTCCATTCTGCAAAGATCACTGTACCATTTGCAATAGACTTAATTGGAGCATCTTTAGCTATAACAACTTTAACCGCAAAATTACGATTTTTAGAGCTAAATTTTTCTATTATGTGTCCTTTTGCTGGTGAAAAAAGAACCATGCTTACTTTAGATTCTGCTTTTTCGAATAAATTATATTTATCTTCTAAAGCAACCTCGTCTCTAAGTTTTATTTCTTCTTCCGATGGTTTTACGTTTAATTTAGACGCATCTACTACATTAGAAGATAAAATAGAATCTTTATTAAGTTTTGCATAATCTAAATCGCCTATAAGTATTTTTTTAATCGAAGCTAAATAGGCATCATTTTTTTGAACCTCAACACTTAAAGAGTCAGATTTTACAGCCAATTCTATTGCGTCTCTTTTTAATTTAGACGATGCATAACCCGGAATATATTCTCTTAAAGGTGTAAATGCTATAATATAAGTTGTAATTGCAATTAAAGAAATCGAAGAAACGGTTAAAACCACAAACACGTTCATTAAGGTTAGTTTTAATGAAAAAATTTCTTCAAATGTATCTTCGTTTAGTACAACTAATCTATTTTTTGTAAATAGTTGTCTTTTTAATTTTTGTCTTTTACCCGACATGATTTTAGTTTATACTACAAATATAGTAATTAAGGGCAGTTCTAAAAATTAGTTTTTTTGATTACTGTGTTATTTACTAATGTTCTTTTTGTTTTATTTTAGCATCTTTCCACTGATTTTAGCATCAAATAGTCAACTATTTGATGCTAAAATTAAGAAAAATATATCTAAAATAACCCACTGTGGACTGGAAGTCCATAGTTTTAGTTTAGCAGACTGAAAGTCTGCACGGTTACATTACGAAAAAAATTTGTGAAAATTTGCCACAGATTCACAGATTTCAAAATGATTTTTAATCTGTGAATCTGTGGTAAAAAAATATTTTTAGAAGCTAAAGCGAGATGCACTGAAAGTGCATAATTTTAAACTCTATTTGAGACCAATAAATTCAAAAAAAACAATCAGCTAATTTATAGAACTCCCCTTAAACAATTTCTTAAAAGGTAGAATTAATGTGTTTTTGGATAAGTTTTATTGTTTTAACTGCGTTTTATAATAATAATTATATTGTTTAAGAATTATTTACACGAATTATTTTTATCTTTGTACTTTCAAATTATAGAAATTATGAATGCATTAGCTATATTTTTAATTGTAGGTCCTTGGCAAATTGCTTTGGTTGTTATACTGATTTTGTTACTTTTTGGAGGTAAAAAAATTCCTGAATTAATGAAAGGACTAGGTTCTGGAATTAAAGAATTTAAAAACGCCGCTAAAGAAGAGCAACCAGACGTTAAAAAAGAAGAAGATACCACAAAAGAGTAATCTTCGTTTTTTGATAAAATTTTAAAAACTCCAATTTCTATACTAGAGATTGAAGTTTTTTATGTTTATAATCTCATAGTAAGCCGAACTCTTTTTCTGAAGAATTCAATAACCTAACGCAGCAAATAATAACCAAAAAAACATTTCCTAATGCTAACACGAAGTATCTCTAAATGGGAAATGGTTCTTTTGTTTATCAATGGTGTAATTGGTGCTGGTATATTCGGTTTGCCGTCAAAAGCCTTTGAGTTGGCAGGCGTGTATAGCGTTGCGGCTTTGTTGGTTTGTGCCGCAGCGGTTTTTGTTATCATTTTGTGCTTTGCCGAAGTAAGCAGCCGCTTTGAAAAAACTGGTGGTCCTTATC
>Ga0209284_10000238_pt1 | contig 88888 bp, 82 predicted proteins | sample FRY03_FD_187211 | JGI IMG/M metagenome (GOLD analysis project Ga0209284, IMG submission 187211) | Freshwater microbial communities from Lake Fryxell liftoff mats and glacier meltwater in Antarctica - FRY-03 (SPAdes) (version 2) | ecosystem: Environmental > Aquatic > Freshwater > Ice > Glacier... | reverse complement strand
ATTGTTTTTGCTGTTATATAGCTTACCACGGTGAGAGGGGCTAGAAACAAGCCTGTTGTTTATTACTCGCTTCGGCTCGATAGCTTGCGGGTCAAGCAATTCCAACACTTCGGCGTATTGTTTTTGCTGTTATATAGCTTACCACGGTGAGAGGGGCTAGAAACAAGCCTGTTGTTTATTACTCGCTTCGGCTCGATAGCTTGCGGGTCAAGCAATTCCAGCACCTAAGTAGCCACTCTAAGCAGATTTATGTTAGCACTTTTTAAGATTTTTATAAAGCTATTGGGTAAGCCAAGACAAGTAGATAAGTAAAGACCCCAGGGCGATGCCATAAGGCATTAGTAGATAGCGGTTTATTAAATAGTAGGCCTGTTTTGGCTGATTGAATATATTGCGCTTTTTTTTAGGTAGCTTCTTGTAGCTAGCCTGATAATCTCGCCAAATTCTTGGTGAATTCAGTAAAGTCCACGCCGAGACAAAAGTGATGATAATTCCTAAAACTAGAGTCGAGTAAGCTATGCCGGCGATAGCCATAATAAAAAGACCAATAAAAACAAACAGCGCACCGACGCTAGTTAAATAATTATCTCGAGGCATCTTAGTGATTATAATTTTCTGGCAAGTGCTCAAATAGCTGATTCATAGAATACTCTTTGCGCATTTTGACCATTGCGTCTTGCTTGGTTACACCAAGCTTGACGCCTGGATTGAGAAAATTCAATGGATCAAATAAAGCTTTGATTTCTTCAAAAAGCGAGTAGACTTTTGAGCCAAACATATCCTTTAGATATGGTCCACGCATTATACCGTCATTGTGCTCTGCTGTAATGCTGCCACCAAGCTTAATAACCAACTTATAATATTCGTCTGTCAGCTCAAAAATTTTTGCTCTATCTCGCATATTACCAAGATCAAGAAAAGGCTGAATATGCAAATTAGCGTTGCCTGCGTGCCCCCAGGTCGCTATTTTGACACCATATTTATCAAACAGCGCATAAGCACTCTCGAGGTATTCAGTCATTTTCTCTACGGGAACCACTCCGTCTTCTATTATAGGTAAGGCCTTCTTGGCGCCTTGCTGAGTCCATATTAAGGCAGCGGCGCTGCGGCGAATTCTCCAGAGCTTATCTTGCTCATGGGCTTGGTCTGTATTTTCGACTATTTTGGTGTATTCGGCTAAAATTTTTGCAGCCTTTTTAGCTTTTTTGTTACGGTCTTTTTGTTTGATGTCATCAAATTCAACAAGCAGTATTAGCTTAGGCATGTCATCAATGTCTATGCCTCTTAGCATCTCTGGCTTATTGTTACGAACAAAGTCAAGTGTGTGATGATCAACCATTTCGAGTGCACTTGGGCCTAAAGGCAGTAGCTTGCGAACTGCTTCTTCAGACTTTTTCAAGTCATCAAAGTGCGCCACCAACAAATTATTTTGAGGATTAAAAGCGGCTGTATGAAAAGTAATCTCAGAAACTATTGCAAGTGTTCCCTGTGAGCCAATAATTAGCTGACCTAAGTCAAATGAACCATCACTGCCTTTTACATCCCACAGATCATAGCCAGATGAATTTTTACTAACCTTGGGCTTAGAATTGCCTAAAGCGGCATGATTTTTAATTAGCAGCTGGTCTATTGTTCTATATAAATGGCCTTCAAAGTCTGACTGGGATTGCTTTTTCTTGAGTTCTTTTTTGTTAAGTCTTTTGGTCTCAATAACGTCGCCATTGCTTAAAATTACTTTTAAGCTTTTTACCCAGTTACGAGTAGCGCCATATTTGAGGGTTTTTTCACCAGAAGAATTGTTAGCCACGGCGCCACCAACAGTGCAATAGTCAATACTAGCAGGGTAAGGCGGTAGAAACCTCCAGTGGCTATGAAGTATGCTCTGCAAATGTGAGTAGATCATTCCGGGCTGAACAGTAACGGTGTTTGCAGTAATATCTTTGAGCCCTTTCATCGCTGCAGGAAATACCAAGACAGCACCGTCCCCAAGCGAGCCGCCTTCTTGGCCAGACCCTTTACCTCGAGCTGTCAGTGACATTTTTTTACCTTCTTGAGCCTGCCAGTTAAAATACTTGATGGTATTTACAACATCATCTTGGTTGTGCGGATAAATCACAATTTTGGGCATAACCTTAAAAATACTACCGTCTGTAGAAAAAAATTCTTTGGCTTCTTGTGAGGCTATAACGTGGCCAATAAGCTGTGCGTTAAGATCTTGAACAATAGATTTCATATTATATAGCATAACAATTTTATTGAGTTATTGCAAAGCTAATTTGACTATCTATATTGCAAGGTAGTAGAGTATACACAAGCATTATGCAAGCTAAAAAAGTAAACACCAGCAAAAAAACGCTAAAAACAGTGCCTCAAAACAAGCTATTGGCTAGTGTTCTTATTTTGGCAGCTTTAGTTGTTGGAGTGATTGTTGTCTACAATACTTTTGCAGGTGGCATCGCAGTCTTTAAAGACAATCCAGACTACTGGAGAGACAGAATAGGCTACTGCGAATCTGGTGGTAGATACGACAGATTAGGACCAAGTGGTCACACAGGCAAATACCAGTATGATTCTGGTACATGGAAAGGCGCGGTTGGCCCAGAGCTGGCTGCTCAGTACCCTCAGGCTTACCTGGCACCTGGTGATATTCAAGAAATGGCCTTCAACAATACTTTTGCCAGAAGAGGCACGCAACCCTGGAACGCTAGCTACAACTGCTGGATAAAAGGAGCTAACGTACCAGCCGCGGCAGAAGACCAAATTAGCTCTGTGGTAACAACAACTCTGACTCCCCCCAGCCCACCAGCCAAACCTTTTGGCGTCACATCAGGTAGCTACAATGTCATAGTAAACGGCCGCGTAACACTTAACGAATTGCCCATACCGGGTGTAGCAATTACTACTTGTAGCGCAGACCGAGTCGTTACAACAGATGCAGAAGGTAGATTCTCTTTTGCTGTACCAGCAAATAAAAACTTTTGCGTTAGGCCAACTGGCGGGATACCAGACGGTGCAATACTTACCAGAACATCTAACAATGTTGAGCACTCCAGCGAAAAGACTTTTGAAAATCAGCTTGCTGGGGTCAACTGCTACCGCCAGTTCTGGTGTTTTTTAGGGCCTAGCTACACCTGGGATAGAAGTCGCGATGCAGGATATAACTTCTTTTATAGTAAGTCGTAACGGTCTTTTTTAAAATAAGCTAGCACCGTTAAAATTAGGCTAATGAACAATTTAAAACATTATTAGATCAGCTACCTGAGACTAGCCTTTGTAGCTTGCTTGGTTAGCACAAACCACTTGTAGCTATCTAAGAATCTGTTGCTTGGCTCAACCATTTTATTTGCTGAAAGCCCACCAACGGCATTGTTTTGGGCGTAATTATAGTATGGGCTGTAGAGCATGATAGCTGGAACTTCTTTGGCCCAAAGTTGCTGAAAAGCCGAATACCTACTGCTCCTATAGGCCTGGTCTTTTGCTGTTCTGCCAGTCTCAAGCAGTCTGTCGGCTTCTGGGCTAGAAAACTGGCTCAGATTTAGGCCGGGATCTTTTATTTGTGACGAGTGCCAGTAGGCATAAACGTCTGAATCGATTCCTAAATCTTGACCAAACAAAAGTACGTCATAGTTGCGCGGCCTAATGTAGTTTTGCTGTAAATCATCAAGAGCAACAGCTGTAACTTCAGAATCTACACCTACCGCAGCCCACATTTCTTGAACAGACTTTGCCACTTCTTCATAGACTGAGTCTTTGGCTGTGACAATTTTTATCTTGCTATTTTTAAGCTGTCTGCTACTCAAAGTAGAGATTATTTCTCTAGACTTAGCTTGGCTAAAATCATATCTTGCTACAGTACTATCAAAACCTGCGTAGCCAGCCAAGATGGGATAGTCTACCTTTACGGCTTGGCCGTCTAGCTGGTCACTGACTATACTATTTTTGTTAGTGGCATAAGCTAGGGCAGTTCTAAGTCTCACATCACTAACTGCTGGTGAGGTGATGTTAAAAAACAGCGCGCCGTAAGCCGGAACACTCAGGTGGTTGATCTTTAAGTCGTTGATTTGTTTTGCTTTTCGCTCAACAGATGGCTTATTTACTGCAAAGCCGTTGATCTGTTTTTTTAGATAGCCATCTAAGAAATCATCACTAGACTGATACTGTAAAAATCTAAACTGCTCTAGATATGGAGACCCTAGATAATATTGCTTAAAGCCGTCGAGTACTAGCTCGCCAGCGTCATCTTTTATTTCTCTTAGCTTAAACGGGCCGCTACCAATTGGTCTTTGATTAAACTGATTTGTTCTTAGAAGTGACGGGCGAATATTGCCGAGAATATGCTTAGGTATAATACCAACTGTTGCATTGAACAAAAAAGGTGCGTAGCTACTTGGCAGTGCTAGTCTGACTGTAGAGGAGTCTAGTGCCTCAGCTTTAACCCCCAGCCAGTTAGTAGCCAACGGGCTTCTAGTGTCTGGATTCTGAATTGTGTTTATTGTAAAAATTACATCATCTGCTGTCAATATTGTGCCATCTTGCCATTTTATGTTTGGTCTTAGCTTGAAAGTATAAGTTTTCTTGTCGGCGCTTATTTCCCAGCTAGCAGCCAGATCGGGTGCTATTTCTCTTTTTGAATCTACTTTTGTTAAGCCACTAAAAACCACTGCAGAGACATCTGAAGTAGCCGAATTATCTGGAAAAAGTGGATTTACGCCTTTTACAGAGCCACTCAAACCCTCAGCGTACACACCGCCAGAAGTAGGGGCTTGGGTTAGAAAGCTATTGTTTAATTGAATATTTTGTTGCCAGAACCCAAATAGACTTATTCCTACTACCAGTGCCCAGAGTAAGAAAATTTCTTTAGTGCTGCCTAGCTTTTGCCAGCCCCCATAGATATGTCTTTGTGAATAATGCAGTAGCCAGTTCTGCCAGATCATGACGCTATGCCGAAAACGACGGCTGTTTCTTTTGAGCTGAAATTTGAAGTAAGAGCTCATCTAAGCCTGTGGAACGAGCAATAAGCCTATCAAGCAGCCAATAAAAATAGTTGCTAGTACTATTGTAGTAATAAAAAGTGCTCGTTCTGCACCTCTTTTGGTACGATAAAAGCTTGACTCTCCCCCAAAGGTAGAGCCAAGTCCACTGCCTTGATTTTGAAGAAGTACAGAAATAATTAGCATAACGCTAGATATAACTGATACTACTGACAAAATGTTTTTCATGAGTTTTTCTCCTTTAGAATAAATAAATCAAAAAAGTAGTTGACGAGCCAAACTATTACCACTGCACCAGCTGCTGCTCCCCATGACTTAATCTGAAAAGCTGGATAAATTCGGCTAGTTATAAAAAGCATTAGTGAATTAACTACAAGTGTGAAAAGGCCAAGTGTCAAAACTATTGCTGGCAGGCTCAAGATTATCACAATTGGTTTAATAAGTGCATTTACTAGCCCAAATATTAAACTTGCTAAAATCAAGACCGTAAGGCGATCGCCATAGTCTACGCTGCTAAATACCCAGGCTGCGGCAAATAGCCCAATTGCGTTTGCTAGCCAGCTCCATAAAAATCTTTTTAACACAGCTCTATTTTACCAGAAAACAGGCTATTTGAGAAGATATAGTCTAGCCTTTTAGACCTAGACTCTCAAATATAATCTTAGCTTTTGATGCTCCTACAACTCGAGCCACTTCTTCTTGACTTGCCAGTTTTAAACCCCGAACACTACCAAAGCTTCGAACTAGTTTTTTTTTGGCGACGGGGCCAATTCCAACGATGTTATCAAGCTCAGAGCTTTGAGTTCTTTTTTTGCGTACAACAGTGTGGTAACTTACAGCGAAGCGATGAGCTTCATCTCTTATTCTCTGTACCAAATGTAACACCGGTAGATTATCATCAAAATTAAAGTTTAAATATTCTAACTCATGACTGTTGGTGTCGCTCAACTTAGGCGACGGCCTGGTACTACTTTTTTGAATTATAGTCTCATAGCGCTTAGCGAGCCCAACAGTAGGAATTGCAATGTCTAGCTCTTCAAGAGCAGCAAGCGCGGTACTTAGCTGCCCCTTACCACCGTCTACAATAATAAGATCTGGCCTTTGCCAAGCTAAGTTGCGACTAGAAAAACGCCTTAAAAGCGTCTCTCGCATCATAGCAAAATCATTTGGGCCTGGAGTTTGCATTTTGAAGTGTCGGTATTGTTTTTGGTCTGGTATTCCAGAAGTAAAAACCACCATGCTGCTCACCGCGTCGCCTCCCGCAAAGTTTGAAATATCATAACACTCTATTCGCTTGGGAATACTTCTCAAGCCTATTGTCTGAGTCAGCTCAGTCATTGCCTTGTCTAGTGAGATATCAAAAGTCTCTTCTTTACCAAACACTATTTTGGTAGACAAGCCCTGGAGTGCCAAGAACTGGTTTCTAAGCATTGCAGCAGACTCATACTCTTTATTTTTGGCCTGTTTTTTCATTTCTTTCCCTAGGCTTTTTACTAGATACTCACTTTTTCCAGAAAAAACCAGCATAAGTTTGCGGATATTGCTTTTATACTCTTGTTTTGAGATATCTGGTGCTGGCAATACTCCAATCTGATAATCTAGCTTGCTTTGGTAGCTACCGGCGGGCTTTGAGTAATACGGGAAAATTCGCCGCAAGTACCTCAGGGCCTGCCTTACTTGGTAGCCAGCGACAAAAGGGCCAAAATATCGAGCCTTGTCGTCAGACGGTCTGCGCACAAGTGTTACTTTAGGAAAATCTTCATATATAGTTACTTTAATATATATAAAGTTCTTATCGTCTTTAAGTTCAACGTTATAAATAGGCTTATGGCGCTTGATGTATTCAGCCTCTAGAAACAATGCCTCTATTTCTGAGCTTGCCACAATCCACTCGACAGAATAGATATTACTAACCAGTAGTGGAGTCTTAAGATCTTGGTGTTCTTTTTGAAAATATGAGTTGACTCGTCTTTTTAGAATTGAAGCTTTTCCAATATATATAATATCACCCGATTTATTATAGAAAAAATAAACTCCTGGTAGAGTTGGTAGTTCTGATAGCTTGGCTTTTAAACTTGTGTTCATAATTCACTAATTATACCCTAGTACCGCGAGAGTAGTTAAATTTAACAGCCTATTTACTTGATTTTATTGGTATTTCTGTTATTATAAGGCTGAATTGCACCTATACCACCTTATAGGAGGTGAAATAAATGAAAAGCTTCAGAGAAATAATTCTCCAACACGCTAAAAATTCAGAAGAAGAAAATGAGATAGCTGAGCTGCTAGAAAAGTTCATAGAACATGAAAACAGTACAGCTGAGATCAACCTTTCTTCGCTTTCAAGAGCACAGATCAGCTCTCTTCGTGAGCCCATTGCTGAGACTGTTGATAGGCTCAAAAATAAGTACGGCTTTCTGCCGCAAGAATTGTTAGATATCTCTGAGGCAAGTAGCCAAGCACGGCCTCAAGATAGCTAAATACACTCCCCCTATTGCATTGATGGGGGGTTTTAACTTTAAAGCAGCCTTTTGAGATATTGCCCGGTATGAGAATTTTTTATTTTGGCTATTGCCTCTGGTGAGCCTTCTCCAACAATCGTTCCGCCGCCACTACCACCTTCTGGGCCAAGATCGATAACCCAATCTGCGCACTTAATAACATCTAGATTGTGCTCAATAATAAGTACACTATTACCCATCGCAACAAGCGCCTGCAAAACTTCTAGCAGCTTACGCACGTCTTCAAAATGCAAGCCGGTAGTGGGCTCATCTAAGATATAAAGAGTTCTACCAGTTGCTCTACGGCTTAGTTCTGAGGCTAGCTTAATACGTTGCGCTTCACCTCCTGAGAGCGTAGTAGCAGGCTGACCAAGCTTAATATAGCCTAGTCCAACACTGCGAAGCGTCTCTAGCTTACGTGAGATAGAAGGAATATTGGCGAAAAATTCGCAAGCCTTGTCTACTGTCATCTCTAAGACATCAGAAATATTCTTGCCTTTATAGACTATCTCTAGGGCCTCTCGGTTATATCTTTTGCCGTGGCAGGTTTCGCAAGTCACATAAACATCTGGTAAAAAGTGCATTTCAATTTTAATTATTCCATCACCCTTGCAGGTTTCGCAGCGACCACCCTTGACATTAAAACTAAATCTACCAGAGCTATAACCGCGAATCTTGGCTTCTGGTACCATCGCGAAGAGATCTCGGATATCTCCAAATGTGCCAGTATAGGTAGCTGTATTGCTTCTTGGGGTGCGCCCAATTGGGCTTTGATCTATGTCTATGACTTTGTCTAAATGCTCAACACCTTTTATTTCTCGATATTTACCGACTGGCACCTGACTACGGTGGTACTCTTGGCTAAGTTTTCGGGCTAAAATATCATTTATCAGACTAGATTTACCACTTCCTGAAACGCCACTAACAACCGTCATTATACCCAGTGGTATTTTTACATCTAGATTCTTAAGATTATGTTCGGTAGCACCAAGAATCTCTAAATACCTTCCGTCCAGCTTGCGGCGAGACTTGGGTACTTCTATAGATTTTTTACCACTTAGGTACTGGCCGGTGAGCGAGTTCTCTACTTTTTCAACTTCGGCGGGTGTACCTATTGCTACAACCTCACCACCATTTTCTCCAGCTAGCGGGCCAATATCTACAACAAAGTCTGCGGCTCTGATTGTATCTTCGTCATGTTCAACAACTATCACAGTATTGCCCAAATCTCGAAGGCTATTTAGTGTCTCAATAAGTCGATCGTTGTCTCGCTGGTGAAGGCCAATTGAAGGCTCATCTAAAATGTATAAAACGCCCATCAGGCTTGAACCAATCTGGGTGGCTAACCTAATTCGCTGGGCCTCACCACCAGCTAGAGTTGTAGCACTCCTATTTAGAGCCAAATAGCTTAGACCAACATTATTTAAAAATTTTAGCCTAGAATTTATTTCTTTAAGTATTTGTTCGGCGATAATCTTTTCATGACCTTCTAGTTTCATCTCAGAAAAATAGCCCAATGCCTGCTCAACAGTTAGCTCTGTGACATCAGCAATAGAATTACCCTGCACGGTAATTGCTAAGACTTCTGGCTTAAGGCGCTGGCCTTTACAGCTCTCACAGATTTGAGTGGTCATATATTTTTCAATTTCTCGCTTAACAAAATCACTGTCGGTCTCACGGTAGCGGCGTTCAAGATTTGGTATCACACCTTCGAATTTAGTTTTGTATGTGCGGCCCCCAGGGCCAGGAACCCCAATCTCTTCTTGCCCTGTGCCATAGTAGAGTATTTTTAGTTCCTTTGGGCTGAGCTTACTAAAAGCCTCGCTCAAACTAAAGTTATGGGCTTTTGCAACAGATTCTAGCAGCTTAGTGTACCAATTAAGTCGCTGGGTTGTTCTACTCCAGGGTCTTATTGCACCTTCTACAATACTTAGGCCTTTATTTGGGGCAATAAGATCTGGGTCGACAATCAAAAGAGACCCCAATCCCATACATTTTGTGCAAGCTCCATGAGGACTGTTAAAACTAAAGATTCTTGGTTCTATTTCTGGTAATGCAAAGTTTGAATCAACTGTAGTAAAGTGTTCAGAAAACAGCTGTTCTTGGTTGGTTTCAAAGTTTACAACATTGATAACACCCTCGCCCAGGTGCAGTGCAGCCTCAACCGACTCAACTAAGCGTTGAGGGTTTTCAGAGTCTACGTTGATTCGGTCAATTGCAATTTCAATGGTATGCTTTTTTTGTTTATCAAGAGCGGGTACTTCATCTATTTCCATTAGCTTGCCGTCGAGTCGCACGCGGGTATAGCCAGCTTTTTGGGCTTCTTCAAGCAAATGAATATGCTCACCTTTTTTGTCTTTGACGACTGGGGCGAGAATCACTATCTTAGTATTTTTAGGATATTTTTTGATTAAGTCAACAATTTGCTGAGGAGTTTGTTTGGTCAGTACCTCTCCCGTATTTGGGTCATGAGGTATTCCTATACGAGCAAATAATAGTCGTAAATAATCATATATTTCGGTAACTGTTGCAACTGTTGAGCGAGGGTTACGGCTAGAAGATTTTTGATCAATTGAGATAGCAGGGCTCAAGCCATCTATTTGGTCGACGTCGGGCTTTTCCATAAGACCCAAGAACTGGCGAGCGTAGGCACTGAGTGATTCTACATAGCGACGCTGGCCTTCGGCATAGATAGTATCAAAGGCCAGTGATGATTTTCCAGAACCAGACAGACCAGTAATAACCACCAGCTTATCGCGTGGTATTTCGAGACTTACGTTTTTTAGATTGTGCTCTCGTGCACCCTTTATAATAATTTTATCGTGTTGAGCCATAAATACAATGTTGGGAACAAATTCCTCGCAAATTAAGGCTCAATTGTACCACCAATGTCAATACTATTCAAGTACTTACTAGTTTGTTCTGGGCGTTATAGAATATCTCAATAATGATAATTACTTACTGATATAGCTACACAATATGCAAAATTTTGGAGATACACTTTACTGTATATAAGCCCGCACAAATGAGTTAGGCTTGCTCTAAATTGTCATTTGGCATTTCTGCTACTTTTGGGTTAGTAGCTAATTCTTTTTGTTCGCCGTTAACCGGTTCTTGAGCTGGGATTGTCATTGCTTCTATTTTTTGTTTGGCAGAAATATTCATTTGCTCTTGTTCCCAGCCATCTAAGCTAGTATATCTTGAGTTTTTGACCTTGCCGTTTTCGTCTAGTTCCTCCATAAGTACGGTTGATTTACCTTCAACTAGTACAATTGAAGTGCGCCAACCTTCGGTGTCGGTCTGGCCGTCTTCTCTTAGCACTGGCGCCTCTAGAGTTTGTGGTATACCTAGGTCTTCACCATTTGGCTCGATGGTTGATTTCCAATTCATAGCGCTAAATTTTTCTACAATGGCCTTAACGTTATTCCCATCTTTTTGATCTATTTCGGCTGAATCACCTTTTTGAGTAGTTTCTTTGGCAATTCGTTTGAGATCTTCAACAGTTTTAGCCTCTTCTCGGGTGGGCGGTATGATTGTCTCACTCTCGTCACCTCTTGGTCGTAAGGCTTCTGGGTTGTTGGTATCACTACTCATTTCTTACTCATCTTCTTTGAGTTCATGACATCTTTAACCTCTTCTATTTGGTCGCGAATTTCGGCAGCTTTTTCAAATTGCAAATTGGCAGCCGCAAGCTCCATCTGTTCAGTGAGCTGTTTGGTGATAAATAATAATTCGTCTTTAGGAACTTTTTTGAAATCAATATTTTCAATATCTGAGGTCTCGGCATCTTTTTCGGCCTGCATACTATCAGCTAGTGCTTTTTGTACTGTCACGGGAGTAATGCCGTGTTTTTTATTGTAAGCCTCTTGAATCTTACGACGATCAACTGTTATTTTTATTGCCCGCTGCATTGAGCCAGTCATCTTGTCGGCGTACATTATCACCTTACCATCTTGGTGACGGGCAGCTCTACCCATGGTTTGTATAAGAGATGTTTCTGAGCGCAAGAATCCTTCTTTATCAGCGTCGATAATTGCAACTAAGCTAACTTCTGGCAAATCAAGCCCTTCCCGCAAGAGATTGATTCCTATCAAGACATCGTACACCCCAAGTCTAAGATCTCGTAAAATATCAATTCGTTCTAATGTGTCTACATCACTATGCAAATACTGAACTTTTATGCCTAGTTCTTGAAGGTACTCGCTCAAGTCTTCGGCAATCCGCTTGGTCAGCGTTGTGACTAATGTTCGCTGCCCTCTACTGGTACGATCTCGTATCTCGGCCAGTAAGTCGTCTACTTGATTTTCGCTAGGCCGCACTTCTACTTCTGGATCAAGTAAGCCAGTAGGGCGAATTACTTGCTCAGCCACTTGAGTGCTTCTACTTAGCTCATAGTCATTCGGGGTTGCAGATACATAGATTACCTTATTGATATGACGCTCAAACTCACTAAAATTTAGTGGGCGATTGTCTAGAGCTGACGGCAAACGAAAGCCGTGCTCAATAAGAGTTTGCTTACGAGCCTTATCGCCGTTATACATTCCTCCGACTTGAGGAATACTAATATGACTTTCGTCAATAAACATCAAAAAGTCATCTGGAAAATAATCCATAAGTGTGGCCGGCTGAGACCCTGGCTCACGATTAGTAAGATACCTGGCATAGTTTTCAATTCCTTTAACGTAGCCTGTTTGCTCTAGTATTTCTAAGTCGTACTTTACGCGAGACTCGATTCGCTGAGCTTCTATGGCCATATCTTTACTTTTATACCAGCTCACTCGCTGATCGGCTTCTTCTTGAATTTTCACCATTGCTTGAGCTAAGTGTTCGCGAGGAGTGACATAGTGCTTGGCTGGAAATATGGCAAGTTTTTCGAGACTTTCAACAACTTCGCCGGTCAGATAATTGATTTTTTTAATAGCCTCAATTTCGTCACCAAAAAATTCAATTCTATAGGCACACTCTTCTCCGACAGGAAATATATCCAAATTCTCACCTCTTATTCTAAAGCTACCTCGCTCAAATGCCATATCGTTGCGCTGATACTGTATGTCGTTGAGCTGGCGCAAAAGCTTGTCGCGAACTCTTCGTTCTTTAAGCTTAAGATGCAAGGTCATACTAGTGTAGTCGGCAATATTGCCAATGCCATAGATGCAACTCACAGAGGCAATAATTATTACATCTTTACGGCTGAGTAGTGCAGCTGTCGCAGCGTGGCGAAGTCTATCTATTTCATCGTTGATTGCACTATCTTTTTCAATATACGTGTCGCTACGGGCAATATAAGCTTCTGGCTGATAATAATCAAAATAGCTCACAAAATAGTGTACTGCATTATCTGGGAAAAACTCTTTGAATTCACCATATAGCTGAGCTGCCAGAGTCTTGTTGTGGCTTAGTATCAGAGTAGGCTTGCCATAGTCAGCAATTACATTAGCCATCGTATAAGTCTTACCGCTACCAGTGATACCTAAAAGCGTCTGTTCTTTTTGACTATTTTTAAGGCCATCTGAGAGAGTTTTGATAGCCTTAGGCTGATCACCGGCTGGTGAATATTTTGATGATAATTCGAAAAGGCCCATACTAGTATTATAACTTATTTTCTCTTAAGATAATGGAATAAGCAGTCTAGACAAACAGAGCTTCAAACTTTGGCTTGTCCCAGCCAATAATAATTTCGCCTTTAATGTCAGTTACGGGGACTCCCATTTGACCTGATTTATCTATCATTTCTTGCGCTTTAGCAGGGTCTGCAGATACATCAATTTTTTCATATTTATAGCCTTTTTCATCTAGGTAAGCTTCTACATTTTTGCAGAACTGACAGGTAGGGGTGCTGTATATAGTGGCGGTCTGTTGAGCTCTATTTTTTTCAGTCATTGTTTCCTCTTTATTTATTATTATGACTAAGTGTCAAGTAGTATTATAGCAGCAGTAGCAATAATTGCCACTAAAGCAGCTAAGCCCAGAAATACCAGCACTATCTTTAAGATTTTAGATTTTTTATTTGGAGATTGATTTTGGGGCTGGTTCTCAGAACTATTTATTGAAGAAGCGAGACTTAACTCATTAAGATCTTTTTCAGATTCGACATCTTGGCCTTCTGAACCCATTTTAAGCTGATCTATTTCTGATTTGTCGTGAGTATCTTTATTTGAATTATTTTCAGTCTCTGTCATCTCATTGTCGGCTGTTGATTCTTCGTTAAAAAGCTCTGATTCTATGCTTTGCTTTTCATCGATTTGCGAATCTTTATCGTCACCTGTGCTAGACGCAGTTTTCAATTCAGCTTTGGCGGTCTGCTGGCTGCTGTCGCGGTCACTTGATTTAGCATCAATTTTAACTTTTTTAGAACTTGATTTAGCAGCTTGGCGGGCTTTTTGGGAATCTTGCTCAAATAGTGGCGAGTCAGCGATGGTGCTGTTGCTACTCTTTAAGTCTATAACATGAGCGCTGGCGGCTTCTGGCATTTTACCAGAATCTGATTTGATAGCGTCTGAAGCTGAGCCACTTCTCATCATGCCATCAATACTTGGCTTGCCTGGCAAAAAATCACTGCTTTTAGTTTGATTAGTGTCTTCCAATTGAGTCTCCTTGCTAACTGTTTGTAGTTGCTGTTTAGTTGTTACGCTTTAGTAATCTATTCTAGTACAGCTAGTTCATTTGGTCAATTATCACAATTTTTCAAGGCGGGTTAAATACTGAGCTGCGCATATTGCGGCTTTGGCTCCTTCGCCGGCGGCTGTAATAATTTGCTTTTCTGGTATTTCTGTAATGTCACCAGCTGCAAAAATACCTTTTTTGGAGGTCATATTATATTTGTCAATTACTATCTCGGAAGCTTTATTGAGCTTGATGAGCTTGCTTAGATAACCTGTGGCAGGATTCGAACCTACCTCGACAAAGACGCCAGCTACATCTACATTGCTAGGGGTTTTTTCTTTATGGTCTTGAATTGTAATAGATCTCACAAACTGATCGCCATTTATACTTAAGACTTCACTATTATTAATAACTCTTACGTGGGGGCTGGCTAACACTTTGTCTATCATCACCGCGTCACCAGTGAGCTCTGAGGTGACATTGATTATAACTATAGATTTTACAATCTTTTCGATATTTAATGCAGCATCAAGAGCTGAATTACCACCACCAACTATCGCTACGTCTTTACCGGCAAATAGTGGGCCATCGCACCAAGAACAGTAAGCCACACCGCGATTCAAGAATTCTTTTTCTCCTACTACTCCAAGAGGTCTTGGAACCTTGCCCCCTGCAATTATTACTGCTCTCGCATGTTCGGTCTTGCCGTCTTTGATACTGACCGAAAAATAAGTTTTTTCTTTTCTTATTTCGGAAACACCCTTTATGACCAATCTCAGCTCAAGAACGTCTTTAAACTGCTCAATGTGATGCTCAAACTTTTCCACTAGGTCTGGCCCGGTTATCATGGTAAAGCCTAGGTAGTTTTCAACATCGCTACTCCAGGTAGCTTGACCGCCAATGTCTTGTGAGAGAATTAAAGTTTTTAGCTTTTTACGAGCTGCATAAACTCCTGCAGTCATGCCGGCTGGCCCAGCACCAATAATAATTAAATCATAAACCATAAGTACTATTATAGCAGTCTAGATGGTCTTTGCCACATAGCTGCTAGGAGCTTTTTTGAGCCAAATTAATATTTCATTTTTTGTGAGTAAGCCTTCTTGGGCGCCAATTTTCTGAACAACACTCATTGAATTTATGCCAGCCCAAGCCAAAGCCTCAGATAGACTCATGCCGTCTGCAATAGCTGCAGTAAAAGTACTAGCATAAGAATCTCCAGCCCCAGTGCGATCCAATGGTGGTTTTGGGTCTGGGTAGGGCGGCATAAATACTACTTGTTCTCCGTCTGAGGCAAAGGCTCCTTTAGGGCCGTCTGTCAAAAGAACAGTCTCTGGCCCAAGCTGGTGCATTTTTGTGATCAGAGTTTTTTCGTCTGTTGATTTAGATTCTAGTATCAGCTGAAACTCTTCTTTATTAGCGGTGAAGACAGTTGTTTTGGCATAAAGCTCGCGAAGTTTTTTTGTACCTTCTCTTATTTGAAAAGTGCCGGGCTGAAAAGATAGCTTGGTTTCTGGATTGTCTTCTAAAAATTTTACTAGTCCATCGTGAATAGTTCTACCAGTTTCTCCGATTGAGCTGAGATAGACCCAGCTTGGTTTTTGGTAATTGCGAATTTCAGGCCATTTGTAAGGATAGTTTTCATGTTTTATTAGAATTGTTCTATCTGCGCCATACCATAAAACATAGTGATAGTTACTTTTAAACCCTGCATGGGAGTTTATAAATTCAGTCGAAACGCCATGCTCATGTAGCGATTGAAGAATATCTTCACCAACCCTGTCATCACCAATGTCAGCCATGTATGCTGTGTTAAGCCCCAGCTTGGCGGTGGCTACTGCAGCATTGGCAGCGTTCCCAACTCCGTTGATTAGTATAGCGTCTTTGAAAGGAATCTTAGAGCCATACGTCATGCAAAGCAGTGGATGACTATCTCGATCTTGACTAATCTCAGCTTCGGCCGGCAGCAGTTCAATGAATGCATCTGTTACGACATCACCAATTGCCAAAATATCTATTCTTTCTTTCATTCTATACCCTCCTTTAATAAATCTTCTTCAACTTGCAGTGGCTCAAGAGCCGGCTTTTGTAAAATTGCCGAGGTAGCTCCAGCCACAGTTTGTACTGAATAAGCCTGAGCCAGCCCAAAAGTAAGTGCTAATGTTATGTCTGAACTCTTGGCGTACTCACAACAATAGCCAGCAGAAAATACCACTTCGGCACCAGTGCTGTCATTTTCGGTATTATGACTTTTTTGGTCTGCGTTGTAAATTTTGCCATTTTCTATTGCCACTGCGCCCTGTTTTGAATCATATATAACTAGGTGTGGCAAACCCAAGCTTGCCGTGGCTATTGCTAGCTCTTCTAGCTGCAAATGCTGGCCTAGCAAAATACACGCCTCATCAGCACTCAGTACCACTAAATCACACTGGGCCAAAGTTTTTAGAAGCGTTTTTGAGGCTATACTGTCAACAAAACGAGGGTTTATGGATATTTTAGCTTGGCTAGCCTTGGCAACTTTTAAAAGATGAAGCAAGACAGATTTTTCATCTGGCAGCGTGGCGATATGCAGCCAGTTCAAAACAGCTGGCAGCTGGCTACAGTCTTGTTTTGAGAGACTTGTGAAGCTGCCCGTAAAGTGTAGATTGGTCTGGTCACTACCACCGCTTGACAGATGAATTGTCGTGTCGGTATGGCGCTTGTTGCTCTCATGATTTGAATTAAGCGTGATTGCTTCTTTTTCTGCTACAGCATTGATAATTTTAGAAAAAAAATCAGCGCCTGTTTTGGTGACTAAATGGGTTTTTAAGCCCTGGCGGGCGAAAACTATTGCAGACAAAAGCCCCGCCCCGCTTGCTTCTTGAACAGAGTCATCTAGCCATAGTTGACTGTTGTGATCTAAAACTATCTGATCTTGGTCTTTTTGATGTTTAAAAAATCTAGAGACAGCATAGATATCAATACTGGCTGATCCTACTACGCCAAAAACCTTATTCATTTTTTTCCTTTTTGAATACTTTCTGTGACTTTAGTAACTATTGATGCTGAGTCTAAGCCATACTCGCGCCAGAGCTCTTCAACAGCACCAGACTGGCCATAGCGGTCTTCCACTCCAATTCTGTGTACCGCTGCAATCTGCTGGGTAGCAAGACTTTCTGCAACCACCCCACCAAGGCCACCAGCTGACTGAGCTTCTTCAACAGTTATAACAAGGCCAGTTTTTTTAGCGCTAGTACTTATTGTCTGATGGTCATAGGGCTTGATTGTGGCACAGTTTATAATTTCAGCAGATATGTTTTTTTCCATTAGTATTTTGGCGGCCTTAAGAGCTTCATAAACTAATGGGCCGCAAGCCACAATTGTTACATCGGTTCCGGCCACTAAGACTTGAGCTTTCCCAATCTCAAATGGAGTTTTTTCTGTGCTAAAAACAGCAGTCTTTTCTCTAGCTAAGCGGAGGTATGCCGGGTGATCTAATTTAGCCATAGCCTCTGTTGCTTTCTGAGCCTCAATACTATCTGCCGGTACTATTACAATCATATTTGGTAAAACACGCATCAAAGCTATGTCCTCTAGCATTTGATGAGTAGCACCATCTGGACCAACTGAAACTCCAGCATGGGAACCAACAATTTTAACATTCTGGTCATTTAAACAAATTGTTGTTCTGATTTGTTCCCAATTTCTACCAGGTGAAAAGCCAGCGTAGCTAGTTACAAAAGGCTTCTTGCCTACCGCTGCTAAGCCAGAGGCAACTGTTACTAGGTTTTGTTCTGCTACCCCAATCTCTACAAATCTTTCAGGAAATTCTTGCTTGAAAGCTTCCATTTGAGTTGATTCGGTAAGATCGGCACAAAGCGCGACAATGCTTCTATCGAATCTACCAGAGACTACCAAGCCTTCTCCAAAACCTTTTCGAATTGGCAGCATCTCTATTTTATCTGTAAAAATATTAGAAACTAGATATTGACTACTAACAAGTTTCATTATTGATGCTCACTTTTGATCTTATTTTGCAGTGTTCTGAGCTCGGCTAAAGCAACTTTAAGCTGGTCTTGGGGCTCTGGACTGCCAGATACTGCTTGCTTCCCTGGTGGTATGCCGTGCCATCGGTAATCGAATTCCATAAAATCTACTCCTTTGCCAGGAACTGTGTGGGCAATAATGCATGTGGGTTTTTCAAATATCGCCTTAGCTTGATTAACAGCATTGGCTATTTCTTCATGATTATGACCATCAATCTCAATAACGTGCCAATTAAAGGCCTGATATTTCATTGCGAAAGGCTCTAATGGCATGATTTCTTCTGTCAAGCCGTCTATTTGAATATTGTTTCGGTCTACTATTACAGTAAGATTACGAAGTTTATTTTTGCCAGCAAACAACAGCGCCTCCCAGGTATTACCTTCATCATGTTCGCCATCACTTGTTAGACAAAAAACATGTTGTTTTTTATTATTGTCCATTTTTAGCCCATAAGCCATCCCTGCAGCCTGGCTAATACCGCTACCAAGTGGCCCACTTGTGGTCTCAAGACCAGGCAGCCGAACTCTTTCAGGGTGGCCTTGCAAGCGAGAGCCAAGCTGGCGAAGAGTCTTGAGCTCACTACGCTCAAAGTAGCCAGCGTGAGCCATGGCCACATACAATACTGGGTTGATGTGACCGTTACTTAGAACTAGCCGATCTCTACCAGCCCAATCTGGATTCTTAGGGTTATAGCTCATTATTCCCCCAAAAAATAAGCTAGTTAAAACATCTGCCATTCCAAGTGGTCCTGCGCTGTGTCCGCTACCAGCGTGCTCCAGCATGCGCAAAATGTCTTGGCGAATATTGCCAGCCTTAAGCTCTAGATCTCTATGAGAAAGCGTGATCATAGGCTTTTTTCCATTAAGGCTGAGTAGGCGCTCAGACTGTCCATTTCGGGATTATCGAACAAGAAGCTGTTGACGTTTATGACATCAAAATTAGCTTTGGCGATTGCAGCGATTGTTTTATCATTGACTCCACCGTCAATTCCTATTTCCATTCCTGGCACGATTGCCCTTACCTGGGCAGGTTTCTCAAGCACTGAGCGCTCAAACTTTGAACCGGCGAAGCCAGCTGAATAGCCCATTATTTGAACATAGCTAACAATTGGAAGAAGTTTTTTAATCGACTCTACAGATGTGGCGGGGTTGATAGATAAGCCGGCTCTAAAGCCATTTTTTGAAATCAGTTCGAGCGCAGCTACCACATCGCCATCACTCTCATACTGAACAATCACAATATGGGGGTTGAGACTTATACATTCTCGGGCGTACCAAAGCGGATCAGAAACCATCAAGTGCATGTCCATTTTATTATCCACCTGCTTTTGGATATCTCTGGGCATAATTGTTTTGTTGTCTACAAAATCGCCATCAATGATGTCAATATGAAATCTATTAGTAAGCTGGCGGGCTTTTCTTAAAGTCCGGCTATACTCTTCTACGGTCTTAACTAGTAGGGCTGGGACAATTTTTGTCATGACTGACTCTCTTCAATATTCTTTATTTCATTAATTCTTCTGGTGTGTCTTTCAGCCTCTGAAAAAGGTGTATTCAGAAATGTTTTAGCAATTTCATACATTTCATCGATACTTAGCTCCCCGCTTGCTAAGCTTAGTACATTACTGTCATTGTCACTGCGAGTCTCTTTAGCAAGCTGTTTATTCCAGGCTAGAGCAGCCCTAATACCGTCAATCTTGTTGGCTGCTATTTCCATACCTTGACCACTTTTGCAGACTAAAACACCAAGGCTACCCTGATTCTCAATAACTGAATCGGCCACTCTTTTTGCAAAAACTGGAAAATCATCTTCTGGGTTAAGCTGTTTTGGACCCAGGTCGACCAAGTCAAATTCTTGACTGAGCCTTGTGGCTAGCTGTTGTTTTTTTACAAAACCAGCATGATCAGCGGCAATAAAAACTTTCATTTATTTTTTGAGCTTTCCTACGTACTGAACCATTTCTACAAGTCTATTGCTATAGCCCCACTCGTTATCGTACCAAGCCACTACCTTGCATAGATTTCCGGCTACTACCTTGGTAAGCTTGGTATCAACAATTGAGCTGTGTGGGTCGCCGATAAAATCCCTACTAACAAGCTCCTCTTCAGTATAGTCGATGATTCCCTTATGGCTACTTTTGCAGGCCTTTATGATAATTTTGTTTATTTCTTCAGCTGTAATGTTTCGGCTAGCCAGAAAAGTAATGTCACTAAGAGAAACAACTGGGGTAGGAACACGAATACTCAGGCCATCAAAATTCCCCTCAAGCTCTGGCACCGTCAGAGCCGCTGCAATAGCCGCTCCGGTAGTTGTAGGGACAATATTTTCGGCAGCACTGCGGGCTTCGCGCAGGTCTTTATTTGGCCCATCTTGCAAGACTTGGCTAGCAGTATAGCTATGTATTGTTGTCATCATTGATTTCTCTATACCAATTTCTTTAGAAAGCACGGCCATAATTGGTGCTATGCAATTAGTAGTGCAAGACGCGTTCGAGATAATTTTATGATCTGCTGGAATTTTTTCATGATTGGCCCCAAAAATAAATGTGTCTTGCTTTTCATGCCCAGCCTCATCTTTTTTTTCTGGAGCTGATAATACTACTTTTTTGGCACCAGCTTTGAGATGCAAATCTAGGCCTTCTCTGGTGGTGAAAAAGCCTGTCGACTCAATAACAACATCTATGTCGAGCTCTTTCCAGGGCAGAAGACTAGGGTCTTTTTCTGCTAAAACTCTAATTTTTTTGCCATCTACAACTAAGTTCTTAGAATCACTACTGACTTTTTTATGATAGTGGCCATAGTTGCTATCATGACGCAACAAATGCGCTAGAGTAGCATTGTCTGTAAGGTCATTTATAGCTACTATCTCGATGTCTTTTTTGGAAAAAGCGATTTTGAAGGCGTTTCTGCCAATTCTACCGAAGCCATTTATGGCGACCTTAATGCTACTCATACTTTTCTCCTTAATAAGCTTATGCTACCTATTGTATCTGATAAGAGCTTAGGGTTCAAGGCTAGAGTATAGTATTTAAAAAATTTATTTCTTGGCTTTGGTGTGTGGCATACAGACATTATCTTTGCAGTCGCCACCCTCAATTAGCTTAATAATGTCAGCTTCGTCGTGGGCTCCGCATAAAGCCTGGCCAGTCTTAGTGTTTACAAATGCTGGTACAGCAGCAAAGCCACCACAAGCTTCGCTTATTATGTCATTGTATTTTTCCATAGTTTTCTGATTTGCTGGGCTGTTCCAGACCTCTAATTTTTTTACTGTCAGTTTTAGGTCAGCTTCAATTTTTGCTACTACTGGCTTCATACTGATACAGTGGGGGCAAGTTTCTCCATAGAACTCAATTACATGACTATCTTTGTTAGGCATTTTCAAAAATTCCTTGTTTATATTTTAATTTAGTCTTTTATAGAGCCGCTTGTGGGCTTTCTATTGTTGAAGTATAGCACGCTAGTTATTAAAAATATAAGACTTGAACTTAGTGCCGAAAGCAGACAGTACTGGCAGAATGCTTTTAACACGAAAGCCTGTATAAAAAGCAAGTAAAGTGATGACCCAAAGCCAATAAATCCCCAGATGCTCAGCCAGCTATGGAACTTTTTGTGCTGAATAAAAAACACACTAGCGCCCAAAACCACAACATAAAAAATTATCCCTAAAGAAGCCAATGGAATCCCAAAAATCTCTGAGTAGCTGGATTGCAAAACAGTATCACAGCCTTTTGTGAAATTACACGGCACCAGAGCGTTCGTGTAGTGGGTGACCGTAAGATACAGAGAATCAACCAGGCCTACTACAGAAAGTAAGGCCGCAAAGACAAGAAGTATTCTATTGAGTTTTTGTGAGGGCTTCGTCGATTGCACTATTTAGATCCTTAAAAGATTTAGGCTGCAGCAAGACACCGTTGACCAAGAAAGCCGGGGTGCCCGGGAGCTGTAGCTTATCGGCCAGAGATTTGTCTGCAGATATCAAGTCCTTGACCCTATCTGAGTCACGGTCTTTTTTCCATTGTTCGATATTAAGGCCAAGCTGATTAGCGTAGCTTTCGAATTTCGAATTGGGATCTTGTTCTTTTTCCCAATCTTGCTGTTTTTCATAAACAATATTATGCATTTCCCAGAATTTGCCTTGCAAGCCAGCAGCTTCAACGGCCTGGGCAGCGGCTGGTGCATTCTCGTGGATAGGTAGGGGGAAATTCTTAAAGACGAACAATATCTTGTCACCATATACGTCAATCACAGAGTTTTTGACGTAGCTATTCCAGCTAGCACAAGATGGGCACTGGTAGTCACCAAACTCAGTAACCACCACACTTGCTTGTGGATTGCCTAGGCTGGCTCCTTGCCTCAAGCCGTCTGTTTCAGCTTGAGTTATTGGCTGGGCTGACTTTTCTGTCGTCTGCGAATCAGGTGTAGTCAAAGCCCTAACAACAAACCCCGAAACAAGTAATATTGCTGCCACAATGATAATAGTGGGTAAGAATTTTTTAAAATCTGTCTTTTTCATGGTCATATTATAACAAACTAGCTAGGCTAAATCTAGGCCTAGAATTTAAATATACAGTATTATTTATAGAAGCTTTAGAGGCTATTTGAGCTTTGCTTTGACTTCAATAAAAGTCTCAACTTTGCGGGTAGCTGGATCAAACTTTTTTAGTTCAATCTTATCAACTGTATTTTTGGGGTTTTTTCTGGTGTAATAACGAGACCCGGTGGCCTTGTTTTTAAGTATTACAATTTGTTCTTGAGTTTTCTTTGACATAATGTTGAGTATTATAGCAAGAGAGTGACTACAAATCAAGTGATATTGAGACCGGGCAGTGATCTGAGCCCATTTGGCTTTGGTAAATCTCTGAGGACACAACGTTTTTTTTGATTTTGGAGCTTACTAATAAGTAATCTATTCGCCAGCCCACATTGTTGGACCTAGAGTTTGCCCAGTGAGTCCACCAGCTATAATGGCCGTTACCCTTTGTAAAAATTCTAAATGTATCTACAAAGCCGGCTTTTATAAAATTATCAAAGCCCTCACGCTCTTCTGCCGTGAAGCCGTTTTTGCCAATATTCTGCTTGGGTCTAGCCAGATCATCTTCTTCGTGGGCGACGTTTAAGTCGCCGCAAAATACTACCGGCTTTTTGACTTCAAGGGCTTGGCAAAATGCTAAGAAAGCTGGGTCCCAGTGTTTATGCCTGAGTGGAACTCTGCTCAGATCACCTTTGGTGTTGGGGGTATAAACTGTAACTACATAAAATTTATCAAATTCTAAGGCCAGGACTCGACCTTCGTTATTAGGGTGGCCGTAGTCATCCTCCATGTCATAGCTATCAGCAATTTTTTGGGGTAGACCGTAAATCTCAGCCAAAGGTTTAGTTTTTGAAAAAATTGCTGTTCCACTGTAGCCTTTTTTTTCAGCCGAATTCCAAAATTCATAATATCCTGGTAGATCAATTTCAACTTGTTCTTTGCTAGCTTTAGTTTCTTGCAGGCATAAGATATCAGGGTGATATTTAGAAATAAAAGACTCAAAATCACCTTTTTTTATGACAGATCTTATGCCGTTAACGTTCCAGGAAAATATTGTAGTTTTCATAATTAATATTATAGCAAACTATTCGCCATTCATTTAAGAGATAGATAACACATACGGACGAATGAATGCTTCATGCGCCCGTATACTAGACATCTATGGTGATCAAAATGACTTTCCTTTCTCGCGGTACTATTTGTGTTATGAACTATCTTTATTTTGGACTAGTTTGCATCTGACCAAGGGCTTGGCTCTGTAATTTTTCGGTTTTTACAGCCCACTTTATAGCCATTTCGTCTAAAATGTCTTCCATAGTCTGCTTATCTCTCAGCAAATTTTGGGGCATTTTTCTTATTTGACGCAACACTCTTTTTTTCATGGCAGACCTCCGCTCTATTTTATTAATTATGATAAATCAGCACTAGCTAAATAAGCTTTCGGGCTTTTTAACAACTAACAGGTGCTACTTAGTAGCTTATTCTCTTTGCCTGAGAATAGCCTGAAAAAACGACACCAAATATTTATAAAAAAGCGAAAGTTGGTATTAGTTGATGCTAAACAAAATAGCTGCCATAACAGTCAGAGTTACTAAATGATTCGAGAGGTTGATTGCAGAAAGCTCATATGATCTTTTTTCGAACAAGGTGTTACTTAGCCCATAGCTCGCTACAAAGCCAAGCCAAATCCAGACAGACAGCTTAATAGCCTCTAAGATATTAGCTGGGGCTGCTATCACGATAAAACGCTTTAGCACAAAGGCACTGACAAAAGATATGATCACTAAGCCCAAGACAGAAACTGCTAGGTTTGCTTTAAATTCCTTATTTTTTAGCTTAGTGACTCTACGCCACTCTTTGCCAAACATAAAATCGGAATACCAAAGTAGACTGATTGTTATTGCTGTTAAGGTGGCTAGTATAATTCCTGAGCTGTTGTTCATTAAAAATTTGAACATAATTTTTATCTCCTATCTTTTTGCTTCATGCGGTTTTACAATAAATTCTTAGTTATTATTATGCTACAAGCATAACAATCTTACAAGCTATGAAGACTATCTTTGTATCTTTACTAGGTGGGCTCTGAGGGCGTTAAAAATAACTACCACATCAATAATTTCTTGTAATATCGCACCATAAAATGGCTCAATCTTTCCTAGCGAGGCCAAGACCATTAGCACCAGGCTCAAGCCTATGCCAATAAAAATACTTTGACTGGCGATAGTTATAGTGTTTTTAGCAATTACTATAGCATCTGCCACTCTAGAGATATCATCTAGCATAATAACTACATCTGCTGACTCTGAGGCTGCTGTAGAGCCCTTGGCGCCAAGGGCAATTCCAACATCTGCCGCAGCCAAAACAGGGGCATCGTTGACTCCATCTCCAACCATTCCGGTTATTTGGCCGCTACTTGAGTGGGTTTTCACCAAATGCAATTTATCTACAGGCAATAGACCAGCGTGAATCTCATGAATTCCAGCCTGCTGGGCGATTATCTTTGCCACTGTTGGCTTATCACCTGTCAGAATCATGGTTTTTCTAATTCCGAGTTTTTTTAATCTTAGTAAAGTCTGCCTGGTATTGGCTCTTATGGGGTCAGCAAATTCAATATAGCCAATAAATTCTCTGGCATGGCCAACATAGACGGCAGTGTCTATGCTCTTCGCTAAGCCGGGGCTGATCTTGACCTTGTTACGTATCAAATATTCTAGCTTACCAACGTATACCGGTTTGCCGCTTATGATAGCTTTTACTCCTCCCCCTAATTCTTCCCGCAATGAGCTCGGCTTGTAAAGTCTTAAACGTCGTCTTTTGGCGGCAGATACAATAACGGCCGCCAAGACGTGGCTGCTTTCTTGCTCAACTGAGGCCGCTAGGCCAAGCAACTCTGACTCGCTACAATTAATTGGGTTGAGCTTTGATATTGTTGGCTGATTCTTAGTAAGTGTGCCCGTCTTATCAAAAGCTAAGGCTCTTAAAACAGCTAACTTTTCTAGGCTGGAGCCGTCTTTGATGATAATTCCATCGCGAGCAGCTCTACTCATACCAGAGACTATCGCAACTGGTGTGGCGATAAGAAGTGGGCAAGGCGTGGCTACCACCAGCACAGCCAGGGCTCGTACAGGGTCACCACTAATTGCCCAAGCTAAGCCCGCCAGGCTGAAGCTAATAATACTAAAAGGAATACTGTAGGTGTCGGCTAGTCTCACTATTGGAGACTTACTTGACGCCGCCGATCTTACAAGCTTAATAATCTGCTCATACTGACTTGATTCGCTACTGTGAATTGCTGTAATCTGGACTGCAGCGTCTTGATTTATCGTACCCGACAATACTTGGTTGTTTTTTTTCTTGTTCTGTGGCATACTCTCGCCTGTTATAGCAGACTCATCAAAGCTACTTTCACCGCTCAAAATAATTCCGTCTACTGGCACGGTTTCACCGGGCTTGATTAGTAAAATATCTTTTACAGAGACTTTTGACACAGCTACATCCAAAAAGTCTTTGCCACGCAGAACATGGGCTATTTTTGGCGCCCGCTTTAAAAGACTACTAAGCTCTTTTTGGGCCCTTGCTTTGGCGTATTGCTCCAAAGCAACTCCGCCAGTGAACATTAATAAAATAATCCCGGCTGTTGCATACTCACCAAGCGCTAAAGAAGCCAATATGGCTACCACGGCGATTATATCTACCCCAAATTTTTTGTTTAAGAGATCTTTCGTAATTGAGATAAATTCTGGCACCACTCCAAGCAAGCATAGCCCTATAAGTAGGGCTTCACCCCAAACCACCCTACCCAGTAAGTGCAGAGCAAGACTAGCTATAAGGCCAGTAACCACAACACTCAGCCAGCCATAGTTTTTAATGAAGCTTGAACGCAAAATTCTCATGCTTGTATTATACATAGGTTTTATTTAAAAAAGTTATTATAAAACCTTTGGTGTAAACTCATTAAGCACAACATTTTTATTAATAATTGTTGACATTTTATAAAAATTTTGCTATTGTAGCAACTCGTCTCAAGTTTTGAGAAGAAACAAATCAGGAGAAAAGTTGCCCCAGCAGACCACCCAGAATAGCCCATCGCCGCTCGGAATTTTTTTATCATTGGCTGGAATGTTTAATCCATTCTCGACAGCCAATTTAAAAGAAGCCACCAACAATGCTGCAAGAATGCAGCGCGACAGACTCAGAGAAGATGAATTGTTATCAAAAATTACAAGCCTCTAAGTTCATCTATTTTTTAAGAGCTTAAAAAACTCTAGCCTTCACCTTAACGGTGGAGGTTTTTTACTTTAATGTGTTTTTTTTAAGCTAAAGTAAGATTTTAATTGTATGGCTTGGCTCTCTCAGACCACCTGTAAAGTCTACATTATAGTTGCTCAATATCATTCTTTGGCCAGTGCTATCGCTATGGTAGGAGCTAACTCCGCAATTGCGCGGTTTGTCTTTATCTAGCACTGTAAATGCCTGTTCGTAGTTCCAGTGCTCTAGTAAGAATCTAAAGCAGCGTATGACGTGTGCGTGAGTCACGACAAGTATTTTTTCATCAGAGTGAGAGCTAAAAATCATATTTAAAAACAAATGAACTCTTTCAGATACCGAACCAAGGCTTTCGCCACCAGGAGGGTGAGACAAAAAATCACCAAAAGTTTTCCAATAACGGTTTAGCCATGGAAAATTTAGGTCTACTTCTGACTCGGTCATAGCATAGGTAAAGCCGGGGTCTCGTTCACGCAAAAAAACGTCCATACGAGTTGGCATTTTGTCTAATTCTGAAGGTGTGTAAGCCAATAAAATGTTGTCGAGTGTCTGTTTGGCACGCTGGTAGCCAGAATGGAATATATAATCGAATGTCCCAAACTGCTCTCTAAGGCCCTGGCCAGTTCTTTTGGATTGCTCAATACCAAGTGCAGTCAGGCCAATCTGGCTGTCAGCTCGGCCTTCAAGAATTCGCCGTGCATACTCATCTGCAAAATAAGTCGCTTCTCGTTTGGCGACATTGAACTCGCTTTGGCCGTGGCGTATTAGAACTAATTGTTTTGGCCGGCTAGTCATATCATAAGTATTATAGCAAAATTGCGCCGAAAACTGATGTTTTCGGGGCGGTAATATTTATTATGGTGATAAATATTTTTTTATAACTACAATTCAAAATTATGCTGTAGAGTTGGCGAACAGACAAGCTAAGCTGTCTTCAGTCATTATTTCGAGCTGAAAAATATCTTCAATCCCAAGATTCGAGCGTAATAATCCAGAAACTGCCTTCCTAAAGCCAGTTTCTTTTTCAGCCATTATTACAGACCAACAAGAATTCGGAGCTTTTTCCTCCTCAAAATCTCCAAACAAGATACTAGCCCGATGAAGCATGCCGACTGCTTCAAAAAAAACATAGCTTTCGGTGTCAAAACTACACACTGCGTAATGTTCAATAATCACCGCCAAAAACTCGTCTTGACTTGCCACCCACTCTATTTTGTAACAATTCTCTTTGTGAAAAAGCATGGCCATACCTTAATTCTCTAGGTGCATAAGATAACATTATGATGTTTTTTTGAAAAAAATACAAGCCCAGCAGAGTTAATAGTAGCTAGCCAAAAAATTCTTTTTCAGCTCAAAAAAGCTCTGATCAATGATCGATTCTCTAATGCGATCTACCAAATTAGTAATAAAATATAGATTGTGAATCGATAATAGAGTCGCACCCAACATCTCTCCACTTCTTGAAAGATGAGAAATATAAGCCCGGCTGAAGCTCAGGCAGCTGTAACAGCGGCATTTCGAATCAATTGGCCTAAAGTCTTTTTTGTACTTAGCATTGGTTAAGTTGATTCGCCCAGTACTTGTGTAGGCTGCACCATTTCTAGCCACTCTTGTAGGGCTAACGCAGTCAAAAGTATCAATTCCATTCTCGATGGCATTAAATAAATCAATTGGCTCACCAATACCTAATAAGTGCCGGGGCTTAGAGGCTGGCAATTCTTGGCAGACCCAAGCCACAGCGCTAGCCATGTCGTCTTTGTTGAAGCTACCACCAATGCCAAAGCCATCTAAATCTAGCTCGACCAGTTCTCGAGCCGACTGCCTTCGCAAGTCTTGGTGTCTACCACCTTGCACAACGCCAAAAAGAGCAATATAGTTTTTGTCGGTTTTTTTGAGCTCCTTGTGAGTGTTGAGACATCTTTTTGCCCAGGCAGTGGTGCGCTCCAGGGCTTGTTTTTGATATTCGTAGTCGGCTAGAGGACTTGTGCACTCATCAAATGCAAAAATAATATCGGCGCCTAGCTTGTGCTGGATTTTCATAGATATTTCTGGAGTGAGCCGAAGTGGCGAGCCATCGAGGTGAGAGCTAAAGCTAACACCCTGGTCATCTATTACCGCCTTTTGAGCGTGGCTACTACGGTTCTCAGAGCTAGATTGGCTGCTGTCGTCTCCAGAGGCAATCTTACTTATTTCTTTACCAAAAGCAGCTCCTAAGCTAAAAACCTGAAAACCACCGCTGTCTGTAAAAGTCGGGCCTGGCCAATTCATAAAGCTGGCTAGGCCACCACCTTCGGCTACTACTTGTTCGCCCGGTCTGAGATGTAAATGATAAGTGTTTGCCAAAACAGCTTGGGCACCAGTCGACTTGACTTGTTCTGGTGTGAGTGACTTAACAGTCGCGGCTGTTCCAACAGTTATAAAAGCTGGCGTATTTATTTTGCCGTGTGGCGTACTAATTGTGCCGGCTCTTGCCAGCCTATTTTTGATACTTGAGTGCTGAGTAAAAGAAAATTTATTCATTTTAGCATTGTAACAATTAAGGGCTGACTACAAAAGCTTAAATACTTTTTATCAGAAATCTAGAGCCTCTATTAGAGTTGGTTCTGGGATTTTATATAATTTTCTAAAACCAATAGCTTGCAACAAATATGCATAAGGTACTATAATCAAAGCAGTAATAATTATTAACTATAAAATTTTAAGGAGCTTATGAAATGGAAACAGTAGTAGCAAAGCCCACTCAAGGGTCACTAATAATAAGAGGAATTGTAAACATAATACTAGGCCTTATTGCTTTCACCTGGCCTGGTCTTACACTTTATATATTGGTAATTTTCTTTGCAATAAACATTATTGCGACCGGAACAATGGAAGTTTTTAGACCAATGATTGAAAAAAACTCAAAGCACGCAGTGCTGACCGTAATACTTGGGGTGCTTGGAATTGTTTTAGGTTTTTACCTGCTAGCAAGACCAGTATTGACAGCTGATGTGCTTGGTATACTTATCGCCTTCTGGGCCCTACTATTTGGTATCTCTGACTTAGTTTTTGGATTTGCTGATTCTGAAATCGGTGGTGGTTACAGACTGATGTTTGTTTTAACCGGTATAATTTCAATAATATTTGGTGTCTACCTACTGTTCTACCCTGTCGCAAGTCTAGTTACTTTCATTTGGGCGATTGGTCTTTACGCATCAATTACTGGCGTAATTTATATAATTGCCAGCTTTTTTTTACCAAAGCCAAAAACCTCTAAAAAATAAAGCTAACACACAATAGTTCAAAAGCGCACTTAAAAGATACAATTTAAGTGCGCTTTTTTGTAGCTTTTGTATTTGCTTAATAATAAATAAAATACTAATATAATACTAAACGTAATATTGTGAGGCTAAAATGTTTTTAGAATTTATCAACACACCAACAAGATCTGCGATTGCCTGGAGAGGGCTAGCCAACATACTTCTCGGTATAATAATTGTCACCTGGCCACAGCTCACCGTTTATGTAGTGATAGTGTTCTTTTCATTTAATTTAATGCTGGTGGGGCTCTACTACCTACTGGAGCCGTTATTTGACAAAGCCAATCAGCACGCATTATCAACTACTGTCATCGGTGTACTGACTATCACATTTGGAGTTTACTTAATTATTAGGCCGGAATTTGCAGCTGGCATTATTGGCTTACTGGTAGCATTTTGGGCATTACTTTTTGGCATGCTTGACATTGTAGTAGCTAGGCGGTCGCTAAAGGCCGATCTAGACTTTGCCTGGGTATTTATGTTAGCAGGTGTAATTTCGCTATTTTTCGGTCTCTTTATGCTACTCTATCCAGTAAAAGGTATCTTGAGCATTATTTGGGCTGTGGGTCTGTATGCTATAATTGTTGGTGTTTTACTGCTTCTCTCTAGTATACTAATGAACCCAGCTCATAAAAATAATTCGACTTTAAACAGCAACAAGAAAGGCCCAAAAAATGTCAAAGCAAAATAAATCTACTCATTCAAATGCAACTAAGGCCGAATTAGCTTCTCAAGTGGCTCAGTTAGAAAGCAGGCTAGCGAAATCTGAAAAGCCCAAAAAGTCTTTAGGTCGAACTTTCTTAACTGGTTTTTTGGTATTCATGACATCGCTACTTTTTTGTGGCTCAATCTTGGCCTTTTGGTTTCAGCAAACGCTTTTTGACACCGATACCTGGGTTGATAAAACAAGTCAAATCCTCTCTAGTAGTTCTGTACAGCGAGATATCACAATCAAGACTATCGATGTAGTATTTGAAGCTGTTGATGTTGAGCAGTACGCCAACGACCTACTACCCGATAAAGCTAAACCCCTAGCAGGCACAATTGCTAGTTCCCTTAAAACCTTTAGTACTGAGGAGATGCAAAAACTCTTAGCAACACCAAAGTTTCAGCAATTCTGGAAAGACGCTAACAGACAAGCCCACACTGCTCTTTTGAAGACAATAAGTACAGCAAGCCAAAAATCACAAGCCTCGGCGACTAATGAAGTGATTTTTATTGATAGAGACCAAGTGATTCTAAATGTTGAGCCGGTACTTAATAACCTAAAAAGCTCACTGGCGTCATCTGGGCTAGGCTTTGTCAATAATCTAAACACCAGTAGCCTTAATCTAAAAATACCCGTTGCGACCGTTCAAAATCTACCTACTATTCTGTTGATTATTAATACCATAAACCGAGTGGCAATATGGATGCCAATCGCCGCACTTTGTTTTGCCGCTCTGGCATTTTGGATATCTAGAGATAGACGCAAGACACTACTCCAGGTATCAATATTCTCTTCTGTGTTGCTTGTAATAAATCTAATACTAATAAGTACTGGTGGCTATTTGTTCGTTTCAAGCCTTACTGCCCAGGTTTCTGATATAAGTACGCTTTCTGGCCAGGTTATTTTTTCTAGCCTCACCCAAGACTTCATAGTATATAACCAAACAGCTTTAAGCCTAATGATAATAGTGGCACTGTTTGCATACATATGCGGAAACTCAACAGCTGCCAGCTGGGTGCGCAGTAAAACATCTGGGCTAATAAAATCTCATGTCAAAAATCCTACCATCGCATGGGTGGCCTCAAATGCGGTGATTATAATATCTACTATAGTAGCTCTAAATGCTCTACTTATCGCCCTAGCCCTGCTAAGAAATGCATCAATAACCATTGCTTCAACAATTGTGGCCGGAATCGCTTGTATTGTGCTTTTAGCCATCAAGGACACCGCCATAAAAAAATAGTTGGCCGAAACTTGTGTGACATCATAAAAAGTGATAATCTTTTAAGCATAACAATAATTAAAAAATAGGAGTTAAACAGTATTATGGCAAAATCAAATAACGAGATGAGTGGATGGGTAGGCTGGGCAGCATTTGCTGGTGTACTAATGGTACTAGAAGGCTTCTTCGCAATCATAGTGGCTTTTGTGGCTCTATTTCAGCCAGAGGTATACGTAGTAGGTGCGAACAACATACTGGCCTTAGATCTTAATGCTTGGGGTTGGTATCACCTGGTAGTTGGCCTGCTGATACTACTAGCTGGTTTGTCTGTCTTAAAAGGTAATTTATACGGCCGTATTGTTGGTGTAGTGCTTGCTGTACTATATGCTTGTGCCAACTTGGTTTTTATTCCTTACCAGCCTATCTGGTCTGTAATACTTATAATCACTGCTGTCTGTATAATCTATGCCTTGCTTGTTCACGGTGGCGAGATCAAAGAGACTTAGCAAAAAATACTTCAGTATTAAATTAAAAACACTCTACTACATGGAGTGTTTTTAATTTAACAATAAGTGCTAGAATTTCAGCTCTTTTTCAGACTGTTAAGATAATATATGAACAGCTCTTGAGTGGTCGTCTTAGTAATATACATACTTTGTTTTTACCTAAATGCAGTTCTGTACAAGCAAAGATGGCCAACAGGGTTAAGTCAGGATAATATAACTTTAGGAGATAAATTAATGAGAACATTACAAAAAAAGAAGTCGATAATAGCAGCTAGTATAGTAACGGCAGGCGCAGCTGGTATACTGATGGTTGGTGGAGTAGCTTTTGCCCAAACCCCCAGTAATGGCCAGGGGTTGTCGCAGGCTATAGCTAGTAAGTTCAATCTAAACAAAGAGGATGTAGATAAGGTTATAGACCAGCAACATGCCCAAAAAACATCTCAGCGTCTAGACAAAATGGTTGAGGCTGGAAAAATAACAGCTGAACAAAAAACTCTAATCTCTGCTAAACAGGCAGAAATAAAGCCAAGACTAGATGCAGCACGTGAGCTAAAAGACCCAGTGGCTAGAAAATCTGGAATGCAAGCTATAAGAAGTGATATGCAGAAGTGGGCAAAAGACAATAATATACCAAAAGGTGCAATTGCTCCACATTCTGGCAAAGGCCCAGGTAGTGACAAACAAATGATAAACAGCCAAAATAATATCTAATTCTATAGCAAAATAAATAGTACCGACAAAGTACTAAATAAACTCTCGCTCAAAATAAAGCGAGAGTTTATTTAATTTATATATCCCTTACTTATGTTCTATATAGGCTATAATAGTCTAATGGCAAATAACTCTTATGATTATTATAAGCTCAGCTGTGAAGAAGTAATTAGACTAATCAAGTCCAATAGCTCGGCTGGACTCACTACTATTCAGGCCCAGCAAAGAATATCTCAGTATGGCAAAAATGTAATTACCGTCAGAGACAAATGGCACTTTCTTAAGCTAACAATTGAGCCTTTCGCTAGTTGGTTTGTGGCTATCCTAGCATTTGCAGCCCTGCTTTCGGTATATCTTGGAAAAGCTATTGAGTCGATTGTAATTATAATAATACTTTTTATAAATGCCCTAATATACTATGTGCAAAGCTACACCGCGAACAAGCTCACTAAGTCGCTTCAAAGTAAAAACAAACAGACTATACAGGTCAAGCGTAATGGCAAGCTAAGCACCCTGCTTACCTCAGAACTTGTACCGGGTGATATTATATATTTGCGAGCAGGAGTAAAAATACCAGCAGACGCCAGGCTGATTGAGTCAAACTACCTACATACTGACGAGTCTGCACTTACGGGAGAATCCCAGAAGCAAGTCAAAGATACAAATAAAATCAAGACTGATGTTGCAATATATGATCAAACTAATATGGTTTTTAGTGGTACTTTTTGCTCTTCTGGAGACGGGATAGCTGTAGTAGTTTCGACTGGAATGAACACTGAATTTGGTCAGATAACCAGTTTAGCCAAACAAAAACCGCCCAAGAGTCAGCTGCAAGTAAAAATAGATGATCTTACCAGAAAACTAATACTCGTAGTTTTAGTGATTGCACTAGTAACTTTTTTTCTTCAGCTTCTTAGAGGTACCGAAGCCGTTGAGGCCTTAAGATTAGTACTCTCACTTACAGTATCAGCCATACCAGAAGGTTTACCGATTGCTGTTGTGGTAGTGATGATTTTTGGAATACAGCTAATGGCCAAAGAAAATGCTCTAGTAAACAGCTTGAGTGCACTAGAATCACTAGGTCAGGTAACACTGATTGCGACAGATAAGACAGGCACTATTACTCAAAATACTTTAGAAATTACTGGCTTTTGGAGCCCTTCAGAAAAAACTAATCTGGGAGCTGTTGCTTACAAAGCATCTATCATCTCTGAAGGCAAGGGCGATGAGCTAGACAAAATAATTCAGCAGGAATTTCAAGGAGACATTAACAGCGCTTCAGTTTTTATTAAGCATCTACCCTTTGACCAAAAGTACAGAATGAGCGGATCAATCTGGAAAAATACAGAGATCCAAACAACTTATCTGAAGGGTTCGGTGGAATCAATACTCAATATCAGCAATCTATCTCAAGTTCAAAAAAATAGTGTACTAGAAAATGTAGAAAAGTTTACCATTGAAGGCATGAGAGTGATAGCTTTTGCCGCAAAGAACGTTAGTATTAATAACTTTAATGATACTAAGCTCAAGGAATTTTCATTTGCCGGTATTATAGCACTCGGCGATCAAATTAGACCAGGCGTAAGAAAATCTGTTACAATTGCACAAAATGCCGGCATAGATGTAATAATGCTCACTGGTGATCACGTTGAAACAGCTAACTATTTTGCCAGACTTGCTGGTATATCTACTTCTACAAAGGCTCTTAATGGGCAAGTTATAGAAAAGCTCTTGCCGACCCAGATACGCAACCTACTCAAGAAAAATAAAGTATTTGGAAGAGTCTTGCCAGAACACAAATATAAGATAATAGAATCATTAGCAGACAGTGAAATAACTGCCATGACCGGTGATGGTATAAACGATGTACCAGCACTTCGTAAAGCAAATGTGGGCATAGCGATTGGCTCTGGCACAGATGCAGCAAAAGAAATTGCTGATATCATAATTATGGATGACGATTTTTCAACAATAGTAAAAGCGATAAGACATGGCCGGGCATCGATACAGAATATCAAAAAAATGCTAACCTATGTTCTGGCAACCAATCTTGGTGAAGTATTCACAATTGTTGGTGCCTTAGTAATAGGCTTACCGCTACCTATTAGTGCTCTTCAGATACTGTGGATCAATGTAGTAACTGATAGCTTTTCTATGATACCTTTGGGTCTAGAAAAACCAGAGCATAATTTATTAAAAAATAAACCAGCCAATCCAAACACCCCGCTACTTGAAAAAGCCCGTGTACTTAGGCTTGTCGTAACTGCTCTAGCTATGGCTATCTTAACACTAAGTGTATATGCTCTAGTTCTACCTTATGATGAAAATGCCGCCAAGGCCGTAGCCTTTGCCACACTAGTATTCGCCCAGTGGGCCAACGCTCTTAATTGCCGCTTTGACAACAAGTCTACAATACTTACTTTGCTAAAGCCAAATTGGTTGCTGTATTCAGCAATAGCAGTAGCCGCAACATTACAGATGACTGTCATGTTTACGCCGGCAGCTAGTTTTATTGGCACTCAGCAGCTCACACCTGGTCAACTGGGGCTGGCTTGCAGTGTGTTTATAGCTGTAATACTAGCAGGAGATATTATAAAGAAAGTAATACCTCTGAAACAGTGAGTAGCATGAATAGCTGTGCACATACTATATAAGATTTAGTAGTTTATAAAGCTAACAAATATTAGCTAGCTTTTGGCATAGCCCATTAAAATAGATCGACCGATTTAAACAACTTACTAACATCACCGTAGCATCGTGATTTTTTTTAATACTGTAAAACATGTTCGGAGCTCCTGTACTAATATTGAATTCTTTTAAGTCCACTCAGACAAGTTAAAGATTGTGAGTCGATTCAAGATAATATGAAATATTTTCATGATCAATTATTGTTCGTCAAAGCGTAGGTGAAATATTTGGTAAAGATAATTATGATCACTAACGAGACAATGAATCTTAAAAAAGTAGTTTAGCAAAAGCCGGCTCTAGAACTCAAATGGCTCGCCGTAATACTTAAAGCCTTTAATCTTAGGGGTATTACCTAAAACGATGCAGATAACTATATTAAGCTTGAGTTCTTTATAAATATGGTATTTATGATAATCGTCAGACATCACAAGCTTACCATCCTGGGCATAAGTGGTTATCATAGTACGCTATAGTAACTTCAATGCCAATTTTTATACCTTTGGGCAATTCATATATCTGATCTGGCTCCTCGCCATCTTTGCCATGCCTCAGGTATTTTGCTTCAATCCCAAGACAGGCTATTAGTTTGTCGCTTGTCCATTTTTCGTGATCTTCTTTATTGTATATCATAATTATTCTCCTGCTTACTTATAATTATGTGCATTAAATACTATAGCGTTGGGAGTAAATAGAAGGGAATGGGTCTCGAACCGATTTACAGATTGAAGCTGCAAAAACAAAAAATCAAGCGATCGCTCGATTTTCTAAAATAATTACGATATATGTTATTTTTTACTTTCATACAGGGGTAAGTAATACGGTCACTTGAGAAAATAAAAAATTGGCTGGGGAGGAAGGATTCGAACCTTCGATCTCCTGCTCCAGAGGCAGGCGCCTTACCGCTTGGCCACTCCCCATCGCTTGTGAGCTAAAACTAGGCTAGTTCTAGTGACAGTCACTATTATAACACTTTTATAGTTATTTTCTAGACTCAAAAGTCTACTAGGTCTGGTCTACTTTCTTGAGTTTTTTTTACTGCTTGCGACTTTCTGAAAGAATTAATTTCAGCGTGATTACCATTTTTTAAGACCTCTGGTACTTTCATTGCTCTAAAATCATCAGGGCGAGTATACTGGGGGTATTCTAAAAGGCCGGCCGAAAATGATTCATCTTGGTTTGACATCACATCTCCTAGCACACCTGGAATTAGCCGAGTAACACTATCCACTACCGCCATTGCTGGTATTTCGCCACCGGTGAGCACGAAGTCGCCGAGAGACACTTCTTTATCAACAATACTAAGTATTCGCTCATCAAAGCCTTCGTAGTGACCACAAAGCAGAATAATACTACTTTCTAAGCTATAGGCTTTAGCATCTAGCTGCGAAAACCTCTTGCCTCGCGGGGACATCATAAGAACCTTTGCGTCTGGATTTTTTACCTTTGCAAATTCTATGGCTGCAAAAACAGGCTCGCACTTCAAAAGCATACCTGCTCCACCCCCATATGGCGTATCGTCAACTGTTTTTCTTTTGCCAATTCCAAAATCTCGTAAATTTACTATTTCGAAATCGACTAGTTTTTTTTCTTGTGCTTTCCAGAGCATTGAGACATTTAGTACTGGCTCAAACATTTCTGGAAATAAACTTATAATGTATATCTTCATATAAAATAACTTTTACTCGGGCTAAATATCGGTATCTAAGTCTTCTATGCCTTCGCGGGCCTTAGCTTTTATATCTGCGGCTCTAGTGTCTTCTGGCACAGGCTCTTCAGCTATTTGCTCAAGAGTTTCGCTGCCGGCTAGCTCGACGCTATCTGGTTTGGGTTTAGCAACAAAATCAGAGCCCTCTGGCTCAGATATTTTGAGATTGTAACGAAGCTCATCTCGGGCTCCAAGAACTCTTAGCAAAGTACGAATAGACTTTGCTGTGGCTCCAGCTTTGCCAATTATTTTTCCCATATCTTCAGGGTCGACAGTAAGCTCAAGTAAGACTCCTCTGTCATCGATTGAGCGTTTAATAACGACTTTGTCAGGCTTTTCTACCAAAGCCTTTACAACATACTCAACAAATACCTGATCTTTTTCTAATTCTGACATTATAAAGATTCTCCTTGCTTTTAATTTGTTACCAAGTACTTATAATTATACAGCTATAAAAGTATTTTTACAGACTATTACGCTAGGGCTGAAAAAAGAAGCCAGGCTAGGCTTCTTTTTTGACTTCTTTTTTGACTGTTTCTTCTACAGCTTCGGCAACTGCTTCTGTTTTCTTGTCATCAGCATCTTTCTTGTCTGCTTCTTTTGAGGTACCTGCACTATCTTTTACTTCTTGGGCAGTTTTTTCAGCTTTTTCAGCTTTTTCATTTGCTACTTCCACTGTAGCTTCTGCTGTTTCAGTAGACACCTCTGCTGGTTCAGTAGCTTCTTCTTTTGTGTCAGTAGCTTCTTCTACTGGTTCTGACTTTGGAGATTTATTACGATCGTGAGTTTTAGCCCATTTTGGTAGCTCAACATCTTGACTTTGCAAAAGTCTAAGAACTCGGTCTGAGGCTTGGGCGCCATTTTTAAGATATGCAGCTATCTGTTCTTTTTTTAAAGTTAGCTCTTTTGTGTGTGGGTTATAAGTACCTAAAATATCCAAAAACTTGCTAGTAGCAGCCCTACGCTTGTCTGCAGCAACTATTCGATATGTTGGGTATTTATGACGGCCGTGGCGGGCCAAACGAATTACTACCATAGACTCCTTGTTTTACAAATAAATAATACTTAAGTGATCAGTAGATCTCAAAACTAATACGCCTTATTCTACCTGTAAACAGGCCTACTTGTCAACAGGTAGGGCAAATTTTAAGATTGGCTAATAGTTGCAGCTTGTTGCAAAGCAAGTGGTATTATTTCGCTGTCCCCTTTTTGGCCAGTAGTAACTCCAAAGATATTAGCTGCAGACTGCATTGTCTCTTGGTTATGGGTGATTATTATCACCTGACTGTTTTTTGATAATGCTTTTAAGACAGTGCAAAAACGAGTGGAGTTTTCATCGTCTAGAGCTGCGTCTACCTCATCTAAAACTATGAATGGGCTAGGGTTAGAGCTTAAAATTGCTGCCAACAGTGCCACTGCAGACAGGGCTTTCTCGCCACCAGACAGGGCATTAATACTTTTTCCTCGTTTTCCAGACGGACTCACAGAGATATCAATACCATATTCTCCGTCTTGCTGGGCAACTAGCTTAAGTTCGGCACTACCGCCCAAAAATAGTTCTACAAAAAATTTATTAAATGAGGTATTTATTTTCTTAAATGAATTTTTAAATCGTTTTTTGATATCATTTTCTAGAGAGGTGATTAGACTTTTAGTATCAGCTATGGCAATAGCTAGATCTTTCTCTTGGGTCTTCAAAAAATCTACCCTGTTGGCTGATTCTATAGCTTCTGTTACTAAAGTAGGGTCTATATTTTCAATCGCTAAAATCTCAAACTCAAGCATTGTTATATCATCTTTACTAGCAGCTGATTTTAAGTCTTTTGGAGAAATAGATCTGATTGGCCCAAACCATCTGGTGCAGTCTTGAATTATGCTAGCTTTTTTGGCTTGTAGAGTCTTGAGGGTTTCTTGACTGGCGGTGATTGAAATCTCAAGATGAGCCTTTTGGCTAGCCAGCACTTCTACACCACTTGTAATGTCTGATTGTAGATTCTGCAGGGCACCTATAGAACTATCTAGATATAGTTTTTGTCGATAACCTGCTATTTTTTCATCTATACCACTCAGCAGATGCTGGAGATTGGTTATTTTTTTATTGTGAGCTGAAATATCTCGAGTGATTATAATTGATTCTTTAGATGGGCCAGAAAGACCGCGCTGACTCAGCTCTTGTAGCTGTTTTTGGTGGCTCGCTATGTCTAGCTCAATAGACCGCAGCCCAATCACTTCTTGAGTCTGAATATCTACAACATCTTCTCTTGAGCCCATATATTTACTAATTTGATTTTGAATTTTTACAATGTCTACTGCTAACTCTGCAGCGTTGTCTTGTCTTGCCATCTCAAGCATCTGCGAGAGTTTATGCATGCTAGAATCAATTTCTTTTCTGGTATTAGCTTGTCTTAACTGTGTTCTTACCAGCTGAACTAAGCCTAGTGCGTGATTCACAAATTCTTTTTTTTGACTCTTGAAAAGTTGGGCTCTCATACCTTCTAGCTGAGTAGTGAGGAGCCCTAGCTGGCTGTTTAGGGCTGATATTTCTATTTCTATTTGGCTTGTCTTAATGCTATGAGACTTATGTTTGCTATTTAGCTGCTCTATTTCAGTAATTAGCTTAGATTTCTGAGATTTTAGATCAGCTAGATCAGACTTACTTGGCATGAAAGACTGAAGCTTGGTTTCTAGTACTGCTAGCTCGCTTTGTAAAAGAAGTTGGTTTTGAGCAATGCTGTCGCGCTCTAGCTCTAGACTTTTTAGCTTTTCAGCTTGTTGTGTTTGAGAGCTTTGGTCTTTTCTTAGATTATTAACACTAGAGTGGAGTTGTTTTAGCTGTTTTGTCACGCCTGCTAGCTTTTCTTTGGAATGATTTGTTTCTAGTATAATCTTGGCTTCGTCTGTTTTCAAAATAAAAATTTGCTTGGCCAAATATTGGTCTCGGTAAGTGTCAAGTCTGACCTTAAGCTGTTTTAGAGAAGCTATGTTAGCAGTTTGTAGCGCTAAAGCCTCAGATGCGGGTACTAGCTCCTTGAGAATATCTTTTACTCTTTCAAGATTTTCACTTGATGTTTTAAGATTGCGGCGAGCCTCATTCCGCCTTATGTCAAACTGCCTAATACCACTTGCTTCATCGAAAAGCATTTTTCTTTGGCTACCTGTAGCAGTAAGAATCTGGTCTATCATACCTTGCCCTACTACCGTGTAGCTCTCTGTTCCAAAGCCTGTTTTTGCCAATAGTTCCTCAATCTGAACAAGCTTGGCCCGGCGACCATTTAGCCGATATTGACTCTCGCCTGAACGCAAAAGCTGCCTGGAAATTTGTATTTCACTAACCTCCAAAGGAAATCTGCCGTTGCTATTGTCAAAAAATACACTAACTTCTGCCATACTGGCCTGGGGTTTTTTCTCGGTACCATAAAAAACGACATCTTCAGATTTACCAACTCTCAGACGCTTAGATTTCTGTTCTCCCAAAACCCATCTGATTGCGTCTGCGACGTTACTTTTGCCAGAGCCATTAGGCCCTACGATGGCAGTTATGCCTGGCTTAAAATCAAATACGTTTCGGCTACCAAAAGATTTGAATCCAGCTATTTCTAGTCTAGTTATTTGCACAATTTAAGCTCTCTCATTGCTCTTATTGTAGCTTATTTATTACAGCTTAAGCAACAACAATTAAATCTAGAGCACATTTAAGTTATTTAAAAAAATACTCAAGCCAGCCTAAAGCTAGTCTTGAGTATTGAGCGCAGTCTTATGCATTGCAATAATTTCGCTAATTTGCAGTAATACTGCACTATCACTTACTATTGAGATATGCCCAACTCTTGAGTTGATATGCTTAATGCTTGGCGGGATAGTGCCCCTTAGCCTAGCAAAGTCTTTTTGGCCGGTAGCAATATAATTTGTTACCATTTTACCATTTGGGTTAGCTGAACGCCTTGGAGATATTAGCATATCAGATGAGCCTATAATAGCGTGGGTCTCATGGCCTGACTCTTGGAGTTTTAAAAAATCCAATACCTTATCACAGACTTCACTATGAGCTCTTAGGTCTGAAATAATTGGCAACACTGGCAACACTTGTTGGCGCAGTACAGGCTTGAGCCTTATTCGACCAGCTGTTAGTAAATTTACCAGCTCAACGAATCCTCTGATGGGCATATTTAGCGGATCTGTCCAGGTTGTGCCACTAAAAGGCCCAGCAAGAGATATTACTGCTAACACTCTTTCTGGGTGGTCTATTGCCAGTAATGTAGCCAAAATTGCACCTTGAGAGTGCCCGATTACTACAAATTTGTCACTACCGCCAGAGAAATACTTTTTGCCAATTACGGCAGCTGAGCTGCTCATATTACCAAAACCCAGTAAAAATATAGCTTCAAAATCAACTATATCAACGTGTTCTAGCGCTACATCAATAATTGGCTGATAATAAAATTGGCTCTTTTTTGGAGCCCCAGTACCGCCGATCAAAAGAATTTTGAGTGGCACAGCTGCTCCTTTTTTGAAAAGATGTAAGGTACCGCAGCGATTTGCTGCTTAAATACAATACTACTACTTTTTATGCACTTAGCAAATCAAATAGATATTTTATTAAGACTATAGATCTAAAAAGCTTTTGATATTACTTTTTTATTATTTTTCTTTGCTGAGACTTTTTTTAAATTTTTCTAGGCCTGCTAAAGCTGCAGCTTGCTGGGCTGACTGCTTGCTACTTCCTTGGCCCTCACCAAACTTTTTTGTACCAAGAAATACTCCCATCAAAAAAATCTTATCATGATCTGGGCCAGTCTCACTTAGGACTTTGTAGTTCGGAGTTGTACTGTGTGATTCTTGAGCTAATTCCTGAAAATGGCTTTTAGCATCTATGTATGCACCGGTCTTTATAATTTCAGCTAGATTAGTGACAAGCTTTGTCTCGATAAATTCTTTGGCTAAATTATAGCCCTTATCTAGATAGATTGCGCCAATTGTTGATTCTACTAAATTGGCGAGTAGAGCCTGGCGACTTCGGCCGCCTGTTTTGGCTTCGCCTCTACTCATCAGTAAAAACTGACCCAGTTCGAGCTTTTCGGCAAGCTCTGCAAGACTTTCTGTTTTTACTAGTGCAGATCTCCAGGCTGTTAGATCACCTTCTGGATTCGGATAGTTAGCGTAGAGATAGTCAGTCACAACAAGCTCCAATACAGCATCACCCAAAAACTCCATTCGCTCATTATGCTCCAGTTTGGCGCGGCGATGCTCATTCAAGTAGCTTCTATGGGTAAAAGCAGTCTGCAAGATACTGGCGTCATCAAAATTTACACCTATTATCTCTTCAATTTTATTTTGATCAAATACCATTATATGTTGTAAAGTTTTTTAATTCTTCCAATTGCTTCGCGTAGAATAACTTTGGTTGCCTTATACTCTAGAATATCATAGGCTTGCTCAGCTTTAAACCATTTGACGTCTGTAATCCAGGGAGCATCTTCTTCAGTTTTTAAAACATCATTAGGGTTTGTAGATTCTATCAGATAAACAAAATTCATCATAAATATTAGCTTGCCTTCCATTCTGTAGAAAAAATGTATTTTATCAAGCTTAGATATCACCTTAAGACCGGTTAGATTAGTTTCTTCTGCAACCTCTCTAACTGCTGTTTTTTCTGGTGTTTCACCTGACTCAATGTGGCCCTTGGGAATACTCCAGCGGCCTTTTAAGTCTTGCAATAAAACAACCTCGATCTCCTGATTTGATACCCGAAAAACAATACCTCCACTGGAATACTCACGCACTGCCCTGGCACGTGTAGGAAAATGCTTGCTATTTCTGTTCTTTGGTTGGTATTTCTGGCTCGCTTGGTGGGTTAGACTTTGGGGCTGGCTTTGACTTGTCGGCGATGTCTGGCCGTTCACTTCTGGAGCTTTTTTCAGCTTGGAGTTTTTTGTCTTCTTCTGGTTCATATATTTCACTTTGTCTGTAAATGGTGCCAAGGACACCGTTGATAAATTTACTAGAATTATCTCCACCAAACGACTTAGCAAGCTCAACAGCTTCGTTAATTGCAACTTTAGGTGGAACTTCTTTTTTGAAGATTAGTTCATAAATAGCCAGTCTCAAAATACTCTTGTCAACTTTTGCAATCTGGTCGATTGGCCACTCTGGAGCGGCTGGAGCAATAAGGGCATCTATTTTGGCAATATTTTTTTGTGTACCAGTCACTAGGTCAAGAGTGAAATCTGGTTCTTCTAATGCCTGGCTGTAAACAGCAATGTTTCGATCTAAAATTTCCTGCATGTCAGTTTTTAAATCTGACATATCAAGGCTGTTACGAAAATCATACTCGTATAAGCTTTGGAGAGCTATTATTCTAGAAAGGTGTCTGTTTGAAGCCATAGTTTACTAGTAATGCTTAATATTATAGCCTACTTTTAATGCTTAAACTAGCTTTTTAAAAGAGTTTAGGGCTAGATACTTCGTCTTGAGCGAGCTAAGCCCAGTGATGCGGCTTTGTGCAGCCGTCTTGGCAAGTTAAGTTTTGAGTTTTTTTCGTACATAAGCTCAAGTGGCTTTAGGCTATCGTGACTTCGGCGTTGTCCGCGAGTACTTGATGTGCGGCGTTTTTTTGGTACTGGCATGGCAGTTCCTTTCTGTTGGCCATAAATGGCGCTTAAATATTTTTGCTCAAATACCTTTACATTTGTTGGGGCAGAAAATTTGTCCAGGCATTTTAAATAAGATTTCTTGCCGTAAAGGCTCACTTATATCAATGTCGTTGCGGTCGATTTGCCATTCATCATCTTCTGGTTCATCGGCAAAAATTGCTTCAAAGTCTAAAGATAAAGAATAACTAAAGCGGGTAAGGCAGCGGTGACAGTCTACTTCAACACTCAGTTCAGCTAATATCTGGGCTTGGTACAATTCGTGGCTCAGCTTAGTAACAGTAACTTGGGCGGTAAAAGGCTTAGACAGTTCCACATCTTCTATAGATGAGAAACTTAGATCATGACGCTCTAGCTGGCCATCTTGTTTTCTGTTTAGTCCTAGAATGCTAATTGGCATTTCGTTTACTATAGTAGCAAAATTTAGCCTAAAAAGCAACCCCCACAAGCGGTTTTAGCAATACCACCAGTCTGTTGTTATATTAATTTTGTCCCAAAACTATACTTGCCCCGGCAACTCTCTAGCTAGAGCCTACTACAAAATTTACTAGCCTGTTTGGCACCACAATAACTTTAATTATTTCGGCATTTTTGGTAATATTTTTAGATTTATCAAGCTCACGAGCCATATCTTCTAGTTCTTGATTGCTGGTGCCAGTAGTAACTGCAAAATCTGCCCGTAGCTTGCCGTTCACCTGAACTACAATTGTCACGACATCATCTTTTACTAAGTCTTCTCGGTATTTAGGCCAGGGCTGGGAATGTACACTTTGCACACCACCCAGCTTGTGCCACAGCTCTTCTGCTAAGAAAGGTGCAAAAGGTGCCAGCACTAAAACAAACGTCTTGAGACTATCATTCCATACTTGCTGACTACAGGATTTGTTGTTTTTTATAGCAGTAGAAAATTTAACAAATTCCATCATAGCTGCTATCGCTGTATTGAATTTGACCTGTTGTAAGTCTTGGCCAACTTTTTTGATAAGCTTGTGCATTCTTGACTCTAGCTCGCTCTCTATGACCGTGTTGGTTGAGCCAGACTGATACTCAACTAGTATTAAGTCATATACTTTATTTACAAATCTATGCATTCCTTCAAGTCTCTGTGGATCCCAGGGGCCTCCATCTTCGTAGGGACCCATGAACATCAAATACATACGCAGGCTATCGGCGCCATATTTGTCAATCAGCTCATTTGGGCTGAGGACATTACCTTTTGACTTACTCATCTTATTGCCATCAGGGCCGAGTATCATGCCTTGATTGATAAGTTTTTTGAACGGCTCTTTAAAATCGATCATTTTTTGTTGATACAGAAATTTCGTAATAAACCTAGCGTAGAGCAAGTGCAAAATAGCGTGCTCAACGCCGCCCATATAGCGATCTACCGCCAGCCAGGTTTTTACTGCAGCTGGGTCAAAAGCCGATTTATCGTAATTAGTATTTGGGTAGCGTAAATAGTACCAGCTACTATCTACAAAGGTGTCCATTGTGTCTGTCTCACGGCGAGCTTGTTGATTACATTTTGGGCATTTTACTTTTGTAAAGCTTTGATTCTGGAGTGGTGAGCGACCAGACTTATCAAACTTCTGGCCGAGTGGTAGAACAACAGGAAGGTCTTCTTCTGGGACTGGCACTAGGCCGCAATGATCACAATAAATAATTGGAATTGGCGCTCCCCAATAACGCTGTCGGCTTATTAGCCAGTCTCGTAGACGGTATTGGGTTTTGTAATTAGCAAGGCCTTGACCAGCAAGGTATTTGGTTATTTCCACTCTTGCCTGCTCAGAAGTTAGGCCGTCAAACTGGCTGGAATTATACAAAATACCGTCGTCGCTAAAGCAGATTTCAAAAGATTCGATCTTAGCAATATCTTTATTATCTTTGGGTCTTATAGAAGTTTTGAGAGAAATATTATATTTTTTTGCAAATTCGGCATCTCTTTGGTCATGAGCATCTGCAAAAACTGCTCCAGTTCCATAGCTACCCAGCACAAAGTCGGCTATCCAGACTGGCATTTTTTCGCCGCTGGCTGGGTTAGTCACATAGCTGCCAGTAAATATGCCGGTTTTGTCTTTGGCTTCTTGGCGATCAACATCAGTTTTTGACCCAGCTTGGTCAATATACTTTTTTACTGCTGGCAGCTGGTCAGCCGTAGTAAGTCTTAGAGCTTTGGGGTGCTCTGGAGCCAAAACTATAAAAGTACCGCTATAAATTGTATCAATTCTAGTGGTGTAGACTTCAATAAAATCATTTTTTGAGTTTATCACAGCAAACTTAACTAATGCGCCAATACTCTTGCCTATCCAGTTGACTTGCTGTTGCTTAACGCGCTGAGGCCAATCTAAACCTTTTAGATCTTCTAGTAAATCATCTGCAAAGTCTGTAATGGTGAAAAACCACTGTTTAAGTAACTTGCGCTCAACTTTTGCACCACTTCGATCTGCAAAACCGTCTATAACTTGTTCGTTAGCCAAAACTGTTTTATCGATGGGGTCCCAATTAACATAGGCCTCTTTCTGAACCGCTTTACCAGCCTTAAACAATTGCAAAAATAGCCATTGTGTCCAGCGGTAATATTCCGGGCTTGAGGTATTTATTTCACGATCTGGGTCATACATACCACCTAGCTTTAAGTACTGAGAATGGAAATTTTTGATATTCTCGGCAGTCCAGACATCAGCCGGTATGCCATTTTTGATGGCGGCATTTTCGGCAGGTAGGCCAAAGGCGTCATAGCCTAATGGCTGCAAAACATCATGACCTGTCATTTTTGCATAGCGACCCAAGGTGTCGGCAGGGGCAAAATTGTACCAGTGCCCAATGTGCAAATCACCAGAAGGGTACGGGAACATTACCAGATTATAAAAAGGCTTCTTGGGTTCTAGAGGAGTTTGATTGATTTTAGTTTCAAGCCAAATTTTTTGCCATTTGGTTTCATTTTCTAAGGGTTTATAATTATTCATAATGTCTCTATTGTACCTTATTTTAGTCTCAATCAAATAACTGCGGAGTTTAGTTTTTTAAGTGCTTGAAAAAAAACCGTCTAGAAAGACGGCTGGTTTAGCTATAGTTGATAGCTAGCTTATACTAGGCTCAAACAGGCTCAGGCTGAGTAACAAAAATAGCACGAAAGTTGAAAAAATCAAAAAACCTTTTCAGCTCCACTTTTTGCTTTTCTTGACGAGCAGCCGGATCTTGAACAGGGTCTGTGAAATATAAATAGTCAATACCATCTTGTTTCACTATGCCATTTAAAACTATCTGGTGATCTTGCTTATTGGTGCTGAAGCCTGGCTTTACACTGGCTATAACTGGCATACCAGAGTCAAAAGATTGCCTAAAGCTGAGCAATGATTTATTTTTAATATCTTCTAGGCCAGAAGGTTCTGCTTCTTCGTGCTGAGTTTGTTTTTCAATCATTGTAATTTGATTGTTATCATAACCTTCATTTTCTCTCAACCAAGCAGAGTCTGAGCCGGCTGCGAGCCAGTTGCGTCGCCAGCTAATTAGGCCAAGTTTTTTAAAGTAGTCAACTTGGTCAGAATGTTTCCAGTGCATGTTATCATTTTGAGCCCCAGAATCCTTCATCTCTGTAAACATTGTCTTAAGACTAATCAGTTTTGCTTGCTCAGACATGACAAAGTCGATAACAATTTTCATGCAGGCTATTGCACAAATAGTGCGACGCTGGTCTGCGGCTATATTATGCTCGGCGTCTAGCTGCCAAACATGATCTACATCTAAATAAATATCAATATTATTTGATTCATTAGCTGGTTCTTGGGTTGGCATTGGCGGTCCTCCTAACATAGTTATAGTGCAAAGGCTTTCTTTTTTCTTTTTTTCCAGGCAACAGACTGGCGAACTAAAACCGCTTTCGCATCAAGGCTTGGATCTAACAAGATGCGAGCGGCCTCTTCAGAATATACACCATCTTGACTACCTTTTACCAGAACAGTGTCACCTTTTTTAACAACCGACTTAAGATAATGCCCAGCCTCATAGGGAGTTCGAAACATTTTTAGGCTTTCTTGGCTAAGGCCAGCTTGACTTGCCGAAGAAGCCAGATACTTTTCTGCTAAATCACCAATAGTTACGAGTAAGTCTACGGTCTTGGCGGCTTTTTCGCCAACTTCACGATGAGCACTAATTGAGTGAGGGCCTAGCTCGTTCATGCTCCCCAAAACAGCAATTTTGCGGCCGCCAAGTTGAGAGAGAGTTTCTAGGCCAGCGATAACTGCGTCTGGGCTGGCGTTGTAGCTGTCGTCTATTATTTGGCAGCCGTTAAGGCCTTTTAGCATATTCATTCGCCCCGCAACTGACTCTACCTGAGTTAGCTCAAAACAAATTGCTGGAAAGCTCATTTCTAGCTCATACGCTACAGCAGCGGCGACTAGTAGGCTATATAAATTTTGGTGGCCTAACATCTTAGTCTGAATTTGTTTTTTCTGTTTGCCTATTTGTAACTCTGCCTTGAGAAAACCTGTTTTTGAGCGAGATATTTTACTAAACCTAAAGTCGCCATACTTTAGACCAAAGCCAATAGTTCCATTCTTGAAAGCTTTTTTTCTGAGCGCTGGGTAGTCAGCATTATAAATAATTGTCTTGGCATTTGCCGCTATCACCCAGTTGTCATGGAGAACTGTTCTCATATCGTACATTTTGGCCATATGAACGGGGGCGATTCCAGAAATAACACTTATATCTAGTTTTACTATTTTTAATACCTTACGCATCATGGCTAGCTCATCATCAGCAAGCTCAAGCACAATGGTATCAAAGCGGTAATTGGCGATTTCAGAGTCGATTTGATTGAATATTTTTTTCCAGGCTCTGGCGTCCCATAGATGAGGCGGAACTTTAAGACCAAAAATGCTTAATGGTATGCCGATATCAGTGTTGTAGCTATCTTGAGAATAGCGAACCTTGTAACTTACACTAAGGACTTCTCCAATTGCGTGCTTGGCACTGGTCTTGCCAACACTACCAGTCACCCCTATCACAGTTATTTCATTTTTATTAAAAAGTGTTTTAAGCTTTGAATTGAGTTTACGGATAATAATATTTTTTGCGATTTGTTTCATTATTTTATTATTATATCACTTAATAAATCTAAGTTCATTTGAGAGAATGACTTGGTGTTGATAAAAATTATTTTTTCTGGTCCTTAGAGAGTCTTTGAGGTCTTAGTAGTGCTAGTATTTTTGGTATTCTTATTAGTCTTAGTTTCTAGTTCGGCGAGCTTTTCAGCTTCTTTTTCTCGTTTTTTAGTATCAATGTCTAGTCTGTCAAGTTTTAATACTTTGAAGCCAATGTATACAACAAAGGCTATAACGGTGAAGTCTATTAAAGAGCTTACGAAATTACCCCAGGCAACAGTCACCCCGGCTATTTGCCAGCCTGCAGTAGAGATATTAGTCTTGCCAAGAACTATGCCAAGTAGTGGGTTGATGATGTCTATAACGAGTGAGTTGACAGTCTTTGTTACAGCTGCAGCTAAGATAAAGCCTACCGCTAAAGTCACAACGCCTTGTTCACGAATAAATTCTAAAAATCCGCCAGCGTGCTTCTGGGCTTGACTCTGAGCTTTTTGAGCTTTTTGGGCAGCCTTTGATTTGATTACTTTTACTTTTTCCATAGTGACATATACTACAGCAAACAGCCTTGTCTGTAAATAAAAATATCCTATAGCTTGTCTAGGATATTTAGAGATAATTTATTGGTGGAGCATATCGGATTCGAACCGATGACCTCATCCATGCCATGGATGCGCGCTACCAGCTGCGCCAATGCCCCTCTGAGCTGTTATTAAAATTAGACAACACAATGCAGTCTAGCAAAAAAGTGGTTTATTTTCAAGCAGTTAAATCTGGGTAAGCATTATTTTTTAAAAGGCTCTAGACTTTAGTTTTGTTAGCTCTCTTAAAGCTAAGTATACTGCTGCTGCGGCTATCGATAGACCCCACTGAGCTAAACCAATTGGGCTGTTACCAATAAATCTCGCGAGAGTTGGCTGGTAGATTATTAAAAATACACCGCTCAAAGAGACTCCAAAAGCCAGCCACAAGTGCCAGTTGGTGAACAAATAGCGTCCAAAGATTGATTTATTTGGGGCGGTCCGCCTGGCTAAGATATTCACAAACTGACATAGTACTATTGTTGTGTATGTGACAGTTGTAGCCTGCAAATAAACTGGGCTATTTTTTATTACCTCACTACCCGCCATGGCAAATGTAGCCAGAAAGCTTAAGTAGGCTAAGCCGCCAATAATAAAGCCACTCACTACAACATCTAAAATAGCTGAGTTGCTCATTATGTGATTTTTTATATTTCTGGGCTTGTCGTTCATTATATTGGTGGTAGGAGGATCCCAGCCCAGTGCAGCTAGAGGAAAAAGTTCTGCCATTAAGTCGATGGCTAATATTTGAGTAACTGAGATAGCAAATGGAATTGCGTAAACTGAGCCAATGCTGAGGCTCAGAAGGACAATTGTTAGCTCGGCAAAATTAGAGGTTATGCAGGCTAAAACTATCTTTTTAATATTTTGAAATATCACTCGGCCCTGCTCTATGGCCCCAACTAAAGTATGGAAACTGTCATCTAGGAGTATTATTTCGGCCGAATCTTTAGCTACGTCGCTTCCTATTTTCCCCATTGCTACACCAATATCAGCTCTTTTGAGAGCTGGGGCATCGTTGATACCGTCTCCTGTTACGGCCAAGATATAGCCTGATTTTTTGAGAATATTAACTATTCTGAGCTTATCAGCTGGTGATACTCTGGCAAAAATAGCTCGGCCAGTTAAGACTAGTTTCGATACTTTTGAATCAGCCATAGTTGCCAGCTTATTGTGGGTCGTCAAAATCGGCTTTTCACCTTGGGCAAAACCTATTTGCTGAGCAATGGCAGAAGCGGTACGGGCTTCGTCGCCAGTTATTATTGTCACCAGCATATTGGCCTGATAAGCAGCTGACATCGCTTCTCGAACCTCTTCTCTGGGTGGGTCTATCATGGCTGCTACACCCAGAAAAACGAGCTCTCGCTCGGCTTCATCTGAGGTTTTTGGGTTAAATGATTTGATTGGCCTATAGGCTAGAGCTATATTTCGCATCGCCTGAGACGACATTTCATCTACATAAGCTTTTATTTTTTCGCGGTGTGAGCTAGTAAGGGTAATAATTTTGCCGTGACTCAAAATGTGGGTTGCGCATTCTAGTATTGATTCAGGTGAGCCTTTCGCAAAAATGTATTTGTGAGATGCCTCGTTGGCAATTACACTCATTCTCTTTCTTTCAGAGTCAAAAGGAAATTGCTTGATGACCTGGGCTGTCATGCCAGCCTTAGAAAAATTAGTTTTTTGGGCCAAGCTAACCAGCGCGGCTTCAGTAGGGTCACCGATACTATACCAGCTAGGGTGGCTTAAATCTGGCTCATGAATACTAGCATTGCTCGCCATAAAACCACAAACTATCAAGGGCTTGAGGGCCAAAAGCTCAGACTTTTCTAAAGGGTGGTTTTCATGATTCAAAATCTGGCCTTTAGGAACAAATCCCGCTCCCTCTACTTTATAAATTCCATCTAGAGAAAATAAACTAGTCACTGTCATTTCGTTTTTGGTCAGTGTGCCAGTTTTGTCGGTGCAGATTATTTGGGTAGCGCCCAGGGTCTCAACTGCGGTGAGTCTTTTGACTAACACTCTAGATTTAGCTAGCTTTCCGGCAGCTTGTGCTAAGCACACATTCACTTCAGCAGGTAAGCCCTGCGGGATCATCGCAGCTGCAATACCTATAGCAAACAAAAAAGCTTCTCTTAAGCCAAAGCTTGCACCCAAGCTTACTGGCACCAGTATTGTTATCAGAATAATAGTTCCTTGAGTTATTCGTAATGCTAGGTGTGATATCTCTTTTTGGAGTGGTGAGCGATCTGGCCTGGCTTCTTGGCTAAGTTTAGCAATTGTGCCAAGCTCGGTCTGCATACCAGTAGCTATAACAACCCCTCGACCTACCCCGGCAGCGACTGTTGTTCCCATATAGACCATGTTGTCTCTTTCGGCCACTGCAAGATTAGCCCGCAGCTTGTTGCTAACACAAACACTTGGCGTAGACTCACCTGTTAGGGCATATTCGCTCGTAAGCAAGCCATCTACGCTAATAAGCCGCAGATCTGCCGGTACACTGTCGCCAGCTTCAACCAAAACTATATCGCCCACAACTAGCTCTTGGGCATCAATCTCGACCGGAACGCCATCTCTAAGGGCCTTAGTGCGGGGCTTAATCAATAGCTGCAGACTTCGCATCACCTTATCGGCCCGGTATTCTTCAAAAAACCCAATAATAATATTTATTATAATTATTATAAACAAAACTGTAGTAGTTCTAGTGTCTTTTAGATACCAGCTAACGCCAGTCGTAAAAATAAGCAAGATGATAAGTAGGTCTTGAAACTGCCGGGCTAAAATTTTTAAGACTTCAAAATGATGAATCTTTCTTACTTTGTTATAGCCATTTTTTCTTAATCTTAGTTTTGCTTCAGCAGAACTTAAGCCATTTTTATCACTTAAAAGCAAGTTTAGGCATTTTTGAAAATCTAAAGAATGCCAAGATTGTTGCTGGACAAATGAATCCTTGTGCTGAACTGACCCAGACTTTTTGTTATTTTGAAGCTTTGACCAAAACAACATTTTTAAACTACAATACTTTTAAAAGTAGATTTATTAGATAGGCTGCGGCAACAAAAGCCAGGCTGGCTAGCAAAAATCCCAAGAAAAATCCTAGACCTATTCTAAAACCGTCACGATAGGTAAAATGAGCCGCTTTGGCAATATCTTCTTGGCCAAGTTCTTTTTTAAAATATTCATTGGCACTATCTTTCTTATGTTCCATTGTTATTATTGTAACACTTTTATGCCAGTCAAAACGACGTGCTTTGGGCCTCTTTTTAGAATTTTATAATCGCCAAAGCTAGCCTTAATAGCTCTTGCCACCCAGGGTTTCAAGCGAGCTTCTACAACCATGGCTAGCCGCCCATTGTTTTCTAAATGCTGCCAGCTCTCGAGAACCATTTGTTCAAGTACTTCACGGCCTCGGTGAGTGGGAGGATTAGAAACAATAACATCGAATTTTTGATTTGGTGAGAGTTGTTCAAAACCATGACTGGCTATTACTTTAAGATTGTGAACGCGGTTGTTTTCGGCATTTGAAGTTGCACACGATACTGCAGCTATGTCTGAGTCTACAGCTGTCACTCTAGATTCTGGTCGGAGCTCGGCGAGGGTCAGACCGATTGGGCCCCAGCCACAACCCCAGTCGAGAACTTCGTCATAGCTTTCTGATATCTTAATAACTGCCTCTATCAGCATTCTACTGCCCGTGTCTAGACTTTTGGGCGAGAACAAGTCTGGCTTAGTTTCGCAGTTTAATACAGCTCCAGCAACTTCAAACTTTACCATTTAAGATCTTTTCCTGCTATTACGACACTGTCGCCCTTTTCAGCGCCAAGTTTTTTAAGCTCTTTGTTAACGCCTTTCTTACGCAAAATCTCTCGCAACCTTCTGACGCCATCGGCTTGAGTAAAATCTGTGCGACGGGCAAATCTCTCTACTTCTTCACCAGTCAACAGATACTTGTCTTTCTCTTTAAAAACTTGCCAGCCCAGCTCTTCGCTCAGTTTAATAACAGGAATCTCTTGAGTGATAACCTCTGCTGTAGCGGCTTCAACTTTTTGGGCGTCTTGAAGTATTTTATTGGCAGCACGCATTAGACCAAACAGACCCATTTGGCGTACTGCTGAAATTGCATGTATAGCTTGGGGCTTGGTTTTTAGATACTTGGCTAAGCTTGCAACTAGCTTATCTACCTCAGCTTGAGGCTTGGTTTCTGTCTTAGTTAGGGCAATCACGCAGGGTCTATTACTTAGGTCTACGGCATAGTTTTTGAGCTCACCTTGAATAGTTTGATAATCTTTTATTATATCTTTAGAATTGACATCTACTAGATGAATAAGTACCTTGCAGCGCTCAACATGACGCAGAAATTCATCACCCAAACCACGGCCTTCGCTAGCACCTTGAATAAGACCTGGAATATCAGCCATTAGAAAGCTTCTTTCATCAACATCTACCACCCCGAGATTGGGCGTTAATGTTGTAAAAGCATAACTGGCAATTGTCGGTTTGGCGGCACTTACCATGCTTAGTAGCGTGCTCTTACCGGCGTTTGGCAAGCCAACAAGACCAACATCAGCGACAAGCTTTAGCTCTAAAGAAAGCTCTTTGTTCTGACCCATTTCACCAAGCTCAGCCATTTTTGGAGCTTGACGAATTGAGCTTTTGAAATGAGTGTTGCCAAAGCCACCTGAGCCACCTGCGCAAACAATAGCCTCTTGGTCATTTTCGACAAGATCAGCAATTAGGTCTTCACCATCACGCACGATTGTGCCTGGTGGAACCAATAGTATAATATCTTCGCCGTTCTTACCATGACGCTTATTGCCACCACCAGCCTGGCCGTCCTCAGCCCGCAAGAGCTTGGCGCTACGGTATTTAGTTAGAGTATTGGTGTTATGGCTAGCTTTAACAATAATGCTTCCGCCTTTTCCTCCGTCGCCACCATCAGGCCCGCCCTTGGGGTTACCGCGAGTACGATGAAAGCTTATTAGCCCGTCACCGCCTTTGCCGGCCTGAGCCTTGATTGTAGCTATATCTGTAAACATCATAAAAATATAACATATTTTGGCTATAATTACAAGTCGATTCTAGCTGTCAGCGTTCTTCTTAGTAAGCAAAAACCCCGCTTCACTTGCGGGGTTTTTTGATATTAAACTAGTTTGAAGTTTAGCAAGGCTAGTTTAATAGACGTATATAAAATTACTAGCTGGTGCGCTACCAGAACCTACTCTGTTCCAGCCGGCTGCCCCATTCATATCGCTATAATATACGGTTCCGCCTTCAACCCGTTCAATATAGACAACGTGATTGCCAGATTTAGCTACTCCAGCTGAGCCAGCTAGGGCGTCTTTGCTCACTGTCATACCTGCCCGTGGAGCGCTATAAGGCCACTGGTTGGCGTTTCCAAGAGAGCTAGCTACATATCTGCGGTTCGCAACATACCAAGTGCAATAGCCGTATGCGTAGTTATTTCCTGCAGAGGCTCGCAAACTATATGAAATAGCTGGGCTAGATTTAGCACTATATGTAGCGGCTATTTGTGAAATAGGGGCTGAAACAACTGGTTTAACGCCGTCTGGCAATACAATATTTTGGCCCTCTAGTGGCGATTTGCCGTCTAGTGAGTTGAAACTATCTATGAGCGCAGCGTTAGACTGAAAACGTGAAGCCAGCTCACCAATATCATCACCGCCAGTACCAGTAAATAAGATTCCTGAGACTGGTAATATTGTCAGCTTAGCACCAGGCTTGATGCTGTTTTCATTTGTAATATCGTTAGCCCACATAATAGTGTCTGAGGTGATATTAAATTTTACAGACAGCGAGCTTATTGTGTCGCCATCTTTGACGGTATAGCTCAAGATGTCTCGGCTAGGAGCACCTGCTGATACAACCGGCTGTTTTTTGGCCAAAAAGTCGTCTCCGGCTGTTGCTAGAGTGGTCTGGGCATTCAAGTCTTTGGCTTTTTGACTTACATCAGAAGAAAGCATTGACGAAGAGCCTTCAGAAAGCACCGCAGCTGTGGTAATTAGTGAAGTACGGTCATTACGGCTGCTGACATCAGCTGAAACCAAGCTAGATTGTGAACTTACCTTACCTGCTGAGACCGAGATAACGATGAGAGCTATAAAGCTACTGTGCAGAGCAAATCTGCCTAAACCGCTGCGCGATGGCAATGGAAGCTTGGTGTTTTCTTTGATTGAAGATATTCTGTTTTGAGTACGGGAACTTTCTTTTGTTTGAGAAAGTGTGTTTGTTTTGGTAAAAGTTTCTGGTTGCACCACGCTCGTGAACTTTTCACGACGCACTTGAAGGGGCAAGCCCGCTATCTTTTTACTAATACATATCTCCCTCCGCCTTTAAATGACGGACATCTGCGGCTTATCTGGCTCTCAAATAAATGAGACAAGGAACTTCGACCTGAAGGTTATTATATAATTTCCCTAATCTGATAAGTTGTCGCAGGAACGCTTGCAAGGATAAGGTCACAAACCATCTTATATAACTAAGTGGAGCCTTAAATACTGCTTATCCTTGTAAGAGTACGTTCCCTATACTATCACGACCCAAATAGCTGCGCAAGAGGTATTTTATGCCTATACCAAGGTAAAAAACAGCTGTTTACAGGTAGTTTTCGATATTTTCATTGTGTTTTTCTAGATTTGTTGCATAATATACAACTCCATCTTTGCCTGCTAAGAAGAACAAATAGTCTGATTTTGTAGAATTCATAACAGCTTCTATAGACTCTGTGCTGGGGTTGTTTATTGGTGTTGGAGGGAGAGCTTTAATTCTATAGGTGTTATAAAGTGACGGTATTGCGATATCAGCTGGGGTAGTCTGAGTGTTGCCGGTAGTGTAGTTGACTGTAACATCACTCTCGAGTCTCATGCCTAATGCTAAACGATTCAAAAAGACGCCAGCGGTAAGTTTTCTGTCTTCATTAGTGAGGGCTTCTTTTTCTATAATAGAGGCCAGCACTAAGACTTCATTCTCGCTAAGCCCAGCTGGTCGCTGACCTTGTAGTATTGGTAGAGCATTGCGAGCAAAAGCCTGGTATTGTTGGCGTACTAAGACTTCAGCTGAGCTATTAACGGTGAATTTATAGGTGGCTGGAAACAAATAACCCTCAGGGTTTTCAATGCTAGCTTTATCAATAAAATCGAATTCTGGAGCTACTTTTGATGCTGCTGCTATATAATCTTGCTTGCTGCCATAGCCGGCAGAAGACCAGCGCTTTGCCATATCTGCCAAGGTAATACCTTCTGGAAAAGTTATTTTACTAATAGCGATTTTGCCAGATGACATATCTGAGATGATCTGCTGAATGGAGTTGGTTGGTTTAATGAGATAAGGGCCAGGTTGAAGCTTGCCGCGGGCTGGGCCGAATTTGGCATACAATACAAAAACTCTCTTATCTCTTATTAAGTCTTTTTCGCTGAGCTGGCTAGCAATCGTCTCAAGACTTGAGTTCGGCTCAACAACCACCACCTCGCCATTGACGGCTACGTCTGTCCGCACCGCCGAAATAGTCATAGCAAACCAAAAAGCCACAGCCGCAAAGACACATACGAAAATTAGTATCAGGGTGGAAAAAATAGCCAAGACAACTTTGTGTTTGCGCTTGAAAGGCTTAGGTTTTTTGGCCTGGGGGCTGGATTCTTTTTTGCTAGAAGCCAAGTCAGGCGAGGAGTTTTGGGCAGCGTCTTGACTGGGGCTTTGCAGTAATTGATTTGGCTCTTCTGGCGAAATATTTGGGTTCATGAGATGAAATCCTCAAGTATTATCTGGGCAGAAATTTGGTCAATTATTTTTTTACGTTGAGCAATGGTTGATTTTTTACTTATTCTGTCGAGGGCTCTTTTGGAGCTCATGGCTTCGTCTTGCAGGGCAACTGGCAGCTGAGATATCTGGGCCAAAGAGTCTGCAAAAGATTCGGCTTTTTTGGTTTGGGCGGTTGGCTCGCCATCGAGATTACGAGGCAAGCCAACAACTAGCTGGCTTGGCTGATGGGTCAAAATAAGGCTAGCTATCTCTGGCCATAGATCCTCACTAAATAGTGTTACCAGCGGCTCAGCTGAGGTGCCATCATATAAAGCAACACCAGTTCGTACCTCGCCGAAGTCAAAAGCTAAAATAATAGACTTCATTCTGTATTTACTTTTATTTCAATATTTACCCTATTTGCAAAAAACGGAATGTTAGGTGCTAAGGCAGGGCTACTCTCGACCTGAACAGCCGTAACTTGGGGGTATTTTTGGCTAACAATACTTGTAGCATCTTTTTTGGCTTTGCCACTCAAGTCTCGCGCAACTTGCTTGATATCGATAGCTTGACCGTAAAAAGCGTTGCCAGTAGAAGCTACATCAGCTTTTTCAGCGGAGACTGGCTTAGCGGTATATTTAGCATCTGCCCAGCCACTCTGGTAAAGCTGGTTGCTGCCGGGAATTTGAGTTTTTATTTGTTCTGCAAACAACTTATCTAAATCATTTTTGCTAGCAGATAGCTCTGAATATTTAACCTTTGCACTTATAGTACCACCTGAGCTTTCTGAATCAACAGCTGAGCTAGCCGTTACGGCGCTCACGGTAGAGGTGAAAGTTTCAGGAAAAAACCTCTCTTCAGAGCTAGACTTACTCTCTACATCTTGCTTTGCATTCTGGCTAGCTGAGTCGATCATTTCTTTTTGAGCTTTGTCTATGTCAGCCTGAGTAACTACAACTGCTATTTTGGAGGTACCATCACTTGTTGAGCCACTGGCGGTGATCTGCGGCCCTGCCGATGACACTACAAAAGTAGCGCCTGAGATGTTATAACTATCACCATTTTGAGTGGCAGTAATCTGAGAGTTGACAGTACCTGCAACAATGCCTCCATTTACTGTGGCGCCAGGTACAACTACGGCCTGATTCAGGCTAAATGTTTTACCGCTCGCTGTGAGGATAGTGCCGGCTGCCAGGCTGACTGGGTTAGAGCTAGCAGCGTTAGAAAGCTTGACACTACCAATGGCTTTAGTACCAACGTCTTTTTTACCAGTAGCAGTATAGGTAGCACTGAGATCTTTGTTGACGGTAAGCTGATTTGCAGCAATTACTCCCTCGCTATAATCTGATTTTTTTAGACTCGAGTCGAGTGTAAAGTCAACATTGACCAGAGTTTTTTGAGCCTTAGCTAGTAAGGTTACCTTTGCCGTAGGAAGAAAAATATATGCAAGTATGACCAAGACAATTGCTATGACACTGCCTACAACAATACTAATCTTCTTATTAAGACCCATAAAATTAGGTATTTTAGGTGTTTGCTTAGATTTTTGGTGGTGTCCTGGGCTAGCATCAAGAGATTCGGCTTCAGGCTGGCCGTCTTCACTTAAATCTATGTAGTTTTTTTGAAAACCTTTTTTGGAATTAGACTTAGAGCTTGGTGATGTAGCCGACTTAGTCGAATTTCGAGACTGGCTGGCTTCATCTGTAGCTTGATCGATTACAACTGGTTCGTTGCTGGAGCTAACTGGGGAAAAAGTAGATGTTGGCAAAAAAGCTTCAGCCTGTACATTTTTAGCAACCAACAATCCTAGCCCAGCTGCCAAACTCATTGTAGCCCTATCGCTACTTATCAAAATCAGTTTCTTGCCAGCGTTATCGGCAGTTTTTTTGAGTAGCTTAAGATTTACTGCACTCTGCAACATTGTGCTTCTTGCTGGTACAGCTATTCTTACCTCGTGACTCGAGGAAGATTTGAGCTTATCTATTGCCTCTGTTATCTCAGAGTCGGCTTCAAGATATATTACATTTGGTGAATTGTTTTGTTTGGGATTATCTGACATGGTCTATAAAGTATATTATAACGCAAACAGCTCAAGCTTGCTTTGTTTTAGTGTTGCAATTGTTAGTAACCTCTAGACTAGAGTAAATGTGACAGCTCTTTATAAAGACATTGTCTTGCTTAAGCGCTGAAGCATGCTTTCTCCAAGGCTTGAAGAACCAACAATATCTAGGCCTAGATTGGCTAGCCCCATAGGTGTGATATCTTGGGGGCTGTTGAGCTGACCGGTCATATCTATTACCCGGCTGACTTGTTTGGGCATTACAAAGTCAATACTAGGTTTTCTGGTAAAGGGTAAATTCTTGTGCCATTCGGTGTGGGTTAGGGCGTGCTTTATTTCTGGCAAAGCAGAGCCCCCACCACAGAGCAATATTCTGTTTGGTAAATGCTCTAGATTATCAAACTCGCCTAAGGCCAGCTCTACTCCGCTCAGCCATGTTTCAACATCTGAGTGTAGTGCTTCTGTAACTGCAGCCTCTTGTTTGGCGTTGAGCTTACCTGCCGAGTGGTCAAGCTTAATGTCTTCAGCACGGTCAAAATTTAGACTCAAACTATTACTGAGTCGCTTAGTAAAGCTTCTACCGCCAATAGCAAACATCTGAGTGCCCTCAATACCACCATTGTTGACCACCGCAATATCACTCGTGCCACCACCGATATCTATAAATACCGCTGAAAACTCAGTGCTGTCGTCAGCACCAACACTCTTGGCTACGGCAAAAGGTTCGGCAGCGATATTTATAAGATTCAGGTCAAGATCTGCAGCGACTGTTTGTAGCGCTCCTAGGTGAACCATTGGTGCAAAAGCATTAAATACCTGAATTGTTACGTCCCGTCCTTGAAAACCAACTGGGTTTGTGACTCTATAGCCGTCTATATGAACATCTACAATTGCGGCATTTACCAGCTTGACTTCAAGCTCGTTTTTGCCAGTTTCCCAGCTCAGCTGTTTTTTGACTACTTTGTAAGCTTGCTTCTGAATTCTTTCAATTATTTCCATTAATTCGGCTTGGCTGATTTTTACCTCTGGCTTGGTTCGCCGATAGCTAACACTTGTAGTGCCGCCTTTTACTAGCTCACCAGCTATTCCTAAGACCGCGTCTTTAGCCACCACTTGGGCCATTTCTTCTGCTCTTTGGAGAGCTGCATCACAATTCTCAACAACTCCGGCGATGTCTGTCACGGCTCCTCCGGCCATGTCTGTGAGACGCTGCCTTTGGCGACCTACGCCGAGTATTTCTACTACCTGATAAGTCTTGCCGGCTTTGTCTGTGTGGTCTTTGACTTGTCCAATGAGCGCTTTGGCGTACTCTGTACCAATGTCAAGTGATACTAGATATTGGCCTGATCTCTTTTTTTGTTTGAAGCCGGGTATTTTCATAGATGATTGTTATGCTACTAAGTATATCACCCTTGCAATAAATATCGAAACAGACTACAATAGCGGCGTTTTGCACCTACTACAGTTTTGAGAGGCCAACTATGCCAAAAACTTCAGCTAAGAAAATTGAAAAAGTAAACCTTGTATCGCGAGTGTTTTTTAAAGGGCTTGTGTCACCTGTTGTAAATCGATACCGTCAAGACGACCCTGATAAATATCCTTGGCTTGAGCAAAATCTTGCCAATCTAGTGACATTTAGTCGTGTTGCAAGTAGCGGTATTATTGCCCGCGGTCTAGTGACTGCAAGAGATACTCCCACAAGACAGCTATATTTTGCAGCGGCCTGTCTAAATGTCGCGAGCGATGGAATCGACGGCGAGCTAGCTCGAGGACTCGGTACCGTTTCTAGAACTGGCAAAATATTTGACCCAATAGCTGACAAGATTTTGTTTTCAACTATGGCTTTAGCCTTAGTGCCATATTTTAAGAGATCAGCTGGTAAAACACCTGTTGTCTTAGCTGTGACGGCTCTAGTATCTACAGGCCTTGAAGTAAAAGTATTGGTAACTGGGGTCAGAGTAGGTATTTTATCTCAAAAGCTAAATCAACAGCCTCCTGGTGCCAACTCGTACGGCAAGCTTAAATTTGCCACTCAGTGCTGTGCGGTATTACTGGGCTGGGGAATACCAGATCAAAAAGTAGCTAGGCTAGCTGCCACTGCTCTGATGATTGGAGCAATCCCATTATCAGTCTTAAGTGAGCTTGGTCACCGTGAAAACCTAATTTTATTGATGGAAAAACAGAGACTGAATGAGACAATCTCTGCAATATCATCTTGAGATTATTAATCCTCTTTAGTTTATTCTAAAGAGGGTTTTTTGTTGACAAATGATCAACTTAAATGTTATTGTGTTGAATACTCAAACCCCAAACCACACGAGGTGAAAATGAGAAATATTATTGAGGCAGCAACAGAGATGATTGACCTATTGGAGATTACCTGGCTCGACTTTGCTATCGATTTTAGGAATGTCGCACATAACAAGCTAGAAGAAAGAATCAGTAACTACGGCTGGCCTGTTTACAAGCTAGAAACAGTTGACCCTAATCAACACATTTTTCAAGTTAGCAATCTTATTGTTGAGGTCGAGAGAACTTCATACACCTACTTATCTGAAAATAATCAAAAGTGTTTTCAGCAGATAGTTGGAGTTAGCATGTTTGGTATCGACAGTGACAATGAGTGTGAGCCCTACGAACTTGGAGATATCAATGAATTTGGCGTCGAAAAAGTGGCGCATAGAATGCGTGACCAAATAAAAATTGAGTTCTGCGCCGAAAAAGTTCGAGTCTGGATGAAAAAAGCTCAGGTTATTGCCTGCTAGGCTGATCAACTAAAAACCATTCCCTTTCATATGATGAAAGGGAATTTTTATATTGGCTTTGTTAGTATTCTTTGCATATACATTTGAGTTTTATAAAATAGTTATGCTATAATTGTTAGTATTATTTAGGAATAATCCACTTCAAATGACAATCAAGAAAATTACCCCCTATCAGATCCTTGATTCGCGGGGCGAGCCAACCCTTCAAGTAGTAATGACTTCAGATAGTAATAAATCTGCTAGCTTTTCTGTTCCCACGGGAGCAAGCAAGGGTAAGTTTGAGGCTGTAGAAAAACGCGATGGTGAAGCTGCTTTTGGAGGTAAGGGAGTTTTGATATGCTTAGACATAATAAACAATGTCATAGCTCCTAAATTTATTGGCTACCCGCTAGATCAGCTGGCAGATTTTGATGGCTTACTAATTGCACTAGATGGTACTAAAAACAAAGAGAACCTTGGCTCAAATACTCTGCTGGCTCTTTCGGGCGCCTATCTTAAGCTTTCAGCTCTCGAAAATGAAAAACCCCTCTGGCAATACATTGCCGAGCTGAACAAAACCTCACCAGAATATCCAAAACTTTTTGGAAACATCGTAGGTGGTGGTAAGCATGCCCCAGGCTTAGACATTCAAGAATATATGATTGTTCCTGAGAGTACCAAACCAAGTGTGGCGATTTCTACAATCTATGATGTTTACCACACTGTGCAAAATATTATGAAAAATCTCTATGGCCCTTCTGCAATGCTGGTAGGCGATGAGGGTGGGCTTGCACCGCTTGGCACAAGCAGTGAAGTTATTTTAGAGGCTTTGTCGCAGCTAAATGGAAAAATGGCTTCAAATTTTAATATCGCTCTAGATTCTGCTGCCAATTCTTTTTATAAAGACGGGGTCTATACATTTGAGAATCAGACTATTCATGCGGCTGAGCTTTTTAAGCTATACCAAGAATGGAATACTAAATTTAATATTTTTAGTATTGAAGATCCTTTTGCAGAAACCGATATTGAAGGCTTAGAAATACTCAAAAGTATGGCTGGCCAAGACAAGCCATTTTTAGTAGTTGCAGACGACTACACAGTCACCAGCAAAATTAAGATTGATGAATTCCAAAAAGACGGAATTTTTGATGGAATAATAATTAAACCCAATCAAGTGGGAACATTCACTGAGACTTTTGAAGCAATCGCTGCTGCAAAAGCCAGTAAGGCCGAAGTAATGATAAGTCATAGAAGTGGCGAAACCTCAGATAGCTCAATAGTTGACTTGGCCTATGGTATTGGCGCTATTGGAATAAAAATTGGCTCACCCGCTAGAGGTGAGCGAGTAGAAAAATATAACCGTCTGTTAGAAATCGAAGCTGATCTAGATGCTAACCAAAAAATAGCTGCAGGCACCCAACAAGCCACAGTAAGTCCGGTCTTAATACAAAAAGACCCGTTAGCAAATATTCCAGCCTCAGCACCAAGCAATTCAGCTCCAGCTGGGCAAGCACCTATGCCGCCAGCGCCACCAGTAGCTCAGTTTCAGCCCCCAAATTCGCCACTTGAGCAACCTAGACAAGCCCCAACTTTAACTATTTAAAAAATTCGCGAGCTATAAGAACAGCTCTTACTACTTGTGGTGCTACTCAAAGCGCTGCTAATCGTCTCACTCTGACTCGTGTTCGTGATGCACTTTTGTTGCCTTAGTATATTCTATTCTAGAATAGCCTTGATTCTTCTGACACCTGCACTGCTAGACTCTTCTTTTACTATCTTAAATTTTCCAATTTTAGCTGTGCTAGACACATGAGGTCCGCCACATATTTCTTTTGAGAAGTACTGGCCCATAGGCTCGCCGACAGTATAAACCTTTACTAGATCTGGATATTTTTCACCAAACGCTCCTAGCGCTCCCTCTTCAAAAGCCTTGGTCTTATCTACTTCTTTACAGCTTACTGACAAATTTTGGGAGATAACGTCATTGACAATTTTTTCAACTTTGCCAATCTGCTCTGGGGACATTTTTGTGTCATGGCTGAAATCAAATCGCAATCGTTGACTGGTAATATTGCTACCGCGTTGCATTACATGCTCACCCAATACATTACGAAGCGCCTTATACATCAAGTGTGTAGCGCTGTGATAGCGGGTCACAATTTCACTGTCATCTTCTAGCCCGCCTTTAAACTGGCCGGCGGTAGCAGTACGACTGCGGTCTTTTTGTTTTTGCATTTCAATCTCAAATTCATTTTCAAAATCTTGTCCAATAGTCATCTTAGAACGCATCGCCTCCTCTATACTCAGTTCTTTAGGGAAGCCATAGGTGTCGTATAAGACAAAGGCGTCTCGACCAGATAAATATTTTTTATTGGTCAGCATTTTATCAAATTCTTTTAGGCCCTTTGTCAGGGTTTGGCGAAAAGAGTTCTCTTCTCTGAGCAACACTTCCATTATAAGAGCGGGGTTTTGTAGTTCGGGGTAAGACTGATCATAAAGTGATATAACTCTCGGGGCTATTCTCTCAAAAAGACCCTGGTGGATACCAATAATAAGAGCTTCTCTAATCGCTCTGCGAGCTAGCCGGCGCATCACATAGCCCTGGTCTTTGTTGTTTGGCACTATTCCATCAGCTGCCATAAAAACAATACTTCTAGTGTGGTCGGTTATTATCCGCACCGAACGCAAGGCTGATTGTGGCGAGCTTTCAGTAAATATTTCTTTATGGGTTTCGTTTGCATACTGCTCTACTGCAGACTTAATCTGGGAGAGTATGTCTGTATCATAAACATTATCAAGGCCCTGCAATACAGCGCTAGTACGTTCGAGACCCATGCCAGTATCAACATTTTTTACTTCTAGCTCTGTGTAAGAGCCGTCTGGCTGGCGCTGATAAGACATAAAAACATTGTTCCATATCTCAACAAAATCACTACTCTCAGTATCAAAAACTGGGTCGCTGTCTTTACCTAGATAATAAAATATTTCGGTATCTGGGCCGGCTGGGCCAGTCGCAACGCCTCCCTGTTCCCACCAGTTATCGGCCTTACCTAGAGCTAATATTCGCTGGCCTTCATGGGCTTCTATGCCAGCCTTGGCAAACTGTTCTTTCCAGAGAGCTATCGACTCTTCGTCTTTGGGAACAATTCCGTCGCCTTGGTAGACCGTCGTGTATAGCCGGGTAGGGTCGATGCCAAGCCATTTAGGATCTGTCAAAAACTCCCAGCTCCAGGCAATTGATTCTTTTTTGAAATAATCCCCTAAGCTCCAGTTGCCCAGCATCTCGAAAAAAGTTAGATGGCTATAGTCACCCACCTCGTCGATGTCGGTTGTTCTAACTACTTTTTGGGCGTTGGCTAGCTTTTTACCCTGAGGGTGAGTTTGTCCCAAAAGATAAGGCACAAGTGGGTGCATTCCGGCAGTAGTAAAAAGTACTGAAGGGTCGTGCTCTGGCACAACCGGGGCGCTAGGAATTATTGCGTGGTCTTTCTCAGCAAAAAACTCTAAGAATTTTGATCTTATTTCAGAAGTGTTCATGGCTACAATTATAGCAAAATTTCAGATTGAGAGCGAACTAGAGGTTCAAGACTAGATCTTCTGGGCAGACTCAAATGCCTTAAGAAGTTCGGCCTTTTGTTTATTCTGCAAGATTGTAGTGGTGGCGCTATTTGAGCAGTTAGCCTGAGCAGGAGCATAACCAAGAACAAAACCTGTTAGTGCTTTTTGTTGAGCTGGCCCAGCCTCTGCCGCTGTTGTAAAGCTAGTGATTGCGCCAAGTGGCAGCACGCCAGGGCTACAGTATTTACCGGGGTCGCTACTGTCGGCGGCCCAGGCACTGCTCATTAGGCTCTTAGTAGAGAAAAATACCGTCTTTTCGTTTACAAAGTATTGCAAGTCTTTTAAATCAGCACTGACTGGCAGCTTGAAGCCCAGCTCAGTAACCTCAACAAAGCCAGCATTGGCTACAGCATTAGAGACGGCATTTGCTGCAGCCGTAGTGGCAGCGCTTGCGGCGGCACTAGCTGCGTCTTCAAGAGATTTTTTGCTATCAGAAAGCTCAGTAATTTGAATTTTCTGATCTTGCAGCTGATTGTTGAGTTTTGAGACTCGTAAATAGCCGTATATTATAGTTCCAAGCAGTAGTATTGTGATAATTGTACAAGTTATCGCAAAAGCCTTTAGGCTCTTGACACTATTTTTTTTACCAAACATCTTGTCTGTTACTGGCTCATTAGGGCTAGCTTTATCTTTCATGTTGAGATCACTACTTTGCGGTGGCTGTCAGATTTTTGAATGATTCTTGAAGTGATTTAGCCTGCTTCGCCTGAAGATCTTGCACTATTTTGACGGTTGAACAGTTGGCTGCTGGAGCATTATAGACATAGAAAGCGACATCTTGTTTTTTTACTAGTAGTACATCTGTGTCTTTGAGCTCTTCAACTTTAACGCCTTTTACCAGGGAGCCCGCTTCATACTTTGTGATTGTGCCTAGAGGTGCGGCGTTTAGGCCACAAGAGTTAGCAACAGCTGGAGTGCTAGGGTTGTTGGCAGATAGTGACTGAAGAGCTGGAGAACTAAAATATGCAAGGCTTGATGCGACTGCAGCTGTTGTAGGGGTAGGGGTAGGGCTGGTAGTGTTTATGGTTGTGGTAGAAGCAACAGATGCGGGTACATAATAAAATATTTCTTTAGCGTCTCCTGGCCTAGGCATTTGTACGCCAAATTCAGTAATTTTTAAAATATTTGATGCTTCTGCAGCTGATTGTAAAGTAGCTACCTGCTCTTTACTAGTAGTGAGCTCAGAATTTAAATCAGATACTTCAGATTTTTTTGACGTCATTTGCATATAAGCATAAGCTCCCACCCCTAGCAAAGCTAAAATAGCTAAAATAGCAATAATTATCCATATCTTACTGGCTCCATTATTTGATTCTTGGGCTATGAATGGGTCTGGCATGCCTCCCTGAGAGTCATTGCTAGCGCCTTGCAGGTCTAAGGTTTCTGGTAGCTCTGGTGGGGTTGGTTGTTGCTGAGCATTTGTTGTTTGCGGCTCAAATGTTTCTGGTGGGGTTTTTAAGTCCATTTTATCTCCTTGGCTAATTTTCTATATTAATAATTTAGTTCTTAAGCTTATTATACATCTTTAGCCAAATAGCACCAAGTATTTTTGAAAAATAAATTACTATTTTGACTGTAAAGCAATTCTTTCAGCAAGATTTTTGCTGTCGTCATAAATCACTCCCATATGGCGGTCATTTTCTAGGGCTTGAGTTCGATAAGCTAGTTTAATGCCACTTATAGTAGTCATAATTTCATTAGCTTTGTTGCGAAAGTAGTTTATTGCATCGCTGTCTGAGCTGGAGGATTGTCTATATGAAATGTTGTTGAAGTCTGTCAGGGCGTTATCAATATCAACGCCGAGATCATGCATAATTTTGTCAATTTCGGCGTGGCCATTGATTGCTGTGGTTTTCATTTCTAACAGCTTTTGGGTAATACCATCAGCAATAATAGTCTTGTCAGCAACCGATTCGGCCTGGCTTAGCTGAGTTAGATTTGTACTCAGTGAGTCTTGATAAACTCTGTTACCGTCCTCTTGACCTTCTAGGTCTACTTGGCCTTGCTCACCAGCTAAGGTTGTTACAACAAATTTTAGATTTTTGTCGCTTCTTCTAAAAATTTCAGCTATACTTTGGGCAGTCTCATTTGCCATGCGATCTGTCTGATCTCGCTCATTGTGCCGACCAAATACTTGTCTCTGCATATCTTTAATATTTAAATTGAGCACGTCTTGTTGCCCCTTGTAAAACTCATTTGATTCTGCTATTGCTGCTAAGCCAGCTACAACTTCACTAGTCAATTTTGCTTCGGCAGCTGTCAGCTCAGGGTTATTTTCTTGCCCAGCTTTAGCGGGCTCAGAAAAATTATGCTCAGCCGTGACGTTGCTTTTTATTATTTCTAAGAGATCAGCTGTGAGCTCAGATGGTTTTCCGTCTGGCGGTACTGAATCATTGCTATGGGGTATTTCGGTGAGTGTCATAGTGTCTGAGTAATATTATAGCAAAGCGTAGCTGTTTTGTATGCTAGCAAATTATTAAGCCAGAGATAAATCTTCAAATATAATATTTAATTTGAATAAAGCTATTAGTTAGGTGTCTATTAGTTTCTACTATTAAACAAAAAGCTAAGCAGAAAGGCTCTATTGATAGTTTCCGGTGAAGTAAATATAAGCTAGCTTCTGTAATTCACTAATTGAAATGTTTCGACCAAATCTTGTTCCCCACCAGCTCGATTTACTCCACCTATCATCATCTGAGCTGACGTTTTCTATGCTATATTTGCTACCCAGAACTTGAGCAAAGGTATCGCGAGTTCGGCGCTGATGGTATGGGCTAGTCACCAAAATAATTTTTTCAGAATTATTGTTTTCTAGTAGCTTTTTTGAATTAATTGCATTCTGATAGGTATTCTGCGAATCTGTATCTGTGAATATCTGTGAAGCGGGCACTCCAGCTTGAATCGCCTGCTCGCGCATAGCGCTAGCGTTACTTGGCCCATCACCATAAGCATCTCCGGAAAATATTATATTTTTGGCCAGCCCTTGTTTGTAAAGCTCAATTCCTTTCTCAGCCCGGGTGGTAGTTTGGCCGCCACTTACCACTACAATCGTGTCGGCCTTACTAAGCGGCTCGCTTTGAGGGCTCAAGAAAAAGCCTAGCCCAAAAAATACTGTTGCAAAAATTAGCCCTAAAATAGCCGCAATCACTGCAAGTGAGGTAAAGAAACTTTTCATACAACTATAATAACGCAAAAATGCTTTTTTTGAGACACCTTGCAGCAAATGACTAGTTTTTAGCAGCAAATATTTTTTACAATGAAAATAGATGTTTGGCGTTTTGGCTGCTTTGGTGCGCAATATCTAGATAGTCTTCTGCCCTTAGAGCAGATAGAAACTCTGCCGTAAATACAATGTTGGCTGGCTCGTTGCGCTTACCACGAACGGGAGCTGGGCTCAAATATGGGCAATCAGTCTCTAATAAAAGTCTGTCTGCTGGCACAAGTCTTGCCGCTTCAAGCTGAGCCCGGTCTTTTGTAAATGTCATAATGCCATTAAGCCCAAAATAAAGATTGTAAGCCAATGCATTACCAACCTCATCACTAGTGCCAGTGAAGCTATGAATTACCCCACGAACTTTGGGGTGATTCTTGAGTACAGCAAAAAAATCTTGCCATGCCTCTCGAACATGAAAAACAACTGGCAAGTCAAGATCATTGGCTAGTTGCAGTTGAAACTCAAGCGCCCTTAGCTGTTCGGCTTTGGTAGAATTGTTGCGGTAGTAGTCAAGCCCGCACTCACCAATTGCAACAAGTAGGCTTGAATATTTTTTTGTATTTGCTAGCTGATTTATTTTTTCTAATTCTAAGGCACCAAGCTTTGCTTCATGAGGGTGAAGCCCAACTGTTGCAAACAGCTCAATGCCGTCTGCCAAGCCTATGGCTTCTGAGCTAAATACAAAATCTAAACACTTAAGAGAGTCATTGGCGTTTGTACCAACCGTAATAATCGCACTTAGCTGGCTGGCACGAGCATTTCTAAAGAGCTCGGCGAGGTCTACTCTGAAATCGTCAAAATGAATATGGGCATGAGTGTCTATTAACATTATTTTATTATACCTTCTAGAATTAGTTAGCTGCAATATCATCTACTATTTGGCTTATTGTCACTAAGTACAAAACAGCTTTTGCTGTAGTAGTTATGACTTTTTGGATGAATAGGCGGCGGCCCACCGACCATCATTTTTTGCTAGCTCAACTTGAGCCAGCCCATTTGGTTGCATACGGCCATTTGCGATAAGCTTTTCTACTCTCAAAACATTTAGCTTTGACCATACACTTTTTGATCTTCTAGGGGTAAATCTAACAAGATATGACTCGGCGTCATAGCTATTGAACAAACCGTCTATCCAGCCATAACAAAGTGCTTCTTCTACCGCTTCTGGGTATTGCACTGTTGGCTTGTTACTAGAAGTTTTGTAAAAATGAAGCCAAAAGCCTATCTTGAGATGTTGATTAGCCGATATCCAGCGGTGAAAATCTGCTGCTGTAAAAAACGAATAGACGGGTAATTTTTTGTGTGTTAAATCTCTTTTTTTCGTCATTTTTTGCATAAAACAATTATAGCATTAGGTTTTGTGGCTTGGCATTATTATATTGACTGTAGTGCCAGTGTCAATCTTTGAGACAATCTCTAAAGATCCACCAACCTGCTCAAGCAAAACCTTATTAAGATATAAACTCAGCCCTATGCCCTCATAGTCAAACTTCAAAACATCTGTAGCCCTTGAGAAAGGAGCCATTAGTTGTTTTAGTTTGACCCCATCGATACCAATACCGTTGTCTTTTACCGACAATATAACATTGTTTTTATTAGTAGCTAGTGAGACCTCAATTAGTGATTTTTCAGAACTAAATTTTATTGAGTTATCAAGAACTGAGCTGACCAGCTGACGCAAAGCTTGGCTTGAAAGCCCAACTTTTAGTCCTGGCTGTATTTTTGTGTTGATCGTAATTTTTTTGCTGGCTACAATTTCTTTTGAATAGCCAAGATAACCAGAGATAACTGGCTCGACCAAAATTGGTCTTGGCAACACCTCTAAGGGCTTTGCGTATTCTATTAGGCCTGCGAATTTTGTTAGAACGTTCTCAAACATTTTTAAACCGTTTGCAAAAGTTTTACTAGCAGATGAAGATTTTGATATATTTCTTGAGAGATGCTTAACTTTGGCAAAATCGTTTTCTAATCTATGAAAACTTGCAGTAATAAAAACAATTCGTCTCTTAGAAAGATCTGCTTCGAGCAATATTTGCTGACCCAAAACTTTCCTACTTAGTCTGTTACGACTGTATGAGCGATATGCTGAAAATAAACCAATCACAGTCAGACTAAAAGCTGTCAGCTGGCCAAAAAGCATCCAGCCTGAGAGGTTATATTTATCTGACTGGGTAAATATAAAATTGGCGAAGCCTAGTGCCAGCAGACAAACTATTGTAGGTATAACCACTGCTAGACTGACCATGAGCTTACTAGATTTTAATTTGTCTACTGATTTAATATTTTTTGAGACATTATTATCAACAGTCTGGCTCTCTGAAATAAGTTTTTTGATATCTTGAGCTAGTGTCGTAATTACTAACGATAATTCTTTAGCGTTTTGCTCAGACAAAGATTTTTGAACTACAGCTAGGTCTATAGACGCCTGGATAATTGTGACTGGCGTATTGAGATAGTGACTTATTAGTGATATGAAATTCTTATTCGCCTCGAGCGTACTGAAGTATCTTGACTCAATCTCACGGTAGCGTCTAGCTAGATTTAATTGAACCCAAGCTTGTCTGGCATATATAAATGCTACTATTACTAAAAGTAATATCAAAATATATGGTATTGTTCGAGCGGTCTGTTCTGGCACCAAGCGTATTGCTTGTACAACTTGCTCAGGCAGTAATAAGCTCAAAAGCCTAGATCCAGATGACTGCTGTGAATCAATAGTGCCGCGGTCAGCTCCACCACCTCTAAAAGTAGTGTCTGCAGGTCTATCGGTAGGTACCAAGGCGTCATCTATGGTTGCAGGGTCTGGCACGGGCGTTTTTATACTTACTGAGTTGCTTGGTCCAGAAATGTTACCTGCAAAATCAACAGCTCTAACTGTAAAGACATAGTCTGTACCAGAGGAGAGGCTTTCGTCTAGGTAGTCATTTGTTACAACATTCGCCACTAGGTTGCCATCCCTAAAGACTTGGTAGCTGACAGTGGCGACATTGTCTTGTGAGGCTGACCAATCTAGCTTGATCTGGGTGGGTGATAAAATACTACCAATAAGACCAGCAGGAACTGACGGAGCCTCTGTGTCCTGAGGGGCTGGTGTTGCCGGGTCTGGAGCTGGATTGGTAGGTGTATTTGATATGTATGTAAACGACGAATTATAATTATCTATTGAAGTCTCGTTAGAATCATTTAAATAAAACACTGTTGAGCTAAAATTCTGATCATTTGAAGCAGCCTCAGCTTTTTGGACAAATATATTGGGCGAAGTGTTTTGAGCAACTGACTCTAAAATGCTTACTGTTACGGTATACTGTTTGCTTTCTTGAGGATTGACTGTCTGAGCGGCCCAGACAACTTTGTTATTTTCTAACACACCACCTTCGCTGGCTGATACAAAACTTGTGACGCTCGGTAAAGTTACTTCAAGCCTTGCCCCAGTCACAATGCCAAGACCATAGGCGTTGATGTTTGAGTCATTCTTAAGAACTACATTATGCGAGACGCTGTCACCTGGCCTGACGCTCAAGCTAGTACTATTGGCAGAAAGTGATAGTGCCTTAAAGCACTGTTGGCTTGGTTGCTGAAAAACTTCTTTTGTAGATAAAGAAACGGTCTCAGAGGCAACAGAGTCGGCTATCAGACTTATGTTACTTGAAGTCTGAACTTTTGAGATATTACAAAATTGTTCTGGTGGACCCAATACTTGGGTTTGATAACAGTATTTAACCGGGTCTCGATTCAAAACTATGCTAACTCTTGGAATATTTTTAGCGCTGTTATCTTCTAGATTCCCCCACGGTGACTCATTTAGTAGATTGGTTGTCACTTCAACAGTTAGGCTTTCGTTACTTGTTGTTGCGGGGATACTACTGAGATCCAAGCTCCCGATATCTCTAATATTTATATTTTGAAAGTTCTCAAGTTCAGCACCGGCACTGTCTTTTATAGTTATATTTATATACTCAAAATCGTACTTACTGACACTGTCAAGTACAAGCTTGCGGTAGGGAGAGCCAGCTGGCTGATTCGCTTCAGTGCCACAATAAGAGCCAGCGGCAACATCTTGTGTTGATATATCTACAATATTGGAGGTCTTTCGACAAGGGGTTTCACCAGTACTAGCGTCAAAAGAATATGCATAATTGGCTTCGCCAACACCAACTATGCAGCCACCATCCTCTAAAAAAGCAATATCTTTTGAGAGAGGTTTATCTATTTCGTAGTTATAAAAAGGAAATCTAAAGCCGTTACAAGGCCCAGCTGTTTTCCAGTCATAGCAAATTTTTGCAGATCTCTGAGGGGTGTTTAGGATGTTAGTAGCTGGCAGCTCTAGACTTGAATATACTTTGCTTGTTGAGTCTTTGTCTATTTGGGTAGAATTAAAGGTAGGTAGCCATGGAGCATTCAGCCAGCTAACGGGTAAAAAGCCTGGCGGCCTGTCAGTTGAAGTTGTGTTAGCTGAGCTCTCTGGGTTAAAGCATGCAAAGCCTGGGTCTACGCTGGCTGAGAAGCCGTTGAGGCTACAAAGTGCTTGGTCTGTGCCAGCTGTATTTTTAGTAAGTATTAGCTGAGAAGGTGCTACCAGGCCAAGGGTATCCTGAGTGTTGACTATTGCACCATAAACGAACTGGTATAAAGGAGGAAAGCCAAATGTATGCTCGAGTTTTTGCTTCGGCCATCCCTGGCAGGGTGTTTGAGTCACAATGTTGTAGCAGACTAGCCTGTTTGCAAATAAAGTCTGAGAATAGCCACTTAGAGTATTTGGTTTTGTATTACCTTGATCGTAGTTGAGCAAAAAGTAATATTTATCACCTATTACTTTGTTTTGTGATGGTGTGTAGTATTCGTTGCCGTGTTCTGAAGTGTAATAGCTTGGTATCACAGAGTTGACTTCTCCAGTATAGCCCTCACACAAACCGCCGTTGCCAGAATTCAAGCTTATATCAAAGCAGGTTATTTGCATAAAGTCATCGGCACGGTTGCCGTTGCCATTATTATATGCAGCATTACCATAAAGCTTGCTACCAACTTGAGCAAAGCCAGAAATCAAAGCTGGGTTCTTGCCTGCTGCCTGGCTGGGCGCTGCGGTAGTTCCAGACTGCAAAGCGGTAAAACCACAATTTTGCTGATGTGCCAAATCAATACAGTTGACTCCATACTGATTTCCTTTTTGAGCCGGTATATACATGCGAGACGTTTTATCATCAAAACCATACTGCATAGACATAGCAGTACTAATATCTTTTACCCCACTACCTATAGAGCTACCGGCTTGAGAAGACAGATAGCTTGGGAACTCGCCACTAGAGGTCTGGCAAGCTTGCTGAGTATTGATATCTAGGCAGCCAATAGTGAGATCTGTGTTATCGCCCAGACCGTCTACTACGTCTATTGACTTATAAATAATATATAGCTTGTTACCGAGAAGCTTAGCAGCAAGTGCTTTTGAGCCAACGGGGCTTGGTATGTCCTGCTGGTCAAGCGGGGCAGTTAGTTGGCCCTGAGCAACTGGTCTTAAAGTGCTTACGGTATCAGTAGAAATTTTTATAAACTTTACACCACTGACTGGTTCATTTGAGCTAAAAGAGTCATTTTCAGGAATTTCAGAACTAGACGTAGAATACTCTGCTTTCCAGCCATTTGGTATTTGCAAAGTACCTGGCTTATAGTCTTGTCCAGGCAATATTTTTTCAATTGTTGAAAGGCTTAGAGAGTCTGGCTCTGGAGTAACCTCAAGTTGCTTTTGCCACTTCAAAATGTTGTCTGGTACAGGAGTTGATTCGGGGCTAGATTGATTCTCTACAGCAACATTTTGAAGTGTGCTAGAGGCAATTTTTGATCTCTTTGAGTCTGACACTGCCATCGAAAATATTATCACCACAAGTACTAAAGCTAACAACGCCAAGCTGCAAGCTATTGGTCTCTCTAGCACTAAACTATACATATTCTCAGCTTTTCCTCGCAGGAATTGAGAAGGGAAAAGCTCTATTGCTTTTAGTTTTGATTGTCTTGGTTTTTTTGAAGATTGAAAATTCATAGTTATATTACCTATTATTTGCTGAAATCTGGCAGATCAAACATTTTAGCCATCCTAGAACCCATCTCTAGTTGACCTTTCCAGTCTAGATGAATATGGTCAAAAGCAAAACTTAGGTCATCTGTTTCGACTGCGTCAACCCAAGAGTATTTATTAGCGGTATTTTGAATCGCCTGCCTTACCTGCCTTACTCTCTTATAATTAAGAGGAATAGATATAAGTGGATTAACTTCAAAAGCCGCCAGCAAAGAAGCCGCAGTGATCCCCTCTAGCTGAAGGGCGTAGGCCCCACCACAGTAGTTTCCCACGAGAGGATAGGCATTTGCCAAACAATCACTCAAGCTAAACTTTCTTATTACTACGTGCCCTTTTTCGGCCAAATTAAGATCTTGCTTTAGATTGTTTACCAGCAAATCTAGGTTGGCGGCAAATGCGTCTGCATAGCTTGAGTCTAGGGTGTCAGTTTCGCCTTGAAGCCAAAAAATTCCACTCGTCTGGTAGCCCTGTTGTTTGCTTGCAAGGTAGCTGGTTAGCTCAGTATAGTTATCGAGTAGATGTTTGTAAGACTTATCACGCTCGTACTCTGGGTACCAATCATAAGGAATTAACTGAGAGTTAGCCGCGGCTAATGATTGAAAACCATAGCTGACCTTGAGAATGATAATATTACGCTTTCCTTGGTCATAGAGTTCCCTGGCAATACCAACCTCAGGCCCAAACTGGCCAAGCCTTTGACCTACGCCGACAGTTCTATCGGCGAGCTGGTCTATTCTAATAAGGGCGTCCCTAACTGGCAATTTTGAGTCTGGTGTTCTCGATTTTAGCCAGCCTGCGGCATTATAGCTGGGGTCGTTGAGAGTACTTAGGTACTCCTCTGGAGTACTTGGCGCTGCTCCATCTGCTCCCTCCCACCAAATATAGGTCTGAGAATCAGCCGGGTGAGCACCTAGAGCTACAAGCGGTTTTGCTGCATTTGCAGTCCAGGTCTCAATAAAAGAATTAGTTCCTTCAGCATTAGACTGACCAGCTACTACGGCAATATTCCAGCTCTCAGCATCAGCATTGGCAACTAAGCTATTTGAGAAAAAATTAGAAAAAACACCAAAAGCCGAGCTTGATATCAGAGTAGCTATTCCCAAAAAAACAAATTTCTTGTAATAAACAAATTTCATATACCTAACTATTATATATCAAAATAGTTATGCCGATAAGCTCTTTACTGCACTTAAGTTTTATTCAATTCGTGCAAAAAGTACCTGCCCATTATAATTTACTTTACCCTCATCAAAAATTGCTAATATTTTTTGAGATGTTTCTGGTAAAAAAGGCGCTAGCGCGTTTGCCACCTGAGAAAGCTCACTGGCCATAGCAGACAGAAAATCTACCACTTTTTCTTGACTCGTCTTGGCTTGCTCCCAGGGCTTGTTTCTATCAATCGCTACATTAAGACTGTCTAAAACAGCAAATACCTGCTCGAGACATTTATCAAATTTAAATTCGGCCAATAACTCATCAAAGTCTAGCTCTAGCTTGGGTTTAGTGAGAGTGTAATTACCGTCGTTGTATTTGATTAGCATGGCAGAAACTCTCGAAACTAGATTACCTAGGTTATTAGCCAAGTCTGCGTTATAAACATCTTTGAATCTCGAAGCTGAAAAATCACCATCGTTATAGCTGGGTATGTAGCGAAGTAAGTAGTAGCGAAGAGCCTCAGCTCCATAGTATTTTACATAGTCAACTGGGTCTACTACATTACCTAAACTTTTGCTCATTTTTTGACCCTCGATGTTAATAAAACTATGCGCAAATACTGCTTTGGGAGGTGCTAGCTTGGCGCTCAAAAGCATGGCTGGCCACAATAAACAGTGAAATCGAGCTATGTCTTTGCCTACCACGTGTACATTTGCCGGCCAGAACTTTTCAAACTGCTGGGGGTCGTCATAATAGCCGATGGCTGAAATATAGTTGCTCAACGCATCGAACCAAACATACATTACATGATCTGGGTCACTCGGCACCTCAACTCCCCAGTCTAGCTGGCTTTTGGGTCGCGAAATACTAATATCTTCAAGTCCAGAACGCAAGAATCCAAGCATTTCATTTCGTCTTTTTTGGGGTACAATCTTAAGCTCTCCAGAATTAATGATATCTGCTAATTTTTTAGCATATCTTGAAAGAGCAAAAAAATAGCTTTCCAGCTCAAGCTCTTGAGGCTTAGTTTTGTGATCTGGGCAAATGCCATCTACAAGCTCGCTGTCTTTCATAAAAGCTTCGTGGCCAAAGCAGTAAAGCCCCTTATAACGGCCTTTATATATGTCATCTTTGCAAGCCAGCCAAAGCTTTTGAGCTGCCAGCTTATGATTTTCATCTGAAGTACGAACAAATTTATCATTTGTGAGCTTCAAGAGCTGAGTTAAACTCAAAAAGTCTTGGCTTAATTTGTCAACAAAGTTTTGCGTTGTCACACCCTGCTTGCTGGCAGCATCTTTTAGCTTTTGGCCGTGTTCGTCAGTACCAGTCACAAAATAGCTGGCGTTGCCTTGCTGGCGGTGGTAGCGAGCTAGAGTATCAGCTTGAAAAAGCTCCATCGCGTAGCCAGCGTGAGCCTTAGCATTGGCGTAAGCAATTGAAGTTGTAACATAAAATTTACTTTTCGGTGGGTTTTTCATCTTGGGTAGGATCCTTGGGTGAGTTTAGTTGGGTTGGTATTGGCCGAGAGACAAGTTCAGCTGAACTTACTTTGTGGTAACTCTTACTGATTCTAAATCTTACCACCTTATAAACTACAATTCCAGCCAGCAAAACAGCGACAAGAATTACTGGCCAAACCTCAGTCTTTATCTTGGTGCTATCAAGTATTATAGAATTTGCTCCGGCTTGGGCAAAATCGATGTTTACCATTCCAAAAGCTGTCGCTCCCCAGACAAGTTTAAGTGTTGATACTTTTTGTCTGGGCGCTAGAGAACCAAGCTCAACAGTATCTATTTGAGACCCTTGCCTAGACCGTGTTGAATAGCTGTCCCCGGCCGTGCCACTAGGCGCCTGAACATCAGTCTTGGTGATTGCTAAAAATGGTAATATTAGCCATTTTTTGGCCTCTAGTTTTCCGTCTTGGACAATCACAGGAGGTACATCTTTATAAGTAATGGTTGTGTTTTCATATTGATAGTTTGTATCTTGGCCATTCTGCATGATTGGTGCGGGAGAATCGTCTTTTTCGCCCCACAATAAAAACACCATGTGGTCTAAATCACTTGAGCCAAAGTTATTAAACTTTTCGTTCCAGGTGGGATCTAGATTCATCCAGCCAACATTTGGTACATAAGCTTGTACCCAAGAGTGTAGTGAGTCGCTAACAGAGCTAGATTTTTTGAGATTTCCTGAATAGCCATAGCCAACTGGCATGCGGGCAGGAATTTTGGCAGCCCGCAAAAGGCTAACAGTCAGATCTGAGTACTCTAGGCATACTGCGTTACTGGGGTCTTGTAGAGCCTTGAACCCTCCTTGGCGAATATTGTATTTTATTTTTTCGTCGTTGTAAGTCAGCGTGCTTACGACATAGTCGTTGATTGCCCTAACCTGCTCGGCAACAGTATTTTTGCCTTTTATGAGCTCATTGGCTTTGGCCACAATCTCAGGGTTGTCAGATGGCCAATACTGCTGTGGAGAGGTGTATTTAGTAATAAGCCCAGCTGGTATGTCAGCGGGAGTTCCACTCTCAGATAGATTGTAATCAATATAGCTTATTAGACCCGTGACGTTAGTCTGAACCACAATTTTTGATTTAGCAGCTACATCATAGTCAGCCAAAATGTTGCCATCGCCATCAAGTCGGGTAGACTTTGGCTGGGGGTCAAGCTTTTGAACTAGTACTTTCTGGCCAGACGTATTTGGTGGTAAGGCAATTGTAAAAGTGCTTGTAAAATTTGACTTATTTTCTAGTGGATAATTAAAGTTAACCTCATAAATGGTGCTATCGCCAAAAATCAACAGAGCTGTTTTTTTGAGAGCTTGTTTGTCTTTAAACAAAAATCGTTGCTGGCCGTTTTGGTTCTCCAGCTTGGTTGGTGCTTGCCCTGTGGTATGAATAGTACCAAAACTTTCTGGCACTAAGAGCTCAACCGAATATTTATCGCTGGCATCTTGCGGCACAGCAGGGATAGAAACTGTATGGGCAGTACCCTTTGTTTCTACCAGCTTGGCGGTACCATAGCTGACAACAAAATTCCAGAGCGAATTTTGACCAACATTGTTTCTCGAAAAATTTATGTTGATCTCAATATAGTCATAGCTATAGCCAGACTGTGAAGACACTTTTTTACTTGTTGTAAAAGGTATTGGTGTACCATCTTGATATTCAACAGAGAGATTTTTTACATCATCAACAGGCACAGAAAGTGTGATACTCTGCAAGTAGCGATTTGGCGTATTATTTGAAACCGAATATACTTCTTCTACTCTAGTGTTACCGTCACTTGTGACTTGATACCTGGCAGCGATATTATAGTCAAAGTCTGTAGAGGCCTGAATATTTCTGGGTACTACAATCAGTAAAAGTGCTATCCCAAAAAATATTGCTAAGCTGGCACGCCAATGGCGGGCAGTGATATTGCGAAACTTCATATTATTATTCTAGCATAAGCTGAATAGCACTAGATATATTTTTGATTTTTAAGTACTTTAAAAAGATTTATAAAGTCTTTCCCACTGCTGAAAAGTAAGTTCTTGCGCCCGAGAAGACTCTGGTATTTTGGCTTCAGAAAGAAGCTTACTTACTTCACCAGCATTTATCCTTAAGCCACCAGCTAGGCTATTTCTAATTGTTTTTCTTTTTTCACCAAAACCAGCCTTAACAAGCTGCATAAATTTTTGAGAATCAACTTCTAGAAGTGGTTTATCTAGTCTTGTTAGTCTTAGAATTGCCGAATCAACCTTGGGCGGAGGCTGAAATTTATCTTTTGTAACTGTTGCGATGTATTCTGGCTTAGCATATAGCTGTACACTGAGGGCCAGTACAGACATTTGGCCAGGCTGCGCGCAGATACGCTCGGCTACTTCTTTTTGAATTAACAGAACTAATTTTTTTGGTGGGTTTGTAGATTCCATTAGTAGCCGCACTATTGCTGAAGTTAAGTAGTAGGGTATATTTGCCACAACCAAATAGTTGCTTGGCAGGCTTCTTAAATCAAAGCTCATAATATCTGCTTGGATAATCTCAACATTTTCTTGTAATATAAACTGAACTTTCAGAGTTGGTACCAAATCTGAATCTTTCTCAACTGCCACGACTCTGGCAGCTTTTTGTGAGAGTAGCTCTGTTAATGGGCCGCGACCTGGGCCTATCTCTAGAACTGTATCAGCTGAGCTCAGACCAGAGGCATCTATTATTTCGCGCAAGGTGGGGCCGTCAAATAGCCAGTGCTGGCCAAGATATTTTTTGGTTCTAGTGGTTTTAGATTTTTTAGATTTTGACATAGTTAAACTAAGTATCAGGTATTGGCTTGCAATATTCAAGTATTTAGAGCTTACTTGTTATGCCTATTTGCAGCTTTAGCGTAAGAATCTGCCACACAACGGCCAGGGGCTAGCGCCTCGGCGAGAATAAGTATCAAAAGCTTTTGCATCTTGAACTTCGGCCGGAGCATCTGCAGGGTCACGGTACCCGCCATAGTTGTTCCAGGTTGAAAAATCAAACTGATACGCTCCTCTATATTTAGGATTTTTCTTGTTTTGATAGTTGCCGCCAGACTCACAAAATCTTAGCTTGGCCCAGCCCTCTTGGCTGCCAATACTAGCTGGCCCAACAACTATCAGCTTAGGTTTGGCCTCTAAAATTATTTTTTCTTCAAGTATCTGTCTTGACTGAACATTGCCATCTTGCTCAGTTAGCAAGACGCTTAAAGATTTTTTACCAACACTACCCGGGCTTGTGACTTCGCTAAAACCAACTGGTTTGGTTTTGTCTAACGTTTGAACTACTGCTGGCTCAATTGTCACTTCTTCGTTTACAATTCTCTGGGCAAGCCGACTGACAACTATTTTCATGTTTGGGGTTAATTGCTCTGCGAGTGAAGCCTTGATGATGTCTTGAGGCATTATCTCGAGTCCTTTTTCTGCAAAAAGCTCGCCGACAGTGTTTTTGTGGGTTCTAAATGCAAAAGTCTTACCAGCCAGCACCACTGTGACGGGTGTGGCGTGGTCTACAATAATACGCTGGCCAACCGCACCGTCGGCCACAAAGTTGTCTACTCTCTCGGTGGTGACAGTGTCTTCTGGAAAAAGTGCAACGCCGGCGGCTTCGGCTATTTTGCGAGGGCTTCGATAGCCAGAGTTGGTATTTAAAGATTTCGAGCCGTCTACTACCACATAGCTTGAGGCTCGATAAACATTAATATTGGTGACTCCACGCGACACTGGCTGATCTAGGCCAGGCTCTACAACATCACCTTTTTCTAAAGTGATGCCCATTTTGCCTAGCGCTTCGCCTACGGTAGTTGAGCTGGTCGCGATAGTTTTATTTTGACCATCATAGTAGATACTTACTAGATTTTGGCCATCTGCTAAAGCCTTGTTACTGGCGGTAAACTGATCATTTGAGAATGATATGCTGGTCAAAATAAACATAAAAATAAGGCCACAAACAATCAGCCCTCGCTTGATTGAATATGGCTTTGACTTATTTGCTTTGAGTTTAGCTTTTCTAGAAGTAGTAATGTCTGAAAACTTAGCTTTCGGTAAAATAACTTGGCCTCACAATTTAAGCATTAAAAAATCTATTTAGGCTTTTGTTTTTGTTTTACCGACCGTAAGTACTATTCTAGCTCTTTTGGCTATAGCAAGTCAAGCTATATTATAATTTACGATGAGAGTTATCGCTCAAATCTTTTTGACTTTGGCAAAATTGAGGTTGAGGGTTTTTTGACCTATTCCAGCAAAACTTATTACAGCCTCTAGCTCGTCGACAGCGACAACTTCACCTTTGCCAAAACTTTCGTGAGAGACTTTGTCACCCACTGAAAGTCTTACTATGTCTGCAAAAGGCTGGTCATCAAAATCACTGCTAGCCGCCTGCTGTGGCGCTTGACCAGGAGGCAAGCTAGAGCCTGAGTGCGTGACAAGGCCAGCTGGTATTTCAGCTAGAAATCTCGACGGCACGTTATACTGGGTGTTGCCATAAAGTAGTCTCGCGCTTGCACTGAGCATATAGAGCTGCTGTTTGGCTCGAGTCATTCCAACATAGCAAAGACGGCGCTCTTCTTCTATTTCGCTGGGTTCAAAAAATGTTCTGCTATGCGGAAAAATACCTTCTTCAAGCCCAACCATAAAAACCGTATTAAATTCTAAGCCTTTGGCCGAGTGCAGTGTCATAAGCGTTACTGCTCCGTTGCTGTCGCGCATATTATCAAGGTCTGAGATGAGACTAATCTCAGTCAAAAACTCTTCTAAGCTATGGCTGTTATAGGCTTTGGCGACACTTAAAAGTTCTCTGACATTTTCAATTCTCTCGCTGGCACTGATGCTGCCATCTTCTAAATACTGAATGTAGCCAGTCCGCTTTAAGACTAAATCAATAAAATCACTGACAACCAAAACTGAAGCTTGGGATTGGAGATCTACAATCATATTGGCGAACTGCACTAAGCTAGCCGCAGCCTTGGGGCTGAGGCCCTCAATACTACTAGCTTTGAGCATACTCTCAAGTAGAGGAAGTTCGTATTTTGCGGTGTGATCAAAAAACAGTTGAAGACTTTTTTGGCCAAGACCGCGAGGTGGTACGTTGATAATTCTAGCCAGTGAGACTTGGTCGTTGGGCTGGTAGACAAATCTTAAGTGCGCCAGAACATCTTTCACTTCTTTGCGCTCATAAAACCTGACCCCACCAATTATTTGATAAGCCACTCCATATCGCAAAAATGACTCTTCAAGTGTGCGAGACTGAGCATTGGTTCTGTATAGCACTGCAAAATCGTGCAAACTAAGATGAGAGTCTGTCTTAATCATGTCTTGAATAGCCTGAACAATAAAACGACCCTCTTCTAGCTCGTTAGAAACCTGAATAATTTTTATCTTTTCTCCCATGCCTGCTTCTGTCCACAAGCTCTTTTCTGAGCGAGCCGAGTTTTTAGATATAACTGCTCCTGCGGCGTCTAAAATAGTCTGGGTACTTCTGTAGTTACGCTCTAGTTTGACAATTTTGGCATCTGGGTAGTCTTTCTCAAAATTTAAAATATTTTGATAGTTGGCACCTCGCCAGCTATAAATACTCTGCCAGTCATCACCCACCACGCAAATATTCTTATGCTTTTTAGCCAAAATTTGAATGAGCCTGTACTGAGCATGATTGGTATCTTGGTACTCGTCTACCATTATATAGCTAAACTGGTTTTGATATTTTTTGCAAAGCTCTGGGTCTTCTTCAAGCATCAGGGTAAGCTTCATGATTAAATCGTCAAAATCCATTGCTCCGGCTTTTTGGAGTTCTAGCTGATATTTTGGATATATTTCTGCGGCAGTTTCTTGAAGCTTGCCGGTTGCAAAGTTTTTGTACTCACCAGCCCCTATCAGCTCGTTTTTGGCACTAGAAATTACATTAGCAACTGCGTTTGGGGTTATTTGTTTTTCATCTATATTCATACTTTTGATTATAGATTTGATTAGTGCATGACTATCCCCAGAGTCGTAAATTAAAAAGTTACTTGAGTAGCCAATATGGCTAGCTTCTCTGCGCAATATTTTGTTTGCCACAGAGTGAAAAGTGCCTAAAAAAGTCATATACTGAGTATTATCTTCGTCAAAACTAAGCAGCCTTGCTACTCTTCTTCGCATCTCACCGGCCGCCTTATTTGTAAAAGTAACTGCCAAAATATTTGCTGGATTTATTTTTTTTTCTTGCACTAAGTAGGCCAAGCGGTGGGTAAGAGTTTTGGTTTTACCACTACCTGCACCAGCCAGCATGAGCACCGGCCCGTCTATTGCCAAGACAGCCGCCCGCTGTTGTTTGTTTAGGTCTTCTAAGATTTTTAGCATTATCTTATTGTACACCAGCCAAACATGTTCTGGCCCCTAAAGTTGATTTTATTACATAAATATTATATAATTCAGTAATCTAGAAAACACTAGATAACAGCGTTGGGAGACGTAATGAAAAAAAGTACCTATAAGATAAAGCTACTCGCCATAGTTGGCATTGGGCTTGCAGTATTTTGGGGCATTAATAACTTGTCGGCATCTGCCGGTGGCAGTGACGGAACAAACCCAGTTGCAAGTGTTCATATGTCTCAGCTGCGAGCGGTGGCTAAGCAAGTAAGTATTGTCAAAAATTCCTATTGTAGCCCTCAAAAAGTTCAGCAAAAAGCCCAGGCTAGATTTGAAAATAACAAAACAGATCTAGATGCATTCTTGAGCGAAAGAGGCGTCACACCACTTTCTCCAAGTTACCAGCAAGTTTTTAATTTTGTAAAAGATGAATACGGAGCTTGCCCATAAAAAACAATACCCGTACAGAAGTGATAAAAAGTCACATCTGTACGGGGTTTTAATTTATATATTTTTTGGCTACTTGTTTTTAGCGCTGGCTATGCTCTGGGTAATAACTTCTTGGGCGGCCTGAGCATCACCCCAGCCGTTAAACTTAACAGCTACACCACCCCAGTCATTTTTCCAGTCTTTGTAGTGAGAATAAAAATGCTCAATGAGTTTTGGAAAGTTGTCGCCCAGGTCGCTGAGGTCTTTGATATGATCTTTACTAACATCGTCGGCGGGCACACATATTAGTTTTTCGTCACCCTCGCCGTCGTCTATCATATACAAAACACCAATTGGTCTGGCTGGCACAACGCAGCCATGCGGCACAGACTCGTCAATAATCAAAAGCCCGTCAAGTGGGTCACCATCTTCACAGAGAGTATCAGGAACATAGCCATAGTCTGTTGGGTAGCCTAGTGCTGTGCCGTTAACTCTATCTAGAAAAAGCTTGCCAGTTTGTTTGTCATATTCATATTTGTTTTTTTCGCCCTTGCGAATTTCTATTACCAGGTTTACCAGTTTAGGGGCATCTTTTCCGTGCGAGAGTTCTGTAAGAGTCATATATATTCCTTGCTTAGCTTATTGTGATAGCACTATTATAGCCGACAAAATGACGCTAAGCCAGAGTCTAAGCAGCCAGCCGAACTATTTTGGCAAATTTTTTATAATTCAAGCTAGCGCCCCCAACAAGCAAACCACTGACTCCTTTTATGTCCAAATAACTACTGGAGTTTTCTGAATCAACACTCCCACCATACAGTATTTTGGCTGAGCCAATAGTATGGTTATGAAAAGTCTGCTGAAGCGTTGAGGCAATAAGTTCAACCATTTCTTGGACTTGATGAGGCTTGGCAAATTTACCAGTTCCAATCGCCCAAACCGGCTCGTAGGCGATAATGACATTACTTAGATCACTTGCAGTTACCTCACTAAGAGCCACATTGAGTTGATCTAAGACAACTTGCTTGGCCTGGCCATCTTGTCTTTGAAATTCGTTTTCTCCCACGCAAACAACGGCTCTTAGCTTGTGCCTCAGTGCTAGCTCAACTTTTTGAGAAACAATCTCATCTGTTTCTGCAAAATATTTACGGCGCTCAGAGTGGCCAACAATGACATAGCCCGCCAAGTCACCAACCATTGAAGCCGCAATCTCACCGGTGTAGGCGCCTTCTTCGTACTGGCTGATATTCTGCGCCCCTAGCTTAAAAATAGGCAGCGCTTTAAAGTTGGCAATCTCGCGGTGAATAGCAAAAAGATGTGTAGCGGGAGGGCAAATAACCACCTTGGTGCCTTCAAAGCCTGCCAGCTCTTTGTGAAGTCTGTTAAGAAGTAGTGAGCCTTCGGCTATTGTTGTGTTCATTTTCCAGTTGGCGACTATTATATTTTCAGAAATTGATTCCATAGCTTGATTATACGAGAATTTAGGCTTAAGTACTATGCCTGGCTATTTTACCTCTATTAGTCGTACTGTGTCTGTGCCTCCAGCAACGCTATGATTGCGGCCAAAAACCTGTACCACCCAGTCGCCCTCAGACAAAGTTTTTTTGTTTTTTAGTTTTTTGATTATTCCAGCGCTAATATGTTGTTTTTTTGAGACTAAATAAGACTTTCCGCCCCAAACAATAGACATTTGGTTACAAACCCTAGGGCTGGGGCTGGCAATAATAATTGGCATTGGGGGTCTTAGCGACGAAATAGACAGAGCTGTACTGCCACTCAAAGTTTCGGCCAAGATTACGCTTGCCCCAACTTGTTGGGCTAGTGTAATAGCCGCCACACTAACACTTGTCTGAGCTTCATCACTAGCTATTTTACCGGCCTGAAAAGAGTGCCCAAGCATCTTGCGAGTGTTGGTCACAAAGCGGCTCTTAAGCCCAATCTGCTCTGTAAACTCAACTGGCAAGACTGCACTATCTAGTCTTTTGTCTGCTACAAAATCAATTTCGAGGCGATTTTCTAAAAAGTATTGCTCACTTTTTAGTATCACTCGCTTCATGAGCTCAACCGTGCCAACTGGGTATTGTCCCATTGCAGTCTCTCCTGAGAGCATTACACAGCTGACACTCAGGCTGACAGCGCTGGCAATGTCGTTTACTTCGGCCCGGCTGGGCTGAGGGCTACTTATCATACTCTCAAGCATTTGAGTCGCCATAATAACTGGTATTTTATACTGCCTGGCAAGCATAATTATTTTTCTGCCAATAAGCGGCACTTCTTCGTTACTTGTCTCAATAGCCAAATCACCGCGGGCAATCATGACAGCGTCACTAACAGCAATTATTTCTTCAAGATTATGAGTCGCAACCTGAGTCTCAATTTTGGCAATAACTTTTGCTGGGCTTTTATGTTTTTTTAAGAGCTCTTTGAGGTGCAATATGTCACTGGCGGTCTGAACAAAGCTCAGTGCCACATAGTCTATGTCATTTGAGTAAGTAAACTCAAGATCTTTGATGTCTTTTGGAGTGATTATTGATTTTGAATCAAAAACAGTATCTGGCAGATTAATACCATGATTACTTAGCACCTTACCTGAGTTTTGAATCTCAGCCACTACTTTGCCGGCTGATGCTGACAAAATCTTGGCCTTGATTGTGCCGTCTCGCAAGAACAATCTGTCGCCTTTTTTTACAAGGCTAGAGAAATCAAACTGAATTGGCAGATGATTAGCCTTGCAGTTTTTATGATAGCAAAGCTCAATTTTTTGGCCAGCCTTGAGCTCTACTCCGCCCTGCGAAAGACTACCCAGCCGAATCTTGGGGCCTTGTAAATCTTGAATAATAGCCACCGAGCGATCTAGCTTTTTGGCGGCTTGGCGAGCCTTGGCAATAACAGCCTTGTGCCAACTGTGAGAGCCATGACTAAAATTTAATCTGACAGCGTTTACTCCAGCTTTTAAAAGCTCTTCTAGCTTTTCTTCGCTAGCCGGGCCAATAGTAGCAATTATTTTTGTTTTCTTAAATTTAGAAGAATCAATGCTCATGCTTTCTACTATACTTTATTAAGCTATGCTTAGGCTAGCAGTTTTATTTTAGCCCATTTTTTTAACAGTACCAGCTATAATATTATTGCTACCATTACTGACATATATTCCGCCAGAGGTAGTTCGAATCACTATTACATCGAGCATTTTACTAGCTGGCTCTGATGTAACATCAGACGGAATAATCTTGGCGTTTTCAAGACTTATGTAGAGCACCTTGCCGTTTTTGTCGACAAATTTGAGCCAGTCTGGATTTGATGGGTTAGTTTCATCACTAACAATTTCTGGGCGAAGAATAATACAGCCTTTAAGACTAGTACCCTCCAGTAAATTGTCCCCTTCGCCTTCTCTTGCTATAACCCGAGGGCTGGTACGGACGTTCTTGCCAGTCACATAGTAGGCGTGATTACTTACCACTAGCTTATCGCCAGGGCTGTAGCCAGGCTCTTGGACGACAATAGGCTCTTCGGTGGCACCGTCTTTGGCCGCTGCTGGTCGGCTTGAATAAGCATCATGAATTTTAAGCCCAATAGGAGTGGCCACTAGAGCAAGCGCTGCGGCGGCGATTATTCGCCGAGCCATATAGGGTGGAGTCTTTTCAGTGGGCTGACTGGCTTCTCTTCTGCCAGCATCAGCTAGCGTTAGTCTGTTGGCATTACTATTTCTTTCTGTACTATCTTGAGCTGGCTGGCCTGGTGTAAATTCATGAGCCATATCTATTCTCCTTGTTTAATTCTTAAGGCTAACTATAGCCGATAGTGTGTTACCAGGCAAGCAAAATTCACTGGTCTACAGATCAAATGATCTATTTTAAAATATTTTTTATAAAAAGCCTTGCTTGTATTATATATATATATATATAATAGAGTTCATACATAACCATT
>Ga0209284_10000235_pt1 | contig 89076 bp, 93 predicted proteins | sample FRY03_FD_187211 | JGI IMG/M metagenome (GOLD analysis project Ga0209284, IMG submission 187211) | Freshwater microbial communities from Lake Fryxell liftoff mats and glacier meltwater in Antarctica - FRY-03 (SPAdes) (version 2) | ecosystem: Environmental > Aquatic > Freshwater > Ice > Glacier... | reverse complement strand
TGGCGTAAATATGGTGAAGGCGAAGTTCACCTGCTACGCGGTGAATTAGAGATCAGTAGCGAGCTATTTCCCAATAAGTAAGGCTCAGGTAGTATCGCGCCATGAAATCGCTAAATGAAAAAGGGCTCGAGATTTGGTTTCTCACCGGCAGTCAATCACTTTACGGTGATGACATTCTTGGCCAAGTTGCCGATCAATCAAAACAAGTTGTAGCAACTCTAAATGCCGCAGCCGATATGCCGATCAAAGCTACTTGGAAGCCAGTATTAACAACCCCTGAAACAATCAAAGCGATTTGTTTGGAAGCATCAGCCAACCCAAACTGTATTGGCGTCATTACTTGGATGCATACTTTTTCTCCCGCCAAGATGTGGATCGGTGGCCTCAACGCCCTACAAGTTCCAATTTTGCATTTAAATACGCAAGCCAATGCAGAGCTTCCATGGGAAAGCATTGACATGGATTTTATGAATTTAAATCAAGCTGCGCATGGTGATCGTGAACATGGCCACGTGCAAGCTCGTTTACAGATGCCACGCAAAATCGTCGCTGGCCATGTATCTGATAAATCAGTAACAACTCGAATTTCGCATTGGGTTCGTGCTGCTATCGGTTGGCACACCGCACAAAATCTTAAATTAGCTCGATTCGGAGATAACATGCGTTTTGTTGCAGTTACCGATGGAGATAAGACCAGCGCCCAGATTTCACTTGGTATGTCGATTGAAGCCTACGGAGTTAACGCGCTCGTAGACGCGGTTGCTGCAGTCTCAGAAAGCTCTATTGATTCTTTAGTTGCTGAGTATGAAGAGATTTTTGAAGTTTCACCAGAACTTAAAAAAGGTGGAACTCGTCACGAATCACTTCGCTATCAAGCATCACTTGAAATCGCGCTAGATACTTTCTTGGAAGCGGGGGGCTTCACCGCTTTTACAACTAACTTTGAAGATCTCGGTGCGCTAAAGCAACTTCCTGGTTTAGCGGTACAACGCATGATGTCAAAAGGTTATGGATTTGGTGGCGAGGGCGATTGGAAAACATCCGCACTTCTTCGAATTATCAAAAGCATGACCGAAGGCCTAGAAGGTGGAACTTCATTTATGGAGGATTACACCTATCACTTTGGCCCGGGTGAACCGAAAGTTTTGGGCGCGCATATGTTAGAAGTCTGTCCAACAATTACAGATCAAAAACCAAAGTGTGAAATACATCCATTAGGTATTGGTGGTAAAGATGACCCAGTGCGTTTAGTTTTTAACGCCACACCTGCACACGGTCGCGTAGTCGGGCTAATGGATCTAGGTGATCGCTTTCGAATTGTTTCTAACGACATAGAAGTGGTGAAGCCAGATAAAGATTTGAAGAAACTCCCCGTAGCATGTGCCGTTTGGAAGCCTGCCCCATCCCTGTCGACTTCGGCCGAATCTTGGATCTACGCCGGCGGCTCCCACCACACCGTCCTGAGTACGGCGCTGGATCACGAGGTCTTGGCCGACTTCGCCAATATCGCCCAAGTTGAGCATTTACGAATCAGCGCCAGCACAAAAACCGATGAATTCCAGAAAGAAATCAAGTGGAATGGCGCTTTTTACAAGCTTTCTTCGTAACCAAATCGTTATCGCCACATGGCCACTTTCGGTTGACTGGCTCACACCTGCCCAGAAAGATAGAGCATGTAATTCCTTGGTCCCCAAAAAATCCAAGGTGCTACATAAGAAGTAGTACAAAGAACCCTCAACATCTAGAAAGGTATTACATGTTAAAGAAGTCCAAAGTAGCAGCAGTATTTGCGGCACTTGCACTTGTTGTAACAACAGCTCCAGCATCATCTGCTGCAACTGATAAGCAACTTGAAATCTTTACCTGGTGGGCATCAGGCGGAGAAGCTGCAGGTCTCGAAGGAATGACAACAGAGTTCAACCGTTTGAACCCACAGACTCCATTCATTAACGCAGCAGTTGCAGGTGCAGCTGGCGTTAACGCAAAGGGTGTTCTTGTTTCACGTATGCTCGCCGGCAACCCACCTGATACTTTCCAGGCACATGCTGGTGAAGAACTTTCATCATATGTAAAGGCTGGACAGGTTGAAGACCTCACCTTCCTTTACAAATCAGAAGGCTGGGATAAAGTTTTCCCTAAGGATCTCGTCAAGACAATTACAGTTAAGGGAAAGATTTACTCAGTTCCTGTAAACATCCACCGTGCAAACGTTCTGTGGTACAACCCAGCAGCAGCCAAGAAGGCCGGAATCACAAAGGCTCCAGCAACTCTTGATGCAATGCTTGTTGACATGGCCAAGTTCAAGAAGGTCGGAATTGATGGAATCGCACTAGCCGGTAACGGTGACTGGGCGATTGCACACCTATTCGATTATGTACTTCTTGCATCAATGGGACCAGACAAGTTTGATGGTCTATGGTCAGGAAAGACAAAGTGGAATGGCCCAGAAGTTAAAAAGGCGATCACATACATGACAAAGATTCTTGCATTCGGTAACTCAAGTAAGTCACTTGACTGGCCTGATGCTGGCAAGCTTGTAACAACAGGTAAAGCCGGATTCTTCATCATGGGCGACTGGGCATCATCACAGTGGCAGTCAGAAGGCCTAGTACTTGGCAAGGACTACACATGGGCACCAGGTCCAGGAACTGCTGGAATTTATCAGTGGCTTTCAGACTCATTCACGTTGCCAGTTGGTGCAACAAACCGCGATGCAGGTATTGCCTGGTTGAAGGTCTCAGGATCTAAGGCTGGACAAGATGCATTTAACCCTAAGAAGGGTTCAATCGCAGTTCGCACAGACTCAAATCCAAAGCTCTATGATTCATACCTACAAGCAGCTATGAAGTCATGGAAGAAGGATCGCCTCGTCGGTTCAACTGTCCACGGCGTTAACTGGGGCAATGCAGGAATGGCCGCATATAACTCAGCACTTGGTCGCTTCTACACAGGTGGCGGAAAAGATGCAAAGGGCTTTGTAAAGGCTCTTATTGCTGCCGATAAGGCAGATGCAAACAGCTAATTTATTAGCCGTTTAAAAATGTAAGTTGTTCTAAGTTCTGGCGGAACTGTAAGGTTCCGCCAGAACTTAGAATTTTTATTCGATAATTTTAATTTTTGTAAAATATTTTGAGAGGCGAAATCCCAGTGATCGTAAAGAAAAATAGGGTCCATAGCCCATGGGGCGGATTTTTTTTCGTACTTCCTTCCATTATTGCAATGGCAATATTTGTTTATGGAATGATCGGATACACACTCCGTGAGTCACTTCAAAATCGCACAAATTCATATACCAAAAAGATCGAGTTCGTTGGCTTAACCAACTACACCGAACTATGGCAAGACCCTGAATTTACACATGCTCTATCTAACTTATTAAAATTTACTTTAGTCTTTATGATCGGTTGTTTACTCGCCGGTTTGATCATGTCTCTCTTACTTGAAAAAGGTATCAAGGGCGAAGGATTTTTCCGCTCTACTTATCTTTACCCAATGGCGATTTCTTTTATTGCAATGGGAACCTCATGGCGCTGGTTAATGGATTCAGCACGCGATGGCGACGCAACTGGTTTGAACTACATCCTTCAAAAAATGGGCTTAGGTTTTCTACAGAGTGATTGGTACACCTCTGAAGCAGGCTCCATGTATGCCATGTCTCTACCCGCAATTTGGCAGATGGCCGGATATGTAATGGCGCTCTTCCTCGCTGGCTTCCGCGGAATTCCAGATGACTTACGCGAGGCAGCTCGGGTAGATGGCGCTTCCGAATACAAGATCTATCGCCATATTCTCTTTCCACAGCTTTCTCCTACATTTTTAACTGTCTTAATTATTCTCGGACATATCTCTATGAAGGTCTTCGACTTAATCTTTGGTATCGCAACTAAGAGTTATGTAACAAAGGTTTTGGCTATCTATATGTGGCAGACCATCTTTGATTTCCAGAACTTCGCGAAGGGCGCAGCAATTGCGATAATCATTCTCTTGATGATCGCAGTGGCTGTTATCCCGTATCTAATCTATGTAAACAAGACAGAGGAGGCGAATAAGTGAGTGCAGATCTCGTAGACCGCATTGAACGTAAGGTCGATATTCGCAATAAGAAGAAGCTTGATGGCAAGGGGCAATTCTGGTTAGTCTTCCGATATTTTGCCCTCTCAATTCTCTTCGTAATCGCCGCTCTTCCGATTTACATCATGGTGATTAACTCAGTAAAAGGCATTACCGGTGTAAGCCAGTCAGCTGCCTTTACTCCACCAACAAGTCTTAACTTTGAAGCTTGGGGCCCAACGTGGGAGATCCTCAGAGAACCGATGATGCGAACCTTGTTCTTCGTTGTTCAATCATCTCTAATCTCTGCAGTGATTGGCGCGATCAACGGTTTCGTTTTTGCTAAATGGCGCTTTAAAGGCTCAAACATAATCTTTACAACTTTCCTCTTTGGAATGTTTATCCCGTATCAAGCGATCATGATTCCTCTTACTCAGTTCAACCAGTGGGCTGGAATAAATGGATCTATCTATGTTCTGGTCTTTGCTCACGTGATTTACGGAATTCCAATTTGTACTTTGATCTTCCGTAACTATTACGCAGTAATTCCAAATGAATTAATTGAAGCTGCTCGCGTCGATGGCGCCGGAATGGTCCGTATCTTCCGCACAATTTTCTTGCCACTTTCGATTCCCGGTTTCGTGGTTGTTCTGATCTGGCAGTTCACATCTGCATGGAATGACTTCCTCTTTGCAATCTTCCTAACGGGCGGATCACCTAAGTTATCTGTTGCAACTACTGCCCTTAACTTTATTACCGGTTCCGGCAATCAGGTTTACTACGGAAATAACATGACCGCATCGTTAATCGTTTCGATTCCAACTTTGCTGGTCTACCTATTCTTAGGTCGTTACTTCCTACGTGGCCTCTTGTCAGGTTCGCTAAAGGGATAAGTTACCTCGTGCTTGATCAAGGGTCGGCAGTTGCCTACCTTGCAAGCCGCGGATTATTAACAGGAAACGCCACCGTGGAAGTTCTCACGGGAGGCGTTTCTTGCATTGTCTTGGCCGTTTCTAACGGTGAGGTTGACTTGGTTTTAAAGCAGGCGCTTCCTGAGTTAAAAACTGAAATTAAGTGGGAGGCAGATCAACGTCGGGCGATAGTTGAGGCCGATGCGATGAGCGTTTATCACGCTATAACTCCAGATAACGTGCCAGAGCTTTTAGATTGCGACCCACAGCAATTTACTTTAACCATGTCACGTCTTCCGCGAAGCACCACAAATTGGAAGAGCGATATGTTGGAAGGCAAGATTTTCCCAGAAATGGGTAGCAAGTTAGGTGAAGTTCTTGCCGCTTGGCATAACCACACGGCACAGTCTGCTGAAATAAAAACTAAGTTTATGGAAGATTCGCTCTTTGAGCAATTAAGGGTTACTCCTTTTTATCGCGCTGTTTTAGCGAAGAACCCAGAATTGGCGCTAGTTATCACTGAACTCATCGAAGAAATAACCACTATCAAAACTACTTTGGTACACGGTGATTTCTCGCCTAAAAATATTATGTCTACTACTAATCACAGCCCGATAGTTCTAGATTTTGAGGTGGCCCACACCGGCAACCCTGTATTTGATTTAGCTTTTGTGAGTGCTCATTTACTCTGTAAGACAATTCGTACAGCCGTGCCAATTGAACGCAAACTCTTAATTGAGACGGCGGTTAACTTCTTAAAAGTCTATGAAAGTAAATCCGATTTGGCGCTAGCTCAGAGTTTGCCGCGTCATGTAGCCCTAATTGCGCTGGCTCGAGTTGAAGGAGTATCGCCCGTTAATTATCTAGATAAGTCGGCTCAGCAGCGACTCGTGCTTTTAGCTAAGAGTGCCCTTCTTGATTCTGAGGTAACCTTCGAAGAACTATTTGAAAGTGCGGCCAAATGAATATAAAGAAAGTTATTGGATACCAAGTTCTTGATTCGCGCGGTCGCCCCACAGTTGCCGTAACGCTTACCTTAAGTGATGGTTCTCTTCATACTGCGCGAGTTCCTTCGGGGGCATCTACTGGTGCTCATGAAGCCCATGAATTAAGAGATATCGATACATCGCATGCCGAGAAATATTATGGCGGCAAATCAGTTTATTCAGCAATTGAGAATATAAATTCGCGAGTTGCGCCAAAATTAATTGGACATTCGTTAAATCTGGCAGCGATCGATGGCCTACTAGTTGAACTTGATCCAACACCGGGGCATCAAAAACTAGGTGCAAATGCCGCACTCGCAACTTCGCTAGTGGTGGCTAAAGCAGCAGCGCATGCAACTGGTAAATCACTTGCTCGCTACTTCCAACCTGAGGGTCCACTTTTAATTCCGATGCCGATGGTCAATATTTTATCTGGGGGAGCGCACGCTAATCGCAGTTTAGATATTCAAGATGTATTAGTAATTCCGCACGGTGCAAATTCTTTCAGTGAAGCCTTATCGTGGATTGTCGCAATCCGCGAACGCGCCGCAGTCGAGGGTAAAAAGCACGGAATAACCCATTTAGTTGCAGATGAAGGTGGTCTGGGGCTCTCATTTAATTCAACAAAGGAAGCTTGTGAATTCGTAATTGAACAGATTCAAGCACTGGGTTTAACAGAGAAAACTTCTTTGGCACTAGACATTGCCGCAACCCAATTCTTCATTGACGGAAAGTATTCGCTAACTACTGCCGGAACTACTTTCGTGCCAGATAAATTTGTTGCAGAAATGCTCAAATTAGTTAATGACTATCCGATTTCATCAATTGAAGATCCATTCGCCGAAGATGATTGGTTTTCATGGATTGCTTTCAGCGCTGCGGCACCAGCGGGCTTGCAGATTGTGGGAGATGATTTATTTACAACAAACCACTCAAGACTCGAACGAGGTATCTCCGAGAAAGCAGCAAACACTATTTTGATTAAGGCTAATCAAAATGGACTCTTAACTTCTACGCATCGAGTTCTAGAGCAAGCACATCAAAATAATTTTGCGACCGTAGTCTCTGCGCGAAGTGGCGAAACGGAAGATTCTTGGCTAGCCGATATTGCAACTGGTTGGAGCGCTGGGCAAATAAAAGTCGGCTCCACTCACGGTTCTGAACGAACCGCTAAGTGGAACCGACTTCTCGAACTTGAAGCTACTGAAGTTACTGAATTTGCAAAACCTTTCTAGATTCGCTCTCCAGTTGTTGCATTGAAGAAGTGAACTTCGGCTGCCTTGGCGCTGACTGTGATTACATCACCAGGCTTTGGAGGATTCTTTGGATCCCAGCGAACAATTATTTGAGCGCCTTCATTTGTTGAGTTCGCAAACTTCACTACAGCATCGGCTGGCTTTCCGTATACGAATGCATCGGAGCCGAGTTCTTCAACGACTTCAACTACAACGCTAAAGCCTGAAGATGCTGGCTCGAAGCTCTCTGGACGAATTCCAACGGTTACGGTTGAACCAGCCGACGCTGGAGCATCTAGTGAGAAGTTTCCGAGAGCGGCTTTTCCACCGCTGACTGGCGCTGAAAGTAAATTCATCGCAGGTGAACCAATGAATCCAGCAACGAAAGCATTGGCTGGCTTATCGTAAAGATTACGAGGTGTATCAACTTGCTGTAGCAAGCCATCTTTAAGGACTGCTACACGATCACCCATTGTCATCGCTTCAACTTGGTCGTGTGTTACATAAACAGTGGTGATTCCAAGACGGCGCTGGAGCGCTGCGATTTGAGTACGAGTTGCAACGCGCAGTTTCGCATCAAGGTTTGAAAGTGGTTCATCCATTAGGAAAACCTGTGGTTCGCGGACAATCGCACGACCCATAGCAACGCGCTGACGTTGTCCACCTGAAAGCGCTTTTGGTTTACGTTCTAAATAATCTTCAAGGTCAAGTAATTTTGCAGCTTCGTTAACACGCTTCTCACGCTCTTGCTTAGAAACTCCCGCAATCTTAAGCGCAAATCCCATATTCTCGGCAACCGTCATATGCGGGTAAAGTGCATATGACTGAAAGACCATTGCGATATCACGATCTTTTGGTGCGACATTAGTTACATCGCGATCACCAATAAGAATGCGACCTTTGTCGATTTCTTCTAGCCCTGCCAACATACGAAGTGATGTTGACTTTCCACAACCTGAAGGTCCAACAAGAACTAAAAACTCTCCATCTTCAACGGTGAGATTTAATTTATCTACGGCAGGTTTAGTTGTTCCTGGATAAGTGCGTGATGCGTTCTCAAATACGACTGATGCCATGAGAATTTCTCCTTCTCCGGGCAGGTACGTGCCCGACGGTCCGAGGATGAAGGTGCTAGTCGGTTGACTAGGCTCGGTAAGGATAGGCCACGGAGCCTGAAAAAGGGAAGGGGAGGTAGAATTTCCCACATTATGGACCCTTACCCGATCGGTGCCTTATTCGGCGACCTAGCCACAGTGGCGGCCCTGATCCTTCTCGGATCCCTCTTTGTTGCTGCAGAAATTGCTCTCATCTCCTTGCGCGAAAGCCAGGTACGCCAATTAGCTACCCGCGGCAAACGCGGCGCCAAAGTCGCCTTACTAACTAAAAACCCAAATCGATTTCTTGCTGCCGCCCAAGTCGGCGTAACCATCTGCGGTTTCTTATCTGCCGCCCTCGGTGCCGAACGCCTTGGTGTTTATGTAATCCCGAAACTTGTAGATCTCGGATTATCTGATGATGCTGCAAATGTGACTTCGCTAATTGGGATTACTTTGATAATTGCTTACTTCTCACTAGTTTTTGGTGAACTGGTGCCTAAGCGGCTGGCGCTCTTTCGCACTGAAGAAATTTCACTCTGGAGCGCCGGTGTTATTGACCTTACTGCAAAGTTATTTCGCCCAGTCATTTGGCTTCTTTCGCGTTCAACAGATTTTGTAGTTCGAATATTTGGAGTTGATCCAAAAGAACAACGCAGTCAGATGTCTGAAGAAGAGTTGCTCGATTTAGTTTCTGGACATGCTGCCTTAACCGCTGAAGAACGTGACATTGTGGAAGAAGTCTTTAACGCCTCTGAACGACAAGTTCACGAGGTCATGGTTCCGCGCACCGAAGTCGATTTCATGGATGCATCCTTAACGGTTGGCAAGGCGATCGCGCTCGCAGTAGATCGTGCTCATTCACGTTATCCAGTAGTTCGTGGCTCGACCGATGAGGTTATTGGATTTATCCATGTGCGTGACTTGCTAGATACATCTTTAGTAAGCGCTGGTGGAAAAATTCAAGAGTTAGTCCGTAACATCATGTTTTTGCCGGGCACTAAAGGTGTTTTGCCCGCTTTAACTGAGATGCGCAACCAACGTCAGCATGTCGCCATTGTGCTTGATGAGTATGGTGGAACTGATGGAATTGTGACTTTAGAAGATCTCGTCGAATGCTTAATCGGTGACATCAAAGATGAATACGATGACGATGATTCTGAAGTCACTGAACAAGCGCGCCTAGGTGATTTTGAGGTGGATGGATTAATTTCAATCGATGATCTTCGCGAGCAGACAGGTATAGAAATACCTGCGGGCCCTTATGAAACCGCAAGTGGTTTTGTCATGCATTTCTTAGGCCGAATCCCGGTCGAGAACGATGTGGTTAGTGTCAACGGAAATCGCCTAACCGTCTTAACTATGGAAGGCAAGCGCGCAGGTCAGTTGTTTATAACGCGTAGCTAGAGATCCGTGCGAGAATTACAGCCATGACGACAAAGAGAGTGCTTTCGGGGATCCAGCCGACCAGCGACTCTTTCCACTTGGGCAATTACTTAGGTGCCTTAAAACAGTGGGTTGAACTGCAAGAAGGCAATGATGCCTTCTACTGCATAGTTGATTTGCATGCTCTGACTGGTGATTTAGAACCAGCCTTGCTTCGTAAGAGAATTTTGACTTCGGCAGCTCAATTAATCGCACTTGGTATATCTCCAGAAAAATCAACCCTCTTTGTTCAGTCGCACGTAAGTGAACATAACCAACTAGGTTGGATTATGGAATGTATCGCCGGTTTCGGTGAAGCAAATCGAATGACTCAATTTAAAGATAAGTCAGCCAAAGGTGGCGCGGATTCAGTGCGGGTCGGTTTATTTACATACCCGATGTTGCAAGCGGCCGACATTCTTTTATACCAAGCACATTATGTTCCGGTTGGCGAAGATCAGCGTCAACATATAGAACTCACTCGAGATTTAGCTACGCGTTTTAATTCTCGCTTCGGCGACACATTCAGAATTCCAGAAGGTCACATTTTAAAATCTGGAGCAAAGATTTATGACTTGCAAGAGCCGACAAATAAAATGAGTAAATCATCAGGATCGGTTGCGGGTGTTTTGGAGATTATGGATACACCTGAAGCGAATACTAAAAAGATTAAGAGCGCGACAACCGATGCTGGACGAGAAGTAATTTTTGATGAGAAAAATAAACCGGGAATTAGCAATCTGCTCACCATTCACTCAGCGCTATCGGGCAAAAGCATCGCTGATTTAACAAATGAATTTGATGGTAAAGGTTATGGCGATTTCAAAGGCGCAGTCGCCGAGGTGGTTGTCGAATTTTTCCGTCCGATTCGTACTCATGCACAAGAACTTCTACAAGATGAGGCCCACTTAATTAAATTGTTACATGAAGGCGCCGATAAGGCACGAGTAGTGGCAAGTGAAACCGTGAAGGCAACATATAAGAATCTAGGGTTGGTTCTGTAATGAAATTACGCGCCCTTTCTCTTGCGCTCTTAATTCCACTATCTGCAATAGTTATGCCGAGCGCACAGGCAGCAACAAACATTTGTGTTGCCTATGACACTGGGGGACTAGGAGATCGCTCCTATAACGATGCGACTTTGGCCGGAATTAAAAAAGCACAAAACCAGTACACCTTTGTATTTGAAAGCTCTGTAACTGATGGAACTATCGCTGACCGTACAAAGCGCTTACGATCTTTACTCACTAAAAATTGCAACACAATTATTGCTGTGGGAAGTGGTTATGCAGCAGCAATAACTCCGTTAGCAATTGGGTTTCCGAATACGCAGTTTGCGATTATTGGAGACGCTACGGTTGCCGCTCTTAACGTAACCTCAATTACCTTCGCTGGTAATGAATCAGCATTTCTTGCCGGATACAGTTCGGCGCTCTCCACAAAAAGTGGAAAAGTTGGAATGATCACCACGCCTTCTAAAGTCGAAGATTACGAGAATGGATTTTTATTGGGAGTTGCTGCTGCCAAGAAATCAACACGTTCATTTGTTAGATTTACAACAACTGAAACTACGCTTTCTGCTCGATCTTTGATTGCAACTGGTGTCGATGTAATTTATGACGCAACTTCAGGTTCTGCGGACGGTCTATTCGAAGCAGTAGTAAAGGCAAATACATCTAAAACTCGCAAGAAGAACGCGCCAGAAGTAAGTGTGATTATTACTGAGCCAGATCTATATCTTTCGGTCACACCCTCAACTAGCAAATACTTAATTGCATCGCTCGTTAAGCGCGTTGATATTGCAGTCGCAGCAATAATTGGAGCGGCGGTAAATAACAGTCAGTTAGTTGATATCTTAGATCCTAAAGCTGGAATCTATGGAAAGCGCTATTCAATTAGCGATAAAGGAATTGAGATAGTTATTAAATCCAAGACTCTTACCGCTCAAGCAGCAGCGATTAATGCGGCAGCGAGTGCAGTTTATGCACGTTGATTGGGATGAGTTAAAAGCTCAGGCAACGCTTGCGATGAAGCAAGCCTACGTTCCTTATTCAAAATTTCCAGTTGGTGTAGCAGCGCTTGTAGATGATGGTCGCATCGTCACTGGTTGTAACGTCGAAAATGCTAGTTATGGCCTTACTTTATGTGCCGAATGTGGACTTGTTTCGGCGCTAGTTAATTCAGGTGGTGGACGATTAATTGCTTTTACCTGTGCAGATATTTCAGGAAATTATTTAATGCCGTGCGGACGCTGTCGCCAACTGTTGCAAGAACACGGTGGTTCTTCGCTGCAAATAATGACCGATACCGGAATCAAGACTTTGGCAGATCTTCTTCCATGGGCATTCGGACCTGAAGAGATTACAAAGCGCCTTGACTAATTTCGGGCTAGAACCATTTGCTGCAGTTGAAATAATTGCCGCAAAACGTGATCTAAATGAACTAACTGATACTCAAATTGATTGGACCATTGACGCCTATACCCGTGGCGTAATTGCCGACGAACAGATGTCAGCGCTTTTAATGGCAATTTTGTTAAATGGAATGAACTCCCGTGAAATTTCGCGCTGGACGACAGCGATGATTAATTCAGGAGAGCGGATGAATTGGTCGATGCTCGATCGCCCAACTGCTGATAAACATTCAACAGGTGGAGTTGGTGACAAAATCACTTTGCCGTTGGCACCACTTGTGGCTGCGTGCGGTGGAGCAGTGCCACAACTATCAGGTCGCGGACTTGGTCACACTGGAGGAACACTCGACAAGCTCGAAGCTATTCCGGGCTGGCGTGCCTCACTCAGTAACGCGGAAATGTTAAAAGTTTTACAAGATACCGGCGCAGTAATTTGTGCAGCAGGTGCGGGTCTGGCACCAGCAGATAAAAAGCTTTACGCACTGCGCGATGTGACCTCTACTGTTGAATCAATTCCACTAATCGCTTCATCAATTATGTCTAAGAAAATTGCTGAAGGAACATCTGCTCTGGTACTTGATGTAAAAACTGGCAGTGGCGCATTTATGAGCGACCCTAAAAAAGCAGGTGAGTTAGCGCGCGTAATGGTGCAACTCGGTATTGATGCGGGTGTAAAAACTCGCGCCCTTGTCACTGCTATGGATGTACCACTCGGATTAACTGCCGGTAATGCTTTAGAAGTGCGTGAATCTGTTGAAGTTTTAGCAGGTGGCGGTCCAGCTGACGTTGTAGAACTTACAATTTTATTAGCCCGCGAAATGATTGATGCTGCTGGAATTGTTGGGAAAGATCCGGCTGTAGCGTTAAAAGATGGCTCAGCAATGGATCACTGGCGGCGCATGATTTCGGCACAAGGCGGAGACCCTGATGCAAAACTACCGGTGGCGCGTGAGCAGCACGTAATCATGAGTACTGAATCTGGAACCATGACAACTTTGGATGCGATGAAAGTTGGAGTAAGTGCATGGCGCTTAGGTGCTGGCAGATCTAAGCAAGGAGAGAAGGTTCAGGCAGGTGCGGGAATAGAAATTCACGCAAAGCCGGGAGAGTATGTGAAAAAAGGTGCTCCACTTTTGACCTTACACACCGATGAACCCGCTAGATTTGAGCGCGCCCTAGAGATTCTTGAAGGTGCTATAAAAATTTCAGAAGGTGGCGTAGTAAATCGCTTACCTCTAGTCATAGAACGGATTCAGGGATGAGTTCACTAAATTCGATTCCAACCCCAGAACAGATTAAGCGTTTACCAAAAGCACTACTACACGATCACTTAGATGGTGGACTCCGTCCACAAACTATTATTGATATTGCCAAAGAAATTGGCCATGAACTACCTACTTATGATGCAACCGAACTTGCTGAGTGGTTTCGTGCATCTTGTGATTCAGGTTCGCTAGTTCGTTATCTTGAAACTTTTTCTCACACCGTTGCAGTAATGCAGCGCCCGCAAGACATCATCCGAGTTGCACGTGAGTGCGCAGTAGATTTGGCGCAAGACGGAGTTGTCTACGCCGAAGTTCGTATGGCGCCAGAGTTAATTATTGAAAAAGGTCTCTCACTTTCACAAGGGATTGAAGCAATCCTCAAAGGTTTCCGCGAAGGTGAATCAGAAGCTCTTGCTGCGGGACGTACTATTCGGGTCACACTACTTCTCTGTGGAATGCGACAGAATGCGTTATCTCAAGAGGTCGCTGAATTAACCGTTAAGTATCGTGATAAAGGTGTTGTTGGCTTCGATATTGCAGGTCCCGAAGATGGATTTCCACCGAGTGATCAGTTAGATACCTTTGAGTACTTACGTCGCGAAAATGCACATTTTACGATCCACGCGGGGGAGGCTTACGGCCTCCCATCTATTTGGGAAGCAATTCAACTCTGTGGTGCAGAGCGCTTGGGCCATGGTGTTCGCATCATTGATGATATCGATTTAAATCACACTCCTGCGCGCTTAGGACGACTTGCTGCCTATGTTCGCGACCGACGTATTCCACTTGAGATGTGTCCTTCTTCAAATATTCAAACAGGTGCCGCTGCTAACTTTGCTGATCACCCAATTGGTGATTTAGCAAAACTTCGCTTTCGCGTAACAGTTAATACCGATAATCGTTTAATGTCAGCAACCTCCATGACCAATGAAATGAGCGAATTAGTTAAAGCATTTAATTGGACTTTCCAAGATCTACAACGCGTGACCATTAATGCCTTAAAGAGTTCATTTATTCCATTCGAAGAACGCTTGGCAATTATTGAGAGCGTTGTTAAACCGGGTTACCTAAACGTTGCGATAGGAGAATCAAAATGAAATTAGCAGTTTTGAAATGTGCTGAAAACCCTTATCGTCTCGCCTTAAATATAGATGGCCAATATCTGGGAATACCTAAACTGCCAACTCTGACATCTGCAATGCATCTCTCGTTAGCGCAATTGCGTTCGCTTTGTGAAGGCGATTTAGGAGAGCAAATAAATGGTGAGTTAATCGCCCCAGTTGCCCCTGAAATCGAAGTCTGGGGAGCAGGAGTTACTTATTTGCGCTCTCGTGATGCGCGTAAGGAAGAGAGTGATGTTCCTGATGTCTATCAGAGAGTTTATGAGGCAGATCGCCCCGAACTATTTTTTAAAGGTAGCGCGAAGCGAACCCGCGGTAGCGGAGCAAATATTGGCATTCGATTTGATTCGGCTACTTCAATTCCGGAGCCTGAGATTGCGATCTATGTTAATAAGTTTAAAGAAATAATTGGTTACTCAATTTGTAATGATGTTACCTCAAGAGCGATTGAGGGTGAGAATCCGTTATACCTATCTCAGGCCAAGATCTATGTCGGATCAGCCGCCCTTGGTCCGGATGTAACACCTGCTTGGCTGGCTCCATCTCCAAAAGAAATGGTGATTCGTGCGCGAATTATTCGAGGCGGTTCAGATATTTGGAACGCTGAAACTTCGCTGGGTTCACTCAACCGAAAGTTAGAAGATCTAGTTGATTACGCATTTCGCTGCCAATATTTCCCAGATGGATTAATTTTATCAACTGGTACGGGGATTGTTCCTCCATTGGAAATTTCTTTACAAGCGGGTGACCAAGTTGAGATTTCAGTTGTTGGGCTGGGGGTTTTATCTAATAAAGTCATAGTAATTCCGGAATCACCAAATGAAAGTTTCTAGGAGCTTCAAATGACACTTCAATCAGTTAACCCACGGACAGGTGCAAAGTTTGGTCCAGTATTTGGTGAAATGAGCAAGGAAGAAGTCGCAAAAGTAATCGCAAGAGCGCAATTGGCGTACGCTAAATGGTCTGTAGGGCACCCAACCCAGCGCCAGAAAGCAATTTATGCGATTGCTGATGCAATAGATCTCCATGTGACTGAATTGGTCGAGGTTGCTGATTTAGAGACAGGCCTTGGCAAAGTTCGTTTGACGGGCGAAGTGGGTAGAACAACTTTCCAACTGCGCATGTGTGCTGATGCTGTTGCTAACGGTGAGTATGTTTGGGCAAAGATAGATAAAGCAAACGTTGCGCCACTTCCTCAAGGCCATCCAGAACTCGTACGAACAAATACAGCTCTCGGCATAGTTGCAGTTTTTGGAGCAAGTAATTTTCCATTTGCTTTTAGCGTTCTGGGTGGCGATACCGCATCGGCACTTGCTGCCGGTTGTGCCGTAATAATGAAGGTGCATCCAGCTCATCCTCAAACCGCGCTTCGAACAGTTGAAATTGCCCGCGCCGCACTTTCAGCTGCAGGTTTTTCAGCCGATATTTTAACTACGGTACATGGCTATAGCGCAGGAAAAGATTTGCTACTTGATTCAAATATCAGTGCTGGCGCTTTCACTGGCTCGCGCAGTGGTGGTCGTGCGTTATTTGATTTGGCTTCATCGCGAGAAATACCGATTCCTTTTTATGGTGAATTAGGGAGCGTAAATTCTGTAATTGCTCTTGGATCGGCGCTTGATGATCCAACTCAGTTTGCTAGCGACTATGTTGATTCACTCCTACTTGGTAACGGACAGTTTTGTACCAACCCAAGCGTTCTTTACTTGCCTGAAGGAACACCAGTCCTTGATGCCATCGCAGAGAACTTTGTAAATCGTGAAGCTGCGCCTTTTCTAAGCTCAGATACCAAGGTATTACACGATAAAAATCGTGCAGATATGCAGGCGCTCTTAGCGCCAAGAGTTGTCAGCGGCAAAGCAGCTCCAGAAAACGGATTTTATTCTTCACCGCAAATCCAGTTCTCAACCGTTGCTCGTGTGGCAGCCAATCTGGAGGCGCTAAATATTGAATGTTTTGGTCCAACTGGTTTGGTTTTAACTTATTCAAGTACTCAAGAATTACTGGAGCATCTTGAAAAAATCGAGGGTGCACTTGTCGGTTCATTATTTGCAGATGCGGCTGATCCACTTATTTCTTCTTTTGCTCGCGCCCTGGCTTCTAAAGTTGGCCGAGTTACCTTTAACGCTTGGCCAACTGGGGTTGCCGTAACTGCCGGGCAGAATCATGGTGGACCGTATCCTGCATCTACTTCACCGCTGCATACGTCAGTAGGCACTGCTGCGATAGCGCGCTTTTTGCGACCAGTCTCTTTTCAAAACTTTCCAGAGAGTTTATTGCCAAATATTGCAAATAATATTTAAAGCTTAAACCCCGATCGGGTGCCAGACTGTTTTTGCTTCCATAAAAGCAAAGATCCGAGTTGGCGTCATATTTGATTCGAAGTTATGAATGCGCTTTAAGTTCTCCGCTCCGGCGATCTTTAATTCGGCACGTTTCTTTTTATCGATACCTGAAATATCCATTCCATCAATATCCATATGCGATGCTGCCCAAGGTGCGAGTTCATCATGCGAGCCGGTCAATATATTGATGACTCCATGCGGTAGATCGCTAGTTGCGAGGACTTCGGCAAAGGTCATTGCGGCAATTGATGCTGACCCAGGAACAAGTGCGATTACGGTATTTCCCGAAGTAATAATTGGGGCAATTGCATCAATGAAGGCTAAGAAATTTTCTTTGGGAGCAACTGCAATTACTCCCTGTGCCTCTGGGATTGTGAAGTTGTAATACGGCCCAGCAACTGGATTAGTGGCGCCATAAACCGCGGCTAACTTATCGCTCCAGCCGGCATACCAAACCCAACGATCGATCGCTGCAAATACTTCATCATGCGCTTTTTTGAGTGTGATGCCAGATGAGTCAGAAATTTCTGTCGCTAATTGATCAGTGCGACCTTCTAACATTTCTGCAATTCGATAAAGAATTTGTCCGCGGTTATATGCAGTCGCTTTTGCCCAACCACTTTGGGCTGCGCGCGCTGCGACCACGCTATCGCGGAGATCTTTTCTAGAGGCAAGTGCGGGGTGGGCGATTAACTCACCTTTTGAATTACAAACATCAAATACGCGGCCTGATTCACTGCGCGGGAAGGCGCCATTTATAAAGAGTTTGTAAGTTTTCTTCACTTGAATTCTCTCCACTTACTTTCCCTCCTTAAGATAAGAAGCTAAGCCATGTTTTCCACCTTCGCGGCCCCAGCCAGATTCCTTATAACCACCAAAAGGTGAAGTTGGATCAAATTTATTAAAAGTATTGGCCCAAACAATTCCGGCGCGAAGTTGTTGTGTAGCCCAGAGGATTCGGGAGCCTTTTTCGCTCCAAACACCAGCCGATAATCCAAATGGAGTGTTATTTGCTTTTTCAATAGCCTCTTGTGGAGTTCTAAAGGTGAGCACTGATAGAACTGGGCCAAAAATTTCTTCACGCGCAATTCGGTGTGCTTGAGTAACTCCAGTAAAGATTGTTGGTGCAAACCAGAAACCTTTATCTGGGAAATTACAGGAAGCGCTCCAACGCTCAGCACCCTCAGCATCACCCGCGGCAGAGAGTTCATGAATTTTTGCTAACTGTTCGCTTGAATTTATAGCGCCAAGATCAGTGTTCTTATCGAGTGGATCACCCACTCGAATCTTTGCCATTCGAGTTTTAAGTTTTTTAGTTAGCTCTTCAGCAATACCTTCTTGTAAAATTAAACGAGAACCAGCGCAGCAGACATGGCCCTGATTAAAGAATATTCCGTTAACAATGCCTTCGACAGTTTCATCAATTGGGGCATCATCAAATACGACATTTGCACCTTTGCCACCTAGTTCTAAGGTGATTTTTTTGGAAGTACCTGCAACAGAACGAGCAATAGATTTACCAACTTCGGTGGATCCCGTGAAGGCAATTTTGTGAATTCCTGGATGGTTAACTATTGCTGTACCAGTTGTGCCATTTCCGGTAACAATATTTACAACGCCATCTGGAAGTTCTGCTTCTTGGCAGACTTGAGCAAAGAGCAGCGCAGTTAGTGAAGTAGTTTCAGCGGGTTTTAAAACAACAGTGTTTCCAGTTGCAAGTGCTGGCGCAACTTTCCAAGCCAACATTAATAATGGAAAGTTCCACGGAATGATCTGGCCAGCAACGCCAAGCGGTTGAGGGGATCGACCAAGACCTGCGTAATCTAATTTATCGGCCCATCCTGCGTGATAGAAAAAGTGAGCTGCAACTAAGGGAATATCAATATCGCGAGTTTCGCGGATTGGCTTACCGTTATCTAGAGTTTCTAAAACCGCGAATTCACGAGTGCGTTCCTGCAAGATTCGCGCAATTCGGTAGAGATATTTTCCACGATCTTTACCTGAAAGTTTCGACCAAGTTTTTGTATACGCCTTTTGCGCTGCGATGACCGCTTTATCTACATCGCTGGCACCCCCGAGGGCTATGAGGCTCAAAACTTCTTCAGTGGCGGGGTTAATAGTTTGAAAGTGGTTGCGCCCAACAACAAATTTGCCATCAATGAAGTGGCCATATTTTGGTTTTATCGTAACAATCGAGCGAGACTCGGGTGCCGGCGCATATTCAAAAGTCATTAATAGTTCCCTTAATCAATCGTTACGTAATTAGGGCTAGCGTAGTAGCCATCATCCATTTTCATGCGCTGCATCAGTAAATCATTTAATAAGGTACTCGCCCCAATTCGGAAGAACTCGGGAGTCAACCATTCTGAGCCAGCGGTTTCATTAACTAGAACCAATTGCTTAATAGCATCTTTTGTATTTCTGATTCCGCCAGCAGGTTTAACTCCGATTCGACGCTGGGTCATCTCATAGAAATCTCGAACTGCTTCCAGCATGACTAGGACAACTGGGGGAGTGGCGGCCGGTGCGACTTTGCCGGTTGAGGTCTTAATAAAATCTGCACCCGCTAACATTGCCAGATATGAGGCTTTACGAACATTGTCGTATGTAACAAGTTCTCCAGTTTCAAAGATCACTTTTAGATGCGCACGTTCTCCGCAAACTTCACGAATCTTTACGATCTCATCAAAAACTAATCCATACCGACCAGATAAAAATGCGCCACGATCTATGACCATATCTATCTCGGCAGCGCCAGCATCAATGGCATCTTGGGTATCACGAGTTTTTACTTCCATTGATGCGCGCCCAGAAGGAAAGGCGGTAGATACTGCGGCAACTGGCACGTGTTGACCGCCAATTGAATCTAAATGAGTGCGCGCAATCGCCACCATGTCGTTGTAAACGCAAATAGCGCCAACGCTTGGCACCGATGAATCTGTTGGATCGGGTCGAACCGCCTTTGAACAAAGCGCCCGAACTTTGCCGGGTGTATCAGCGCCTTCGAGGGTTGTTAAATCAACCATTGAGATTGCAGTCTCGATTGCCCAGCGCTTGCTGGTGGTTTTTATGCTGCGAGTCGCCAGCATTGCAGCACGCGCTTCAGCTCCAACTTGGTCCACACCGGGTAGTTGTGCAAGAAAATTTTTGAGCGAAGTTTCGCTGCCATCAATAATTCCGTAGTAACTCACGACAATAATTCCTTAAGCGGTGTGCGCAACTCTTCTAATTTTTTCTTCGCCGAGGCGGCATCTTTAGTAATTACTTCAACATAACATTTTACTTTGGCCTCGGTACCACTTGGGCGCACAATGATTCGAATTCCACTATCTAGCCAGATACGTAACCCATCAGTGGGTGGTAAACCGTTTGTTGGCGCCGCTAAATCATCGATGCTGGAAACTTTAACTCCAGCAATCAATTCAGGCGGATTCTTACGGAGCATATTTAATAAGGTAGCGATCTGGCCCATATCTGATACGCGGATAGAAATTTGTTCAGTACCGTGAAATCCGTGCCTAGCCCAGACTTCATCAAGAAGATCAAGGAGTGATTTTCCTTGCGCTTTGAGTTCTGTTGCGATCTGAGTCAGAAATACCGCCGCTGAAATCCCATCTTTATCATTTACAGTTTTCGGATCTACCGCATAGCCAATTGCTTCTTCATATCCAAATTCGAGATCTTCGATCTTAGCTAACCATTTGAATCCAGTTAGAACTTCATGAAAATTGATTGAATAGTGAGCAGCAATTTTTCCAAGTACTGATGATGAAACTATTGAATTTCCAAAACTTCCCTCGCGATGATTTCGGGCTTTCCATTCACCAAATATTGTTCCTAGTTCATCACCTGTAAGCATGCGCCAGCTTCTGTCAACGGTCTTAACGGCGGCGGCGCAGCGATCGGCATCAGGATCGTTAGCAATAACTAAATCCGCGCCAACTTCAATCGCCTTTTTAACTGCTAAATCAATAGCGCCAGATTCTTCTGGATTAGGAAAAGCGACTGTTGGAAAATCTGGATCTGGTTGAACTTGTTCAGTGACCAAAAATAAATCTGGCAGATTTGCTGATTTAAATACTTTGGTAAGTGTTTCTAAGCCAACTCCATGCATAGCGGTATAAACAACTTTCAGATTCCCGGGGGAGGGAGCAAGCTTGGCAGTCAATGCAACATATTTATCTAGAACGGTATCGTCGAGAACAGTCCATTGGCTTCCTCGAGGCATAGATGCAAGTGAAGTCACTGCTGATATCTCTGCGGACATAAAGCCATCAGTAGGTGAAATGATTTGCGAACTCGCATAAACGATTCCGTCAGCAGATGGCCCAACGTAAACTTTATATCCGTTATCTTGCGGTGGATTATGGCTAGCAGTAACCATTACGCCGATATCGCAACCAAGTTCGCTCGTTGCAAATGCTAAAACTGGAGTAGGAAGCGGACGAGGCAGAATGAAAACTTCAAAACCTGCTCCCGATAATATCTCAGCGCTTTCCTGCGTAAAATCTTCAGACCCATAACGAGCATCGCGACCAATAACCACACGGTCCATGCCGCGTGTTTTCATATATGCAGCAATACCTGCGGCGGCGCGGCCGACTACCGCGCGATTCATACAAGAGGGACCCGGACCTACCGGTCCACGAAGTCCAGCTGTTCCGAATTGCAGAAAGCCGGCGAAATATTTTTTGAGCGTTGCCTCATCATTGGCCGCTAGTAACTCAGTAAGTTCTGCAGCAGTTTTGGGATCGGGATCATCAGCAATCCATGCCTGAACTTCAGCTACGAGTTCGGCGTTCATTCCTGAATAATCTCACAGAGAACGGTGCCGCTTGACACAATCTCCCCGACTACCGCCTTCAGGTTAGTTATCTTTCCGGACTTGTGTGCAAGTAGTGGCTGTTCCATTTTCATTGCTTCAAGGACAATAACTAAATCTCCAGCACTTACTTCTTGACCTTCAGTGACTGCAATTTTTACGACGGTGCCTTGCATAGGGCTAGTTAATCCAGCGCCGCCAGCGGCACCGACTCGAGACTCTTTAGCGCGATGGCGCTTAACAACTGGTTCAGGGGTATGCAGGGTTATTTCAAAACGCTTGCCATTAACTTCTGCGACCAGATTCTCTGCTGCAATTCGAGTGGATATTTCTTCTGGAGCTGCAACGAAGGTTGGAATTTCATTCTTAAATTCGTTTTCAATATAACTTGTATAAACCTTGAATTCTTCGGTGTAAGCAGGATCTTCCAAGATTGCACGGTGAAAAGTAATTGCGGTTGCCAATCCATCAATCTCAAATTCTGCTAGCGCACGACGAGCACGAGCAATGGCTTCCTTTCGATTTGCTCCAGTAATAATCAACTTTGCAAGTAGCGAATCAAAGTTTCCACCAATAATGTCACCATTTTTAAAGCCAGCATCAACTCGGACCCCGGGACCAGTTGGCAGATTCCACTTAGTTATCCGCCCAGGGGCGGGAAGGAAAGAACGCCCCGGATCTTCTCCATTGATTCGGAATTCCAAAGAGTGACCGCGAATGGCTGGATCATCGAAGCCAAGGTGTTCTCCCATGGCAATCCGGAATTGTTCGCGGACTAAGTCAATGCCAGTAACTTCTTCACTTACTGGATGTTCGACCTGTAAGCGGGTATTTACTTCTAAAAATGAAATCGTGCCATCACTACCAATTAAGAATTCACACGTGCCTGCACCTACATAGCCAGCTTCTTTCATGATGGCTTTACTGGAGCGATAAAGTTCTTCGTTTTGCACATCTGTTAGAAATGGCGCAGGTGCTTCTTCTACTAATTTCTGGTGACGTCGCTGAAGCGAGCAATCGCGAGTGCTGATTACAACTGCATGTCCATGTTGATCAACTAATACTTGCGTTTCCACATGTCGAGGCTTATCTAGGTAACGTTCAACGAAACATTCACCACGGCCGAATCCAGCAATAGCTTCACGAATAGCTGAATCTAAAAGTTCTGGAATTTCCTCAATGGTGCGCGCAACTTTCAATCCACGGCCACCACCACCAAAGGCTGCCTTAATTGCAACTGGCAAACCATGTTCTTTGGCAAAGGCAATTACTTCATCTGGACCATTAACTGGATCCTTGGTGCCGGCAACAAGTGGTGCACCAGCCTTAGCAGCGATACGTCTTGCTGAAACCTTATCTCCCAGCGCGCTGATTGCTGCAGGTGATGGCCCAATCCAAATTAATCCCGCATCGATTATGGCTTGTGCAAAATCTGCGCGCTCTGAGAGAAATCCATATCCGGGATGAACTGCATCTGCGCCTGATTTTTTTGCAAGTGCCACAATTTTTTTGATATCTAAATAAGTTTGAGTTGCGGTTAAACCATTAAGTGAGAAGGCAAAGTCCGCGCTCTTTGTATGAATTGCATCGCGATCTTCATCAGAATAAATAGCCACACTTTCTAGGCCATGATCGCGACAGGCGCGAATTATGCGAACTGCAATTTCACCACGGTTTGCAATCAGGACGCGCTTCATCGCATCTCCTTAACTTCTGGCCACGAGTAACCTAGTTGGGTCATTGCAGAACGTAGAAACGGCATCGAAATACCAACCACATTTGTGTAGTCGCCCTCAATAATTGGAATAAATGGTGAACCGTATCCATCTAGCGTAAAGCCACCAGCAACTTGAAGTGGCTCACCTGATTTTATGTAATCTTCGATTTCATCATCAGTGAGTTCAGAAAACGTTACTTTTGTAGTTACTCGATCTGCAATTTCGCGCCCCTGTTCGGTATCGATTATGCAGTGTCCTGTATGTAATAAACCCGATCTCCCACTTATCTTTCGAGCTCGCTCGCGAGCAACTTCTGGTGTACCAGGTTTTCCAAATGAAATTCCATCCACATCAAAAGTAGAGTCGCACCCAATAATTATGGCCGGATAATCAATTCGCTCGCGCACTGTATGAGCCTTAGTTAAGGCAAGTGCAATGACCATGTCCGCTGGTGACATCGCGTTAAAAAAATCTGTTTCTTCATCAACTTCACTAAGCTCAATGACGGGTTTGAGACCTGCGCCCTCCAGAAGTTGGCGACGTGAAGTGCTTTGAGAGGCTAGAACAATTTTCGGCATTAAGTGGCTTCTCTATTTCATTCTTTTGCGAGCACCGAAAGTAATTTGGTGCGGCAACGGTTGTCGAAGTTGTGGCAGACCAAAGACGCTGCGCTTTATGACAGGAACTAAGTTCTGCATTTTATGATGATCAATCACCACTTTTAAAGCCAAGAGTTCCTCTTCGCTCGGGTTTCCTGATTTAACTGTAAATTTCACTAAAGCGGAATATTTCCATGTTTGCGAGCCGGCAATACATCTCTTTTTGTTTTAAGCGTTCTAAATGCTTTTGTAATGTAAGCGCGTGATTGATGAGGCTCAATAACACTGTCAATCGTTCCGCGCTCAGCTGCTGCATAAGGATTTGAAAGTGTCTTGGTATATTCCTCAACTAATTCAGCCCGAACCTTTGCTGGATCACTAGCTTCGGCAAGTTCTTTTCGGTAGAGAATATTTACTGCGCCTTGAGCGCCCATAACAGCAATTTCGGCACTTGGCCATGCAAAGTTGATATCACTGCCAAGATATTTAGAACCCATAACAATAAATGCTCCGCCATATGCTTTGCGTGTAATCAATGTAACTAAAGGGACAGATGCTTCAGCGTAGGCATAAAGTAACTTCGCACCACGACGAACAATGCCATTCCATTCTTGTTCAGTCCCTGGCAAAAATCCGGGCACATCAACAAGTGTCAGAATTGGAATATTGAAAGCATCGCAAAAACGTAAGAAGCGCGCTGCTTTTTCGCTGGAATTAATATCTAGAGTTCCTGCAAGTTGCGAAGGCTGATTGGCGATAATTCCTACCGATTCGCCTTCGATTCGACCAAATCCAACAACAATGTTGGGTGCATAAAGCGCGTGAACCTCCAGAAATTCACCTTCATCCACGAGCGCGTTGATCAGCACCTTCATGTCATACGGCTGGTTTGGAGAATCTGGAATCAGAGTATTTAAAGCTGCATCTGTGGCTGTCTCCGCCAAAGTCTGGGTCGGAGGTAAATGTGGCGAACCATCCATATTATTTGAAGGTAAATAGGAGAGCAGCGCTTTAACGTAATCAATTGCATCCGCTTCGCTTTCAGCAAGATAGTGCGCGTTTCCAGATCGAGTTGCGTGGGTCAAGCCTCCACCTAACTCTTCCATTTCAACATCTTCACCTGTTACAGATTTGATCACATCTGGACCAGTAATAAACATATGAGAGGTTTCATTTACCATCACAGTGAAATCAGTTAGCGCGGGAGAGTAGGCGGAACCTCCAGCGCACGGTCCTAAAATCAAAGAAATTTGTGGAATCACACCCGATGATCTGGTGTTTAGTCGAAAAATTTTTCCGTAACCGTTTAGTGATGCAACACCTTCTTGGATACGAGCACCACCAGAGTCATTAATTCCAATTAAGGGGATTCCGCTTTTCAAAGCGAATTCAGCAATCTTTACAATTTTTTCAGCGTGGACTTCACCAAGACTTCCACCCATAACGGTGAAATCTTGCGAGTACAGAGCGATCGGTCTTGAATCAACTGTCGCGGTACCAATGACAACACCATCGCCATAAGGACGGTTTTTTTCCATTCCGAATTGTGTTGAGCGGTGACGAGCAAATTCGTCAATCTCAGTAAATGAATCAGCGTCGACAAGCAGATCAATTCGCTCACGGGCGGTGAGTTTTCCTTTAGCGTGCTGCTTTTCCACCGCTCGAGCGGATCCTGCATTAATTGCTTCTTCGACACGTAATCGAAGATCTTCAATTTTTCCCGAAGTTGTATGCAGATCTGGGCTCATGGCTCTACGGTACTAGGCGTGGGTAGCCCAGCGCCAAGAGCGCCACTAGATAAAGCGATGATCACATCGGGGATTTCGCCATACTGGCGAGTAAGCGTGGTTGAACTCACTGGATCTACGCAAGACGATCTTGCAAACTTAATTAGTTTAGAAGAAGTAAATGCTGGTGAATTAATTGTGACTGAATTTCAAAGTGCTGGTCGTGGCAGATTAGATAGAAGTTTTCAGGCACCTGCACACAGCGCCTTACTTTTCTCTTTCTATCTAAAACCAAAGCGAGTTCGGGATGATTGGGGTTTTATCTCAATGCTCGCAGCTCTGACTTTAAGTCAGTCTATTAATAAATCACTCTCAAAGGACCTCTCTCTCAAATGGCCAAATGATATTTTAATTGGCGATAAAAAAGTTGCTGGATTAATTAGCCAGGCAACCGAGCACGGAGTCATCGTTGGTATTGGATTGAATGTAGGGATGGATGAAAGTGAATTACCTGTAGAAACGGCAACATCTTTACTACTTGCAAATAGCGAAGATCTTGACCGAAACAAAATATTGATTAACTTTTTAAATCTATTTGAAATAAATTTTAAATCTTGGGATTCGGGAGCAGATTTTAGGCAAGCCTATTCGTCGCTTAGTTCGACTCTCAAGAAGTTAATCCAGATTGAGGTTGTGGGAAAACCTGTCCATCAGGGATTGGCTAAATCGATAACACTGCAAGGCACGCTCATGCTTGATGATGGCTCTGAAGTAACAGTTGGAGATGTAGTTCATCTAAGATAAAGCCGTGAACGAGCGCTTCCCAACAGTCGGAATCATCGGCGCTGGGCAATTAGCACGGATGACGGTGGCACCTGCAGCGGCGCTCGGAATTAATTTATTACTCTTTGCCGGCGATAACCACGATAGTGCAGCACAGATCGCTCCACATGTAGTCGGTGATTTCCGTAGCCTTTCTGAACTGCAAGATTTCGCCAAGAAATGTGATGTTATAACTTTTGAGCATGAACTAGTGCCACTTTCGGTAATTAAAGGGCTGGAGTTATTAGGAGTAAAAGTATTTCCAACTTCTGATTCATTTCTTTATTCACAGAATAAAGTCGAGATGCGTAAAAAATTATCAAATTATCCTTCACCTAAATGGAAGGTAATTAGTAACGAATCTGAATCTTTTGATTTTCCGTTTATTGCTAAAACTATTTCTGGTGGGTATGACGGACGTGGAGTCTGGAAAATTTCTAGCGCTGAAGAACTTCAGAAAATATTGAGCGAAAGCACTGAGCTGCTTATAGAAGAACTGATTGAGTTTGATTTTGAAATCGCCGTCATGGTTGCACGTTCGGCGCATGGTCAGGCAAATACTTGGACGCCAACCGAGACAGTTCAAAGCGATGGAATATGTACCAGCACAGTAACACCAGCGCCAAGAATTTCCCCTGAAATGGCTGAAGCTGCGCAACTAATGGCTCTCTCGATCGCAAATGAAATTTCACTCATTGGAGTTATGGCGGTGGAGATGTTCGTTAAAGGCGATCAATTATTTATCAATGAATTAGCGCTGCGCCCGCACAATTCTGGACATTGGACTATTGAAGGTTCAAAAACTAGTCAGTTCGAACAACATTTGCGGGCAATACTTGATCTTCCATTGGGGGATCCGGCGATGGTGGCCCCCTTTGCAGTAATGGGAAATATTCTGGGTGGTGAAAAAAATGATATGTATCGTCCATATTTGCACTTAATGGCACGTAATCCAGATTTGAAGTTCCACCAATATAAGAAGGAAATACGTATCGGTCGCAAAGTTGGCCACGTTACCGCCGTTGGAGAAAATCTTCTAGAATTGACAGAGTTAATAGCACACGCCCGTGACTATATGAGTGGAGAAGTCGATGAGTGATGTTGCAATCATTATGGGTTCAGATTCTGATTGGCCGGTTATGGAGAACGCCGCAAAAACTCTCGAGGGTTTAGGTATTTCATTTACTGCAGAAGTTTTATCTGCCCATCGCATGCCTCGCGAAATGATGGATTTCGCAGAAAGCGCGCAAAATAAAGGATTTAAAGTAATCATTGCTGGAGCTGGTGGTGCAGCTCATTTGCCCGGGATGGTTGCCTCACTTACAACTCTTCCAGTTATTGGGGTTCCAATTTCTCTTGCTAATTTAGATGGAATGGACTCTTTACTATCGATAGTTCAAATGCCCGCCGGTATTCCAGTTGCAACTGTGGGAGTCGATAACTCCAAAAATGCTGCGCTTCTTGCGGCACGCATTTTGGGCGTACATGATCTTAATATTTCAGAGAAAGTTGCAACTGGGTTAAAAGATATTAATGCAGAGGCGAAAGCAAAAGGCGCAAACTTGAGCGCTCGGCGAAACCATAAGACTGGTTTTTAATTATTACTTCGCTTTCCATATTCAATAGCAGGACAACGATCCATGATTGCAATTAAGCCCGCTGCTCGGGCTCGCTCAACGGCTACTTCGTCGATTACGTCTAATTGCAACCAAACTGCTTTCGCACCAATCGCAATCGCTTGATCAACAACTTCTCCTACGCGCTCGGAATTAACAAAACAATCAACAACATCAACAGATTGTGGAACGTCAGAGAGAGTCGCATAACCAGTTTCTCCATGGACTAACTCAGCACGAGGATATACAGGAATAATTCGATGCCCTTTATCCTGAAGTAATTTAGAAACTTTAAATGCTGCCCGGTCAGGGTTGTTACCTAGACCAACTATTGCCCAAGTGTGAAGAGCGAGAACTTGATCGATTTCTGATTCAGTATTCATAAGTTAATGGTTAATCGGAACGCCCAAGGGCATGCACGCGCCATCCGGCTGCTCGCCATTGATCGCGATCCAACATATTTCGCCCATCAATTAAGAATTTAGATTTTACGAGTTGCCCAATTACAGAAGGATCTAATTCGCGATATTCCTTCCATTCTGTTAGATGGAGAATTGCATCAGCGCCTTTAACGCAATCCACAACTTTTTCAGCATAATCTAAATTTGGGAATCGCTTACGCGCCGGCTCAATACCTTTTGGATCGTGGACTACGACAGTTGCACCAGCGGCTTGAAGTTGAGCTGCAATATCGAGCGCTGGGGAGTCACGCACATCATCGCTATCTGGTTTGAAAGTGGCACCAAGAATTGCAATTTTGTACTGAGTTAGATCTTCTGAAAGATCAGCACGCACAACATCGATAACTCGCTGACGGGCACGTAAATTAATTGCATCAATTTCTCTTAAGAACTCCAGCGCTTGATCTGCACCAAGTTCTTGAGCACGAGCCATGAATGCTCGAATATCTTTTGGCAAGCAACCTCCGCCGAAACCGATACCGGCTTGTAAGAAACGACTGCCAATTCGTGGGTCGTATCCGATAGCCTTTGCTAACACAGTTACATCTCCACCAGCAGCTTCACAAACTTCGGCCATGGCGTTAATAAAAGAAATTTTGGTTGCAAGGAATGAATTAGCAGCAACTTTCACAAGTTCAGCAGTTGGTAGATCTGCGCGAATCCAAGGTGTTCCAAGATCAATTATTGGTTTATAAACTTCTTTAAGAATATTTTCGGCACGATCATTTACGACGCCAACTACAAGTCGGTTGGGAGTCAAGGTATCTTCAACTGCAAACCCTTCACGGAGAAACTCTGGGTTCCATGCCAAGTCAGCATGTGGCGCCGAAACTGCCAGCATTTCGCGAAGTCCTTGAGCGGTACCTACTGGAACGGTTGATTTTCCAACTACTAGTGCGCCATCTTTGAGAAATGGAGCAATCGCTGCAACAGATGATTTCACGTAAGTTAGATCGGCAGCAAGACCATCTTTACTCTGCGGTGTACCGACACAAATAAAGTGAACATCAGCTTCAGCGGCTGCTGAGAAATCAGTTGTAAAACTTAAACGGCCGGTCTTCATCTGTTCTGCCAGAAGAGTGTCTAAGCCAGGTTCATAAAATGGAAGCTCACCGCTGGCAAGAAGATCCACCTTTGATTGATCGGTATCGATGCCAACTACTTCAAAGCCAAGTGATGACATACATGCTGCGTGAGTGGCGCCAAGATAGCCACAACCAATAACCGAGAGTTTCATAGGATTGGAGTCTAAAGCACCTTTACTTAATCTCTCCGCAGGGATTTTCCGCTGCAGTACGCGTCTTAAATTTATCAACAATTACGGGTTTACCGGAAGCGCTGGTACTAGCGCTCGCCGATGGAGAATGAGTGATTTCATCAACTAAGGCCGCATCATCTCGTATGCGAGTCCAAAGGTCAGCACTTAATGTTGGATCCCAAATCACAACTGATCCAACACCTTCAACTCGTCCATTTGCATTTGAAATTGGAACAGTAAGAGTTCTCACATTTCCAGAAGATAAACCACGCATTTGTTTTGCCAGTTCCAGAAGATCGTTCTCGTTTAAATTCTCATCTAATTTGACTGTTGAAATAGCGGCGTTCATAAAATTAACAAGCTTTATTGGATTAAGTAGAACTCCAGTGCTTGTTGCTTTCTTGATTACCGAACTCATGAATTGTTGTTGACGTTGCATTCGTCCAATATCTCCACGTCCGTCAAAATCACGCGTACGTACATATTTCAGCGCTTCAATACCGTTTAACGTATGAGTCCCAGCAGCAAGAACTAGGTGACTTTTTGGGTCATCGATATCTACTTTGGTACAGACTTCAATTCCATCTAGTGCATTTACGATTCCAGCAAATCCGGCAAAACTTACTTCTATGTAGTGATCTACCTTCAAATTAGTGGCACGTTCAATTGTCTGAATTAAAAGGGGAGCGCCACCAAAAGCAAATGCTGCATTTAACTTATTTTGGCGATCTAGAATTTGTGATTTTCCATCACTACTTAAATGAGCAGGAATAGTTACTAAGGAATCACGGGGTAGAGATACTAGAAATGCCTTATCGCGATCTTTGCTTATGTGAACCAACAACATTGTGTCCGAGCGCCCACCCGCTGCGGTTTTTGTTGAACCAACTCGCAGAAGTTTCATTTCCTCTTTGGTTAAACCTTCGCGAGTATCTGATCCGACTAAAAGATAATTTAGAGCAGTTGAGGTTTTTTCTGGTCGGTCATCAAGACCCGAGAAGACGTTAATTCGCGCAATTTTTCCACTTACTTGACCTAATCCAATCCAAGAGAGCGATGCGAGCACCACAACACCCAGCGAAAGTGATGTAATTACCTTTATTGCTCGTTTCGTTTTCACATGCGAACTCTACTTGGGCGATAGCGTGGAGGGGTTATGGCGACATTATTGGGCGAGTTATCTGCCTCACCGGCTATCAGCGTTATCTTGCCTGTTCTTAACGAAGCTCCGCATTTAGAAGAATCGATATCCGCAATTCTTGCGCAGGATTATCACGGTGATTTTCAAGTGATTCTTGCATTAGGGCCCTCTAAGGATGATACAAATCAAATTGCTGAAAAAATTGCTGAGGGCGACAAGCGAGTTATATTAATTTCAAATCCGAGTGGAAAAACTGCTGCTGGATTAAATCTGGCGATTGCTAAATCACAGAATCCAGTCATTGTTCGAGTTGATGGACATGCAAAAATTCCACAGAATTACCTTTCATTAGTGATTCAAATTTTACGAAGTACTGGAGGAGTAAATGTTGGTGGCGTAATGGCCGCTGAGGGGGTCACTTCGTTTGAGAAGGCAGTTGCTCGTGCAATGCGCAGCCCACTTGGAGTAGGTGCTTCACGTTTCCATACTGGTGGCGCTGCTGGCGAAGTAGATACTGTCTATCTTGGAGCATTCTTGCGCGAAGCGGTTGTTGCTATTGGTGGCTTTGATGAACGTTATAAACGTGCACAGGACTGGGAGTTAAATCATCGCCTGAGAAAAAATGGTGGAAAAATTTATTTTGATCCACGCTTACAAGTCACTTATCGACCTAGGCCGTCACTGCGAAAACTGGCCAAACAATATTTTCAATATGGAACATGGCGCCGCGTCGTATCTCGTAGCCATTCAGGAACAACCAATCTCAGATATTTAGCACCACCATTTGCGGTGACTGGAACTTTATTTTCATTGATAGCAGGATTCGGAATTAATTCAATTTTTTATATTCCAGCCGCTATTTATGGCCTCTTTGTTCTGATTTCATCTGCCGTGATTGCTAAGTCATTTAGCGAGTATTTTGCACTTCTTGCGATCATTCCGACAATGCACTTCTCATGGGGAACTGGATTCATTACTTCTACTAAAGCTCTACGGTAGCCTTCTCCTATATGAGCACTCCAGTATCGGTTTACGAACCATTTCGCGCGGGGCTACCTCCACTTGGTAGCTACCTTCGTTCGCTCTGGGCGCGCCGCTCTTTTATTTCGGAGTTCTCGCGTTCTGAGCTTCGTGAACAAAATTATGGATCAGTTTTTGGACAGTTATGGTTAGTGCTTAATCCACTACTTCTATCAGGAGTTTATTTTCTTTTAATCTACATAATCCGCGGGAGTAGCGATGCCACGAGGTATGGACACTTAACTGCAAGTTTATTTTTGTTCTATTTAGTTAGTAATAGCCTGAGTGGCGGGGTTAAATCAATTACAGCTGGCCAGCGACTAATTCTTAACACCGCTTTTCCAAGAGTTATGTTGCCAATATCTGCAGTTGTTATCGCACTCTTTAAATTTGTGCCGACCCTTGTAGTTTTCTTAGCCATGCGCACGATCCTCGGTCTTGAATTTTCTTGGCAAATGTTGTGGGCAATTCCAGTTATTGCAATAGCTCTCTTAATGGGGCTCGGAATGGCCATTTTAATTTCCTGCATTAACGTCTACTTTCGAGATATTGCAAGTTTTCTTCCCTACTTAACGAGAAGTTTGCTTTATTTATCGCCAATTCTTTATCAAGCATCAGATCTATCAGATAACTTAATAAAGTTTGAAATTGCTAATCCAATTTTCTATCTTCTTGATGCATGGTCGCAAGCCATGGTCTTTGGCCAAGCGCCAACTTTATTTTCAATGCTCCATAGCCTTATTTGGGCACTCGTAATTTTCTTGATTGGAACCTACTTCTTTTTATCTAGGGAGCGTGATTTCGCTGTCCGACTCTAGAGTGCACATAGAACATGGTTTGGCAGTATCGGTTCAGAACATTGGATTGACTTACAAAACTTCAATAGATAAACGACCAACGTTAAAAACTCGCTTAAAATCATTTGGCCGTGGAAAAAACCACATCAGAGTTGTTAATGCACTCAGTGAAGTCAATCTAGATATTCATTACGGAACAGTTTTAGGAGTAATTGGTTCAAATGGTGCTGGCAAATCTTCATTAATGCGAGTTATTTCAGGAATTGTTCCTCCTACTTCAGGACGAGTTGAAGTACATGGATCTGTAAGCACTTTGTTGGCACTTGGAGTTGGTTTTAATCCTTCTATGACGGGCCGTGCAAATGTTTATCTTGGTGGATTGGCAGCAGGCATGGCTCGTAGCGATATTGATGCCCAATTTGATGCGATCGCTGAATTCTCCGAACTCGGAGAAGCGATAGATGCACCAATGCGAACATATTCTTCAGGAATGTTTGCTCGCTTGGCTTTTTCTGTGGCAGCCACAGTCGAACCTGACATTTTAATTGTGGATGAGGCGTTGAGCACTGGTGATGCTCACTTCAAACAAAAAAGCTTAAACCGAATTAAAGAGTTGAGAACCGCTGATCGGGCGCTAATTTTAGTTAGCCATGCATTAGCAACCATTGAAGAGGTTTGTAACGAAGTGATCTGGCTCAATAAGGGAACCTTGATGGCTCGTGGAAATCCGACGGAGATAATTGAGCAATACCGTAAATTTATGAAAGTCGAAAAGAGCGCAGCCGTTGATGAGGATGTTTAAACGAATTATTTCCGTTTCGGTATTAATTCTTTTATTACCGATCCTGCCAACATCTGCAAATACCTTAACTCCTGTTAGCAAATTTACTTTTACCGGTAGTGGCTATGGTCATGGTGTAGGTATGAGTCAAATAGGAGCACGAGCAAAAGCTTTATCTGGCGAATCAGCTACAACGATCTTGCAGTATTACTATTCAGGAACTCAAATTGAAACTGTCACAGATACGCAGATTTTGCGCATCAATGTTGGGCATCTTCTTACATCAGCGCGAATAAAATCGGATTCTCCTGAGGCGCAGTTACATCTCTTTGCCGGAAGTCTTGGAGAAACTGAAACCGCGAATCCATTATTAATTTTTCCAAATAAGACATCGCTAAATTTCCTACTTAGCAATAAAGATATTTCGATAACTGCTACACGTGGAAGTAAAATTACAGCCGGACCAATTGGTTCAAGCTTCACACTTCGATGGACTGGAACTAGATATTTAGCTGGTGCCGATACTGTTATTTCGTTATCTAGCAATAAAACCGTCAATCGCTATCGTCACGGCCAAATGCAATTTAAAGTCATAAAAGATAAAACAGTTGGATTCCGACTAGAAATTATCAATTCGGTTCGATTGCAAGATGAGTATCTGTGGGGCGTTAGTGAGGTTCCTTCGCTCTGGCCCACCGCAGCGTTAGAGGCTCAGGCAATCGCTTCTCGAACATATGCCTATGCCAAGTCAGTAAAGATACGCACCGCCTGTGACTGCCACTTGTATGGAACTATCAGCGATCAAACTTTTGCTGGGTTTGCCAAAGAAGGCGAACCTAAATATGGAGTCCTTTGGAAGAACGCAGTAAATAACACAGTTGGATCGATCATTACTTACGGAGGGAAACCAATAACGGCATATTTCTCTTCATCTAGTGGAGGAGTAACTGAAACCTCTGAACATGCATGGGGAACGGTGACGCCATATACGTTAAGTGTCGTCGATACTTCTAGTACAGATTTAAAGTTAAATCCACGTTTTGCTATTTGGGATCGTGAAATTACTCAACAAGTTGTGGCTGCAGCGTTTGCGCTTCCGGATGTAATTTCGTTACAGGTACTTTCTTTAAATCCAGCAGGGACAGTTGCTTTGATTGAAGCGACTTCTTCACTTGGAAAAAAAGTTCAACTTAGGGGAGAGACCTTTAGAAGTCGAAGTAAATTACCTTCAGCTTGGTTTAGCCTAAAAAATTAATTAGCGTGGAGGATTGAATTTAAGCCACCCCAAGTACCTGTACGCATAACTACCTCTAAGCATCCGTCGATTGAATTTCGGCGAAAGAGCAAATTGCTGGCGCCAGATAGCGTTGCTGCTTTTACGATTTCATTATCGGGCAAGCGAACTTTGGCGGCGGCAGTGATGTAGGTACCAGCTTCGATTACACAGTTATCTCCAAGTGAGATTCCTAATCCAGAGTTCGCTCCTAACAAGCATTTTTCACCAATGGAAATAACTTCTTTTCCACCCCCACTGAGCGTCCCCATAATGGAAGCGCCTCCACCGACATCGGTACCATCACCAACAACGACTCCAGCCGAGATGCGCCCCTCAACCATCGATGTGCCAAGTGTTCCGGCATTGAAATTAACAAAACCTTCATGCATTACCGTTGTCCCGGAAGCTAAATGAGCGCCAAGTCGAACACGGTCAGCGTCAGCGATTCGAACTCCTGATGGAATTACATAATCAACCATTCTTGGAAATTTATCTACGCTAAAAACTGTAACGTGGCCGTGTTTTGCACGTAGTGCACCGCGAATCTTTTCAAAGTTATCGACCGCACAAGGTCCAGCAGATGTCCAAACAACATTGGTTAGTAGTCCAAAAATTCCATCCATTACTGTGCCATGTGGCTTAATTAAGCGATGAGATAAGAGATGTAAACGTAAGTAAGCATCGGCAGCAGATGCAGGTGCAACTTGGAGGTCAATCTCAATCGAAATGATTTCACGCCGTACTGATCGAATGAGATCTTCGCCAACTAATGAAATTAATTCAGCCGGCGGAGTTCCAGTAAGTGCACCAAGTGCTGGTTCTGGAAACCAAGCGTCGAGAAGCGTTTCGCCAGAAAAAGTTGCGATTGCATGACCATGAGCTAAATGTGAAGAAGACATGCGCTAAGCCTAACCCCTATCCTTTGGCACATGCGTATCGCCGTTTACTGTTCATCATCTACATCGATAGATTCAAAATATATTGATCTGGCACATAATTTAGGTGCTGGGATTGCCGCCAAATCTTGGGAAGTGGTGTCGGGAGGTGGTCATATTTCGGCGATGGGCGCAGTTTCGCGTGGAGCGCGTGAATCTGGAGGGCGCACGATTGGCGTTATTCCACAACGATTAGTTGATATCGAATTTGCAGATAAAGAGTGCGATGAACTCCATGTGGTTGATTCAATGCGAAGCCGAAAAGCGATGATCGAAGATTTATCAGATGCATTCATCGCCTTGCCGGGTGGAATTGGAACCTTAGAAGAACTCTTTGAAATTTGGGTTGGTCGTTTTCTAAAGTTTCATAATAAACCAGTAATTATTTTAGATCCTTACGATTTATACGCACCGCTTGCAACTTTAATTGATCATCTAGCAGATCATGGCTTTGTTAAACCTGGACAACGTGAACTCTTGCATTGGGCGCACAGCGTTGATGAAGCTCTTGAAATTGCAGCTAAAAAATGAGTGATAACACTTTACGAATCAGCGTTAAGTTACCGACCTCAATTGATTTAGCTTGGAAATCTATTGCAGATTGGGAAGGTCAGGGCGATTGGATGTTGCAAACTAAAGTTTGGGTAACATCAGACGTTCGCGAAGGGGTTGACACATCAATCTCCGCTTTCACGGGTCCTTTCTTTAAGAGCTATCCAAAATTCTCCAAGTTTGGGTTGCTTGACACAATGGTTGTAACAAAATGGGAACCTCCATTTCTCTGCGAAGTTATGCATACTGGAAAAGTTTTTAAAGGAGCTGGGAGTTTTGAACTAGTTGAAATTTCACAGGCTCAAACTCTCTTCAATTGGTCAGAAACGATTGAGACTTCGCGAGTAAAATTCTTATTAATTGCGCCATTTCTCTGGTTTGGTGTTCGAATTTCTCTGGCTCGCCTCTCCACAACACTTCGCTAGCGCGAGTAACCTTGGCCTATGTCCGAGCCCCTTTCGTTAGCTGCTGCTTTGGCAGAGCTTCCAGAAGAAGAGCGCTTCATTCTGACCTTGCATTACCTGCGCTCTATGCCCGCTGATGAGATTGCAAAACTACTTGGTGTCGGCGAGAAGTCAGTTTTATCGGTAATTACTTCTGGAAAAGCACGGATTACCGCGCTGCTCGGGCTTGGCTAGCCCCGTTCTGGATTTCATACCTAGCCCGATCTGCGAGATACTTCTCCCCTAGAACATCCCCACGGCGATTACCTCGCGCCAAATCATCGTATTAAAGGAGCTCTCCCCATGGCAGCTATGAAACCTCGTACCGGTGATGGACCAATGGAAGTTACTAAAGAAGCTCGATCTCTCGTGATGCGCATTCCACTCGAAGGTGGCGGACGTCTAGTTGTTGAATTAAACCCACAAGAAGCAAATAATCTCAGCGCCGCCCTTGAAGCCGCTGTCGCTCTTATCAAGAAGTAAGTTACCCCAGTGCTTTACGCCATCGATTTAGAAATTGGCGCGCTCGCCGACGCTCAATCGATCGCCATCGGGTTTACAAAAAAGCCTGACGTTGAGCCATCTGTATTTACATTCCCCGCATATAGCGAACTTGTTGAAAAAATTGAAAAATTATTTAAAATTGATTTAAGTGATGAGTTAGCTTTTTTTGCAGCCACCGGAAAAGCTGGTGAAATATTTGAAGTTCCTGTTTCGGCTTCCGGCTTTGAAGCAGATCGCATTCTTTTAGTTGGTCTTGGTGATGCAAATGCTTCAACTCTTCGCCAAGCAGGGGCAGCACTTGGCCGTAAAGGTCGAGGTAAGGCGATTGCAATTGCTGCAATCTGCGCGGCAGAGAGTGAAGAACTAAAAGCCTTTGCGATCTCTGTACAACTTGGTGCATACATTTGGACTCAAAAAACTGGACCAGTTCAAGAAATTCCAATGTTCCTCTTTACAACAGATAAGCCATCTGACATTGCCGATGCAAGTGTGATTGCAGAGGCGGTTTCAAGAACTCGTGACCTCATTCACACCCCAGCAAATATCAAGACTCCACTTTGGGTTGCTGAAGAAGCTAAGAAAATTGCTGAATCAAATAATCTAGAAATTAAAGTATTAGCGGGGAAAGAGTTGGCTGAATTTGGTGGATTGCGCGCCGTTGGAAACTCTTCTCCAAAGCCGGGACCTCGCTTTGTCGAAGTAACTTACATCCCACGCGGAAAAAAGAAATTAGCTAGCGCCTTTCCGCACATCGTAATAGTTGGAAAAGGAATCACTTTTGATACTGGTGGAGTTTCTCTAAAACGCCCCTATGACACGATGATGGCGATGAAGTCAGATATGGCTGGATCGGCTGCAGCACTTGGTGCGATTAGCGCGCTAAATCATTTTCAGCCACAAATAAAAGTAACCGTTTTAATGATGCTTGCTGAAAATGCCCTTTCTGGAACCTCGCAACGACCAAGTGATGTAATCACTCATTACGGCGGAAAGACAGTGGAAGTTTTAGATACGGATGCTGAAGGTCGTCTAGTTTTAGCAGATGGATTGGCATATGCCGATAAGAACTTAAACCCTGATTACATAATCGATATTGCAACTCTTACAGGTGCGGCAACACTCGGTCTAGGACGACATCATGCTGCGATGTATACGCGTCATAATAAAATTGCCAAAGACTTTGCTGCAGCTGGCGAACGTTCTGGAGACCGCGTCTGGCACATGCCGCTTATTGATGATTATCAAGAAGCGCTGGAAAGCCCAATTGCAGATTTAAGCCACATCACATCTAAAAAACACTTTAGCGCTGGATCAGTTACCGCCGCGCTCTTCTTGGAGCATTTTGCCGGTGACCGAGCCTGGGTACATTTTGATATTGCCGGAGTTGCACGAAGTGAAAGTGATTCTGGAGAAAATCCTAAAGGCGGAACTGGATTCGGCGTGCGTTTGCTCATTGAATGGCTAACATCTCTCTCATGATCATTGATCCACACTCCTATAGCGAAACTTTTATTTCCGAAGATTTCGTCAAGAGCGCAGCACGCCTACGCGGTGAGGAGCTTGGTGTCATTGATGCTACTAAAGGTGCATCAAGTTATCTAAAACATTTAGCTCATATTCTTTCGGCTCAATCGGTAGTTGAAATTGGCACAGGCTCGGGAGTCGGAGCGCTTTGGGTGCTAGAAGGAATGTTATCTAGTGGAACAATTACATCTATCGATAATGAAATGGAACATAGCAATATTGCAAAGTTGGCTTTTCAGGAAGCTGAGATTGCCCCAGCGCGTTTTCGCTTAATAACTAATCCAGTAATGGATGTGATGACCAAGTTAGCTGACCGTGCTTATGACTTAGTTATCTTTAGAGATAACCCAGAAGATTTACCATTTGCAACTTCCGAGGCACATCGAATTCTGCGAAGCGGGGGAGTCTTTGTAATTGATAACTTCTTCGGGGGGTCGAAAGTCTCAGATCCTGCGCAACGTGATCCAAAGACGGTTGCACTTCGCGAATCTGGGAAAACCTTGAAAAATGAAAGAGAACTTTGGGTGACCTCCTTGATTCCAGTCGGAGATGGATTACTGCTTGCAACGAAGTTGTAGCAGAATTAGCACATGATGAATCCTCAGGGAAATGGCAGTGGACCAAGCACCGGACCGTGGTGGATTCCGGCAACCCGTAACGGAAAGTCCAATTTAATTACTCGTGGCAACGCAATTCTCTTAGCCTTCGTAGCTGGATTAGTTGGAGCGGTTTTTGGTGCATCTTCTTCAGGTTCGCTATTTGGAAACTCCATTAATCTTTCGCGAGCCAGTAGTTCGATTGAACGTCCACCTGGATCGGTAGCCGATATTGCTAAGCGCGTAATACCTTCGGTTGTTTCCATTGAAGCACTTTATGGATCAGATGGATCAACCGGCACTGGCTTTGTTATCGAAAGTAATGGTTACATCCTTACCAATAACCATGTAATTGCCTCTGCGGCTACTAAAAATGGATCCATAAATGTAACTCTAAATAATGGAAAGAAATTTGTAGCAAAGGTAATTGGGCGCGATGCTTCATATGATTTAGCGGTCATAAAGATTGCAACTACCGGTCTGACCGCATTACAACTTGGAGATAGCGATAGGGCTGCTGTCGGAGATTCTGTTATTGCCATCGGATCACCACTTGGGTTATCAGGAACTGTAACTCTAGGAATTATTAGCGCTAAAAACCGAGCAGTGACAGCCGGTGAATCTGGAAGTGATAGTTCTTTTATAAACGCACTTCAGACTGATGCTGCAATTAATCCAGGAAATTCTGGCGGACCACTTGTTGATTCAACTGGAGCGGTTATTGGTGTGAATTCAGCAATTGCAACGCTTGGATCTTCCTTCGGTTCAAGAAGTGGTTCAATCGGTTTGGGATTTGCGATACCGATAAATCAGGCACGTAAGACTGCTGATCAGTTAATTAAAAATGGTAAAGCAACATACCCAGTAATTGGTATTTCAATTGATATGCAATATGAAGGCGAAGGTGCTCAGGTTTCTAAGAATGCCAGCGCAATTCTCGCTGGCGGACCAGCGGCGTTGGCAGGGTTGAAAGCTGGAGATCTAATTACCGCATTTGATGGACGCGCAGTTCTAACCGCTGAGGAATTAATCGTTGCCATTCGATCCAAAAATGTTGGCGACAAAGTGGCGCTAACCTATAAGCGAAATGGAACCACGATAAATACCACCGTAACTTTGACAGCGGGTAAATAATGTTCTTTGATTTTGGAGCGGGTGAACTATTCGGTTTAGCAGTAATCGCAGTTATTTTGGTTGGTCCAGAACGCTTGCCCCACGTTGCAGTAGATGCTGCAAAAATAATCAAAAAAGTTCGTGGCCTCGCACAACGTGCTACCTCTGAACTTCGCGAAAACTTAGGACCTGGATTTGAAAATTTATCTCCATCAGATTTGCACCCTAAGAAATTTATAAAAAAACAGTTGGCTAGCGCCATGGATGAAGTAGATGCAATTGATAAGAAGCCCGCATTCAAGCCAGCTATGGATCCAGACTTACAGTGAGCACGCTAGAAGCGGTACACGCAGCGTTAGCCACAGTTTCTGATCCAGAACTCCACCGCCCACTTCCTGACCTAGGAATGGTGGAGTCGGTTGTGATCGCGGGAAGTACCGCCCAGCTAAAAATTCTATTAACCATCTCAGGTTGTCCGATGCAGGATCGTTTACGAAGTGACATCACCACAGCAGTAATTACAGTTGATGGAGTAAATGAAGTCACTATTGAATTTGGAGTAATGAGTCAGGAGCAGCGCGATAATGTAAAGAAGTTAATGCGTGGCGGACGAGAAAAATTTATTCCATTTGCTCAGCCAGATTCCTTAACTCGGGTAATAGGAATAGCATCTGGAAAAGGTGGAGTGGGTAAATCATCGCTAACTACAAACCTAGCAATTGCCTCAGCCGCCAAAGGTTTACGCGTTGGAATTTTAGATGCTGATGTTTATGGTCATTCGATTCCGAGATTGATAGGACTCATGGGTCAGCGACCAACTGCCATTGATCAAATGTTCATTCCATTGGTTTCATACGGAGTAAAAGTTGTTTCTATGGAAATGTTTAAACCTGAAAGGGCTGATGCAGTCGCTTATCGAGGACCACTTCTGCATCGAGTACTTGAGCAGTTATTAGCGGATGCTTATTGGGGAGATTTAGATATTTTGTATATTGATCTTCCGCCCGGAACTGGTGATTTAGCAATTTCGCTAGGACAGTTAATTCCTACCTCAGAAATCGTTGTTGTAACTACACCACAGATTGCTGCAGCGGAAGTTGCTGAACGGGCCGGACGGATCGCTCACCAAATTCATCAGCGGGTTGTTGGAGTTATTGAAAATATGTCTGACTTTCCTTGTCCAAGTTGCGGGGATCCCATTTCTTTATTCGGAACTGGTGGTGGTGAAGAAACTGCCAACCGATTATCAACTCTTGTTGGAAGTGAAGTTAGCCTGCTTGGGAAAATTCCCTTTAGCACCGAGCTTCGCGAAGGCGGTGATGGTGGAACTCCTATCGTTATTGCAAATCCAACTTCACCGAGCGCAATCGCAATTAGCGAAATTGCAGATAAATTAACTGTCCGAAGTAACTCTTTACTTGGAGTTCGACTCGGGCTTAGTACGTAGTTCTTTTAACAAGTCATCAAGTTCTCCACGTAAGAAATCTCGTGTTGCAACTTCGCCTAAGGCAATTCTTAAACTTGCTAATTCGCGTGTTAAATATTCAGTATCGGCAATTGAACGTGCGTTCTGTGCACGATCCTCGTTAAGCGAAATACGATCACGATCGGCTTGACGATTTTGTGCCAGCAAAATAAGGGGCGCTGCATATGAGGCTTGGAGAGAAAGAATTAAGGTAAGAAAAATAAATGGGAAACTGTCGAAACGTAGATCACTCGGCGCTAACGTGTTCCAAAGTACCCAAGAGAGCACAAATGCACTCATATAAACCAGGAAACGTGCTGTACCTAAAAACCTAGCAAAGCGCTCAGAGATACGTCCAAAAACTTCTGGATCATAGTTTGGTCGAATTGTGTGGCGAGATTCACGCGGTGTATCGAGTCCGCTGAATCTTGAAATAACTGGACGAGCCATTAGCGGGCCCCCTTCTCTTCTATCTCAGTCAAATTAATTTGCGGTCCAGTGCCACGAGTTGAATCACGATGTTCAACTCGCCAATTCTCTGGAAGTAAATGATCAAGTACGTCATCCACTGTTACTGCGCCTAATAGTCGCTGATTGGCATCGACAACTGGAACGGATAACAAGTTATAGCTTGCTAAGTAAGATGAAACTTCTTGCAAAGTAGCATTTGGATTTAACCCCTGCGTATCTGTATCCACGATTGATCCCAGCAAGGTTGCAGGTGGCTCGCGTAATAATCTTTGATAATGAACTAAGCCGATATAGCGACCGGTTGGCGTCTCTAGCGGTTGGCGACAAACAAATACTTGTGATGCTAGCGCTGGTGAAACTTCACGTTGGCGAACAATTGCAAGCGCATCAGCAACTGAAAAGTCAGCACTCATCACGATCGGTTCGGTGGTCATCATTCCGCCCGCGGAATAATCTTCGTAAGTTAGAAGGCGAAGCACATCTTCAGCATCCTCTGGTTCCATTAACTCAATTAAAATCTGGGCACGCTCTTCTCCAATTTCGCGGAGCAAGTCAGCGGCATCATCAGGATCCATCTCGCCAAGAACGTTAGCGGCACGCTCGCCTTCTAGTTCAGCAAGGAGTGCAACTCGCTCTAACTCATGCATTTCTTGAAGAACATCAGCAAGGCGTTCATCATCGAGAGCTCGTGCAACTTCAATTCGGCGCTTTGGTGTTAAATCTTGAATAGTGGTGGCAAGATCGGCGGCACGCAAATTACTTACCGTTGCTAACAGATTTGTCACACCTTGCTCACTTTCAGCATGTGCAAAACCAGTTAAATCTTCCCACGCAATAGTTGAGGTCGCACCTTTGCGCCGCAAGCCATGTCCCTTTTTCATAATATGAACACGATTGATAAACCAATCACCAGTACGGGTTTCTTCCATTCCCATATCTTCGACAACAACTGCTTCTTGATTTTCAATTAAATTCACAGAACGATCGAGTAAATCACCGAGCACCAGTAATTCACCAGTTCGCGATTCAAAGCGACGCATATTAACTAAGCCAGTGATTACAACTGCGCCAGATTCAATTGATGTGACGCGCGTTATAGGGACGAAAACTCTGCGGCGAAGCGGAACTTCAACGACGAGGCCAAGAATGCGTGGTGGTTGATTATTACTACGCAAAGTTGCTACTGCATCACGCACTTTGCCAACTGGATCTCCATTTGGATCAAATACTGCAGTGCCAGATAGACGAGCAATAAATACTCGATTTATTTGATTTGTACTCATTTTTGGCCTCCCTTCAAGGGCTAAGAGTATCGGCTACCTTTACCTCTATGGCGCAACAATTATCGCAAGATGGTCACACTCAAATTCCTGCACGCCCAGATTTAATTCGACTAGGAATTGGAATAATCGGAATTGGGACATCTGGTCCACTAATTGCACTAAGTGCGATGCCAGTTTTAACTCTTATTTTCTGGCGAAATCTTGGTGGCTCTTTGTTGACAGCGCCCTTTGCTCTACGTCATAAATTAGATAAAACTGGAGTTAAATGGTCAATATTTGCCGGCGTTACATTGGCACTTCATTTTTATGGTTTTTTTCTTGCCATGCGAATGACCAGCGTTGCCGCGGGTACAGCGCTAGTCGCCTTACAACCAATCTTTGCCGCCTTATTTCTAAAGCTAACTGGTGGAGTTATTCCTTCACGTGCTTGGCTTGGTATGTTTGTTAGTTTTGCCGGAGTAGTTCTAATTTCTGGAATAGATCTGCAAATTTCGTTTCGTGCTTTTCTTGGAGATTTAGCGGCAATTATTTCAGCGGCACTGGCCGCTATTTATATGTTGGTTGGGGCAAGAGCGCAACGAACACTTGAAACTTCAAGTTACACAACAATTTGTTACTTCTTCTGTGCGATCACCGCACTTCCTATTGCAATTTTTGCAGGTGATGAGTTATTTAACTTTGCCGCTAAAGAGTGGTGGATAGTCTTTGGCCTTATATTTGGTGCCCAATTCTTAGGCCACACAATGTTTAACTCTGTTCTAAAGCGGGTATCACCCGCCGTAGTTTCGCTAATCGTATTCTTTGAAGTTCCAGTGAGTTCGATTTTGGCACTTTGGTGGCTTGGACAAAAACCACCGGTGGGAATTATTCCAGGAATTGTTTTGATTTTATTTGGTTGTGTACTTGTTGTTCTCCGAACTCGCCCAACCCAAGTAATGGTTGAGGAGTAATACAGAAATGATTGACCTGCATACCCATACAACCTCTAGCGATGGTACAGATACTCCTTTTGCCTTAATAAATAAAGCGCTTTCTGCAGGAATTACAACGTTGGCCGTAACCGACCATGACACCACATCAAGTTGGCAGGAAGCGATCAGCGCTCTTCGCCCACCAATGTCTTTGGTTTTAGGTTCTGAGATTTCAACGCTGACAACGAGCGGAATCAGCGTTCACATGCTGGGGTTACTTTTTGATGGAGAAAATCTTGTTATGCAAAGCATGTTGGCTGACACCCGAGATATGCGAATTCCACGAATGCGTAAAATGATTGAGCTGCTCATTATTGATGGATATAACGTCACAATAGAAGACGTCATGTTGGCAGCGCCTAAAGGTGCGACTCTGGGTCGACCCCATCTAGCAGATGCTTTAGTTGCAAATAAAATTGTGGCATCACGTGAAGAGGCATTTGCAGAGCTTTTAAATAATGATTCAAAGTACTACGTCTCACATGCTGCCCCAACGCCAGAAGAAGCCATCCGCTGCATAAATCAGGCTGGGGGAGTCGCCGTTATTGCTCATCCGTTTGCATCTCGCCGTGGTGAAGTTATCTCAGCATCAACATTTACTTCACTTGTTGCAGCAGGTCTACATGGAATCGAAGTAAATCATAGAGATCATTCCCATGAAGAGCGTAAACAACTGGAACAAATTGCTCTGGAATTAGATCTTGTACAAACCGGGTCGAGTGATTACCACGGAAGCGGTAAACTCAATGCACTTGGTGAAAATTTAACGGATCCTGCACAATGGGAGCGTTTAGAATCATTGGCTTTGGAAAGGAGAGTAGTTACCGTATGAACGTGATCGAAGTAAGCACTCTGACCTTTTCGATTCAAGCCTTTGTTACCCTTCTCGTAATCCTTGACCCTCCAGGTGCGACACCTATTTTTCTAGGATTAGTTGCCGATAAATCAAAACGTGAGCGTATCTCTCTAGCTTGGCAGGCAGCCTTAGTTTCACTTATCGTTATTACTTTCTTCTCGCTCTTTGGTCGCTTCATCCTTGAATATATGAACGTTTCGATTGAAGCCCTGCAAGCAGCGGGCGGACTTTTACTTTTGTACGTTTCACTCGAACTCCTTACGGGGCGCGATATGGGAGACAGTTCTGGAAAAGATAAAAATATTGCCCTAGTCCCGCTGGGAACACCGCTTCTTGCTGGCCCCGGCGCGATTGTTGCGACGATGATTTTCGTGCAACAGATTCAAACTCCAGCGCAAAGTTTAGGTTTGATCGCTGCCGTGGTTGGTGTTCACATCGTTATTGCGGTTTCACTTATGGCATCAACGACTATTTTAGGAATTATTAAAGATTCTGGAGTTACCCTGCTGGCACGTATTGCTGGTTTATTACTTGCGGCAATTGCAGTTCAAATGTTAGTCGACGCGATCAAAGCATTTACTGCTTAGTTATTGAGATAAATATGAAAATGACATCAGATATAGATCCGCGGGGTTTGTTCACACCTGATTCGATTACTTGGCGTGTACATAAAGATCCGGGAATGGCAGTTGCAGGAATTCGCGCACTTCTGGAGCAAGCACTTCATCCAATCGCTATGGATGGAGTGGCAAAGAATTCAAATTTTCGCGAGGATGCTTGGGGTCGTTTGCAACGTACGGGCGATTATGTTTCAACTTTAACTTTTGCAGATTCAGAGACCGCCCTAGCTCTAGCTGCGCGAGTACGAAAGATTCACACAAAACTTGGATTAGATGATCCACATCTCTTGCTCTGGGTTCATGTCACTATGGTTGATTCGTTTCTAGATGTAACAACTCGCTCTGGACTACTTCTTAACCAAGATGAGCAGGATCAATATGTAAGTGAAATGGTTCTATTCGCGCAATTAGTTGGAATTCCAGTTGAAAACGTCCCTAATTCGACCGCTGCTATCGCAGAATATTTTTTAAATATATCAAATGAATTATTTGCCTCAGATGATGCCAAGCGGGCGGCTCTATTTCTGACAGTTCCACCGATGCCATCTTTGGTTCGTTTTGCAACTCCTGCCGCTCCTGCTTGGGCAACTCTCGCCTTACTCGCTTCTAGCGCTTTACCTGATTGGGCGAGAAAACTTTACGGAACCCCACGCATACCCGGACAAGGTCTTATTACTGATATTTCACTGAAAGCTGTCCGAACTTCACTTGGGATTATTCCTGATTCAATTTTAGCTCCGCCTGTTTATAAAGAAGCAATGGAGCGATGGAATTTAGTTGGTGCTAAATGAAAGTTGTTTTAATCGCTAATCCTGCAGGTGGCGTTGGAAAAACTACACTGGCTCATGCACTTGCAGTAGCAAGCGTTGAGTTCGGTAAGAAGACTCTTTTAATGGATCTTGACCCAGCAGGTGCGCTGACATTTAAATTAGGTGCAGAAAACCCACGGATTTCACTCGTCGATTTACTTTCTAGCACCAAAATTAGTGATGATTTGATTATTACAACTGATGAGCGATTTGATTTCATTCCAGCAGATTCGCGCCTAACTTCAAATAATGATGAGCAATCACTTAAAGCGCTATTGGCATCACTTCCCAAGGGATACGATTTAATTTTTCTTGATTCCCCATCGACTATCACGACTTCCCTTGGTATGGGATTAGCAGTTGCTGACTTAGTGTTGGCGCCAACTAAAAATACAATCCACTCACTACGAGGCCTGATTCAACTTCGCACCTTAACTCCTGCTACAGCTCTATCTATTGGAGAGGTAACCAGTTTTGATATCTCACCAAAACTTGATGACGTGATTGAGATATCTGAGGAAGTTGAAGTTATTTCAGCTACCAAGTCTTCGATCTTAACTTCTCGTAAATCTAGTTCAACGGCCGAGAGTTACCGTAGCGCTGCGTATTCCGTTCTCGAGTTACTCGGCCTAGAGTAGTTTTAAGAAGTAAATTTCTTCGTACGAGTTCGGGTGCGTTCAGTTTTTGGTTTTGCCTCTGTTTTAGGCGCTGGCTGAGAATCACTCTGCACGCGTGCTGGCTTAGCTTTTGTTACTCTGCCATTTGATCCAGCAGGAATATTTAGCATTTCATATAAGTGCTCAGAAGATGAATATGTTTCTTCCGGCTCGCCAAGGCCCAGAACAAGTGCGGTATCAATCATTTTCCAACGCGCTAAATCATCCCAATCCACAAATGTAACTGAGATTCCATCGGCGCCAGCGCGGGCAGTTCTGCCGATTCGGTGAACATAAGTCTTCTCATCTTCTGGGCATTGATAGTTAATTACGTGTGTAATTCCATCAATATCAATACCGCGAGCAGCGACATCGGTGGCTACTAAAACATCAGATTTTCCAGCCTTAAAATCGTTAAGCGCCTTTTCGCGTGCACTCTGTCCGAGATCACCGTGAATTGATCCGGCACGAAAACCACGCTCTTCTAAATCATCTGATGTTTTTTGGCAGGTGCGCTTAGTGCGACAGAAAACTATTGTTGGGCCACGACCTTCTGCCTGAAGGATTCGTGCCAACATTTCAATTTTATCGAGAGCATGGGCACGTATAACGTGCTGTTTGATACGTGAAACTACAGCGCCCTCATCTTCATTATCTTGGGTACGAATATGGATTGGCTGATTCATAAAGCGGCGAGCCAAAGCAATAATGTCACCGGGCATAGTTGCGGAGAACAGCATCGTCTGTGTGCGATTTGGAGTACTTGTAAATATCTTCTCTACATCAGGTAGAAAACCAAGATCGAGCATTTCATCAGCTTCATCTAAAACAACGCGAGAAACTTCCTTTAATTTAAGTTGACCTTGTCGATATAAATCTAGAAGACGACCCGGTGTTCCGACCACAATCTCGACACCTTTATCCAACGCTTCAATTTGTGGCTCAAAAGCACGTCCACCATAAACTGCCAATGTACGAATGCCACGATTTCCAGTTAGTTCATCAATATCTTTTGTTACCTGCACACAAAGTTCGCGAGTTGGCACAACAATTAATACTTGTGGCAAACCTTTTGCTGCAAGTGCTTGCCATTCGGAATCCAAAGGCGCGATGACACGTTCAATCAGTGGAATTCCAAATGCCAGCGTTTTACCCGTACCAGTTTTGGCTTGCCCAATAACATCACCATCGCCTAGAGCAATTGGTAGAACCATCTCTTGAATTGGGAATGGTGAAATAAAACCATGTTCTGCAAGCGCAGCTTGAGTCTCTGGTCTTAGTGGCAGATCAGCAAAAGTTACAGACACCTTAAAGTGCGCCGAAACCGACGCGACGTTCAGTTGCAGCGCCGATGTCGACAAAGCCAATTTTATCGCCAGCCACAATTATTTCGTGACCGCGAATGTCCTGCAAAGTTAGGGGAGTTCCACCTGAGATTGCGACAGCGACAGCTGACTTTACTTCGGCAATTGATGCACCAGTTTCAAAGACCAATTCATTTGCGAGATCTGTAACCGCGATACGAACTTGGCTAACTGCGGCTGATTCATTTTTCTTAGTACTCATATCCCTATCCTAAGGGTAAAGCGAGGAGTGACTATTCGTTTGTAGAAAGCGGGAAGCCTGAAATACCTCTCCACATCAAGTTTTCTACAAGTTCAACGGCTTGTTGGCGTGTGAGTTTGCTATCGCGTTCTAGCCAATGTCTTGCCGCTACTTGGGTGTAGCCAATAAGTCCGACTCCAAGCAACATTGCAACTTCTTGGGGTAATCCAGTGTCATTTGAAATGATGGCGCTCACTGCAGCGGCGCAATCGTAAGTCATTCGATTTAGTCTTTCGCGGACTTGTGGTTCAACGCTCATATCACTTTCAAAAAGTAAACGGAAAGCTTCACCTTCATTCTCGATGAATTCAAAGTAGGCAACCACGGTTGCGTGTACTCGCTTTGAATTATCTGGAGTTGAAGAAATCGCTTTCTGAATTGCAAAAACAAGTGAATCAATATGCAAATCTAGAACAGCCAAGTAAAGATCTAACTTTGATGGAAAGTGCTGATATAAAACTGGCTTACTGACATTAGCCCGATCGGCAATCTCGTCCATCGCGGCGGAGTGATAGCCCGCTGCTGTGAAAACTTCTAGGGCTGCTGATAATAAAATCGCACGCCGTTCATCGCGAGGAAGTCGCGCTTTTTCGCCTCGAGCGTTGATATCGGTAGTCGTCATTGAACATATGTTAGAGCCTTAACTGCGAATAATGAAAGAGTCTCTCGTAAATGAGAATTGATTGCATGAGCCCAATTGGCACTCGTACTCGCGCTACGGCAGAATAAGGAGTATGAATTCGCAATCACAGACAATACCTGCGCTAGTTTCACCAGGACCAGCGCTAACTGTTGATGAAGTACGTCGATATAGCCGCCATTTAATAATTCCCGATATCGCAATGACTGGGCAGCAACGATTGATGAATGCAAAAGTTTTATGTGTTGGAGCAGGCGGCCTTGGATCCCCTGCGCTTATGTATTTGGCAGCTGCCGGAATTGGAACTCTTGGGATAGTTGAGTTTGATACCGTTGACGAATCTAACTTACAACGTCAAATAATTCACGGGCAATCTGATATTGGCAAGAGTAAGGCGCAGTCAGCGAAGGAAAAAATTTCTGAAATCAATCCTTACGTAAATGTAATCACTCACGAAACTCGACTTGATAATTCCAATGTTATGGAAATATTCTCTCAATACGACATTATAGTTGACGGTACAGATAATTTTGCAACTAGATATTTAGTAAATGATGCATGCGTTCTTTTGAAAAAACCTTATATCTGGGGTTCTATTTATCGCTTTGATGGTCAAGCCAGCGTTTTCTGGGCTGAATACGGTCCTTGTTATCGTTGTCTTTATCCAGAGCCACCACCTCCCGGAATGGTTCCAAGTTGTGCCGAGGGTGGTGTGTTGGGCGTTCTTTGCGCAACTATCGGTTCAATCCAAACAACTGAGGCGATCAAAGTTATTACTGGAGTCGGTGAACCGATGATTGGCTCGCTCATGATTTATGACGCACTTGATATGTCATTTAGAAAAATTAAAGTTCGCAAAGATCCGGCGTGCCCACTCTGTGGAACCAGCCCCACTCAAACTGAGTTGCTTGCTGACTACGAAGCCTTTTGTGGTGTTTTATCTGATGCTGCTGAGGTGGCGGTGAAAGATTCCACTATTTCTGTTAGTGATCTGAAATCAAAGATGGATCAGAACGAAGATTTCTATTTAGTTGATGTTCGTGAGCCTAGTGAATATGAAATCGTTCGTATTCCTGGTTCACATTTGCTACCAAAGCAAGGCTTCCTTGATGGAACCGTCTTAGCTAACTTGCCACAAGATAAGCCAATCATTTTGCATTGCAAGAGCGGGGTTCGTTCTGCCGAATGTTTAGCGATACTTAAAGGTGCCGGCTTTGCCGATGCCACCCATGTCTCTGGAGGAGTTCTAGCTTGGGCTAAACAAATTGATACATCACTGCCGGTCTATTAATGCAAGGTTCCTATAAAGGTTATCGAGCGTTGCTGGTGCATGCCCATCCAGATGATGAAACGATTAATAACGGTGCAACCATGGCTCTTTACGCGGCACTTGGTGCACAAATAACACTCGTGACTTGCACCCGAGGTGAAGAAGGAGAAGTTCTTGTCTCGGAACTAGCTCATATTGCAAGTACTCATCAAGATTCATTAGGTGATCACCGTATTGGTGAGTTAGCGCAAGCGATGAAAGCGCTAGGAATCACTGATCACCGCTTCCTTGCAGAGGGAAAGAAAATTTATCGTGATAGCGGGATGATGGATACCGAACCGAATAAACGACCAGATGTTTTTTGGCAAGCAGATCTGGAAGAAGCGGCAGATTATTTAGTTGATGTAATCGAGGAAGTTAAGCCTCATATCCTTATTACTTACGATGAAATTGGTGGCTATGGCCATCCTGATCACATTCAGGCACATCGTGTAGCTATGCGTGCCGCCGAAAAAGCAAGTTGGAAAATAAATAAAATTTATTGGAACACTATGCCGAAATCAGTTCTCGCTGAAAGTATGGCAAAGATGAAAGAAGCCGGATCTGATTTCTTTGGTGCCGAGAGTGTGGACGATCTTCCATTTGCTAAGGATGATAAGTACGTAACTTCACTTGTAGATGGAAATGCTCACGTGGAAGCAAAGATGGATGCAATGAGAGCTCACCTAACTCAGATCGCCGTTGATGGTCCATTTTTTGCACTTTCAAATAATTTAGGGTTGCAAGTATGGGGCAATGAGTACTACACATTGGTAAAAGGCGAGACGGCTAAGCCTTTTGATGCCAACGGTAGAGAAAGTGACTTATTTTCCGGGATAGAAATATAAGTGAAGTTATTAACTTCACTGCTTAGCGGTCTATTTGTAGGAATTGCTGGGATATTTTTGCATGTATTTGTGCCACCCTTTGGAATATTGCTAGCTTTACTTGGAACTTTTACTGCAATTTGGTCACTTGGCAGATGCTACGGATCACGCAAATATAAATTTGTTGCATCTGCTTCATGGACTGCAATCTTTTATCAAGCAGCCACTTTTGGAAGCGGAAAAGAAATTCTGGTATTGGGAGACAATCTTGGAAATGGTTTTCTATATTCGTCATTTATTGTCATTTTTATCGCAGTAATACTTCCTGCAAAATAACAATTATTAGATAATCTGACTCCAACTTTGACCAGTTGGTGAGTCATGAATTGCTATTCCATCAAGAGCCAATAAGTCTCTGATTCGATCGCTCTCAGCCCAATTCTTGGCACTCCTTGCCGCTACGCGATCGCTTAATAACTGCAAATGCTCTTGCGAAAGTTCTAGTTCTTGAATTTCACGAGCAATATCTAGACCCAATATTTGATCGGCGGCCATAAAGTTGGATCGCTTCAAGTCATCAGAAATGTTCGAATCTTTCTCAATGACACGCAAGCGAAGTAATGCCCGTGGAGTGTCGAGATCGGCACTTATTGCCTTAAAGAATTCGTCATCAGGAACTTCCAAAATCGATTCTCCCCATTGCCCCATTACCGTGCGCCAGCGTTGCAGCGTTGAGTTGGCGGTGCTCAGAGCATCCCAAGTTAGATCCATTTGGGAGCGATATCGATTCTCTAAAAGACATAAACGGAGCGAAAGTGGGTCTAAACCAGCATCAATAACATCTTGCAGTAAAACTACATTGCCCGAACTTTTAGACATTTTTCGGCCTTCAAATAAAAGATGTTCTCCATGTAACCACAAATTAACAACTTCACTACCAACTGCGGCATTTGATTGCGCTCGTTCATTTTCATGATGTGGAAAACGCAGATCGATTCCACCAATGTGGACATCTACATGCTTATTAAGGAGTGAGAGCGACATGGCGCTGCATTCAATATGCCAACCAGGAAAACCTGAACCCCAAGGTGAATCCCAAACCATCTGGGTTCTGCCTCCAGCGCTCTTCCAAAGCGCCCAATCAGCGTGAAACTTTTTCTCTCGATCATCTGAGTATTCGTATTTATGTCCAGGCTTTAGAGCATCTAGCCGATTACCGCTGATTGCACCGTAACTTGGAAATGATTGCGCACTGAAATAAACCGAACCAGTCTCACTAACATAAGCGCTACCTATTTCAATTAACTTTTCAATGGTTCCAATAATTAAATCAATCGTTTCACTTGCACGCGGGTATTGGTCTGCCGGATTAATATTTAATCTAGCCAAATCAGTGTGAAAACGTGACTCATAAAGTCGAGCAATTTCAAATGGATCGAGATTCTCTTTCGCTGCCTGTTGCAGCATTTTATCTTGCGGCTCATTAAAACCAACTTCTAAATCATCAGCCATATGCCCAACATCAGTAATATTTTGAATGAAGTTACTTTTAAAGCCTAGTTGAGTTAGCGCTCGAACCACCAAATCCGCCAGCAAGAAGGTACGCAGATTACCAACGTGAGCATCTCGATAAACGGTTGGCCCACAGCAATAAATATTTACAACATCATCCTTTGAGGTAACTTTACTTATAGTTCGACTCTTGGTGTCGTATAAATTTATCCCGTTAATGTTCATTAAATCTTAATCTTTTCATTCGAAATTCGGTAAACGTAAGTGTGATGAATGCGAAACCCCATCGATTGATAGAGAGCTAGCGCTGCCCCGTTTTCAGTGTCCACTTGTAGACCGACTTTGGTGGCACCATCACTTTTTGCAGCGCTCATAAGTGCGAACATTAACTGACGTGCGATTCCCTTGCCCCGCATTTGCGGCTCCACGAAAAGTCGAGTAACAATCGACCAAGTCTCAAGCGTTGCGACGCGGCCGACACCAATAACTTTTCCATCAATCCGTATCGAGGCATAACGAGCAGGATAACGCCGCATAATTTTCTCCAATGGAAAATCAGATTGAACCGCTAACCATTCGTGAGACGGCTGATCGCTTATCTCTACTGAAAAATTATTAGCGCTGCTCTTTTCCTCTTCCCCGATATCGTTTACTAGATATTGCGCGCCAATTTTTACTTCCCAACCGAGATCGGCAAGGTAATCATCTAATGCAGAGTAAAGGGGCAGGGGTACGGTAATAATTGGGGCGAGTCCATGTTCACGATAAATCTGAGAGATATGACTTACCGCGGCTGCGATTTCAGCAGGCGGTTCACCATAAGGCGCGCCCCCTAAGGGCAGCACCGAATTGGCGCGCATCGTGAAGCCATCTGAAATTCGCAAAATCCATTTTCCATAATTAACAATTTGATCTGCAATCCAAGTGGCGTCAGATAACTTTTCTATCTCCAAAATTCGCATTGAAAATGGCGCCCCCGTACCAGCACGATCAGGTAACTCCTTAATCTCACGCCAAATAGCAATCTCACTTTCAATAAAGTTAATAACTTCGCCCCGCGAATTAATTAGTTGCGAAGTAGATTGAAGGATTCCGACGATATCTCGAAACCCTTGAGATTTCGGCTCGCGCAGTCGGATGGTCACCCTTTTGCCAATTGAATCTGCCAACATCTGCGATGAGCGCTGACTTGTGATGGACATAGGCCTACTTTAATCGGGCAACTATGCCCGCGCATGGTTAGAATATCGACTGTCGCGAAAACGCTTATCTGGTTTCGCCGAGATATTTGGAGGATAAAACGTGACTTATGTAATTGCTCAGCCGTGTGTTGATATCAAAGACAAGTCTTGCATCGAAGAATGCCCAGTTGATTGTATTTACGAGGGCAATCGCATGCTTTATATCCAACCAGATGAGTGCGTTGATTGCGGAGCCTGCGAACCGGTTTGTCCAGTTGAGGCGATTTACTATGAAGACGATGTTCCGTCACAGTGGAAAGATTTCTCTAAAGTAAACACAGAGTTTTTTGTGGAACTTGGTTCACCGGGTGGAGCGGCAAAGGTAGGACTTACCGATAGTGATCACCCAACGGTGACCGCGCTCGATCCTAAAGAATAGAGATTTAAATGCGTCAAGTGCTTCCAGATTTTCCATGGGATGCCTTGGCTCCATATGCAACTAAAGCTCGTGCACATAAATCAGGAATAATTGATTTATCACAAGGAACGCCAGTTGATTCAACACCAGAAGTAATTCAACGCGCTCTCAAAGAAAGTTCCGACTCTCCTCGCTATCCAGTCACGGCTGGCACTTTGCAATTACAAGAAGCTATAAGAAATTGGGCGATTAGCCATTTAGGCGCAACAGGTGATTTTGATGTACTCCCAGTAATTGGTTCAAAAGAATTAGTCGCTTGGCTACCAACTTTGCTACAAAGTAAAGAAGTAATTTATCCTGAAGTTGCATATCCAACTTATTTGGTTGGTGCTCTATTGGCGCAAGCCAATCCACTAGCAGTAAAGATCGATGCCGCATCATGGCCGAAATCAGATTTTGCTTGGATTAATTCGCCATCTAATCCAACAGGTCGTGTCCACTCCGAATCGGAGTTACGCAGTTGTCTGACTTGGGCACGGGAAAATAAAGCAGTTTTAATTTGCGATGAGTGCTACATCGATTTTGGTGATACCAGTCAGCCGACCTCTTTATTGAAATATACCGATGGCGATAACACTGGAGTACTAGTAGTGCACTCACTCTCGAAACGTTCATCTATGGCGGGTTACCGTGGAGCATTTCTAATTGGTGATACAAAATTAATATCCCAGATACGTGAGCTACGTAAACATGCCGGAATGATGGTGCCTCTACCGATTCAAAATGCAATGGTTGCAGCCTTAAGTGACGAGATCCATGTCAGCCAACAGCGTGATCGCTACAACGCGCGACGCGCACTTCTTTCACCCGTATTACATAAAGCGGGATTTCGAATTGATGAATCTGCCGCAGGGTTATACATCTGGTGCACTCGTTCAGAAGATGCGTGGAAAACTGTGGATTGGCTGGCTAATTTGGGAATTCTGGCAACTCCCGGAAGTTTTTATGGAGTACTCGGTGCCTCGCACATTCGTATTGCAATGACTGCGACGGATGAACAAATCAAAGATGCTTGCTCGCGAATAGAAGCGACGCTCTAGAAATGGCCCTGTAGATATGACGATTGGGATTCTCTTAGTTGGTGGAATGGGAACGCGACTTAAGCCACTTACCAATGAAGTGCCGAAGCCGATGTTACCGATCGCTGGGATTCCTGTTACCGAACATCAATTATTAGCCGCTAAAAAAGCAGGTATCACTACCGTAATTTTAGCAACCTCATACCTTTCTGAAATATTTACACCTTATTTTGGTGATGGCTCCAAATGGGGGATTGACTTAATTTATGCAGTGGAGGAGAAACCACTTGGGACGGGCGGAGCAATTAGAAATGCTGCTCAGTTAGTTGATTTAAAAAATGGTAACGAGGAATTTGTTATTTTTAATGGCGATGTTCTAAGTTCACACAGTATTTCTAGCCAACTTGAGTTTCACCGTGCAAATAAAGCTGATGTAACGTTGCATTTAATAGATGTCGCTGATGCTCGAGCATTTGGCTGCGTTCCGACAGATGAAAGTGGTCGAGTAACTGCATTCTTAGAAAAGATCTATAACCCTGTAACGAATTCAATTAATGCGGGTTGTTACGTATTTTCTTCTCAAGTTATTAAAGAAATCCCATTAGGGGAAGTTGTAAGTGTCGAGCGCGAAACATTTCCTAACCTTGTAACAAGTGGGCGTCCAGTTTTTGGGTATCACGAGCAGTCATATTGGCTTGATATCGGTACTCCGCAGGCTCTGTTTAAAGGATCGAGAGAAGCGGTCGGTGGTGAATTTTTAATTGGCACAGACAGCCTTGTCGGGGAAGGTTCGATTTTCAGTGGTGGAAGTTCAATCGGCAAAAATGCCAAAATTGGTGCTCGAGTGAATATCTCAAATTCAATAATTGGAGATAACGTTTCCATTGGAGACGATGTGCAGATTCATGATTCGTTTGTTTTGCATAGCGCAAAGGTTGAGGCAGGCGCAATTATCGAGAGTAGATATATCTCGACAAATGAAAATTTGGCTATTTCTGCCAATTAAGTCGATAAATCACCTGTATTTATGCTCATTTTGGCTAATTTATTTAAATTTGATCCACCATCGGACTTGACTTAAAGGGATTACGCGCGTGTAATTCTCTTCTAAGGAGTCAAACTCATCACGAGATTGGCGCACACAGGTCTTGGAGATTAGTCGATGCCGATTCGTCCAGAAGCTACACAAACTGGCCATCTAGCAGCCCCAACCGCTGGCCCATCAATCAAATTAGCAAACGGAGAGAACATTGAACTCTCCTGGCAAGAGCGCGCCCTTTGCGCACAGACAGATCCAGAAGCATTCTTTCCAGAAAAGGGTGGCTCAACTCGCGAAGCAAAGCGCGTCTGCCTTTCTTGCGATGTCCGTCAAGAATGTTTGGAATACGCCTTGGCCCACGATGAGCGTTTTGGAATCTGGGGTGGACTCTCCGAACGTGAGCGTCGCCGTTTGAAGCGCCGCCCAGCGTAACTTTCATGAGTTCACATCGCGTTACTGCGATTCTTGTTCTGCATGATGGCGCTACATGGCTGCATGAAGTTGTCGCATCGCTAACATCGCAATCACGATCGATCGATGCAATTCTTGCAGTTGATACTGGATCTTTAGATTCATCTGCACAATTAGTAAGCGGCGCTCGCATTCCGGTATTGCCTCTAAAACGTGATGCAGGTTTTGGCGAGGCGGTTTCACATGCGGTTTCTACCTTGCCAGCAACAGTCAATGGGACCACCGAATGGTTATGGATTGTTCATGATGATCTTTCGCTTCACCCGAATGCGTTAGAGAATTTAATTACTGAAGTACAAAATCGACCGAATGTGGCAATGGCTGGTCCAAAACTTTTAAGTTGGCACGATCGAACTAATCTTTTGGAAATTGGAATTAGCATCGCTGCAAATGGAAACCGTTGGACAAATTTAGAGCCAGCCGAGTATGACCAAGGCCAGCGAGATGGTGTTCAGGAAGTGCTGGCAGTTAGTACTGCAGGTGCCTTAATTCGGCGAGATATTTTTGAGCAATTAGGTGGCTTTGATAAAAATTTAGATTTATTTCGTGACGATGTTGATTTTGGATGGCGACTTCATTCTCTTGGATTTACCGCCATTTCTGTCTCTGAAGCAATTGGATATCACGCAGAAGCTTCAGCTAATGAGCGACGATCTGTCGATGTTGCTGAGGCTTTTTTGCATCGACCTCTGCTCCTAGATCGACGTAATGCCGCTTACGTATTACTTGTAAATTCTTCTTGGTGGCGCTTACCTTCACTTGCCCTCCAACTACTCTTCGGTGCAATTTACAGATCAGTCGGGTTTCTTTTTGCAAAGTTGCCGGGATATGCAAGTGATGAGATTTTGGCGGTTGGTGCGCTATTACTTCAACCTGGTGAATTAATTACAGCACGCGCTCTGCGTCGCAAAGAGAGACTCGTACCAGCAAGTGTTGCTCTAAAATTTATACCTTCACGATGGTCACAGATTCGATTATCATTTTCGAGAAATTCCCAAAAGATTCGAAATCGAATATTTCCAGATGAAATAACAGAAGTAACAGATAATTCACTTCTTGAGGAAGCGCACGAAGATGATGAATTATTAACGCCAGCAACCAAGCGCCCGTGGACCAACTTAATCAAGCGACCATTAGTAGCGAGTTACATATTTTTGTTTGTGCTGACGGCCCTTTGGTCTCGACAACGTTTTGGGTCGATATCTGGTGGAGCGCTTCCTGAACAGCCATCTGGTGTGAGTGATTTATGGAATATATATTTTGCAGGTTGGCACCCAATCGCGATGGGCACTGGGGCGAGTGCGCCACCTTGGCTGGCAATGGTGGCTATCGCAGCTACTCCACTCTTGGCAAGCGTCAAACTTTTTATGACGGCACTGTTTTTCTTTGCTCCACTTTTGATGGCTTTTTCTGCCCATCAATTATTAAAGCGAGTTGTAACAAATGGATGGCTAGTTGCATCGGCTGCGGTCTTGTACGCACTCTCTCCTGTTTCAATCTCAGCTATAAATAGTGGACGACTTAGCACTGTCGTAATTTTGATTCTTACCCCACTATTTTTGATTGCAAATAAAAATTGGTTTGAAATTGAGAATTACAGTTGGCGCCGCATCTTTGGAAACTCTCTTTTTGCGGCAGTCTTATTTGCATTCTCACCAATTATTTTCATCCTAGGAATTTTGATTACTGGATATTCAATTTTTCGCGATTATCTGGCTAGCGAGAGGGGCGCACACCTTGAACTATTTAATACACGTTTATATCATCGGATAACGCTTCTCATAACGCCATTACTAATTTGCGCTCCATGGAGTTTCGAATTAATTATTAATCCAGCTCGTTATTTATTGGATGCGGGATTTTTGATCCCCGGCGGTGGCGCTAACTGGGCAGCGATTGCAAATCCTGGCGGAGCAGGGGCTCTGCCGTGGTATTTAATCAGTCCAATTTCAATTGTTTTATTAATTTCGCTTTTTTCTTCCACGGCGGCGCGCTTTGTCGCCGAACTTGGTTTTGTATCGTTGCTACTTTCGATTCTGACAAGCGCTCTTACCGTAACCGGAAATGGCACATCTGTTGCAACGCCCGTCTATCCAGGGACTCTCTTAGCCCTGACAACAATTGCCGCCGTGACTTCAGGTGTTATTTTGCTAGATAAATGGAAGGAACGTTTGGCGCAGACTCACTTTAATTTCAGACATATTTCTGCAGCCCTATTAGTTTTCGTGATTATTTTTTATAGCGCAGCATCAACTACTTGGTTGGTTTCCAATGGAAATGACTCAATACTCAAGACCAGTGAAGATGTTGTTCTACCACCTTTTCTAGCAATTGAAACTTCAGCAAAGATCATGGTGGTAAGACCAAGAACGGTAGATGGCGAAGTAACCTTAAATTTCTACATCGCTCGCGGTGGCGATGCAACTTTGGGTCAACCAGATACTGCTCTGAAAGCGCGTGAACAAATTACAAATGCACTTCGAGATTTAACAGATGGAAGTGGCCTAACCGCAAGCATGACCCTAGGTATTCATGGAATTAAGTATTTATTCTTAAAGAATCCAGTCGATGAGAATTTAGTTCGAATTGTGGATGGTCTTGGAGGATTCGAACGAGCATCATCGACGAGCGTCGGAATAGTGTGGAAGGTTTCTGGATTAACCGGCAATATTATTTTTACCGATGACAGCGGTAAAAATTCAATCCTTGCCTTCAATGAAGAGAGCTCTGAAGTTAATGTAAGCGTTCCGGGAAGTATTACCTTGACGGAAGAATATGCTCGCGGCTGGAGAGCAATGCAAGATGGAATACGGTTAGAAAAAACTCGAAGTGTTAACTCAATGCCAACTTTTAAAGTTACAGAACCTGGCACCATTAGTATTTTTTATGACGGAACTATCCGTCGAGCATGGGTTTCTTTAGAATTTATAATTGTTGTTATAGTGATTATTTTGGCGCTTCCTGCTGGTCGTCGTCGCCGTGAAATAGAAGATGAGATTTTGGCATGAGAATTCAACGCCCAGTCTGGATAGTTTCTATATTGACTGCAGTAATTCTGCTGGCAAATACAATCAGCTTTTCAACTTCACAAAGTAAATATTCAACTAATTATCCTGCAGTGGTGTGCCCACCCACTCCAAAAGATTTAACCACTGCGATCTCTCTTGCCTCTACCAAGACACCAATTAGGGCGACCGGAACAAAGTCACCCTCATTTATTCCCTCACAATCATTACGCTACAACCAAACAAAAGCACCAATTATCGTTAAATCACAGGGAACGACTCCAGTGGTGTGGCAGATTCGCAACGGGGTATGGGCGGGAGCAACTATCTGTTCTTCCGTACAAAGTGAACAATGGTTTGTGGGTGGTGCGGCTGATGTAACAAGTAAGGGCCGGTTATTGATGGTCAATAGTGGGCTAAGCGCAGCAATAGTTGATGTGGAAATTTGGAGTGAAGTCGGACCGCAAATCAGTAATTCCTTTACCTTGAAAGCAAATTCGTATCAAGAGGTAAGTTTGAATTCGCTAGCCCCGGGCTCAAAAGCAATAGTTCTTCATGCGATTACTCGTTCTGGGCGAGTTACAAATTATGTAATTGATGAGCGCGGACGTGGTTTGAGAGCGCTTGGTGGTGATCTAGTTAATTTTGCTCCACGGGCAGCAAAGGAGATTTATATTCCTGCTATCGCGCACACTGTTCAAAATAATAGAGGCCGTCAGGCTGCATTAAGTCACACGCTACGAGTACTCGTTCCGGGTGAGGTTGATGCAAATATAACGGTCAAAATTTTCTCGACAGATGGATCATTTATTCCAGCTGGCTTTGAGAATCGAGTAATAAAAAGGGGTTCGGTCATCTCCTTGCCTCTTTCACCACAGCTACCTCAAAGTAAATTTGGAGTTCAGATTTCCTCCGACGAACCAATATTGGCTGCGGTTTACTCCCCAACTATTACTGAAGGAAAGTCTGATTTTATTTGGAGCACTGCAACGCCTGAGTTATCAGAGATTTCTCTATCTGTAGCCGGGCTAGCGCCGCAACTTGTATTCATAGGAAAGAAAATTTCTATCTCGGGGGAGTTTTTCTTTGGAAATGGGAAACGGAAAGAATTTCTATTAAACGGTGCTGATATAGCCTCGCTAAAAGTTGCTGACGGAGTTCGCTCGATCACCTTCACTAAAGTTGGAAGTGGAATTTATGGTGCAGGACTCGTATCCACCAGAAGTGGCTATGGCTACTTCCCGCTTACTCCAGGAAGCGTTCTAACAAAATCTTCAATACCGATTTCAAATATACGAGTTTTGACTCCGTAGCAATCCCCGAAATATTGGACTAATCACACTAGGCTTAGGACTATGAGTCAGGTAGCTAGATCCGGTCGCGTCTGTTCGCGAGTGAGTTGCCGCAACTTTGCAACCTCAACCCTCACTTATATTTATGCCGAGTCCACCGCCGTTATTGGCCAGTTGGCAACATTTTCAGAGCCACATTCTTACGACCTCTGTGAGTCACATGGAAAAAAACTGACCGTCCCCAACGGCTGGACAGTAATAAAAGAAGAAAATGAAATATCGGGTAATGGCCCCAGTGTTGATGACCTAATGGCGATTGCAGATGCAGTGCGCGAAGTTGCAATGTCAACTAATGCTTCGAATTCGGATCACATTTCGGCAAGTGCGGTTTCAAATTCGTTAGGTCGCCGTGGGCATCTTCGTGCCGTTCCAACAAATAATTTCTAAATCGAAGGAAGTAAAAAATTTCAATTTTTAAGGCCTATGACATCCGTGGCCTAGTCGATGTCGAACTCACAGCCGATTTTTGTTTTGCCACTGGAGTCGCATTTGCAAGATTCCTACAGCAAGAGCGGGAACCGGGCACAGTTGTAATTGGTGAAGATATGCGACTATCCTCAAACGGATTTGCAGATGCATTTTCAGCCGGAATAACTTCACAAGGACTTAACGTTATTCGTATTGGTTTAGCATCAACTGACATGCTTTATTTCGCATCTGGAAGTTTAAACTTTCCCGGTGCGATGTTTACCGCCTCTCACAACCCTGCTGAGTACAACGGAATTAAACTTTGCTTAAGTGGGGCTCGCCCAATTGGGAAGGAGTCTGGACTCCAAACTATTGAACGTTTTGTGACTGAAGGTTCAGCAATAGATTTTAGAAGCGTAGGAAAAGAAGAGAGTCAAAATTTACTTGAGAAATATGTAAGTCATTTGCTTTCTCTCGTCGACATGTCGGATATGAGACCTCTGAAAGTTGTGATCGATGCCGGTAATGCGATGGCCGGATATACAGCACCAGCGGTTTTTGCGCGCTTAAATTGTGAAGTCATTCCAATGTACTTCGATCTAGATGGAACTTTTCCAAATCATGATGCCAATCCAATCGAAGCCGAAAATCTAAAAGATTTGCAGAAAGCGGTGAAGAAGCAGAAAGCTGATATTGGTCTGGCCTTTGATGGTGATGCCGACCGTTGCTTCTTAGTGGATGAGAATGCCGATTTAGTTAATCCATCATCTTTAACAGCACTGATCGCTAGCCGAGAATTAAAAAAGCACCCAAATTCAAATATTATTTACAACTTAATTTCATCTAAGGCGGTACTAGAGGTCATTGAAGAAAATGGCGGAACTGGAATCCGTTCTCGAGTTGGCCACTCTTACATTAAGAAATTAATGGCAGATACTGGTGCAATTTTTGGGGGAGAGCACTCTGGGCATTTCTACTTCAGGGATTTTTGGAAAGCAGATTCTGGAATGTTGGCTGCGCTACATGCGATTGCCGCATTAGCTGAATCAAAAGAACCGCTCTCAAAATTATTAAAACCATTTAATCGATACTTCTCAAGTGGGGAAATTAATTTAGAAGTATTAGATGCTCAAAAATCTATGGAAATAATTGAATCCAAATACAGTAAATCAGATAGCAATAAAATTGATCACCTTGATGGACTTACGATTGTTGGAGATAATTGGTGGTTCAATGTTCGAGCATCGAATACTGAGCCGCTATTACGCCTAAACGTGGAAGCGGAATCCCAAGCAGGTATGATCAAAATTCGCGATCAGGTCCTCGCCACAATTAGAAGTTAGCCTATAAATAGCCAGTAAGGGGTAATGGGCAGTAATCTTCTGCCTAGAGCCGCCTAGCAAAGTAGAGCCCTACGCCTTAGGTAAGCACAGTCCAATCAACTGTTATTTATTACCCTAATAAGGAGAAGTCCATGAATTCACCAGTTACATCAACTCTTCCGCGCCATGACATTGCAGATGCGTCATTAGCGGCTGCCGGTCGTATGAAAATCGAATGGGCAGAACGAAACATGCCTGTTCTCGCGCAGATTCGTGAACGCTTTGAAAAATCAAAGCCATTCGTTGGCGTGCGAATCGCTGCATGTATGCACGTCACACCTGAGACCGCAAACTTGATGCGCGTTCTTAAAGCGGGTGGTGCAGACATTTCGCTTTGTGCTTCAAATCCACTTTCAACTCAAGATGACACTGCTGCTGCACTAGTTCACGAGTACGGCATCTCAGTATTTGCGCGAAACTCAGTTGATCGCGATGGTTATTACTCACACATTAACGCCGCACTTGATATCGAACCACACCAAGTTTTCGATGATGGTTGCGACTTAGTAAATACTCTTCATACAACTCGCAAAGAGTTACTTCCAAATATTGCTGGCGGTTGCGAAGAGACAACAACTGGTGTTATTCGCTTAAACCAGATGGCTAAAGACGGAGCACTCACATTCCCGATGATTGCTGTAAATGACACTGACACAAAGCACATGTTTGATAATCGCTACGGAACAGGTCAATCAACGTTAGATGCGGTATTCCGCGCCACCAACTTCCTACTAGCTGGCCGCATCGTGGTTGTTGCTGGTTTTGGATATTGCGGTAAGGGTGTTGCCGAGCGTGCAAAAGGTATGGGCGCCGATGTTGTAATCACAGAAATTGATCCAACTAAAGCGCTGGATGCAATGATGCAAGGTTTCCGCGTAATGCCGATGGTCGATGCTGCAAAAATTGGCGACGTATTCATAACTGTTACAGGTAACCGCGATGTATTGCGCGATGAGCACTTCTCAGTGATGAAAGATGGCGCAATCATGGCTAACTCAGGTCACTTTGATATCGAAATTGATGTTGCTTGGCTGGAATTAAATGCAAAGACCAAGAACTCAAAGATGCGTCATCAGACAGATGAATATGTACTTGCTGATGGTCGTCGCCTCTTACTACTTGCAGAAGGTCGTCTCGTGAACCTTGGAGCCGCCGAAGGTCACCCAGCATCAGTAATGGATATGTCATTCTCTGACCAAGCTTTAACTGCTGAGTACTTAGTCAAGGAAGCAAAAAATCTGCCAGCTGGTGTTCACGAAGTTCCAACTTACATTGATAAGGAAGTTGCCAGCCTTAAGTTAATTTCAATGGGTGGTCGCATCGATACTTTGACTCCAGCACAAGATATGTACCTAAACTCTTGGGAGCATGGTAGCTAATGACCTTAGTCATGGTCGTCGACGACGACCAGGATCTTGCAGAGATGCTCGGCATTGTTTTAACAGGTGCCGGCATCGACGTAGATCTAGTAAGTCGCGGTGATGAGGTCATGGAGGTGTTTAGAAATAATCCTCCAGACCTTGTACTGCTAGATGTAATGCTTCCCGGATTAAGTGGAATAGAAGTTTGCAAGTTAATACGCGGCGAATCTATGGTGCCGATCGTGATGTTAAGCGCCAAAGGCGACTCGCATGACATTGTTCTTGGGCTCGAAGCTGGCGCTGATGATTACATCGTTAAGCCCTTTCGTCATCCTTCAGAGTTAATTGCTCGAATCAGAACCAGACTGCGTCGCACAAACACCGATGTCTCTGGACTGCTAATGATTGGCGATTTAGTAATCGATGTGACCGCACACGAACTGACTCGTGCGGGTAAGAAGATTGCCTTAACCCGTTTGGAATTTGATCTGCTTGTGGCGTTAGCAAAAGAACCAGGGCGGGTATTTACCCGTGAATCTTTGCTTGGCGAAGTTTGGGGTTATCGTCATTCAACAGATACTCGATTAGTAAATGTTCACGTACAGCGCCTGCGCTCAAAAGTAGAGCACGATCCTGAACATCCGGTAATCGTTATGACAGTACGCGGCGTTGGGTATAAAGCTGGCGTAGTAGAAAAGCCCTAAAATGTTTCAACCCTCATCGGCGATTAGAAAATCACTTGCCTCAAAAGTAATTGTTTCAACTGTCTTGCTCTCCTTAGGGGTTGTTTGGCTTACTGGCTCTGCTCTTTATTCCCAACTTTCCGATGGTGTGAAGCGCGTTAATCTTGAGACATCACTCGCAGAAGCACGTTCCACATTCTTTAACGCGCAATACCAATTCTTATTAATTGATGGGGCAGGAAGTTCTATTGTTGACAGAACTGTGCAAGAAGTAATTATTTCATCAACTGCTGTAAGTTTAAATCAAGATAGAAAATCTATCTTCTTAAATAAGTTTAAAACATCAGACGAAATGGCGAATCCTAAAGTAACACCTGATTACAGCAAGGTCACTGATGGCTTAATTGTTTCATCGTTTCCAACCGAGCTTCGCAAGAGAGTTCGGGATAGCGATATCGTGGAGTACCAGTACTCCACCGTCCGATATGACAATCGTGCTGAAACTGAGGTGTTGATTGCAGGTAGAAGAATTGCAATTCCTGATTCTGGAAACTACGAAATGTACTTGGTTTATTCACTTACTAATCAGAACACAACTCTTTCACTAATCCAGAACTCGCTTCTGCTCACTGCAATAGCGCTGCTATTTTTAATCGGTTTGATTACTTGGCTTGTGGTTCGCCAAGTTGTAAAACCAGTGCGTGAAGCCTCACGAATTGCTAAACAATTTACCCAAGGTGATTTCTCGCAACGAATGAAAATCGAAAGTTCTGATGAATTGGCTACCCTCGGAACATCCTTTAATGAAATGGCCCTTTCAATTGAATCCCAGATTTCTAGACTTGAGAATCTTTCGCGCGTGCAACAACGTTTTGTCTCCGATGTTTCCCATGAGCTTCGCACACCGCTGACAACGCTGCGTATGGCCTCAGAAGTTATTAACGGAGAACGAGAGAACTTTGATCCGGCGGTGGCACGGAGTTCTGAACTATTGGTGGCGCAACTCGACCGCTTTGAAGGTTTGCTGGAAGATTTACTCGAAATCAGTAGGTTCGATGCCGAAGTTGCAGTCTTGGAAACCGTTGAATTTGATTTAGTTAAACTCATCGAAAGATGTGTTGATGATCTCCGCGCAACCGCGCCAGAACATCCGATTGAGATTGATTTCGAATTAGCCAACATCGTAATTCAGGCTGATGCTCGTCGTGTAGAAAGAATTATGCGTAACCTTCTCTCTAATGCTCTAGATCATGCAGAAGATAAGCCAGTTCAGGTTCGAATAGTCGCTACCGAATCGGAGGTTGGCGTTGGCGTTCGCGATCACGGATCAGGGATTGAACCGTCTACGTTATCTCGAGTCTTTGATCGATTCTGGCGTGCTGATCCATCTCGCGCTCGAGTCCGTGGTGGAACTGGACTTGGTCTTTCGATTGCACTGGAAGATGCTCGATTGCACAATGGAGAACTGGATGCGTGGGGAGCAATTGGAAACGGCGCACATTTCGTTTTAACACTTCCACGTATAGCTGGTGCGCAAATTTCCGGTCGGCCTATAAAGCCACAGCCTTTGGATTATCCTCAAACCAAGAGATAAGCAAACTTAAGCAAAACTTTTTCCGCAAGAATCGCAATCATGAGATCACTAGTACAAATAATTTTCCCCTCTCGCTGCATTGGATGTTCACAGTTAGGAATTTCAATCTGCTCGCAATGCAGAAGTTCGTGGCATCCACATATATATCTTCAGAGTATTGAAGTGAATGGTAAAAACTTTCCAATACTTTCAGCGATTCAATATTCACCAATTGCCTCTAAGGTCTTACTTAGCGCCAAAGAGGGATCAATTAGAGCAGCAGATGAACTCTTGATTAGTAGCCTTGAGCATAGTCTGAGTTATTTTCGTAAAAAATATGGAGAAGCCACTCTGGTCCCGATTCCATCCAGGAAGTCGGCAACTAGAAAGCGCGGGCGTAATTTTCTCAGCGTTATTTGCGCAGATGTTGCCAGCAATTTATCCATAAATCATTTATCTTTACTTGAACATACAAGACTAGTTCGTGATCAATCTGCGCTAAATGCTAAGGAGCGCAAATTAAATCTAGCCGGCGCGTTAAAAGTAAATATCTCAGGTATCACAGCGCTACAAAGTGGGAATATTGGGCCGCTTATATTGGTTGATGATCTAATAACCACCGGTACCACCTTGGCAGAGGCGATCAGGGCACTAACTTATGCAGGCTTTACCGTTCTAGGTGCGGTAACAAGTTGCGCTGCCAAACCCCTACGATTAGGGGGTTAATTGTTGGAAAGGGATTTAAATGGCAAAGATCGTTGATCGAATCATGCGGGCAGGCGAAGGTAAAATTCTTCGCGATCTCAGCAAAATTGTTGATCAAGTCAATTCTTTTGAAGCAGCCATTTATTCCCTTAACGATGCCGAGCTCTTTGGTAAGACATCTGAATTCAAAGCAAAATTTGCTGCAGGCGAAACACTGGATGAACTCCTACCTGAAGCATTTGCTGTTGTTAGAGAAGCCGCAAAGCGCACCTTGGGCCAGCGCCACTATGACGTTCAAATTATGGGTGGCGCAGCGCTGCACCGTGGAAATATCGCCGAAATGCGCACCGGTGAAGGTAAGACTCTTGTTGCAACGCTTCCTTCTTATCTAAATGCCCTTGCTGGTCGCGGTGTGCACGTTGTCACTGTCAATGATTATTTGGCAGAACGCGATAGCGAGTGGATGGGTCGAATTCATCGATTCCTTGGTTTAAGTGTGGGTGTAATCCTTAACAGCATGACGCCATCTGAAAGACGAGCGGCGTATAACTCAGATATTACTTACGGCACCAACAATGAATTTGGTTTTGATTATCTTCGCGACAACATGGCTTGGTCACTTGAAGATTGTGTACAGCGTGATCACTTCTTTACAGTCGTTGATGAAGTTGACTCAATTCTTATTGATGAAGCCCGCACCCCGCTGATTATTAGTGGCCCTGCTGACAAAGCAACTAAATGGTATGTCGAATTTGCAAATATTTCAGATAAATTACAACGTAATGTTCACTATGAAGTGGATGAGAAGAAGAAGACCATTGGTATTTTAGAAGATGGCGTAACCCGAGTCGAAGAGCTGCTGAAAATAGAAAATCTCTATGAAGCAGCCAACACAACTTTGATTGGATATTTAAATAACTCCGTAAGAGCGAAAGAGCTTTTCAAGCGCGATAAAGATTATGTAGTAATGAACGGTGAGCTTTTAATCGTAGATGAACACACTGGCCGCATGTTATCTGGACGACGTTATAGTGAAGGTCTTCATCAAGCGCTCGAGGCAAAAGAACGTATTGAAATTAAAGATGAAAACCAAACTTTGGCAACCATTACGCTGCAGAACTATTTCCGCCTATACGAAACCATCTCTGGTATGACCGGAACTGCAATGACGGAAGCATCTGAATTTCACCAGATTTACAAGCTTGGTGTAGTTCCAATTCCTACCAACCGTTCAATGCAAAGAATTGATCAAGCCGATTTGGTATACAAAACAGAATCCGGAAAATTCAGTGCAGTGACCAAAGATATTGTTGAGCGTCACCGTAAAGGTCAACCAGTACTTGTGGGAACTGTTTCAGTTGAAAAATCAGAGGAATTATCTGCGCTCCTAAAGAAATCTGGAGTTCCGCACGAAGTCCTAAATGCTAAGCATCACGAACGCGAAGCTTCAATCATCGCGCGTGCTGGTGTCCGCGGCGCAGTTACAGTCGCAACAAATATGGCAGGTCGCGGAACTGACATCATGCTGGGCGGCAATCCAGAATTCATGGCAGATTTCGAATTACAACGCAAAGGTCTGTCTGCTGTTGATAATCCAAAAGAGTACGAAGCCGCATGGCCAGCAGAAATTGCTAAGCAGAAAGATGCCGTCGCTACTGGACACGAAGAAGTAGTCGCACTTGGCGGACTTTATGTTCTAGGAACTGAACGTCATGAATCTCGTCGAATTGATAACCAGTTGCGTGGCCGCTCTGGTCGCCAAGGAGATCCTGGTGAATCGCGTTTCTACCTCTCATTACAAGATGAGTTAATGCGTAGATTTAATTCAGGACTAGTTGAGCGTTTCCTTTCAGCTGCTGGACTTCCGGATGATGAACCAATCGAATCAAAGATGGTCAGTAATGCAATCCGCTCAGCTCAAACTCAAGTTGAAGCGCAAAACTTTGAGATTCGAAAGAATGTTCTTAAGTATGACGATGTTATGAACCGCCAGCGCGAAGTCATTTATGGTGAGCGTCGCCTGGTTCTAGAAGGCGAGAATATTTCAAATCAAGTCCAAACTTTCTTGGCCGATACCTTAATTGCTTATGTAGGTGCTGAAACTGCAAATGGGTATGCCGAAGATTGGGATCTAGATCGACTCTGGCAAGCGCTGCATTTGATTTATCCGATTTCATTTACCCCTGAGGATTTAATTGCCAAAGTGGGATCTCGTGTTGCTTTAGATAGTGAGTATTTAGAGAACGAGATTTTAGAAGATGCGACCAAAGCTTATGACGCGCGACAAACAGATTTGGGTAGCGAAGTTATGCGCGAACTTGAGCGCAAAGTACTTCTCTCGGTTCTAGATCGCAGATGGCGTGAGCACCTTTATGAGATGGATTATCTGCAAGAGGGAATTGGGCTACGTGCAATGGCGCAACGAGATCCACTTGTTGAATATCAGCGTGAAGGCTACGAATTATTCTCAGCCATGATGGATGCAATCAAGGAAGAACTTGCAAGTTTATTATTTAATGTGCAAGTCACTGTCGAAGGCGATGGTTCGAAAGTTAAGGCTGCTGGCATTTCTGAAAAACCTGCCGATGCCACTCCACTTACCTATACATCTCCAGATGAATCAGGTGTATCAACAAAGGGTGATGTCTCGCGAAACAGTCAGTGCCCATGTGGTTCTGGCAAAAAATATAAGCGCTGTCATGGAGCGTCTTAACTTTTAAATAAGTTTTAATTCGGTACAGAGCCAACGCTGATCCACTCCTTCAAACCGGATCGCTACAGCTCGTAGCCTTTCGCCGTATCGCACCGTAATAGTCGATTCACAGATTCCGTCGAGCGGTTCATGTTGATGAATACTTTTAATACGACCAATTTCTTTCTGACTTCCCACATCTTTCAATAGGCGCATGTAAATATTGCGGTGACATCTTGAAATCAATTGAGCAGGTTGACGACGACCTGCCCAAATTTCTAGAACGCTAACTGCAAATTTCATAGTCCACGCATGGAGTTCGGGAAGCTCAAGGGCGGATGTGGGAACTGGTTCAAAACCGGGTTCATACTCCTCTCCAAATGAACTTGGTACTAAATAAAGCTTCGCACTTTGCTTTGGAAGTTCCGCGCGCCGGCTTTCAGCCAGAGTTGCAAGTGAGTACAAATCTAATTGTGGATGTGCCCATAAGGATGGATCTTCGGTAACAGATGCGAGTTGAAAGACTTCTTTTTGTAGATAAGTAATCGTTTGTGTTGTCATAGAGGCAGAATTTCTTACCTGATAAGCGCTCTCATCCGCCAAGGGAATGAGAGCTCCTCAGCCGAAAGGATGAATGTGGATAACCCAGCTCCAATTAAATGATTTTCGGCTTGAGTTCGCTCTTATGAATACTTCACAGAGTATAAATGCGAAAGCTTCTCAAACTAGATTAATTGTCGCGATATCTCTCTTCGCTGCCGCCCTTATCTCGGCTGTCTCACTAACCGCTCTCGGAAACCGGAGCGATACTTACTGGTTGGCCGCCAGTACTCTGATTCCAGGGATGCAAATTTCTGAATCTGATTTAAAAAAGGGTGGCGCCTCATTGGGGGAAATAGGAAATCAATATTTAGGTTCTGCGAGTTCGGTGATTGGAAGTTACGTAACACATCCGATTTCTGCGGGTGAGCTTCTTCCTATCAACTCCTTAAGTGATACCGCTCCAGAATTACGATCAGAGCAGGTTCCACTCTCACTTAGGGGAGTTGATATTCCAAGTGATATCGAAGTGGGTGAGGCGATAACAATTTACTGGGTTCCACAAATCCTCGGTATGGAGGCGATTCCTGACCCTGAACTAATTTTAAGAGGAGCATATTTACGTTCTATCGATAGAAAAAGTGCAAATTTCGGCACCGACGTTGCACTAACCATCTCTGTTTATAACAAAGAAATTATTGAGTTACTAAAGTCAACAGTTAGTGGCAGATTAGTGATTGTTCGTTCGCGGGATTAAATAATGGACGAAATAGTATTTCCAGAAGTCGTCACCGCCATTGCAGATCCAGAATTTGAGGGAATGATTTCAGGGGCACTTTTTGCAGATGGCTGGAACGTTATTGCCCGAGTGCTTGATTCTAAATCTCTTCAAACGTTTCTAGAAGAATTTAAAAAGCGCGAGATTCTAGTAATTTATTCAACTGATCTTCCCGGCTTAGTACCTAATTTTCTTCAACAAGCATTTAACCCTGCTACAAACTTCCTTGGTTTTGTAGATAGCACAGGTTCGGATCGTAATTTTCCAGAAATATCACTTCGCCCAAATAGTCCAGCGGAGTTACTGGGATTTATAAAGGGAAATATTCGATCACCGCATCTGCGCACCCCATTGATTCAAAGCATGCCTACAGTTAGATCAAAGATTATTTCATTAGGTTCGACCAGCCATCACAGTGGAAATACGACTGCGGCAATCAATATTTCTCAAGAGTCCGCGTTGCTTGGAAATTCAACTCTTTTAGTGGATGCCAACTTTGACGCACCCAGCATTGCTTCTTTTCTGGAAGTACGAAAACTTGCAGAAGAAATCAATTGGCGGGATTACTCGCATAATTTTGCGATTATGGAAGTAACTAACTCATCAGTTCAGAGTTTTAATACTTTAATGGCAAGGGCGATACAGGAGTTTGACGTTATTGTCTTAGATTTAGGGTCAGTGAGAAATTTTGCAATTGATTTAACCGATCGAAGATGGACATCCATCGTTAAAATTTGGGCCAATACCTTTTCTCATCAATTTTGCCTAACTTCTATGATTTCTTTAATACCAAGTGCCCAACAGAAAATAACTGAACAATTATTTGCATCCCGATTAATTCGAGCAAATTTGGTATCTCTTCAAGTGGATTCAAGAAATCGTAAGATTAATCGCGAAATGCAAGTTCTCAGCCCGAAGAGTAAAGTCATTAAGCAAATACCTTGGGATTCCAAAGTCACCGATCAGGCCTTATTGGCTAGAACTCCAATTGCATCAGTTGCAGAACGAACCCTGATCCGCAAAGAATTTGTGAGCCTGACTCAATATCTTTTGGCGTAATCTATTACTCTTAGCACCATGCGCAGTTATCTCCCTGTCACGGCAGATGAAATCCAAGCCTTCCTAAAAACAGGAGAGATGGAATGTGGGCCGCTTTATGCCCCGACAATTAAATTCTTAGTAGCTCATAGTGATATGGATGAAGAGGAAGGTGAATTCCTTCTTTCGATGTTGGCTGCCGATGAAGCACTTGAGATGCGCTCAGATTTAAATAAACCGGGGCTAATCCTTTCTTTAGAGATAGAAGATTCTGAAATATCTGAACATGGTGAGAACTTTATTCTTCTAAAAGGGCTGGCTAATTGGGAGACTGTGCAATGTGCATTTGAAGTCTCTCTGGAAGAGGAACTCACTTGGTTTGCAACGCAGGAAATAGCGCCAGCTCTTGATCGTTGGCTCTAGGTAAACGTATGCAAACCCTTGAAGAATATTTACGTGGCCGCAGCCCGCTAGATGTTAAACAGATACATCGAATCCGTGAGTTGACCACAGATTGGCAATTACTCGCTGATCTTTCATTTGCAGATTTGATTCTCTGGGTTCCACTACGTAAAGACTTTAAAAGTTGGCCCAGCGGATATGTAGCAGTCGCTCACATTCGTCCGACGACTGCAGCAACAGTCTTTGCGCAAGATGTAATTGGTGATGAAATTGAATGGGGAGCGCGTCCGCGAATAGATCAGGCGCTATCTGAAGCGGACATAATCCGTGATGCGCAACCAGAAAAGTTAGGCGAAATTCTGGTTAAGGAGGAAACTATTCCGCTAATGATGGATGACCAAGTTATTGCAGTTATTTCTCGTCATCGAAATGCCGACTTGATGCGTCAACCAAGTCGACTAGAACTTAATTATCGAGAAGTGGCGCATAAGGTTTATCGAATGGTTGCCGAAGGCACTTTCCCTTATACCGAACATAGTGAGTTATTTGATCCTGCACTTCGCGTTGGTGATGGTCTAATCCGCTTAGATATAAATGGAGCGATTATTTATGCCAGCCCCAATGCTAAATCCGCGTTTAGTCGATTGGGTTGGTCGGAAGAGTTAGAAGAAAATATTCTGGGTGATCTGGCTCGAAAAGTTTCTCTCGTTAAGCGCGATGCGCATGAAGAGGTGATTGAAGTTGGACTTAGTGGCAAGGCTCTGCGGCGAGTTGAAATAGAGAATACTGGTGGAACAATTGATCTTTTAGTGCTTCCACTTTTAGAAGGTGGTGATCGAATCGGTGCGATCGTTCTGCTGCAGAATGTAACTGAGTTACGTAGGCGCGAACGTGAGTTAGTAACTAAAGATGCAACAATTCGTGAGATTCACCATCGTGTGAAAAATAATCTACAGACAGTATCGGCGCTTCTTAGATTGCAATCTCGCCGTATTGAGGATCCGGCTGCAAGTGCGGCGCTAAATGAAGCGGTGCGCCGAATTGCCTCTATCGCCTTAGTTCATGAAACTCTTTCAAGTGGCACGGAAGCATCGGTAGCATTTGATGACGTACTAACACGGTTAGTTACGCACGCTTTGGATTTAAGCCCACGTATGGGGGAGTTGGAGATTTCGCACACCGGTGCTCTGGGTGCTCTAGATCCAAAAGTGGCCACTCCACTTTCCTTGGTTGTAACTGAATTAATTCATAACGCACTTGAACATGGCTTAGAAAAGTCTGGCACTAAATTAACAATTGAGAGTGCGCGGCTTGGCGAGAATGCCATGATCACAATTATTGATGACGGGGTAGGTCTTCCCGATGGATTCTCAATTGTTCAATCTTCAAATCTGGGTCTGCAGATCGTCCGAACTCTCACCGAAAATGAATTACGCGGAACAATCGATTTAGTTAGAACAGAACGTGGAACTGAAGCCCAACTTAGATTTCCGATTTAAATAATTTAAAAGGAATTATTCTGTTCTGACATACGTGCGCGATTTCGGGCCGCACGGCGCTTAAGGGCACGACGCTCATCCTCAGAAAGTCCGCCCCAAACTCCTGCATCTTGGCCGCTCTCTAGCGCCCAAGCCAAGCATGGATCTTTTACGCTGCAGCGATTACAAACTTTTTTGGCTTCTTCAATTTGAGTTAAGGCTGGGCCGGTATTTCCGACGGGGAAGAAAAGCTCTGGATCTTCATCGCGGCAGGCAGATTGATGTCGCCAATCCATGGGCAGGCTCCTTCATATAAAAACTTCGTAGGGAAGAACTTAAACGCATTTGAATGCGTAAGAGAGTAATTCTCCCTGCTTACGGTGTGATTAACAAGGATGAATGGGAAAAGATTTCTCTAATTGCCAGTGATTTATATCGCGTGCCCCCGACAGGAATCGAACCTGTGCACCCGCCTCCGGAGGGCGGTGCTCTATCCCCTGAGCTACGGGGGCGCAGGTAGGAGAAGGCTACCGAATCTTGCGCAATCGTTGAGCGCATTCTCGATATCTAATGCGAGAATATGCAACATGACGACATCAATCGCTTACTTTGCAACTGGGTGCTTCTGGGGAGCAGAACGAAGATTTTGGAATTTGCCAGGAGTGATTTCAACAAGCGTTGGATACATGGGGGGAACCACGGCCAACCCCACTTACGAAGAAGTTTGTTCTGGTCGAACCGGACATGCAGAAATGGTCTTCGTCGAATTCGATTTAGCAGAGATTTCATACCAACGCTTACTAGAAGAGTTTTGGACGATGCACGATCCAACAACTCTAAACGCCCAAGGTGGAGATATTGGGACTCAATATCGGAGCGCAATTTATACAAATACCGCTGCTCAAAATTCAGAGGCGCTCGCTACTCGCGATCTTTATCAGGGCGCGCTAGATAAGGCTGGAATTGGGCCGATTGTTACTGAAATTCTTGAAACTCACGGAACTCCTTATTATTTAGCTGAGGAGTATCACCAAAAATATTTACAGAAAAATCCCAATGGATATGACTGCCACTCCAGCGCAGGCGTTGCATTTCCACAAGAGGTGGCCGAGTGAGCGAGAAGAAAATAGAAATTGATGAAGTTGCCTTGAAGGCAAAACTTGATCCACTTTCTTATGACGTGTTGCGCAACGGTGCTACCGAACGCCCCTTCACGGGTGAGTACACAGATTCTGATGCGATTGGAATCTATCGATGCAAAGCATGCGCCTCTGAACTTTTCAGATCTGAAGCAAAATTTCATTCGGGATGCGGGTGGCCTTCTTTTTATGCGCCAACTGCTGATGATGCTGTGAAATTAATCGAAGATCGCTCCCTTGCCCCACGCGTACGCACTGAAGTCCGGTGCGCCGCCTGTGATTCTCATTTGGGGCATGTCTTTGAAGGCGAAGGTTTTGATGTACCAACTGATCAGCGCTGGTGTATTAATTCAGTTTCGCTGGAATACTCACCTAAATGAGCGCACCACAAATAGCTGTTCCATCGCTAGAGCAACTACAAAAAAGACATAGCGAAAAATGGCGTGCTTTTCCAAAAGAGATATTGCCACTTCCAGTTGCTGAAATGGATTTTCCGGTAGCCGACCCAATTCGTGAAGTACTTACCGAGATGATTAATAACTCAGATATGGGTTACCTCGGTCCCATCCCTGAACTCGGTCAATCATTTTCTGGATTTGCAAAGCGTCGTTGGAGTTGGGAAGTAAATCCCACTTATGTTCGCGCAGTCACTGATGTGGGCGTTGCCGCAGTTGAATTAATTCGAGTTTTTGTAAAATCAGGTGAAAAAGTATTGATCAGTTCACCTGTCTATCAAAATTTCTATACTTGGATAAATGAAACCAAAATTGAAATGGTGGATGTTTCCTTTAAAAAAGATGTCAACGCTTCAGATGGAACTGGCTGGAGCCTCGATTGGGAAGGCTTGGAAGCGGCCTATCGAAGTGGTATCACTGCTCATTTAATTAGTAATCCGCATAACCCGTTTGGCAAAGTCTTCACTAAATCTGATTTACAGCGCATTGCAGCACTTGCTAAAGAAAATGGCGTTGTCGTAATCTCAAATGAAATTCATGCACCTCTGACATATAAAGAACAGCCGTTTACTCCATTTCTCTCGCTTGGTGAAGATGCAGCGGCTGTTGGCGTTGCCATTTCATCTGCAAGTAAAGGTTGGAATATTGCTGGATTAAAGTGCGCCATCATAATTTCGCAATCTGAACAGATGCACGAGCGCCTCAATCAACTGCCACCAGCGCTGCACTACCGCGCATCGCTACTCGGCGCATTTGCCACGGTAGCGGCTTTTGAAAAGGGTGAGCCATGGCTTGATCAAGTGATTGATTTACTTGATCACAATCGCAAGTTACTAGCCAAATTAATTGCTGAGCAGTTACCCGCAGTTGGGTATAACTTGCCTCACTGTTCATATTTGGCGTGGCTGGAAGTAAGCGGTTTAAACCTAGGTGAGGATCCGGGTGCGATCTTGATCGAAAAAGCAAAAGTGGCACTGAACTCAGGACATATTTACGGTCCACTTGGAAAGAGTTATGTCCGATTTAATTTTGCAACTAGTCCCGAAATAATTACCGAAGCAATTACCAGAATTTCTCGAGCACTCTAGGTCACTGTTAAATGAGTCTTGATCAAAAATATGATGCAGTCGTAGTTGGTGGTGGACATAATGGCTTGGTCGCTGCAGCTTATTTAGCGAAGGCTGGCAAGAAAGTCGTTTTACTTGAAGCGGCAAACGAGCTGGGGGGAGCGACAACTAGCGTTAGGCCATTTCCAGATTTCGATGCTCGAGTTTCGAGATATTCATACTTAGTCTCGTTGTTGCCCGATCAAATAGTCACTGATTTAGGCATTAATTTTAAAACTTTAGAACGAAATATTGCTTCATATACACCATATAAAAATAACGAAAAAGATGGTGGCTTACTTATCTCTCAAAATTGGGATGAACGTACCGCACAAAGTTTTCAGCAATTAACAGGATCCGGCACTGAAGCCGAGTCTTGGAAATCTTTTTATGACGAAATTGCGCTATTGGCCAAACGAATTGCTCCGTCAATGTTGCAACCACTTTCAACTTCAGGAAATTTAAAGAACGAGATGGATCTTCCACAGGTTTGGAAGTATTTGATGGAGCGACCAATTGGTGAAGTTATAAGAGAGCGTTTTGCCGATGACTTAGTTCGGGGTGTTGTCCTAACGGATGGCCTAATAGGAACGTTTGCATCTGCCGATGATCTACAAGCTAACAAATGTTTTCTCTATCATCTAATTGGAAACGGCACAGGACAGTGGCGAGTTCCCCAAGGAGGAATGGGCGCCTTAGTTATCGAATTAACACGAGTGGCGAAATCTGCAGGAGTTGAAATTATTTTAAATTCGCGCGTTAGTAAAATTGATTCAAGTGGATCTGGAGTCTCTGTATCAACGACTAAAGGAATAACTTTTACTGGAAAGTCACTTCTATTTGCAGGGGCGCCACAAACTCTGGCCAAGATTCGGGGAGATGAACCGCCAAAATCTCTTGAAGGTTCACAAATGAAAATTAATATGTTGGTTTCAAAACTACCCCGTCTTAAATCTGGAATAAATCCAGATTTGGCATTTGCTGGCACTTTTCACGTCAATGAAAGTTATTCGCAATGTGAAAGCGCTTTATTAGCCGCTAAAAGTGGAGATATCCCAGACCGGCTTCCCCTAGAAATGTACTGTCACACGTTAACTGATCCGACCATTCTCTCGTCAGAATTAAGCGCCAAGGGTTTTCACACCTTAACTCTCTTTGGTTTACATACTCCCGCAGCGCTCTTTGATAAAAGCGCAGAGAGCGCTAAAGAATTGGCAAAAAATTCGGCTATCGCCAGCCTCAACGAATATCTGTTAGATCCGATTGAAAGTGTGTTGGCAGTTTCTAGTGATGGCTCTCTTGCTATCGAAACCAAATCACCGCTAGATCTTGAAGCGGACCTTGGTCTACCGCGTGGAAATATTTTCCATAAAGATTTAGATTTTCCATTCTTGGAGGGCTTTGAATCATCGAATATGGTCTGGGGTTCTGAAACCAATGACCCAAATATTTTCCTTGCTGGCGCCGGTGCCAAGCGCGGCGGTGGCGTCAGCGGAATCGCAGGCCATAATGCTGCGATGGCAGCGTTGGCTAAGGATTAGGCTATCGCCATGACTTCATCGAAAAAAAGTAATCTTCGACCAGAGACAATTGCAATCACATCCGGTCGACCCGATGTTGGTCCTGACAGTGAGCTCAATGCAGGTATTTCACTTAACTCAACATTTGTTGCTGGTGGATCAGTCGGTTACGGGCGTTACGGAAATCAAACTTGGCTCGCGTTAGAAGAATCAATCAGCGCACTCGAAGGTGGCAGAACACTTTCATACTCCTCCGGAATGGCTGCCATTAGCGCGCTCGTTTCTACACTGCCCGTTGGTGCAAAAGTTGTCGCTTCTAATCAAGGTTATTCGGGAGTAATGACTCTGCTTGGAAATCTCACAATAGCAAAGCGCTTAAACGCAAATTTTGTAAATATTACTGATACCGCTGAAGTAATCAAGGCGCTCGAGGGTGCTGAATTATTATGGATTGAATCTCCAACTAATCCATCACTCGATGTTGCCGATCTTCCCGCCCTAATTAAAGCTGCTAAAGCAAAGAATATATTAGTGGGTGTAGATAATACTTTTGCTACTGCGCTGACTCAGCAACCGCTATTAATGGGTGCAGATATTGTGATGAATTCAGTAACAAAGTACTTGGCTGGTCATAGTGATGTTGTTCTTGGATCTTTGAGCACATCTAATGAAACACTTTTTAAAGCGGTAGAAGATGCGCGCAAATTTAATGGTTCAATTCCGGGTCCATTTGAAGCGTGGTTGGCGCTTAGAGGAATTCGTACATTTCCGCTACGTTTCGAACGTGCCAGCGCTAACGCCCTTGAGTTAGCGAAGCGGTTAAGTAATCACCCGTTGGTCTCACGAGTTAGATATCCAGGCCTGCCAACTGATCCACAGCATGAAAAGGCAAAGGCATTTATGAAGGGCTTTGGAGCGATAGTTTCCTTTGAATTCGCTGGAAGTGCCCAAGAAACTGATCGTGTATGCGAGTCTTCGCAAATAATTACTTATGCAACTAGCTTGGGCGGCGTCGAATCTCTTTGGGAGCGCAGACGTAGATGGCCAATCGAAAGTCCAAGCGTTCCTGAAACTTTGATACGACTTTCTGTTGGTTGCGAGAATGTTGACGATCTCTGGGCTGATATTGATTCGGCGTTGCTGGCCGCTAAATAAAGATTTATCTTTGAAGTAGGAGTATTTTTATCCCATGAAAGCAATTAGGCGGCTCGTAGCACTATTTGCTGTTCTTGCTGTCTCTTTCCGAGCCCTTGGATCATTTCTCTCTTGGGCACAGCGCCAAGAGGATGCCCCATCTGATGTCTGGGTTGATGACGAAGATGAATTAGAGGATGCATAAATGTCACAAACTGAATACATCGCTGGCTCGTGCAATATTGGATCAGGTGAAATTCAACGTCGTAGGTTTGTTGCATTAATCGGATTAGTTCTTTCTATCTCTGCCCTTGTCACCTTAATTTCAACTGATGCAGCGCGTAGTGCGCGTCTCTCAATTTTTCTTCCTCTTCTAGTTATGTCAATAGGTTGGGTCCAGTCGCGCAAGAAATTTTGTTTAGCCTATGGCTTTGCCGGAACCTTTAATTTTGGAAAACTTGGTCAAATATCACGGATCGCAGATTCAGCCGATCGCGCAGCAGATCGTAAAACTGCTCTACTTATTCTTGGGCAAAGCTTCTTATACGCTCTTGGTTTTACTCTTCTTGTTGTTGCACTACCTCTTTAATAAAAATCTTCTATAGCCAAAGCTCTTAATTAGTGCCATGGTTAGAGCACGAGATTTACTTTAGGGAGAAGCGATGAAAATTGTTATTCATGCTCGTGGCGCTAAGTTAGCAGAAGATTTTCAAAGTATCGCCGAAGAAAAACTTAGAAGTATGGAACGCTTTAGCGTGACAATAGATCGCGTTGAAGTTGAGATCTTGCATGAACAGAACCCTCGTCAGGGTAAGCATTCACATAGAGTTATCTTGACATCACATGGAGCCGGTCCGTTGATGCGTGCTGAATCAGCTGAGTTTAATGATGTAGTTGCTTTTGATGGGGCGATAAAAAGTTTTGAACTTCAAATTCGAAAACATCATGAAAAATCTAAAACGCATAACCGAGATTCATTGAGACATTTGCCAGTCGATTTGCCTGACTAATTTTATTAGAAACTAGCGCTTACTTTTATCTGAGAGCTCAAGTTTGGGTGGAGGAGTTGGGGCTACGGGAGGCAAACCAAGTGCCTGCATCGCGGCATCTCGAACTGCGGTAGCCGAAATAATAATTCGCTGTTTTGATGCGGCGTGAATTCTTTTCTGCATTTGTGTCGGAGTTGGTTTTTTACTAGATCTTAATTCATTAATGGCTTTATCCATTGATTCACTAAAAACCAGGTTTATTTCACGTCTTTTTTCATCATACAAATCTTTAGCGAATCTAAACTCTTGTAGTGATTGCTTGTATTTTTCTAAGGCAATTTTATTTAAATCTTGAGGATTTACATCGATCGTAGCGATAGGAGAGGGGCTTTTAGTACTTGCGGTAGCGACTCCTGTGCCCAATTGAATAATTAAGCAAGGAACAGTAAGAACAGTTCCATACTTAATAAACTTCTTAATTTATTGCCCCTTTAGTTGAATTAGGAAAGTATTCTAGATTTTTTTGTGAATTCTCGGTGAAAACGTGAAACACATAAGAGAACGGTAGCAAATCTTTGGCTATTTCATAAGCATCATGCGAGGCTATCGCTATGGCTGAGATGATCCTGATAGTTGACGATGAGGCAGGTGTACGTGAACTGCTCGGAGATGCCTTGCGAATTGCCGGTTTTGAAACTTCTGTTGCCGCAGATGGAATGTCAGCGTTAACTTCGATTCGAGAAAAGAAACCTGATCTACTAATAGTGGATATAAATATGCCACTTATGGATGGTTTTGAATTAATTGAGAGATTACGTTCGACAGGTGATAACACACCAGCCTTAATGTTAAGTGCTCGTGCAGATCGGGCTGACGTGACAAGGGGGCTGACTTTAGGCGCCGATGATTACGTCACGAAACCATTTGGCTTAGAAGAGTTATTGCTCAGAGTAAAAGCAATTCTTCGAAGATCGCATACTCCCAACTCGTTTCAAAAAGAGTTACGTTGTGGTCCTATAGTGATAGATGAAAATAGTCACACAGTCCATTTTGAACAAGAGTCAATTGATCTATCTCCGACTGAATTTAGATTACTTCAAGTTTTAGTTGAAAATAAAAATCGAGTTCTCACAAAGAGCTTTTTACTAGATGAAGTATGGGGAATTACTTTTCAATCAGAAAGTACCGTTGCCGATACCTATATTTCCTACTTGAGAAAAAAATTGCATAAGGGCGGCTTTGAAGGAATAAAGACAATTCGTGGCGTTGGTTTCGTGATTCAGGATCCAAAGTAAGAATGGATTTAGCACGCAAGCGAAAAGCTGGAAGCAAATATGCAGTTATCTCAATTCTGCTAACCACCGTTCTTTCCTCCGTCGTAGGCGGCTTTGCTGTTATCGATTCAAGAAATTCTGATTTGCAATCGCTTGATTTGGAGATCAATACCGTTATCCAAAGAGTGCAAACGTATCCAAGCGAGGCGCTGAGCGCTGCCATTTTGGCAGTAGAAGAAGACCGCCTAGATGTGACTCTTTCCCTCGTTACTCGTGAAGGAGATGAAACTGTTATCAGTGATTCATCTCTTTTTTATAAAGGGATTAGTTCGCTTACTCAGGTTAAGCAGGGGTTAGTAGCGCCAATTACAGTGGAGGTGGATGAGCCTTATCGTCTACGCGCGATTGAAATCGCTGGAGGCGACTATCTTGTTATTTCAGGATCGCTCGCCACGTTAGATAAAAATTTTTCAGCACGGTTAAAAACTTTAGCTCTCGTAACTGTCTCCGCGGATGCTTTAGCGATCTTCTTCTCTATGTATTTTCTACGCCGCCACAATCGGGGTTTAGATGCCGAAGCGCTAAATCGGATGCAGCGCTTTCTCGGGGATGCCTCCCACGAACTCCGTACGCCACTGACTGTAATAAAGGGTTACACCGAAATGCTGAGTAAAGGCCAGATGAGTGATGTCATTGACCGCGCCCGCGCTTTCTCGAGAGTCAACTCTGAGATTGAAAGAATGGAAGGTCTGATCAGGGATCTGTTGCTGCTCGCAGAGTTGGGGGAGAGTAGACCTGCAGCATTTGAAGTTTTAGATTTTGATGAACTGGTAAGTGCGCACGTCAACGATTTCAAATTCTTTAATAAAGATAGAAGTATCGATACTGAAATTATCACTGACTGCAATCTAAGTGGTTCCAGAGAACATTTAAATCGATTAATTCAGAATTGTCTTTCAAATATCGTTCGTCACACACCACCAAATGCGAAAGTGAAAATCACGCTGAAGAATATTGGTAAAAAAGCCCGGCTAATTATTGAAGATGGAGGCCCTGGCTTACCTGCTGGAGGTTATGGAAGTGAAATTAAAGCTATGAATAGATTTGATCCATCGCGATCGCGCGAAAGCGGCGGCTCTGGTTTGGGACTTAGCATTATTGCTGCCATCGTTCAGGAACACGAAGGAGTGCTGGAGCTTCGCAAGAGCGAACTGAATGGTTTAGCGATCGTCATCGAACTTCCGATCTAGCGCTCCACCTTTTTTGAGGTAGCCACAAGGCTAGCAATTGTTGAAATTGATAAACACCCGACGATCACTGCCAAGCTCTGGGTAATTGTAAAATCGGGAACTACGAATCGAGCAATCTCATGGATTCCAACTGCATGAAAAGCGTGAAAGAAAAGCTTAACTCCAATAAATGCCAGAATTACAGATAACCCTTTACCGATATAAATAAGTCTCTGCATGAGCCCACCGATTAAGAAGTAGAGCTGACGCAAGCCCATGAGTGCAAATATATTGGCAGTTACTACAACATAAACTTTATTAGTCAGTCCAAAAATTGCTGGAATTGAATCTAGAGCAAAGATAATATCTGTTACACCTAGAGCAATTAGAGCAATAGCAAATGGCTTCAACCCTTTAGATTGTAAGTAAAGAAAGAACCGACCTTCCTTTTTCTCTTCTTCGTGCTCCGTGCTTTCAAAGAAGAGTTTGATCGCGGTATAAACCAAGAACGCGCCGAATATAAAGAAGATCCATTCAAATTGCTTGATAGCGGCCGCACCAAGTGTGATTGCAATTATTCGGAAAACTAGTGCAATCAAGATTCCAAACAAGAGTGCAAGTTGCTTACTTTTTTCTTCAATTTTATATTTTGCTAAAATAATTACGAAAACAAAGAGATTATCGAAAGATAGCGAATATTCGGTCAACCATCCAGCGAAAAATTCTTGCTGAGTCTCGCTATTGGTCCACGTGCCTAAATAGATGCCAAATGCGATAGCAAATGAGACGTACGCCAAACTCCATGCCGATGCTTCTTTCAAAGTTGTATTTTGGTGGCGGCGCATTACGGCCCAAGTAAAATCAAAGGCGATAATTACTGCCAGAATTGCCGATGTAATTACCCACGCATTTGTTGAAATCATTGGGTGATCGTAATGGATAAAGAAGTGCGGTATTTTGAAGACATGGCAACGCCTCTAGATCTTGTACTTAATGAGGTCATTTCATCTCTTAATAAGCCAGAATCATTTGTTCGGCTAGTTCTCTCTGGTCGTCGTAGAAATATGCAGACTCCAAGTGAGCGCATCGACGTGAAGCCAGTTCTATTAAAAAGTGATATCAAGTATCAAGTCTCACAGAGTGATGGTCGAGCCATGACAACTAAAAATTACTCTCCAGCAGAATTTGTGGCTTTAGATTTATTAAATATGGGCTTTGCAAATATTTTACTTGAGGAGAAGTCAGCCTCTATTTCTATTCGAATCACGAAAAAAGGTGAACCGCTTATTCATCGAACTAAAGGAATTTTTGAACAGGATTTAGCGCATGATCGAAGTAAAGAACGTCTTCTAGATGGCGCGGACCCACTCTTCCTTGAATTAGGAATTTCTGGAACCGATGGAAAGGTCAAGCCAAGTAAGACCGATAAGTATTTGCAAGTTGAAGAGTTTCTTCGGGTTTTAATACCAGCGCTCACTTCAGGTATTGAGGCGGGACATATTTCGCATCCAACCAAAGTTAATCCACTTAAAATTGTTGATCTCGGGTGTGGGCACGCCTATCTAACATTTGCTGCACACCAATATCTATGGAGCCAGAAGATCCCAGTTCAAGTTGTAGGAATAGATATCAGAGAAAGTGCACGAGTCAGAAATAATCAGATTGCCAAGAAACTTGGAATTGAAAACACAATCTCTTTTCTAGCCGAAGAAATTTCCCAAACTTCCCTGACTTCCGCAGATGTGGCCATTGCGCTACATGCCTGTGACACAGCGACAGATGATGCGATCGCGTGGGTAATTAATTCAGCCACGACTCTCGCATTGATTGCGCCATGTTGCCATCACGACATTCAAGCCCAGATTAGCGAGGCACCCGAGCCTTGGTCCTTGCTAACTCGTAATGGAATTATGAAAGAGCGCCTTGGAGATTTACTAACGGACGCGCTCCGCATGCAGATAATGAAACTTCGCGGTTATCGCGTCGAAGCAATTGAATTCATTGGGGGAGAACACACCCCCCGAAATTTAATGATTCGTGCTGTGAGAACAGGTGCCAAAGCCGAAGAATCGGAAGTTAAAAAGTATGAATCAATGATCGATCTTTGGAAAATTAAGCCTGCACTTACTGAACTGCTTAACCGTTAGACTTAGAACATGTCCAAAGTCCTTGCATCACTTCCGGTCGGCCAAAAAGTAGGTATTGCATTCTCTGGCGGCCTTGACACTTCAGTTGCTGTGGCTTGGATGCGCGAAAAAGGCGCGATACCTTGCACATATACCGCAGATCTCGGTCAATATGATGAAAGTGATATCGATTCTGTTCCAGTCCGCGCCAAAGAATATGGCGCAGAAATATCACGCTTAGTCGATTGCAAGACATCGCTAGTTGAAGAAGGTTTAGCCGCGATTGCTTGCGGCGCTTTTCATATTCGCTCGGGCGGTAAGCAATATTTCAATACAACCCCGCTAGGACGTGCAGTAACCGGAACTTTGCTGGTGCGCGCAATGTTGCAAGACTCAGTAGAAATCTGGGGAGATGGATCAACCTATAAAGGAAACGATATTGAGCGTTTCTATCGTTACGGACTTTTAGCAAATCCAAATCTTAAGATTTACAAGCCATGGTTAGATGCCGACTTTGTCCGTGAACTTGGTGGACGTAAAGAAATGTCTGAGTGGCTGGTTGCTCATAAATTTCCATATCGGGATAGCGTAGAAAAAGCTTATTCAACCGATGCCAACATTCTTGGCGCGACACACGAAGCTAAAGATTTAGAAAACTTAGATGCGTCAATTGAAATTGTTACTCCGATTATGGGAGTTAAATTTTGGGATCCGACGGTTTCGATTCCTTCGGAAGATGTAAAGATTAAATTCGTCCAAGGTCGGCCAGTTGCGATCAATGGAAAAAACATCACCGACGTTGTCGAACTTATGAATCTTGCCAATGAAATCGGTGGTCGCCACGGACTTGGAATGGCAGATCAAATTGAGAATCGCATCATTGAGGCTAAGAGCCGCGGTATTTATGAAGCGCCCGGAATGGCTCTGTTATTCATTGCTTATGAGCGCCTGTTAAGTGCGATTCATAATGAAGACACCATCGCTAATTATCACGCTGAGGGTCGCAGACTTGGACGTTTACTTTATGAAGGACGTTGGCTCGATCCGCAAGCTTTGATGCTGCGCGAATCACTACAACGATGGGTGGCATCTGCTGTAACTGGAGAAGTAACAATTCGCCTGCGTCGAGGTGATGACTTTTCAATCATCAATACAACAGGACCAGCACTGAGCTATCACCCCGAAAAACTTTCGATGGAGCGCACTGAAAACGCTGCCTTTGGACCAGTTGACCGAATTGGCCAATTAACAATGCGCAACCTAGATATCGCCGATACTCGCGCCAAATTAGAGATGTACCGTGATCAAGGACAACTCGGTGGTGGAGAATTTAAACTTATCCGTGAAATTGGCGAAGGAGAGAAGAAATGAAAAAATTGTTAGCAATACTTTTCGTATCAGCGTTAGCCCTAACTGGATGTGGAGATAGTGAAATGAGTTCAACAGTAGATAATTTGCCAACGGTTACAACTAATCAAGGTGAAGCACCAACAATTGGAAAGCCAGTTGGAACCGCGCCAACTACCTTGGTAACAAAAGATATTATTGTTGGAGATGGCGCTGAAGCGCTTCCAACATCAACGATGACAGTTCATTACACACTTATGACATGGTCAAATGGAAATCTAATTGAGTCATCTTGGAATAGTGGAAGTCCTGCAACTTTTCCATTGGCCAACGTGATTGTTGGATGGCAACAAGGAATTCCGGGAATGAAAGTTGGCGGACGCCGCTTGCTAGTTATTCCACCTGATCTTGGCTACGGCGCACAAGGTGGCGGACCAATCGGACCAAATGAAACTCTAGTTTTCGTAGTAGATGCGATCGGTGTTGCTTAACTCTTAACGAGTTGAATTAGCACGCGCCTGATCAAGTATCTGCGCGACGTAGAGTGCATCAGCGTTAGAAACTGGCATTGGCGTGCCTTCAATTAATGACTGTTTTACCTGCAAATAAAACTGCACGTAATCTCCAGGCACGCTTTCATATTCAGTTATTTCCTCACCGCGATGGATGAGCGCTGGTGTGCGGGTATCGACTGACCACTTTCCATCTGCAGGATAAATCCCTTGTCGCAGTAAAGATTCTTGCGGATCTAGTCCGTGAATTACTAGTGAAGCAAGATCGCCAGTTAAGCGAATTCGCGGTCCCGGTGAACCCATTACTTCACAAGCAGAGAGATATGAGTCAACATTATTGGAATGCTTGAGAACCAGAAATGAATCGTCATCTGAAAGCCCACGCAATGAACGCACTGATGAATATTTAAGTTCGCCCTGTCCAAATAACTCGATAGTCGTAGACAGTAGATGAGGTTGCAAATCTAGAAGTTTGCCGCCACCTTCTGCGGGGGAGAGATGCTCACGCCAAGAATCTGAATTACCGAGTGGGCGAAAACGTTCAAAGCGCGCTTCGAAGCGAAAAATATTTCCCAGAGTTCCCTCAGTCATAATTTTCTTTATCGTTAAAATATCGCTATCCCAACGGCGATTAAAGAATGTTGTAACAGCAACACCAGCACTTTCGGCAGCCGTAATTATTTCTTGCGTTTCTTGCGCATTTAGCGCCATCGGCTTATCTACAACGACGGGGATTCCTGCCCGCAAAATTTCAATTGCTTGCGGTGCATGAAAATTATTAGGAGAGGCGATCACAACTAAATCTGGTTTTAAGGCAATTACTTCGGCAACTGATGAAAGTACCTGGGCATCGGGAAAATCACCCTTTAGCAGTGCAATACGTTCTTGATTTTTGGTGAGTACTCCTGCAATTTCAAATCCCACGCCTTTTAGTAAAAGACTATGAAAAGTTCTACCTGCTAAACCGTAACCAATAATTGCCACTCTTAATCCATTGCTCATACCCGTAGTTTGGCATTAGCATGTACAAATGTTGGATATGCAGAGAATTGATCTTTGGCAGCAAGCGGTTGTAATTATTAATGC